>JADHED010002260.1_pt1 | contig 13684 bp, 9 predicted proteins | sample 8952041 | NCBI WGS metagenome assembly JADHED01 (sample SAMN16124423, study PRJNA663239) | bioreactor sludge metagenome | isolation source: sludge (control) | place: India:Bengaluru | collected 2018-09-08
CGGAGAAGCCCGGGGTGCCGAGGAGGTGGTCGTAGCTCTTCGCCGTGTAGGCCATCGGGTCGTCCTTTCTCGGGAATGTCTGACGGAACGTCTTCGATTCTACGTTGCGCGTCGGCCGACGGATTTCCGCCCGGGGCCGGATCAGCCCCCGAGCTCCGGCTGGAAGGCGCGGTCGCGACGGGCGAGGCGTGCGAGGAGGAGCGCGTCCGCGCGGCTCCTCCGGCGACCCGCGAGCTCCGCGAGCGCCCGGAGCGCCCCGGCGTGACCTTCGATCCGCCGCTGGGCGTAGTCCCGCGCCGTCCCGGCCTCGACCAGGAACGGCCAGTCGGAGGCCTGGAGGAGGAGCTCCTGCCGGCGCGCCGTCGGCAGGAGCCCCGGCTCGAGCGCCTCGATGCGGCGCAGCTGCACCTCCGCTTCCTCCACGCTCCGCCAGAACGGCCTCGTTTCCGCGTCGTCCCAGACGCGGAAGTCGCCACCTCGCCCCCACGAGCCGGGTCCCGGCTCGATCTCGGGCGCGTCGGCTTCCGCTTCCCGCACCGCCTCTCCGGCGGTCGCCGCACGGACCAGGCCGTCCCGTCGCGCCAGCTCGCGGAAGACCGCCCCGAGGAACGCGATCCCCTCGAACCACCAGTGGCCGAAGAGCTCGAAGTCGAACATCGCGACGACGACGCGAGCCCCGTTCTGCGTCCGCGCCGTCTCCTCGAGGAGGTCGCAGAAATGGGACGCGTGGGCCGCGACGCGCACGCGTGTCTCTTCGGGCTCGTAGAGCTCCTTGGCGTCGAGCGGTCCGCGGGCGTCCGTCACCGACCAGTAGCGGAGGCCCCCGCGCGCCGCCTTCCGGTGGAACTCGAGGTAGGCCGGGTCCCCCGGGTAGCCGACCTCGCCCGACCAGACCTGCTCCGAGCTGCGCGGGTCGCGCGCGAGGAGGGCGAGGCTCCCGGCGTCTGTCCGGGTGCGGTGGACCCGGTAGGGCGAGCCCGCCGCCGGGCTCTCCCCCGCCGCCGGCCAGCGGCGTCCCCCGCTGCCGCCGGCGGCCGTCCCCGCGGACGGCCCGGCCACGAGGTGCGTGTCGAGGAACGTGAAGGCGAGCCCCCGCGAGGCGAGGAGGGACGGGATCGAACGGCGCGCGACCCGCCGGCCGAAGCCGGGCGTCACGAGCGTCCCGGCGGGCGCGGTCGCGCACTCGGGGAGCCAGAAGCCGTGAGCGGCCCTCCCGAAGTGCCTCCGGTGGGCCGCGAGGCCGACGTCGACCTGCCGCTCGGCGGCCGCCTCGGACGGCAGGAGCGGGAGGAAGCCGTGCGTCGCCGCCGAGGCGATCGCTTCGATCCGCCCCGCCTCCGCCAGCCGGGCGAACGGGGCGACGAGGTCCCCGTCCCACGCGTCGAAGATGGCGAGACCCTCCTCGTAGTGGGTGCGCCAGGCGCGCGCGAGCGGCTCGGCCTCGTGACCGTGCCGGGCGAAGTCTCGCGCGTCGCGCCCCGCGGCCGCGAGGCGGTGCGTGACGTAACGGCGGAACGAACGCGGGAAACGCGGGTCGCGGAGCTGCTCGCAGAGGATCGGCGTCAGGCCGACCGTCGCCTTCCACGGGACCCCGTCGGCCTCCAGCGCCCGCGCCGCCGCGACGAACGGGAGGTAGGTCTCCGCCGCCGCCTCGTGCAGCCAGTCGGCTCCGTGCGGCCAGACCCCGTGGCCGAGGACCGCCGGCATGTGGCCGTGGAGGACGAGGACGAGGGAGACGGGGGGCACGGGCTCCTCCCGAGGGACGAGAACGGGCCCGGGGAAGGGACGCCCCTCCCCCGGGCTCGGGTTCAGACCACGGTCCCGGGCCGCAGGACGGCGTTCTTCGGGACGATGACGATCCCGTCGCGGACGCACCAGCCGTCCCCGTCCTGGTCGGGGCGGGACGGGTCGCCACGCAGGACGCACCCCGCGCCGATCCGGGCGTTCTTGTCGATGATGGCCCGCTCGATCACGCAGTCGGCCCCGATCCCGACCGGGGGGAGCCCCTCGTTGAGGGCGCTGACCGCGAGGTCCTCGTCCTCGAACTCGTCCGCCCCCATCAGGATCGACTCGACGATCCGGCCCCCCTTCTCGATCCGGGCGCGGAGGCCGATGACGCTCCGGGTGATCTCCGCCCCGTAGATCCTCACCCCGTCCGCCAGCCGGCAGTGGTCGACCTTCACGTCGATCAGGGAAGAGGAGGGGAGGAAGCGCGGGCGCGTGTAGATCGGCGCGTTCGGATGGTGGAAGTGGAACGGCGGGTCGTCGTCCGTCAGCGTGATGTTCGCCTCGTAGAAGCTCCGGATCGTCCCGATGTCGCGCCAGTAGCCCCGGAACGGGAACGCCTGCACCTTGTGGCTCCCGATGTGTCCCGGGATGATGTCCTTGCCGAAGTCCATGTTCTCCGGCTTCGCGAGGGCCTCGCGGAGGGTCTCCATCCGGAAGACGTAGACCCCCATGCTCGCCAGGTACTGCCCGGGCTGGAGGCCCCACCGGTCGCGCAGCTCCTTGCCGGGGGCGAGCGGGGCGAGCTCCTCCTCCGTCTTCGGCTTCTCGCGGAAGGCCCGGATCTGGCCGTCGGACCCGGTCAGGAGGACCCCGAACCCCGCGCACTCCTCGGCGCCGACCGGGAGGACCCCGACCGTGACGTCCGCGCTCGACTGGACGTGCGCGTCGAACATCTCCCGGTAGTCCATCCGGTAGAGGTGGTCTCCCGCGAGGATCAGGACGTGGTCGTAGTCCCGCGTCCCGAGCCGCCGGAGGTGCTTCCGGACGGCGTCGGCCGTCCCCTCGAACCACTCCCCGCCCTCCTCGGTCTGCTGCGCCGCGATCAGCTCCACGCCGCCGCGGGCGAAGCTGTCGAAGCGGTAGGTGAGGGAGATGTGGTTGTTGAGCGAAGCGGAGTTGAACTGCGTCAGGACCGCGATGTCCCGGAAGCCGGAGTTGATCGCGTTCGAGAGCGGGACGTCGATCAGCCGGTACTTGCCGCCGAGCGGCACGGCCGGCTTGGCGCGGTCGCGCGTGAGGGGGAAGAGGCGTTTGCCCTGGCCCCCGCCGAGGATCACGGTATGGACGCGTCGGTTCGGCACTTCTCGCATGATCGTCGGAATTCTAGGCGCGATTCGGCCGCATCCCATCGGGGCGATTTCCTGTAGAGTTCCGCGAGGAACACCGGAAGCCGAACGACAGGAGAACCTCATTCGCACGCTCGTTCCGTCCCGCCTCCGTCTCCTCGCGGGGAGCGCCGTCCTCGGCCTCGCCGCCGCGTCGGCCGCGTGCACGTCGGCGCCGACCGGACCTCCCGCCCCGCCACCCCGAACCGCCGCCGCGGTCGCGGCGCCGCCCCTCCTCGACGACTGGCGCGACGCCGTCCTCTACTTCGTCGTCCTCGACCGCTTCGCGGACGGCGACCTGGCGAGCAACGTCGACGTCGACCCGACGAAGAAGGGGTACTTCCACGGCGGCGACGCGAAGGGGCTGATCGCACAGCTCGACGAGATCGCCTCGCTCGGCGTCAACGCCCTCTGGATCACGCCGATCGTGAAGAACACGCCCGGCTTCGTCACCGGGGCCGGCTTCCCCGACTGGGCCTACCACGGCTACTGGGCCGACGACTTCCTCTCCCTCGACCCGCGCTTCGGCCGTGAAAACGACTTCATCGCGCTCGTGGAGGCGTGCCACGCGCGCGGCATCCGCGTCCTCCTCGACGTCGTCTACAACCACGCGGGGTACGAGTCGAGGTACACGAAGGACCCGGCGACCAGGGGCTGGTTCCGGACGAACGAGAAGGGGGACTGTGGGAGCGACGACGTCACCTCGTGCGTCGCCGGCCTCCCCGACTTCCGGACCGAGGACCCCGAGGTCGCGAGGTACCTCCTCGACGCGCAGATCGCCTGGGCGAAGCGCTTCGGCGTCGACGGCTTCCGGCTCGACACCGTCAAGCACGTCGCCCACGACTTCTGGACCGAGCACCGGCGGCGGACGCGCGAGGAGGTCGGGAAAGGCTTCTTCCTCCTCGGCGAGGTCTGGGGAGGCGACGCGCAGGTCCTCGACCCCTGGTTCGAGCGCGACGAGATGGACGCCGGCTTCGACTTCGCGTTCCAGGGGAACGCCCTCGCTTTCGTAGAGGGGCGCGGCCGGGCGATCGCCTTCGACCGCTACCTGAAGTCGCGCGAGAAGGTGAGGCCCGGCTACCTCCTCTCCCACTTCCTCTCCTCGCACGACGTCCCGGGCGGGCTCCACCAGCTCGGCGGGGACGTCGAGCTCTTCCGGCTCGCCGCCGTCCTCCAGATGACGACGGCCGGCATCCCGACGATCTACTACGGCGAGGAGGTCGGGAGGCCGGGCGGCGACTGGCCCGAGAACCGGAGCGACATGCCGTGGGGCGAGAAGGGCGTCCGGCCCGGCGCCGGCCTGCCGCGGAACGAGGCGCTCCGGGCCGACTACGTGAAGCTCGTCTCGATCCGGAAGACCTTCCCCGCGCTCCGGCGCGGGACCCACGAGGGGCTCGTCACGCAGGGAGACGGCTACGCCTTTCTCCGGCGAGACGCGGCGTCCGGCGATGCGGTCGCCGTCGCCGTCAACCGTGCCGCCGAGCCCGTCCCGATCACCTTCCCCGCCCCCGCGGAGTGGGGCGGCCAGGCTCCGAAGGACCACCTCGGCGACCTCGCCGTCACGCTCTCGGGAGGCTCCGTCTCCCTGACCCTTCCGCCCCGGGGCGCCGCGATCCTGGCACCCGGACGCTGAACGAGGAGGCCCACGCATGGCCGAAGTCGTCTTCAAGGACGTCGCGAAACGCTACGGCGACGTCTCCGTCATCGAGGGGCTGAACCTCGAGATCAAGGACCACGAGTTCATGGTCCTCGTCGGCCCGTCCGGCTGCGGAAAGTCGACGGCGCTCCGGATGATCGCGGGGCTCGAGGAGATCTCCGACGGCACGATCGAGATCGGGGACCGCGTCGTGAACGAGGTGGCGCCGAAGGACCGCGACATCGCCATGGTCTTCCAGAGCTACGCGCTCTACCCGCACATGACGATCCGCGAGAACCTCGAGTTCGGCCTGAAGATCCGGAAGACGCCGAAGGCCGAGATGGACCGGCTCGTGAACGAGGCGGCCGAGATGCTCGGCATCACGCAGCTCCTCGACAGGAAGCCGAAGCAGCTCTCGGGCGGGCAGCGGCAGCGGGTCGCGGTCGGGCGGGCCATCACCCGCAAGCCCGCCGTCTTCCTCTTCGACGAGCCGCTCTCGAACCTCGACGCCAAGCTCCGCGTCCAGATGCGGGCCGAGATCAGCAAGCTCCAGAACCGCCTGAAGACGACGACGGTCTACGTCACCCACGACCAGGTCGAGGCGATGACGATGGGCCACCGGATCGCGATCATGAAGGACGGCAAGCTCCAGCAGGTGGGGACGCCGCTCGAGGTCTACGAGCAGCCCGCGAACCTCTTCGTCGCCGCGTTCATCGGGACGCCGCCGATGAACTTCGTCAAGGCGACGATCGCCGACGGCGGCGCCACGCTGAAGGGGGCGGCGTTCTCCCTCCCGGTGGCGCAGTCGTACCGGGCCCTCACCGCCGGGAAGGACGGGAAGGCCCTCGTCGTCGGCATCCGCGCCGAGAACCTGAGCGACGGCAGCCGCCCCGTCCGCGGCGAGAGCGCCCGGATCCCGGTGACCGTCGAGATCGCCGAGCCGCTCGGGCACGAGGTCCTCGTCTACGCCCGGGCGGGCGGCGACGACCTGATCGTCGCCAAGGTCGACCCGCACCACGCCCCGGCGATCGACCAGAAGCTCGAGCTCGTCGTCGAGCTCGAGTCCCTCCACCTCTTCGACGCCGCGACGGAACGCCGTCTGACGGCCTGAACACCGGAGGCACGTGTAATGAAGCTCTCCCGCCTCGCGCTCCCGCTCCTCGCCGCCGCGCTCGCCGCGCCGGCGGGCCCCCTCCTCGCGCAGAAGGAGGTCGTCGTCTGGCACGCCTACCGCGCCGAGGAGAAGGCGGCCATCGAGAAGGTCGTCGCCGCTTACAACGCGACGGTCGCGTCGAAAGGGATCAAGGTGACGACGCTCGCCGTCCCCTACGACGCCTTCGCCGACAAGATCACCGCCGCCGTCCCGCGCGGCAAGGGCCCCGACGTCTTCATCTACGCCCAGGACCGCCTCGGCGGCTGGATCGAGGCGGGCAAGACCGTCGAGCCGATCGACTTCTTCCTCGACAAGGCGACGATCGCGCGCTTCATCCCGACGACGATGGAGGCGATGACCTACCGCGGCACCGTCTACGGCCTGCCGCTGAACTACAAGGTCATCACGCTCATCTACAACAAGAAGCTCGTCGCGGCGCCGCCGAAGACCTCGAAGGAGCTCGTCGCGACGGCGAAGAAGCTGACCGACGCGAAGTCGGGCCGCTTCGGCCTCGCCTACTCCTACTCCGACTTCTACTACCACGCGGCGCTCCAGAACGCGTTCGGCGGGCGCGTCTTCGACCCGGGCCCGAAGCCGGTCCTGAACGCCCCCGAGAACGTGAAGGCGCTCGAGCTCCTCATGAGGTGGTTCACGAAGGACGGCATCCTCCCCGCCGAGCCGTCCACCGCCCTCATCACCTCGCTCTTCAACGGCGGGAAGGCCGCGATGGTCTTCTCGGGCCCCTGGTTCCTCGGCGAGATCGCGAAGGGGGTCGACTACGGCCTCGCGCCCCTCCCGACGATCGACGAGGCGGGGGGCAAGCCGATGCGCCCCTGGATGACGGTCGAGGGGGTCTACGTGACCGCCCCGTCGAAGAACAAGGACGCCGCCTTCGACTTCGCGAAGTACCTGACGGACACCCCCCAGGCGAAGGTGATGGCCGTCGAAGGCCGTCAGACGCCGGCGAACAAGGCGGTCTACGCCGACCCGGCCGTCGCGGGCGACAAGATCCTCTCCGCGTTCCGCAAGCAGGTCGAGGTCGCGGTCCCGATGCCGAACCTCCCCGAGATGACGATGGTCTGGTCGCCGGCCACGACGGCCATGAACACGATCGTCAAGAAGGCCGCCACCCCGAAGGCGGCGATGGACCAGGCGCAGGCCGCCGTCCTCAAGGACGTCGCGGCCCTCCGGAAGTAGTCCCGTGAGCGCACGGCCGGACGAGAACGCGAAGGAGCCCTCCCACCGGCTCCGGCTCGGAGCCGGCCTCCTCCTCGGCACGCTCCTCGTCGCCGGGGTCGGCCACCGGCTCCTGTCGACCGCGCTCGGGGAGACGGCCCGCTTCGGCGAGGACCGCCGCGCCGTCGTCTCCCTCCGCGCGCTGACGGACCTCGTCGCCCGGGCGGGCGACGGAGAGGCCGTCCGCTCCGTCGTCGCCGGCTTCGCGGCGTCGCAGCCCCGGGTCGCCGCGACGCGCGTGGTCCTCTTCGACGGCATCTCCCTCGAGGCCTCGACCGACCCCGCCGACACCGGCGAGGACGCGGCCCCGCGCCGCCTGAAACGGGAGGAGAAGGAGCTCTACGACCGCGGCCAGCGCCTCCGCGCCGCCATCGAGACGAACCGGGCGGAGGGGGGCGCGAGGAAGGACGAGGTCGAGAAGGAGAGGCTTCCCGATGGCTCCCTGTCGCTCGCGGCGCCGATCGAGCGCGAGGGCGAGGTCGTCGGGATGGTCGAGACCCGGCGCGTCCCTCCCCCGCCGGCGCCGCGCCCGTCGCTCCTCACGACGCTCTCCTACGTCGTCGCCCCCGTCGTCCTCTTCGCGGTCCTCTCGCTCGTCCTCGGCGAGCGGAGAGTTCCGCTCGGCATCCTCGCCACGCTTCTGCTCGCCGGCACCGCCTGGGGCTTCGCGGCGCAGTCGTCGGCGAAGCTCTCCCGCGCCCGGACGGCGCTCGAGGCCGACGTCGCGATGGCGGTGAAGGAGTCGGCCGCGAAGGCGCAGGCGCTCCTCGCCGCGCTCCCCGCGCCGGCGCCTCCGGAGGCGCCCGCCGACGGGACCGCTCCCGAGCCCGTCCCCGCGGCTCTCTCGGCTCCCCTCGACCCCGCGTCCTGGGACTCCGACGCCTTCCGGCGGCCCCTGGGCCTCTCCGACGGCGCAGGGAACGTCGACGCCGCGAAGGTCGCCTCCACCGTCGCCTCCGCCCGGGCGACGGTCCGCCGTTCGTCGCTCCTCCTCGGCGCCGTCGGCCTCCTCCTCCTCGGGTTCGTCGGCCTCGGCGGCCTCGCCGCGTTCCTGAAGACGCTGAAGACTCACCGCACCGCCTACGCCTACGTCGTCCCGGCGATGGTCGGGATGGTCTTCCTCGTCTTCTTCCCGTTCGTCTACGGCATCGTCCTGTCCTTCACCGACCAGACGATCTACAACTCCAACGCGCCCCTCACCGAGATCTGGGTCGGCTTCAAGAACTACGTCTCGATCCTCTCGGACTTCGACGTCGCCAAGACGGCGGCCGACGGCGGCCTCGTCTTCAACTACCAGAACTTCTACTGGACGCTCTGGATCACGATCGCCTGGACCGTCACGAACGTGACGTACGGCGTCACGGTCGGGCTCATCCTCGCGCTGATCCTGAACACGAAGGGGCTGGCGCTGAAGCCGGTCTACCGGGTCCTGCTGATCCTCCCCTGGGCGATGCCGAACTACATCACCGCCCTCATCTGGCGCGGCATGTTCCACCAGCAGTTCGGCGTCGTGAACCAGGTCGTCCAGATGCTCGGGATGGAGCCGGTCTCCTGGTTCGACACGCCGGCGACCTCCTTCTTCACCGTCTTCGCGACGAACGGGTGGCTCAGCTTCCCGTTCATGATGGTCATCTCCCTCGGCGCTCTCCAGTCGATCCCGGCCGACCTCTACGAGGCGGCTCGGGTGGACGGCGCCTCGCGGTGGCAGGCGTTCAAGTCGATCACGCTCCCCTCGCTGAAGCCCGCGCTCGTCCCGGCGGTCATCCTGTCGGTCGTCTGGACCTTCAACATGTTCAACATCATCTACCTCGTGAGCGCGGGGCAGCCCGCCGGCTCGACCGAGATCCTCATCACGCAGTCGTACAAGTTCGCGTTCGAGAAGTACCAGTACGGCTACGCCGCGGCCTACTCCACGGTCATCTTCGCGATCCTGCTCGTCTACGGCGTCTTCCAGAACCGAATGACGCGCGCCACGGAGGCCATATAGATGAGCCTGTTCCGCTCCCGCTCCCGCGCCGGCGCCGACGAGCCGCCGCACTTCCCGATGCACGTCCTCCTCGTCCTGGCCACGCTCTACGCGATCTACCCGGCACTTCCCGATGCACGTCCTCCTCGTCCTGGCCACGCTCTACGCGATCTACCCGGTCCTCTGGGTCCTCTCGATCGCCTTCTCGGGCAAGCAGAGCCTCGCGATCGCCGAGGTCCCGCCCGACCCGACGTTCTGGGACCGCCTCCGGGCCGTGGTCCCCTGGCCGGCCGAGATCTCCTTCTCGAACTTCACCTCGGTCTTCGCCGACCAGCCCTTCGCCACGTGGGTCCTGAACAGCGCCATCGTCTCCGTGGCGACGACGGTCGTCGGCGTCTTCCTCGCGTGCACGGCGGCCTACGCGTTCTCCCGCTTCCGCTTCCCGGGGCGCCAGGCGGGGATGATGTCGTTTCTCGTCTCGCAGATGTTCCCCGGGACGCTGATGCTCATCCCGCTCTACATCATCCTCGTGAAGTGGCTGAACCTCGGGTCGACGCGCACGGGCCTCGTCCTCGCCTACTCGACGACCGCGATCCCGTTCTGCGTCTGGATGCTGAAGGGCTACTTCGACACGATCCCGCGCGACCTCGAGGAGGCCGCCCTCATCGACGGCGCCTCCTCGGCGACGATCTTCTGGCGGATCGTCCTGCCGCTCGCGAAGCCGGCCGTCGCCGTGACGGCGCTCTTCTCGTTCATGACCGGGTGGAACGAGTTCATCCTCGCCGCCACCCTGATCGACAAGGAGGCGATGTACACCGCCCCGGTCGGCCTGAAGTTCTTCGTCGGCGGCTTCTCGCAGCAGTGGGGCTACTTCGCCGCCGGCGCGATCGTCGTCTCCATCCCCGTCGTCGCCCTGTTCCTCTTCCTCCAGAAGTACCTCGTCTCCGGCCTGACGGCCGGAAGCGTCAAAGGCTGAATCCGCTCAAGAAAGGGAGGCTCGATATGAAGAGATGGCTTTTCCCGACGTTCGTTCTCCTCGCCGTCGCCCTCGTGGCCGGCACCGCGTTCGCCCAGGAGGTCTCCTTCAAGGACCCGTCCGGCGACGACAAGGGGCCGGGCACCTACGTCTACCCGACCGACAAGGTCTACAAGGCCGGGTCGTTCGACCTCGTCGAGTTCAAGATGAAGGCCTCCGGCGACAAGGCCACCTTCTCGGTCACGCTCGGCAGCGCCCTCGAGGACCCGTGGGGGATGGGCGGCGGCTTCGCGACCCAGATGGTCTTCGTCTTCATCGACACCGACGGCAAGGAGGGGAGCGGCTTCACGAAGGGCCTCCCCGGCCTGAACGTCGCGTTCGCGCCCGCCGACGCGTGGGACAAGTGCGTGATCCTCTCGCCGCAGCCCCAGAACCGGGTCGCGAGCGAGGTCGAGACGAAGGCCGGCTGGGCGAAGGGCGCCGTCCTCGTCCCGACGCGGACGCGCGGCGCCGGCCGTACGATCAGCGGCACCGTGAGCCTCAAGGAGCTCGGCGAGGGAGACCCGGCGAAGTGGGGCTACCAGGTCGTCGTCCAGTCGAACGAAGGGTTCCCCGACAAGGCCGACCTCCTCACCCGCAAGGTGAACGAGTTCGAGGGGCAGCACCGCTTCGGCGGCGGGACCGACGGCGACTGCGACCCGCACGTCATGGACATCCTCGCGGGCAAGGGGACCGGCGACGCTTCCGAGGTCGAAGAGCAGAAGAAGGCGCTCGCCTACGAGTGCGAGGCGGACGGGGCGCCCAAGAAGACGGCGACCCTCCCGATGGTCCGCAAGTAGGCGCGTCCCGTTCCGATTCGAGTGAAGGAGAGTAGAGACATGCGCACGACGAAGACCCTCGGGCTCGTGCTGCTCCTCGTGGCCGTGGCCGTCTCCGGCACGGCCTGGGCGCAGCAGGGCCCGCAGCTCACGATCAGCGGCACGACCTACACGAAGTGGCTCTGGGGCAACAGCCGGGACCAGGGGGCCCTCTACAACTTCAAGGACGCCCCCGGCGAGGGCTACGGCGACAACGGCCAGGGGACCGAGATCGAGCTCCTCCTGAACGCGAAGGTCTCGAAGGCCGTCGAGGTCAACGCCCGCATCCACAGCCGCTTCTACCAGAACTTCTGGACGAACATGGGCGGCTGGGGCAAGCCGTCGGACGACTGCAGCGGCTCCGGCACCTCCGTCGGCTGCGGCGAGTTCGACCCGCGCTCGAACCAGTACATCAAGCTCCGCGGCGTCACGGTGACGCTCACGCCGGGCTACTCCTGGCTCGACTCGGCCACGATCGGCTCGAGCGACTGGGGGATGTTCGACCCGTACGTCGTCGGTCGGATCCGCTACATCGACCGCGACAACGTCCAGGGGCTCCTCTTCCAGGGCTCGGCGATGGACAAGGCGTTCACGTGGGACGCGGCGCGCATCTCCCTGCCGCGCCTCTGGGCCGGCCCCGAGTACAAGACCGGGAACTTCCACGTCGCCGACGGGGCGTACGTGGGCCAGTTCAAGTACTCCGGCGGCTCGACGTGGGACGTCGGCGGCCTCGTCCAGTGGGTGAACGACATCGAGGTCGACTCCCGCGACATCAACTGGGACGACGGCAAGGACACGCGGATGCGGTTCCGCAACACCGTCTTCGGCGCGAAGGTCGGGATCCACCCGAGCGCGACTGTCGACGCGAAGGCCGCGTTCTACTACTCGACCTACGAGTCGGCGAGCGACCTCGCTCCCGCCAGCTTCGGCATGAACGGCTACTCGCCGGTCCCGGCGGGCAAGCACGACGACTGGAGCGGCAAGCTGAACCTCGACTTCGCCGACCTCGGCGGCACGGGCTTCGGCGTCAACGTCGAGGCGTTCCACATCGGCGCCGAGTACGCGTCGATCATGGCCGCCCGGCGCGAGTCGGACGTCCTCCTCACCGAGGGGCACGACTCCACCTGGGCGCTGCCCGGCCCCGGCAACGCGACCTACGGCATCTGGGGCGGCAACCCGACCGTCATCGGCTACGGCGGCTGGGAGGGGAACGCCCAGCAGGTCGCGACGATCAACGTCGACAACCAGTTCACCGACTTCAACGAGCCGATGGCCGAGACCGCGATCGGGTGGGAGGGGATCACGATCACCCCGACCTACCAGAGCGGCAACCTCGAGCTCGCGGGCGAGTACACCTACCTCACCTACGACACGAACTGGCAGGCCTGGGGCGACGACTCCCGCTCGATCACGAACTCGCCCTTCCCGGCGATGGACATGCAGGTCGGCATGGCGAGCTACCGCTCGGCCTACGCCCCCTTCCAGGACAAGACGACTCACATCGCGCTCCTGAAGGGGAAGTACGTCGTCGAGGCCGGGAAGGGGATCGACCTCTTCGGCAAGATCAAGCTCATCAGCGAGACCGACAAGCGGCTGAACGACGCGAAGTACCTCCCGTACCTCCCCGGCGACTGCGCCACCTCCGGGACGCTCGGCTGCGCGAACCAGAAGAACTTCTACTCCACCGGCAACTCCACCGGCGACTTCTTCAACAACCCCGGCGTCATCACCGGCGCGAACGGCCAGGTCGGCTACCAGTGGAAGCCGTTCGACGACATCTCCGACGACGACCGGGACCTGAGCTACGTGATGGTCCAGGCCGGCGCGGGCTACCAGTGGACGAAGGACCTCTACGGCTCCCTCGAGTACATCTACTACGACGCGGACCTCGAGGACGGCAACACCGCCTTCCAGGCCTACAACATGATGGAGATGGCCTCGGGCAAGCACCAGAAGAACCAGCTCATCGCGAAGTTCCGCTACACGCTCGGCGGCCTCTCCGAGTGCGGCCTCGTCTACGAGTACAACTTCGGCACGTTCAAGCCCGACTACGGCGACGGCTTCGTCCCGACGACGGCGAGCGAGGAGACCGCGAAGAGCGTCCACGTCCCGGTCGGCTCCCTCGGCTTCTTCAACCGCTACGGCGGCTGGAACACGATGGAGAAGCGCGACTTCGACCAGCAGCGCCTCAAGGCCTACCTCAAGATCCTCTTCTAGGACCCCTCCCGGAGGGACGGAAGGGCCCGGCGGCTTCGGCCGCCGGGCCCTTTTTCCTGCGCCGCCGCCCTCCGCCTGCGGCAAGATCCCGGAATGACCTCCCGCCCGCCGTGCCTCCGACGGGGCGCCGCCGTGCTCGCCGCGCTCCTTCCGCTCCTCGCTCCGCGAACCGCCGGCGCCGGCGACGGCGCTCTCTTCGTCGTGACCGACCCCGAGAGGGACGACCACGGCGACGGGCACCTCACCTACCCGGTGCGGAGCCGCAACGACATGCTCCCCGGCCACCTCGACCTCGTCTCCTTCGCCGCCCGGCGCGAAGGGGACGGGACGATGTTCGAGGTGACGTTCGCGCGCCCCGTCGTCCGGACGGAGAAGGTGCCGCTCGACGGGGGCGGGACGCTGATGACCGACGTCATGCGCCTCGGCTTCTACACCTTCAACGTCGACGTCTACGTCGACACCGACCGGGTCCCGGGCTCGGGCAACACCGAGACGCTCCCGGGGCGGAACGCCGAGGTCGACCCGTCCGG
>JADHED010002271.1_pt1 | contig 13680 bp, 10 predicted proteins | sample 8952041 | NCBI WGS metagenome assembly JADHED01 (sample SAMN16124423, study PRJNA663239) | bioreactor sludge metagenome | isolation source: sludge (control) | place: India:Bengaluru | collected 2018-09-08
GCCGGCAACGACGCCAACTTCTCGCTCAAGGCCTGGGTCAATCGCCCCGATCGCCAGCCGGGCTTCCTCTTCCTGTCCGCACCCGAGACGCACATGGAGTCGCTGCGGCCTCTCCTCAGCTTCTGGTCCGAGCTGGTCGTGAGCGCGCTGCTCGGTCGCGTCGACGAGGCCCAGCGGCACACCACCTGGATCGTGCTCGATGAATTCCCGAGCCTGGGGAAGGTCACCAGCCTCGCCAGCGGTCCAGAGCGCCTGCGGAAATACGGCGGCTGCGTGGTGCTCGGCATGCAGCAGGTTTCGCAAATCCAGGAAATCTATGGCCACGAGATCGCGCAGACGATCATCGGCCAATGCGCCACCAAGCTCATCCTGCGCTGCCAGGATCCCGAGACCGCCAAGCACATGGCCGAGCAGCTCGGGCGGCGGCAGACCCGTCGGGTCGACGAGACGGTGTCCTATGGCGCAAACACCTTGCGGGACGGCGTCGGTCTCACGCCGCGCGAGGAACTCGAACTGGTCGCATTGCCCGACGAGGTGATGAACCTTCCGAAGTTCCAGGGCTTCATCCGCCTCTCCAATGCCCGGGAAGGTGAAGCCTTTCCGATCTCCACCATCCGCTTCGGCTATACGAAGCGGAACCCCCGGGTGAAGGGACTCATCCTTCCGGAGGGCCCAAGTCCCGTCGACCGGTTCTTCGCGGGGCTTAAAGCCGATGCGGAGCCGGGACCCAGGACGTCCACCGATCGCTCGTCGGCGCGGCCAGAGCCGCCGGCGCAACGCGTCAATGGCGTACTCGTGGACGCAGATGGCGTTGTCGTCGATGAGCCGCCGGGCGCGGCCGCCAGCTCTGCCGACGGTGCGCGGGCGGTGCGGCCCGCGGCGGATGGCGCGGGCGACGTTCGCACTGAAGCCAACGCCGTCGAGGGGCCGCGGCACAGCGCCTGGCAACCCGAACTGGACCCCCACGATGGCGCGGAGCAGAAGCGCGCAGCGGAGGCGGCCGCGCAGCGCCCGGCCGTGTACGCCCAGCTGCAGGCGAAACTTGCGCGCGACGAGCAGGCAAGCGTGCCGCTCACCGGCGTAGCGTCCTGGCGCAAAAGGCCGGGAGAGGAGGACAAGGGCCTCACCGGCGAAAGCGTGCTCGAGAACGATGGGCGGCCACCTGAGCTGGGGTTCGAACCCCCGGCCGCCCGCTGACAGCGTGAGCAGAGCATCCAGCCATGATGACTCCCTCACGCATCAAGAGCGCCGCCGGCGCCGCGAACTACTATGGCAAGGACGATTACTATGTGACGGGCGAAGCGGGCGCTCCGGGCATCGAATGGGCCGGCAAAGGCTCGGAGGCGCTCGGCCTGAACGGTCTCGCCAAGACCGAGGACTTTCACGCGGTGCTCGCCGGAAAGAACCCCGATCCGGCGGGGCCATCGCTGACCGGCTCATCATCGAAGGACAAGCATCACGCGGGTTGGGACTTCACCTTCACGGTCCCAAAGAGCGTGAGCCTCGCCATCGTCGCCGCGGAGAAGTTCGATCCGGAGCTCGCCGAGCGTCTCCAGGGCCACGTCATGGCCGCCAACAAGGCCATGATGGCGTACCTCGAAGAGAACCATGCCCTCACCCGCGTGCGCGACGAGGAGGGCGCAATCCGTCAGGTCGCGACCGGCAACCTGGTCTTTGCCTCGGTGCTTCACCGAACGACCAGGTCCGGCGATCCGCATTTCCACGTCCACAATCCGACCGCCAACACCACCCGCAATCCCGAGAGCGGGCAGTGGGGCGCGCTCGAGACGCGCGAAATGTACCGCTGGCAGCAGGTCGCATCGCAGGTAGGGGCGCGCGAGCTGCAGTCGCGACTGATGAAGGACGGCTTCAGTCTCGAACGTCGCGGGGAGCTGAAATGGGAGATCGCCGGCGCCGATCCGCGCCTGCTGGCCGAATTCAGTTCTCGGTCCGCAGAGATAGATCGCGGAGCGGAGGCATTGGCCACGGCGCGAAAGGTCTCGGATCTGACGCGACGCCAGCGCGACATGGTTCAGAAGCAGACGCGCAAGGGCAAGGAGGCGCACGATCGCGAAGCTCTCCTTGAGGGGTGGCTCCAGCGCGCCTCGGCCGTCGGCGGCGATTCACTCATCCGCCTTTTAGATCGGACCGCCGAAGCCGGACGCGACGTCACCGCGACGCTTCAAGGCCGCATGGACGCGACTCTTCAGAGGATCCACGGCGCGTTGCGGGACCATCTCCGGCTCAACGTGAAGACAGACGCCTTCGCAGCCCGCAACGGCAAGGATCCCGACGTCGAGGCGCGTCGCCTGGCATCCTTCGGGGTCAAGGTGGTTGAGGAGCAAAGCGCGGTGAACAGCCGCCACCTCGCCTACCTTCATGCCCTGCGGGCCGCGCCCGCCGGCGTCACGTTCGAGCGGGTGAGGGCCGCAATGGGACGGATGGAGGCGGAAGGCCTACTCATTCCAGCCGATCGGAAGGTCCATGCCGGCTTCACGACACGGCGCACGCTTGAGGCCGAACAGGCGATCCTTGCGGCGGTAGATGCGGGCCGCGGGAAGCGCGCGGCGCTCCTGGAGTCCCCGCAGCTATCCGCGGCGCTGACCGCCTCGGAGACCGCCTCGGCGCTCAATTCGGATCAGCGGGCGGCGGTTGAAGGCTTCTTCACGTCCAAGGACCGGTATCGCGCGATGCCCGGGTTTGCTGGCGTGGGCAAGACTTTCGCCTTCGCAGCCGTCCGTGAAGTGGCGGAGGCCCATGGGCGCCGCCTGATCGGCCTGGCAAGCTTCAACACGCACGCGAAGGAACTGGAAAAGGGCTCCGGCATCCGGTCGCAAACGATCGCCTCATGGCTCAAGGAGGTCGAGGCCGATGCTCGCGCCGGCGGAGCTCGGGCGAACAAGCGTGAGGCTCAGCTGCGCGACGCCCACCTCATCATCGACGAGGCCTCGACCGTCACCAACGACACGGCCCTTCGCCTGGTGCACGCTGTAGAGCGGTTCAAGATCGGGTCAGTGACGCTCAGCGGGGACACGCGTCAGACCGGCGGGCCCGGGGCCGGCAATGTCTTCAAGGCCGTGCTCGACCGCGGCATCGAGCAGACGCCTGTCCGGACGATCCTGCGGCAACGGTCAGCCGCCCCAAATCTCCGCGAGGGCGTGCGGGATTTGGCCGAGGGTCGACTCCAGGCGGGAATGCGGAAGCTCGCGCCGCACGTCCATGCGCTGGGCCCAGACGCGTCAGACGTCGACCTTGCTCGCAAGGCGGTGGACCTCTGGCGGGAAAAGCGAGAAGCAGGCCTGCAGAGCGTGCTCATCACGGCCACGAACCGGATGCGCGCCCTCCAATCCACCATGGCTCGCGACGTCCTGAAGGAGGAGGGGGCCCTGGGGTCGGCCGACGAGGCTCGCGAACGTCTGGCGCATCGGCACATGACGCGGGCGGAGCAGTTCAGCGCCACGTCTTACCAGCTCGGCGATGTCCTTGTGTTCAACGCCGCCTTCGCCGGACGCGGACCTCACCGTGCCGATCGGGGCGCCGTGGTGGGGATCGATCTGCGCAACAATGTTCTCAAGCTCCAGGGGGGCAAGGGCCTGCCGCGCCATGTCGATCTGAACGCCGAGCACGCGCGCGGCTACGCGAGTTTCAGTACCTATGCGCTCGGAACGCACGCCGTCGCAAAGGGCGAACGTCTCGTGTGGGAGGCGCGCTTCAAGGATCGCGGCTACCAGCGGGGCGAGGAATTCACGGTCGTCGAGAAGGGGAAGACGACCTGGCTGATACGCCATGCCGATGGCCGACTGGAGCGGATCTCCGCCAACGACGGCGCCCTCAGCTTCACGAGCTACGCCTACGCGATGACGACGGAGCGGGCGCAGGGCAAGACGATCGAAGCTCCGATCGCGACGCTCGAGTCCCGCGCTGGCCAGGCCGTTGCCGAGACGAAGAACTACGTGAACTGGTCGCGCCTGACACGCATCGGCGAGATGGTGACGGATGACGCGCCCAAGGTTCTGCGCATGCTGGCTCAGAACGACGGCCAGAAGGCCGTTGCTCTCGATCACGTCCGAGAGCTCTGGGACAGCACCCTGCGCAAGCTGGTCAGGGACCGAGCTAGCGAGCATGGCGCGCCGCGCGAGCGGGAGCTCAGCCTCGAGAAGGACATGGTGCAAGGCGAGGGGGCCCGCGAACGCCAGAAGGACCTGACCCAAACCCTTCATCCGACGCGCGCGGGACCGGGCATGAGCCTCTAGAGTTGCGTTCTGAACCTATTGACGAATAGGTGGTTCACTGGGCCAGACGGGCCGGACGCCCGCAGGCGGCGAGGCTTTGATGCACGGGCTTGAGGACAGCGGGCTGCCAGAGTGGAAGACGACGCTGCTCGTCACGCTGACGCTCGTGGTGATCGCGGCCGCTCACGTCCACAGCGCGCGACAAGCCTGGTCAGAGATGCGGGCGCGTGAGCTTCCGACGCGGTGGCGCAAGGCGCTGAGCTATCTCGCTCGACACGAATGGCACTACGCCAAGCGCATTCCGATGCTGATCGCCTTCGTGCTGGTCGCCATCGTGGTGGTCGTCAACCTGTAGCCAAGCCCACCTCGACATATCCACGGCGTCGCTTTGCCTGGCGCAGCGCCTCGATCGCTGCGCTTGCGCTCTCATGGCCGCCAAACCACAGCTCGCGGCGCTGTCCATGCGTACCGATCCGGCCCCAGCGTCGGACGACGATTGTCTCGCCGAACAGCGATCGCTCCAAAGAGAGCGCGTAGAACCTTGCCATGTTACGGCTCGGATCGATGCGGCGAAGGATGATCATGTTGCAAACCTCCTGGCCGCGTCGTCGCGTGAGCCTGCGTCAGAATCGGTCGTAGACCGCGTCTTGCCAAGACCCTCTTGTCATGGCTTGACTATCGCGAGAGTTGAGCGCTAGCATCCGCGTGGGTTGTGCCAACGCACCGGATCTACCGAGAGGTGTCTGCTCAACATGTGCCCTGTACCCAGTCTTCCCGCCAAGGCTCGCGAGGCTCTCGAGCTCATCGCCCTAAACGCCTTGGATCCAGACGGCCGCTCAGAGAAGCTCGTCGCCTTGCTCCAGCCAAAGGCTCCGCTGAATCCCACCAACCCAGAGTGGCGCCTGTTTGTCGCTCATCGCGACATCGAATTCACATACGCCGGCAGCTTCGCACCCGATGCGGTCGATCCGCTGCGGGACGCGGACATCCTCGAGGAAGGCGTCGCAGCTGGACGCGTGATCCTGCAGCTGTCTGATCGCGGGTTCGACATTTGCCGATCTGCGCGGCAAGACAGGCCTCCATCCGCGCATCATCCCCGCGCTGACGCTTAACCGATCGCCGGTTGACGGACTACTCGCGGTGCGGGAATTCTGCTCCTGTTGCCCGCTAAGCGGGCAACTGTGGTTAATCGGGGAGCGCGCCTAATGTCCGTCGACGAAGCCGGCCAATCCAGCTCGCGACATATCGATTGCCAGATCGGCATCCGCATTCGAACCCGACGACGAGAGCTGGGCGTCAGCCAGGAACGTTTGGCGGAAGCCGTCGGACTGACGTTCCAGCAGATTCAGAAGTACGAGCGGGGCGTGAACCGCGTGAGCGCCTCGACCCTGTGGGACATCGCCACTCACCTCGAGACACCGATCACCTATTTTTACGATGGACTAGACGGCGCGGACCACGATCCAGAGGCGATCGCCCGGTCGGAGGCCGTTCAAGGATTCCTGCTGTCGCCGGAAGGACTCGACCTCGTCCTCGCCTTCCGCGGCCTCAATGAACCCAGCACTCGCAAGGCCTTCGTGGACCTCATCCGCGCCTGCAGTCGTGCCAGTAGCCCTGGCGATGACGCGACGATCAGCACAGAAGACAACGAGCCGTCGTCGCCACCTCCAGGCCCATTTTGGAGCCAGCCGCCGGCCTAGGCGGTATAGACCGCTCTAGAGTCGTGAGCGTGCGCATCAGTCATGTCGTGCCTCGGCCTCCCAGCCCAGGACGCCCCTTGTGAGTACGAATCACCAACCCCACAAGGTGTTGAAGTTCGCGACATGTTCAGCGCCTGGGGTTTCCACTTCGTTCTGCATCCGTGGAACGCCACAGCTCTTGGCGCGCTTCTCGCCGGTCCGCGCTACGGAGGATCCGATGACAGGCAAACGCGAACTGATCGAGCCGAACAAGGGGGACAAGCGGTATGTCCGCCGGGACGAGCAGGGTCATTTCACCAAGGATCAGGTCGATGTTGGGCGCAGCTTGGCGGCCGACCGACGGCAGCACTCCTCAACCAAGGCTAAGCCTGGCCAGGGCGACCGGGGAGACCGGTAGTAGGCCTCATTGGGCTTAAGGGCTCCGGGCCCGGTCAGGGTCGAACGCAGCTCGGCGGCGGCGTGGCGGCACGAGTCGACAATTTCTTCCGCTGTCGCGTCGAGAGGTTCCGCATCGGGCGCGAAGGCCAGCGACCAAGCGAATGTCCACGGCGCGGCCACGGCCTCGTCGACGATGCTTACCCGCACGTGGCGTTCCCCAAGCGCCGGCATCAGGAGGGGCAACATCATCGCCGTGAGCGGGGCGTCGGTCGCAATGTCAAAGGGGAAGACCTCATCGAACTCTGGCGCGATCTCGACGCGCACAAATCCGCGGGTAGGGGAGGGCTTGAGCTCGACCTGCAGCAGCAGCACAGCCTCGACCGCACCCGGCCGATTGCCAGCTCTTAGGATGTAGTCCCACAGACCGACTGCTGAGACCGATCCGCCTTCATCCACGACCTGGTCGCAGAAGAGCGCGACGCGAACACCGCTGATCAAAGGTTGGCTCCCGATTGGTGTTCACCCGCGGCGGGCTATCCCGCTCAGATCCTCTAGATCGGCCGGTCGATACTCCGCCCAGCGGTCGTGGACCGCCGCCTCATAATAGTCCTGGCCGTCGACTCTCAGAGGGACTCCCCACCACATGTCGTCGACGACCGCCACGACCAGCCAAACTTCGTCCGGACGTTCTTCGAACCGCTGCTCGGCACGTTCGTACGCGATCCACACGACCTCGGGGTTCGTCAGCTGAATATCGTTCTGCTCCAGGACCAAGACGGCTCGCGCGTTCGCCTTGCGGCGCCATGCCGCCAGCTTTCCGAATTTCCGGTCGCACGTTTCCCACAGACGCTGCTCCCTTTGAGCCTCGAGGCTCGAATCGACGACGTGGCTAATCGAGAACGGGGGCTGGTTGGCCCATCGCTCGAGCCGGTGCAGGACAACGGTGAATTCGGCGCCTGGAACCCGCAGCCTGGAAACGGGAGTAATGTAGCGTCCAGCGGGCGCGCGGCGAAGCGCCGGGGCTGTTCCAACGACCAGGTCTGCTAAGGCTCGCTGAACACTCTGTAGGCGATGGCCCCGGAGACCCTGCAGGACGCCGACCGGTAGCTGCAGCTCGTAGTGGTCCTCGGTCGGAAGTCGCCCCTGCACCGCGGCGATGATGGGATCAATGTGGGTCCCGCCCTGGGCGCTCAAGTGAATATGGCCCGCGAAGGGTTCTATTCCGGTGTGTTCCACGGCGTAAGTGATGCCGCCAATATCGACAGCGAAGTCGACCGGGTCCGGATCGGCGTCCGCCTCCGGGGATCGCAGCGCCCTGCGGGAGAGGCCTGTCCGCCGCTCAATCTCCCGCAAGACCAGGTCACACGCCTGTCCCTCGTGGAAGCGGAGCGGTGATGAGCTGCTGCGCGCCATAGCCTTGCCGGTTAGTCGAGGGGAACGGACACGCTTCGTAGCGGCGGCCGCCGGGCGCTTTTCCTAGGAGAATGACTTGATGTTGATGAGGCTAAGCTCCATCGCGGCGACCATACCATCGTAAGTCATCACCATGGCAGGCACGCCCGCGATGGTGACGGCGTGGGTGCGATGTAGAAACCGCCGCTCCTCCATTGCGTCGGCGATCCCCGTGTTACGGCCGGCGATCACCAGGTAGGCGCTGGCGACGATGGCGCCGCCGAAAGCCCCCGTCAAAACGACGTCGTTCGGCGCATCGCTCTTCAGCCAGGCCCAATCGACGACTTGCCCAAAGCCGTGCTCGAGCCGCGACGACCAAGGCCGGTATTGCGCGGTGTTCTTGGTCTTGCGGAAGATGCTGTGCTCGTCAGCGTCCTCGAACTCGATCAGCGCGAATTGGCGCGTGACGCTGTTGCCCAGAACCAAATCCGTGCGGAAGAGTCCTTTCAGGGCCAACTCCGGCTTGATTAAATCCGGGGCGCTGAAGCCGGCCACGGCGGCAAGGAGGCCGCACATGTGAGGCCGCGATGCGATCTCCGCCACGATGGCCTTTTCACCGACGTACCCAGCCCCGGCCAGCCAGGCCTTGAACGCGTTGAGTTCTGTCTCCGCCGTGGCAAGGTTCCAGGCGAGCGCCGTGAAGACGCTCACGTCCTGGAGGCGTAGCTTGCGTCCACGACGCTCAGCACGACGGGCTTACCCTTCAGGTCCTTGCGGAACAGCACGCGGCGTCCGGCGACATTTCCCACCCGCATCCCGTTCTCGGTGGGCTTGCTCGTACTGGTGACGTCGCCCTTGAAGAAGGCGACCAGCGCACGCTTCTCCTTAGCCGGCAAGGATTCGACCTGCAGCTTAGCGGGCTCGGCGATGGTGAAGGCGCGGGCGCTCATGGTGACCTAGAGATAGTTCGTCGGGGTCAAGCTGTGAAGCACAGAACGCCTCAGGAGAGGGGAAGGGTTCTCCGCGCCGCCCTGTCCGGCGAGGAGGCGACTACTCGGGCGCTCACACCGACGCTGATCCCAAACCCTGCGACGCGGATCTGCATATTGAATCAGCCGGCGGGTGGGCGAGGGGGTGTTGCGCCGCAGGAGCGCAGAAGCGAGGCAACGGTCCGCTCGCTGCCATTGGACGCTCGCAGATTGGCTTCGGTCCCGGCTGGCGAGGGCGCGGCGAGCGCCGGCTGCGGGCAGGCGGCACCGATCAGTCTTTATCAAGCTCCGCCTTCCGGCCCACGGGAGACGCGCAGCAGCGCGCCGACAATCGGCATGTGAATGTAGAGCGCGTCACAAGGGCGGCCGGCGGCGGCTGCGATGGCCTCCGCGTAAAGCCAGAGTTGTGGCCCATAACTGACGGCCTTGGCGTCCCAGGTGTCGCGGGAGCCTGGGAAAGTCTTGTGGTCGATGACCGCGAACCCGGCGTCGTGCTCCGCCAAGAGGTCAATCCGACCCGAGACCAACTGGTCGCCGAGGCGGGCGAAGACCGGCGTCTCGCGGTGCAGACGTCCGTTAGGCCAAAGCCCGGCGAGGTGCTGATGGAGCCTGTCGCAGGCCTCCAAGACATCCTGGGCCTGAACTTGATGCACGCCCCAGCGCTCGAGGATGCGGTTGGCCTTCGCCAGGCGTTCCGGGCCGGGTTGCTCCGTCCGGTCGGCCGCGAAGATGGCATGCACAGCTTCGCCGAGACTTTGCATATCCGGCGTGCCGACGAGGGCCAGGCGAGGGCCGAGCTGAACCTTTTCCGCGACGGCGAAGGCGCCGGTCGCGGCTTCGCCGCTCGGCCGGCGATGCAATGGCGCACGATCGCGGACCTGGCGGGTCAGCCGCACATAGGCGGGGCGCACAACGGGCGCGACCAACGTGTCGTCGACGGCCAGCGGGCTGACCCTGGCCGGATAGGTCACAGCCCCAGCGGTCAGGGTGTTGTTTGCGCCCGAGGGCAGGGCGACATGACCCGGTGCCGTGTCATCAAGGACGTGCAACCACTTCAGCTCCCCCTTAGCGGGCGGGGCGAAGACGACATAGTCCCGGGCCCGGGTGACGCCGACATAGAGAAGGCGCGTCTCCTCCTGCTTGGCGCGTAGACCGGCCTCCTGGCCCAGCGGCGAGGTCAAGGCCGCCTCGTCCAGGCCGACATCCTTGCTCTGGCTGCCGTAAGGCCAGGGCCAGTAGCGGATCCAGCGGCCGGCCAGCGGATCGCGCCAGTCCAAGTCGCCTTCCGCCTCGGCGACCGGTTCAAACAGGCGAGGCTTGGGTTCGCGATTGAGCCCCGTCAGGACGACCAGGGGCCACTCGAGCCCTTTGGCGCCGTGATAGGTCATCACCTTCACGGCGTCGGCTTGCAGGCTTCTCGGCCGCCCGGGCTCATCAGCGGCGATCGCCAGGACTAGGCCCGAGGGGGTCGCCGGCGCGCCGGAGCTGGCGCAGCTGGCTTCATAGGCTCGTGCAAAGCCGCGCAGGGCTTCGAGATCGTCGAGGCGCGCGGCGACGTCGCCCCAGGTCTCGATGCGTCGGATCATCTCCGGCAGGACAATCAGAGCGTCGATCAGGTCGGCGGGCGTCAGGGACAGCACAGTTTCCCGAAGCGCGGCGAGGTCGGCCGAGATCGGCACGGCCGCCTGCAGGGCGCTGTCCTGGTCCTCGGCGCCTACCGCCTGGAGCCACAGGTCGGATGTCGGATCATCGCTGAAGAAACGGGCCAGCTCAGCCAGCGCCAGGCGATCGGTCGGGTCGGCGACCCAGCGGAAGGCGGCCATGACGAGCTCGACATGCGGCGTTCGCGCCAGCCCGTCGCGTTCGACGGCGACCTTCACGCCCAGCCGGCTGAGCGAGGTTGCGACGCGCAGGATGTCGGCGTGACTTCGGCAGAGGATGGCGATGTCGCCCGCCTGCAGCGGCCGGACAGCGTCGGTGGCCTTGTCGCCCACCGTCCAGTCGGCGCCGTCGGCGATGGCGTCGCGGATACCGGCCGCCAGGGCCGCGTATTGGAGGTCAAGCTTGCCCTCCAGCCAAAAGACCGCGAACGGGGCGTGGGTGAAGCCGTCTTCCTTGCGGGCGGTGCCGCTGAAGGCATGTTCCTCGGCCGGCAGTCCCATGGCGCTGAAGGCCGGACCAAAGGCGGCGTTGACGAAGCCGACGATCCCCTCGCGGCTCCGATAGGAGGTGGCGAGGACCGTCCGTCCAGGAGCCGACGGCGCAACGCGATCAAATGCGGCTTGAGACAGCGCACTGTCGGCGTTGCCGAACGCCGTCAGCGTGAGGCTGCTGTCGGTGTCACGGAAGCCATAGATCGCCTGCTTCGGATCGCCGACCCAGGTGCTGACGTCCACTAGATCGGCCAGCGCGGTGAAGATCGCGATCTGCAGCGGGCTGCAATCTTGGAACTCATCGACGAACACGCGACTGATCTTCTCACCAAGGCGTTGGGCCATGGCCGGGTCGCGCAAGACCTTGAGCGCGAGCGCCTCTTGATCGGTGAAATCCATCAGTCCGCGATCGGACTTGTAGTCCTGGAACGCCACCAGCGCCTCGGCCGCACAGGTGAAAAGGGTGCGGATAAAGGCCTCGCAGTCGGCGCGCAGGCGCGGGTGTTCCGGATGCCGCGCGGCGGCGCGGGCGACAGCGTCCAAGCCGTCGATCAGCCCCTGGCCGTCCTTCTTGGCGCATTTGACCTTCGAGAGGCGGGCCCAGTCCGGCCACGACAGCGCCTCGCCGCGCTGGAGCGCCGCGTTGATCGGCCTCAGCAGCTTCAGCGCCGCCTTGCCATCGTTGCCAAGTTCGGCCGGGAAGGTCGGCAGGACCGCGGCGATGGCGTCGGACAGCGCACGATCAAGCGCCTCGCCGCTGGCAGCCGGCCTCGGCAGCAAGGCCAGAAACGTCTCGACCGAACGATCGGCCGAATGCGCCAATCCAGCGGCCTCGAGGCCGTTGGCGCGGGCCAATTCGATGAGCCGGCGTAATGTGGTGCGCCAGTCGTAGCGTTCGGCGTCGACAGCCCGCTTGGGCTCAAAATAGCCCATCCCTCCGGCCAGGGCGTTGAGCACGGGCGCATGTCGCTCGATCGCCCCCGCGGCGGCGATGGCGAACAGCCGCGGTATGCTCTCCTCGGGGATCACTTCGGCGCGCGGCGAGCGGCCAAGATCGATGGCGTGTTCGCCGACGATCTGGCCGCAGATCGAATTGACCGTTCCGAACCGTGCGCCCAGCAGTCTGGCGGCGTGCTCGGCCTTGCCGGACCTGAAGAGGTGTGCGCGGGACCGCTCGATGAGCTCGTCAGCCGCCTTCACGGTGAAGGTGGTAGCGACGATCTCCTCGGGCTCGCGAACTTCGACCTCGCCGGCGATGTCGCGAACGATGCGGGTGGTCTTGCCGGCGCCGGCCGAGGCGACGACGGTGTTGATCTTGGGGGCGGCCATGGTCAGTTCGCCTCCTGGGTGACGCGGCAAAGGCTGGTCAGTTCGCAGTACCGGCAAGGCTCCTCACCGGGGGTGATCGCGAGGCCGGCCGGGAAGTGATCGGCCGCCTGCGGCAGGCCCGTGCCCAAAGCGCTGCCTTGGATGGCCAGTTCGCGCCAGAGCCGCCAGGTCTCCATCAGGTCCGCCCAGGTCTGCGCGAGCGAGCGGGAGGCTTCCACCTCCTCGTCGGCGACGAAGGCGCCGGTCGGCCCGATCAGGCGGCGTTGGTTCAGGAGGTAGTAGGCGCCTGGCGCCGGCATTTCCCCGTCGGGGTCGGCGATAGCGCCATAGGTGGCCAGCTGCAGCGCGCGGCCTTCCGCCAGTTCGGTGCGCCGGCGATTGACGCTGCGGGTCCACTTCAGGTCGATCACGCCCACGCCCTGGGTCGCCTGGCGGACCACGAGGTCGAGGCGGCCGACAACGGCAAGGCCATTGGCGAAGTCGGCCTCGCGATCCAGCTCCGTGCCGACCACCTCAAGGCCCTTCTGGCGCAGGAGACGGGAGAGTTCGGCCAAGGCGGCTGGAACCCGCGTCCGGGCCGCCGCCAGCTCGCCCGCGAACTCAGGTTGCTGCAGGGGCGCGGCGATGGCGCTGAGCAGGGTGTCGAACACCTCATCGACCCGGCGCAGGACCTCGTCCGCGGCCGCCACAGGGCCGGGCCGCAGCACGCGGTTGGCGATCTCGTGGGCGAGGTTGCCGAGCAACTGATCCGGTCCAGGGATTTCCGCGAACCGGCCGCGGGAGAGACGCAGGACGTCCAGCAGCATCCAGCGCATCTGGCAGTCGGCCAGACGCTCGAAGCTCGTGGCGCTTTCCTTGCGGTCCGCCAGCTTGGCGATCGCCGAGGCGGGCAGGGGCCAACTCGCGCGGGCTTGAGGCAGCGGGACGATCGCCGCCAGTTCCCGCGGCAGGCGCCGGCCCGCGAGGTCGTGAGCGGCGTCCTCGAGCAGACGCTCCGCGTTCCAGCGGATCAAGGCGCCGGCAGGCTGGGTCAGAGGGTTGAGCTGGTGGGCGAGAGGGTGGCTGACAGTCTCCTCGCCTCCAGCGAGGGCCGGACGGATCAGCAGGGCTCGCGCCCGGGCTTGGTGAAGGGCGTTGGCGTAACCCCAGCCGATGCGCGCTGCGGCTGCTGAGGCCGCTTCGAGTTCGCAACCGGCCTCGGCCAACGCCGCGATCTCCGCGCGGCTCCACGGGCTGGTCGGCACGCGCTCGCCTGGACCCTTGAAATCCCACCAGACCAGGCGATCGACCGGTCCCCAGATCGCCGCCGGATTCTTTACGCAGCGAAGGCCGCCGGCGGTGGCGATATGGTCGGGGTTCTGGGCGCCTTCCGCCAGGACCTGTTCGATCATCCGCTCGACCAACAGGGCGGGCAGCGGATCTTGGCCAAGGACATCGATGGCTTGGCTTAGCGCGCTGGCGGCGCCGGCCACCGTCAACAGCAAGGGGTCAGACGCGCCGGCGTCCG
>JADHED010002274.1_pt1 | contig 13667 bp, 8 predicted proteins | sample 8952041 | NCBI WGS metagenome assembly JADHED01 (sample SAMN16124423, study PRJNA663239) | bioreactor sludge metagenome | isolation source: sludge (control) | place: India:Bengaluru | collected 2018-09-08
ACCCGCACGGCTCCGCGAGCAGGCCGCCGGACGAGGCGCGCGCGCTGTTTGAGCACGGCGCTTGCACGACCGATGCGCAAGGATTGAAGTGGGGGTCCGGGGGGCGCGCGCAGCTCAGCCCCCCGGCGAGGGCGAGTTCGCGCGCGCCCCGGCGGCCCGCGCAGCGGGGTCGATGCGGGTCGCGCGCGCGCAGCGGAGGCATCTGCACGACGGCGGGGGTTCGATCGCGAGTTGGGGGGTCCGGGGGGCCGCGCGAAGCTCAGGCCCCCCGGCGAGCGCCGTGGGACGTCCCTCCCGGTCGCGACTCGCGAGCCCCAACGAAATGGCCTGCGGGTCTCTCGGTCTCTCGGTCTCTCGGTCTTTCGGTCTTTCGGTCTCTCGGTCTCTCCGCTGCTTCAACGCCCGCGAGGAAGACGAAGCCCCCGCTCGTCGCGGGGGCTTCGGGTGACAGCCGGGGATCGGGTCGTGCGCGGTGCTAGCGCTTCCCCTTCTTCGCGGCCTTCTTCGCCGGGCGCGGGCCGGGCTTCGCGATCTTCGAGGGCTTGCCGAGCGAGGCGACCTCGGCGAAGTAGCGGGTGAAGGAGGCCATGCCGCCCGAGGCCTGCTCCCAGTCGAAGTTCTCGTTCGGGGCGTGGTAGCCGTGCTCCGGGAGGGAGAGGCCGAGGAAGATGACGGGGCACTTCAGGACCTTCTCCATCGTCACGACGGCGCCGATGGAGCCTCCCTCGCGGACGAAGACGGGCTCGCGCTTGAAGCCGAACTTCATCGAGCGCTTCACGGCCTCGGCGAGCGGGCCTTCCGTCTTCCCCTGGTACGGGTCGAGGCGGTTCTTGACGTGGACGACGACGTCCTTGTTCTTCGACTTCACGAACTTCGTGACGAGCTTCGCGATCTTCTCCCCCGTCTGGTTCGGGACGAGGCGGCAGGAGACCTTCACCTCGGCGCTCGGCGGGATGACGGTCTTCACGCCCGGTCCCGTGTAGCCGCCGACCATTCCGTGGATCTCGAACGTCGGCTGCGCCCAGATCCGCTTCATCAGGTCGAGGGCGTCCTTCGTCCGGAGCGACCGGAAGAGGTGGTCCTTCTTGAAGCCCGCGACCGTGAAGCCGGACCGCTTGAAGTCCTCCAGCTCCTGCTTCGTCGGCGGGACGACGTCGTCGTAGAAGCCGGGGATCTTCACCCGGCCGGTCGTCGCGTCGAAGCAGTCGTTCACGAGCTTCATCAGCTCGGCCATCGGGTTGCGCGCCGCGCCGCCGCAGACGCCCGAGTGCTGGTCGGTCTCTCCCGTCTGGAGCGTGAAGAGGAACCCCTGCAGGCCGCGGAGCCCGGCCGGACAGGCCGGCTTGCCGCGCGCGATCCAGATCGTGTCGGAGACGAGGACGGAGTCGGTCGCGAGGAGGTCGGCGTGGGCCGCGATCGCCTTCTCGAAGCTCGGGGAGCCGATCTCCTCCTCGAACTCCCACAGGACGCGCAGGTTCACGGGGAGCTCGGCCTCGAGCGCGGCCTTGATCCCGAAGAGGGCCGTCAGCGCCGGGCCCTTGTCGTCGGTCGTGCCGCGGCCGAGGTAGCGGTCCCCCTGCTTCGTGAAGGTGAACGGATCCGTCTTCCACGGCTCCGTCTCCATCGACGCGGGCTGGACGTCGAGGTGGTTGTAGACCGTGACGGTCGGCCAGTGCGGGTTCTTCCCCCAGGCGCCGGCGACGATCGGGTGGCCGTCGGTCTCGAGGATCCGCGACGCGCCGCCGAAGCGGCGGATCACGTCCGCCGCGAGCTTGGCGTTCTCGCGGATGGCGTTCTTCTTCGTCGGGTCCACGGAGACGCTCGGGATCTCCACGAAGTCCTTCAGAAGGGCCTCGAAAGCCTCCCGATTCTCCGCGGCGTACGCTGTCAGGGCTTCGCGCGTGAGCTGCTCGGTCTTCATGGGGCGAGTCTAGCTCCGCTTCCGGCGCGGCGTGTGCGCTGCGCCGCGGCAGCTCTTCAGCGGCCTCCGGCCTCCGGGGGGGCGCCGTCGGGCTCCGTCCGGACCTTGCGGCGCCGGAACGGCCTCTCCTCCTCCTCCTTGTAGAGGTACTTGATGGCGTGCTTCTGGAGGAGGAGGTTCGGAGCGTGCTCCCGGTTCAGCTTGATCGCGTCCTTGTCGTACCACTCGATCCAGCCGCGCAGCTCCTCGCCGTCGACGAGGCGGACGACGACCGGCGTGCGGGCCTGCATCTGCTTCAGGTAGTAGAACGACTCGGCGTTCGTCTGCTCGGGCGGCGCCCCTTTCCGGAGGCCGCGCGGACCCATGTCGCGGCGGAGGTCCGACAGGGCGGGGCGGATCAGCTTGCGCGGACCGAGCTCGCCCTCGGGGTCGCGATCGCCCGCCGGCGGGGCCGGCGTCGGTGGCTTGCGGACAGCAGCCATGGGTGCTCCTTCCGGGGCGGGAGGCCGTTTCGGGATTCGAACCGTGAGCGAAGTCTACCCGACGACGACGGGGCCGGCCGTCAGGCGGCGGGAGGAGCGGGGGTCGCCGGGGCAGGCGGGGCCGGCGGGGCCTTCTTCTCGGCGTCCCTCCGGTCGGGGCCCTTGCTTCCCATCTTCCGGGCCGCCTCGATCCCCCCCTCGAGCTCGTAGGCGAGGCAGCACTTCAGCCGGCCGCACATGCCGGTCAGCTTCGACGGGTTCGGCGTGATCCCCTGAAGCTTCGCCATCCGGATCGTCACCGGGTGGAAGCCCTTCAGCCACGTCGAGCAGCAGAGCGTCAGGCCGCACGGCCCGATCCCGCCGACGATCTTCGTCTCGTCCCGCACGCCGACCATCCGCGACTCGACCCGGAGGTGGAAGCGGTCGGACATCTCCCGGCAGAGGTCGCGGAGGTTGGCCCGCTCGTCGGAGGAGTAGAGGAGCGTGATCCGGCGCCGGTCGAACGGCACGACGCACTTCACGAGGCTGACCGGGAGGCGCAGCTCGGCGATCCGCTTCGAGGCCCACCGGGCCGCCTCCTCCTGGAGCTCGAGCCGCTCGGCGAAGTCGGCCGACTCGGAGTCGGAGGCGAGGCGGAGGAAGCGCCTCGCCTTCTTCTGCGAGCAGGCCTTCGCCAGGACGGGAGAGAGGGTCGTCACCTCCGCGAACTCGGGCCCCTCCTCGGTCTCGACGACGATCCGTTCGCCCGGGCGGACGGCGACCTCGCCGGTGAAGACGACCGTCACCTTCCCGTCCGTCGCGTCGGCGAGGCGGGCCCCGACGTAGTTGCCGCCGGGGTTCACGAGGGTCCCGATGGAGCAGGTGGCGCAGCTCACGAACCTTTGATTGTCACGATCCGGGCGCGTCCGGTCAATCCGGGGCCGGAGGCCGCCGCGCCGCGGCCGTCAGGCCCGCTCCCCGGGCCCCTCGCGCGCGAGGACCGCGGCGCCGAGGATCCCCGCGTCGTCCCCGAGCGCCGAGCGGACGACGCGCACCTCGGCGAGGTCGGTGAAGAAGGCGTAACGGTCCACGGCCGCGCGGACCTGCTCGACGTACGGCTCGCCGACGTCCTCCGCGATCCCGCCGCCGAGGACGAAGAGGTCGGGCGAGAAGACGTTCCAGAGCGTCGCGATCGTCACGCCGACGGCGCGCGCCGACCGGGCGATCGCCCTTTCGACGAGGGAGTCCCCCGCGGCCAGCGCCTTCCTCACCTCCGAGCCCTTGAGGCGGCCGTCTTTGTCGAGGACCGCGCGCGCCACCACGGTCTTCTCCCCGCGCTCGATCCGCCGGCGCAGGAAGGCCGTCATCCCGACCTTCGCCCCGATCCCCTCGAGCGTCCCTTCGAAGCTCCCGGCCTTCTTCAGGTCGATGAAGCTCTGCCCGATCTCGCCGGCGTTCCGGTTGCGCCCCAGCCAGAGGCTCCCGTCGAGGAGGACGGCGCCGCCGATCCCGGTGCCGACCCAGATCGCCACGACGAGCCGCTCCCCCTTCGCCGCGCCGTACCGCGCCTCGCCGAGCGCCGCGGCCCGCACGTCGTTCTCGAGCCGCTTCGGGACGCCGGGAAAATGCGGCTCGAGCGCGGCGGCGGCCGGCCACCGTTCCACGCCGAGGTTCGTCGCGCAGAGGAGCGTCGTCCGCTCGGCGTCGAGCGGTCCCGGAAGGCCGAGGCCGAGCGCCCCGACGTCCGACCGCCGCGCGCCCGCCTCCGCGAGCGCCGCGTCGGACGCGGCGACGAGCGCGGCGGTCATCTCCTCCGGGCCGCCGCGGAACGGGCTCTTCACCTTCCCCCGGCCGAGGACGCGCCCGCCCTCGTCGACCGCTCCCGCGAGGACCTTCGTTCCGCCCACGTCGATTCCGAGGACGAGCTGCCGGCTGTCGGCCATCGGGCGCTCCTTTGCGGTTAGTCTACGGGGATCGCATCCCGCCCGGCCCGAGGTGAAAGTTGACCGAATCGCTCTCCCGTCTCCGGAGCCTCTCCGCCCACGTCCCTGCCGTCCCGCTCCTCGTGGACGTCTCCCGGACCTGCCTCGCCTCGCACGCGCGGACGAGCGACCCGCTGCTGCTCGAGGCGTTCCCGTCCGCGTTTTCCGCGATGGCCGCGCTCGAATCGGGGGCCGTGGCGAACCCCGACGAGGGGCGCCGGGTCGGACACTACTGGCTCCGGGCCCCGGAGCTCGCCCCGGGGGCCGACGTGAGGAAGGCGATCGAGGAGATGGTCGCGAAGGTGAAGGCCTTCGCCGCCGACGTCCACTCCGGGAAGATCGCTCCCGAGTCGGGCGGGAAGTTCCAGAACTTCCTCCTCGTCGGGATCGGCGGATCGGCTCTCGGACCGCAGCTCGTCGCCGACGCGCTCGGCGGCGCTTCCGATCCCCTCCGCCCCTTCTTCTTCGACAACACCGACCCCGACGGAATGGCCCGGGAGCTCGACCGGATCGCCGCGGCCGGCGGGGTCGGGCGAACGCTCGTCGTCGTCGTCTCGAAGTCGGGCGGGACGAAGGAGACGCGCAACGGGATGCTCGTCGCGCAGGCCGTCTACACGGCGAAGGGGCTCGACTTCGGCCGGCACGCGGTCGCCGTGACGCAGGACGGGAGCGACCTCGACAAGCTCGCCCGGAGGCAGCGGTGGCTCGACCGCTTCCCGATGTGGGACTGGGTCGGCGGACGGACGTCGCAGCTCTCGGCCGTCGGCCTCCTCCCGGCCGCGCTCCAGGGCTTCGACGTCGACGGCCTCCTCGAGGGGGCGCGCGCCTGCGACGCGGCGACCCGGATCCCCGACGCCGGGAGGAACCCGGCCGCCCTCCTGGCCCTCGCCTGGTACCGGGAGACCGGAGGACGCGGCCTGAAGGACATGGTCGTCCTCCCCTACAAGGACCGACTCCTCCTCCTCTCCCGCTACCTCCAGCAGCTCGTCATGGAGTCGCTCGGGAAGGAGAAGGACCTCGCGGGGAACACGGTCCACCAGGGGATCGCCGTCTACGGAAACAAGGGGTCGACCGACCAGCACGCGTTCGTCCAGCAGCTCCGCGAGGGGGTCCCGAACTTCTTCGCGACCTTCATCGAGGTCCTGAAGGACCGGCGCGACGGCCTCCCGTCGCTGGCCGTCGAGGAGGACGTCACCTCGGGCGACTACCTCCACGGCTTCCTCCTCGGGACGCGCGAGGCGCTGACCGAGAAGGGGCGAGGGTCGGTGACGATCACGGTCGAGGACGTCTCGGCGCGCTCCCTCGGCGCGCTCGTCGCTCTCTTCGAGCGGACGGTCGGCCTCTACGCCCTCCTCGTCGGGATCAACGCCTACCACCAGCCGGGCGTCGAGGCGGGGAAGAAGGCCGCGGCGGCCGTCCTCGACGCGCAGCGGGCTCTCCTCGCGGCGATGCGGACCGAATCCGGCTCGTCCCGCACGGCCGAGGATTGGGGGAAGAAGGCGGGCGTCGGGGCCGAGACGGCGTGGAAGGTCCTCGAGCACCTCGCCGCGAACCCCGACCACGGGGTGCGCAGGAGGCCCGGAGAGGACCCCTTCTCGGCCTCCTACGGCGCGGCCTGAGCGGCGCTCAGCCCTTCTTCAGGGTCTTCAGGAACGCGTCGAACGCGGGCGCCGCGCCCTGCACCGTCTTCTTCGGTCCGACCATCTTGAAGAAGACCGGCCCCTGCGGCCCCTCGGCGATCCCGCCGCGGAGAGCCCAGCCCGGCTTCGGCGTCAGCGCACCGCCCGGCATGCCGGAGGCGTAGGTCCCTTCCGCCGTCACGATCGTCACCGGCACCGCCGCGCCCTTCAGCGCGACCGGCTTCCCCGGAGGGGCGCTCCCTTTCTCGGGCGTGAACTGCCGGATCCAGCGGTCGACGTTCGCCTGGGTCCCGCCCCCCTGCCCGGGTCCGAAGAAGAAGACCGCGACCTCGCCCGCCTCCGCGTCTCCGGCGGCCGCCGGCACGCGGTACGTGACGACGCGCATCGAGGACGCCGTCGGCGCGACGCTCCACCCCTTTGGCGCGCTCCAGGAGAGGCCGCCGGCCGTCTGCGCCGGAGCCGGCGCGCCGTGGGCGGAAACGAGCTGGAAGAGGACGACCGTCGCCGCGAGTGCCGTGTTCATGGGGAGACTTTATACCCCGTCGCAGGACCGGCAGAACCGCGGCCGAACCGTCCGCGGCCGCCCGGCGCTCGATCCGCCCCCTGAGGAGGGGGCCCGGGGGAACCCGCCCGGCGCTCGATCCGCCCCCTGAGGAGGGGGTCCGGGGGAATCCCGCCCGGCGGGTTCCCCCGCAAGATGTCAGCTCAGGCCGGAGCCGGTCCGCTCGCGGAGGATCTCCATCGCCTTCGAGCCCATGTCGCGGCGGAAGTGCTTCCCCTCGAACCGGACCTTCTCGGCGCCTTGAACGGCGCGGGAGAGCGCTTCCGACAGCCCGCGCGCGCGGGCCGTCACGACGAGGACGCGCCCGCCGGCCGTGACGAGCTTCCCGTCGGCCGACTTCGCCGTCCCGGCGTGGAAGACGAAGACTCCGTCCTCGGCCGTTGCGTCCTCGATCCCCTCGATCGGCTTCCCTCTTTCGAAAGGCCCGGGGTAGCCCTCGGCCGAGAGGACGACGGCGGCCCCCGCTTCCTTCTTCCAGACCGGTTTCGCGTTCTCGTCGAACTTCCCGCGGGCCGACCCGAGGAGGTACGGGAGGAGGTCGTCCTCGAGGCGGACCAGGACGCACTGCGTCTCCGGGTCGCCGAACCTCACGTTGTACTCGAGGACGTACGGCTTCATCCCGTTCTCGAGGATCAGGCCGACGTAGAGGACGCCGCGGAACGGGCGCCCCTCCTCGGCCATGCCGCGGAGCGTCGGGTGGACGATGTCGGTCAGGATCTCGCGCGCGGTCGTCGCGTCGACGAAGACGGAGGGGCTGTGCCCGCCCATGCCGCCCGTGTTCGGCCCGCGGTCTCCGTCGAAGACCCGCTTGTAGTCCTTCGCGGTCGCCAGCGGGATCGCCCGCTCGCCGTCGCAGAGGACCATGCAGCTCACCTCGTCGCCGGTGACGAACCGCTCGACGAGGACGCGGTCGCCGGCGCTGCCGAAGACCCGCTCGCCGAAGAAGAGCTTGAGCGCCTTCTCCTTTTCGGCCTCGTCCCGGACGATGACGACACCCTTGCCCGCGGCGAGCCCGTCGGCCTTGAAGACGCACGGCAGGCCGAGCACCTTCACCGCCTTCTCGGCCTCCGCGCGGGTCGTGCAGATCTCGGCCTCGGCGGTCGGGATCTCGTACTTCCTCATGAAGGCCTTGGAGAAGACCTTCGAGCCTTCCAGCTCGGCCGCCAGCTTGTTCGGGCCGAACGCGAGGAGCCGCCGCTTCGACAGCTCGTCGACGAGGCCGAGCGTCAGGGGGAGCTCCGGCCCGACGACCGTCAGGTCCACCTTCATCTTCTCGGCGAAGTCGGCGAGCTCGACGATGTCGGTGACGCCGATCGGAAGGCAGGTGGCGATCTGAGCGATCCCGGGGTTCCCGGGGGCGCAGAAGATCTCCGTGACCTGCGGTGACTGGGCGAGCTTCCAGACGAGGGCGTGCTCGCGACCCCCCGAGCCGACGACGAGAACTCTCACGGGAGGCGAGTCTAAACCAGCCCGAGGTCGAGCCCGTGCCCGATCTCGGGCCCGGCGCCTTGACGGCCGGAAGCCGGCTCCCGTAGGCTCCGGCCAGCTCTTTGAGTCCGGGTTTCATCACGAGCGGCGGAGGGACGGGCCCTGCGATGCCGCGGCAACCGGCTCCTCGACCCCCGACGAGGGGGGAGGGTGACAGGTGCCAATTCCCGCTCCGGCACGGCCGGAGAGAGATGAAATCGAGGCCGAACGGAAGCGATCCCCAGCGAAACGCCCCTTCGTCCTCGAAGGGGTTTTTTCATGAAGCACGACATTCGCGAGCGCCTCAAGACCGACGTCCTCCTCGCCGACGGGGCGATGGGGACGCTCCTCGTCTCGCGCGGCGCCGCCCCCGAGAGCCCGCGCTCCCCCCTCTCGATCGCCCAGACCGGCCTCGTCCGAGAGGTCTACGACGACTACGTCGAGGCCGGGACCCAGATCCTGAAGACGAACACCTGGGACGCGAACCGGGTCAAGCTCGCGAAGTTCGACTGGGCCGACTCCCTCGAGAAGATCAATCGCACCGCCGTCCGCCTCGCGCACGAGGCCGCGGCGGGCGAGTACGTCCTCGTCGCCGGCGACGTCGGCCCGCTCGGCCAGCTCGTGAAGCCCTACGGGCCGCTCACGAAGGCCATGGTGCGCGAGCTCTTCTCCGAGCAGATCCGGATCCTCCTCGAGGAGAAGGTCGACCTCCTCCTCCTCGAGACGTTCTCCTCCACGCTCGAGGCGATCGAGGCGATCCGGGCCGCCCGCGACCTCTCGAGCGAGATCCCGATCCTGGCCTCGATGACGTTCCTCTCGGACGGCAAGACGACGTTCGGCACCGAGGTCGCGGGCGCGTTCGCCCGGCTCGAGGAGGCGGGAGCCGACATCCTGGGGCTCAACTGCACGATCGGCCCGCAGGAGACTCTCGAGGTCTTCCAGCGGGTCGTCTCGCAGACCTCCCTCCCGGTCTCGGTGATGCCGAACGCCGGCTACCCCTGGAACGTCTCGGGGCGGACCGTCTACCCCGCCGCCCCCGACTACTTCCGCGAGGTCGCGCGCGACTTCGTGAAGGCGGGGGCCGCGATCGTCGGCGGCTGCTGCGGCACGACGCCGGCCCACGTCGCCGCGATGGCGAAGGAGGTCTCCGGGAAGAAGCGTACCGCCGTCGAGCGGGTCGCCCGGGCGTTCGTCACGGCGCCCGCCGCCCCCGCGACGGAGGCGCTCGAGACCTCGGTCCTGAAGCGGAAGCTCGCCGACCCGAAGGCCCTCGTCGTCACGGTCGAGATCGAGCCGCCGAAGGGAACCGACTGCTCCGCGGCCCTCGACGGCGCCCAGCTCCTCCGGAGCTACGGCGTCGACGCCGTGAACGTCACCGACAACCCGATGGCGCGCCTCCGGATGTCGTCGATCGCCGTCGCGCACATGATCCGGCACGAGACCGGCGTCGACACCGTCTTCCACTTCTCCCCGCGCGACCGGAACGTCCTCGGCATCCAGTCGGACCTCCTCGGCGCGGCGGGCCTCGGCATCAAGGCGCTCCTCGTCGTCGGCGGCGACCCGCTGAAGATCGGCGACTACCCGCAGGGGCGGCACGTCGGCGAGGTCGACACGCTCGGGCTCCTCCGGATCGTGAGGGGGCTGAACGGCGGCGTCGACCTGGCGGGCGCGCCGATCGGGACCTCGACGACGTTCGCCATCGCCTGCGCCGCGAACCCGGCCGCGCCCGACCTCGACGTCGAGATCTCCAAGCTGAACGCGAAGATCGAGGCGGGGGCGACGTTCGCCCAGACGCAGCCCGTCTACGACGTCGCGGCGCTCGACCGCTTCTTCGCGCGCCCCGAGGCGCGGGTGATCCCCGTCCTCGTCGGCCTCATCCCGCCGAAGAGCCTGAAGCAGGCGCTCTACTTCGCGAACGAGGTCCCCGGAATGGTCGTTCCCGAGGCGATCCTCGCCCGGATGCGGAAGGCGGCCGAGAAGGGGCCCGAGTTCGAGGCGGAGGAGGGGCTCGCGATCGGCATCGAGCTCGCGGCGGCGATCGCCGAGCGCGCGCGCGGCATTCACCTGATGCCGATGGCCCGGTACGAGGTCGTGCGGAGAGTCCTCGAGGCGCTGCCGGGGCGCGACGCGGAAGCCCGTCCCTCCGCCGCCGCGAGGGACGCCGCTGCGAAGGACGCCCCCGGAGGCGCGAATTGAGGCCCGGCGCGCCCCCGCCCCCCGCGCTCGCCGAGGCGCTCGCTCGCCGGATCGTCGTCCTGGACGGCGGGATGGGGACGATGATCCAGCCCTACCGCCTCGATGAGGCCGCCTACCGCGGCGCGCGCTTCGCCGACCACCCGCGCGAGCTGAAGGGATGCGCCGACGTCCTCCCGCTCACGCGGCCGGACGTCGTGGCCGAGATCCACCGCGCCTACCTCGACGCCGGCGCCGACGTGATCGAGACCTGCACGTTCAACGCGCAGGCGATCTCGCTCGCCGACTACGGCCTCGAGGCTCACGCCCGCGAGCTGAACGCCGCGGCCGCGCGCGTCGCGCGCGAGGCGGTCCGCGGGTTCGAGGCCGCGAACCCGGGCCGGCACGCCTGGGTCGCCGGCTCGATCGGGCCGACGAACCGGACCCTCTCTCTCGCCGTCGACGTGAACGACCCGGGGAAGCGGACGAACGTCTTCGCCGACTTCGTCACGGCCTACGCCGACCAGGTCCGAGGCCTCCTCGACGGGGGCGTCGACCTCCTCCTCGTGGAGACCGTCTTCGACACGCTCGTCGGCAAGGCCGCCCTCGTCGCCGTCGAGGAGGTCTTCGCCGAGCGCGGGACGGCCGTGCCGCTCATGCTCTCGGTGACGATCACCGACCGGAGCGGCCGGACCCTCTCCGGCCAGATGGTCGAGGCGTTCTGGAACTCCGTCTCCCACGCCCCGCTCCTCTCGGTCGGCATCAACTGCGCCCTCGGCGCGAAGGAAATGCGGCCCTACGTCGAGGAGCTCTCGCGCATCGCGCCCGTCCTCCTCTCGGCCTACCCGAACGCGGGGCTCCCGAACGCCTTCGGCGGCTTCGACGAGACGCCCGAATCGATGGCGAAGGACCTCCGCGCGTTCGCCGAGGCGGGCTGGGTGAACGTCGTCGGCGGCTGCTGCGGGACGAACCCGAACCACATCCGGGCGATCGCCGAGGCGGTGAAGGGCCTGCCGCCCCGCGCGGTGCCGGCCGTCGAGCGGCTCACGCGCCTCTCCGGCCTCGAGCCGCTCACGATCCGCCCCGACTCCAACTTCATCGTCGTCGGCGAGCGGACGAACGTCACCGGCTCGCCGAAGTTCGCGAAGCTCGTCGCCGCGGGCGACTACGAGGGGGCGCTCGGCGTCGCGCGGCAGCAGGTGGAGGGAGGCGCGAACGTCCTCGACGTCTGCATGGACGAGGGGATGCTCGACTCGGTCGCGGCGATGAGGCGGTTCCTGAACCTCCTCTCGGCCGACCCCGACATCGCGAAGCTCCCCGTCATGATCGACAGCTCCCGCTGGGAGGTGATCGAGGCGGGCCTTCAGTCCCTCCAGGGGAAGTCGATCGTCAACTCGATCAGCCTGAAGGACGGCGAGGCGGCGTTTCGCGAGCGCGCCCGGACGGTGCGCCGGCACGGCGCCGCGGCCGTCGTCATGGCGTTCGACGAGGCGGGCCAGGCCGACACGGCCGAGAGGAAGGTCGAGGTCTGCCGGCGCGCCTACCGGATCCTCGTCGAGGAGGAGGGCTTCCCGCCCGAGGACGTGATCTTCGACCCGAACGTCCTGACCGTCGGCACCGGCATCGAGGAGCACGCCGACTACGCCCTCGCCTACTTCGAGGCGACGCGGCGGATCAAGGCCGAGCTTCCCCACGCGAAGGTCTCCGGCGGCGTCTCGAACGTCTCGTTCTCGTTCCGCGGCAACAACCCCGTGCGCGAGGCGATGCACGCGGCCTTCCTCTACCACGCCATCGCCGCCGGCATGGACATGGGGATCGTCAACGCCGGCCAGCTCGCGGTCTACGAGGAGGTCCCGAAGGAGCTCCTCGGGATGGTGGAGGACGTCCTCCTGAACCGCCGCCCCGACGCGACGGAGCGCCTCGTCACGTACGCGGAGACGCTGAAGGCGAAGGACGGGGGCGCCGCGCACGCCGTCGTTCACGCGGAGGCGTGGCGATCGGCGACCGTCGAGGAGCGCCTCGCCCACGCCCTCGTGAAGGGGAACGCCGACCACGTCGAGGCCGACACGCTGGAGGCGCTCGAGAAGCTCGGCGCGCCGCTCGCCGTCATCGAGGGGCCGCTCATGGCCGGGATGAACGTCGTCGGCGACCTCTTCGGCTCGGGGAAGATGTTCCTCCCCCAGGTCGTCAAGAGCGCCCGCGTCATGAAGAAGTCGGTCGCGGTCCTGACGCCCTACCTCGAGGCGCGGAAGGCCGCCGGGACGATGAAGGCCGCCGGGAAGGTCCTCCTCGCCACGGTGAAGGGGGACGTCCACGACATCGGCAAGAACATCGTCGGCGTCGTCCTCGCGTGCAACGGCTACGAGGTGATCGACCTCGGCGTCATGGTCGCCGCCGACCGGATCGCGAAAGCCGCGCGAGAGACCGGGGCGAACCTCGTCGGCCTCTCGGGCCTCATCACGCCGTCCCTCGACGAGATGGTCCACACCGTCCGGGAGCTCTCCCGCGAGGGGATCGCGGTCCCGATCCTGATCGGCGGGGCCACGACGAGCCCCGCCCACACCGCCGTGAAGATCGCCCCCTCTTCCCCGCAGCCCGTCGTCCACGTCGCCGACGCGAGCCGCGCCGTCGGCGTCGCCGGAAGCCTCCTGTCCGACGAGCTCCGCCCCGCCTTCCTCGCGAAGAACGCGGCGCTCCAGGCCGAGCTGCGGCAGGACCACGCGGGCCGGCAGGCGAAACCGCTCCTCCCCCTCTCTTCGGCCCGCGCCCGCCGCCGCTCGCTCGACTGGGCCGCGGCCGACCTGCCGGTCCCGTCCTTCACCGGCGTCCGCGTCGAGGAAGACGTCCCGCTCGCCGAGCTGATCCCGTACGTCGACTGGTCCCCGTTCTTCCACGCCTGGGAGCTTCGCGGCCGCTGGCCGCAGATCCTCGACGACGCCACGATCGGCGAGAAGGCCCGCGAGCTCTTCGCCGACGCGCAGGCGCTCCTCGCCGAGATCGTCGAGGGACGGCTCCTTCAGGCCCGCGCCGTCTGGGGCCTCTTCCCTGCCAACTCCGTCGGCGACGACGTCGAGCTCTACTCGGACCCGAAGGGCGACCATCTCCTCGCGACCCTCCACACGCTCCGGCAGCAGCAGGAGAAGAGCGGCGACGCGCCGTACGAGGCGCTCGCCGACTTCGTGGCCCCCCGCGAGTCGGGCCGCCGCGACCACGTCGGCCTCTTCGCCGTCACGGCGGGACACGGCCTCCCGGCCCTCTGCGAGCGCTTCGAGAAGGACCACGACGACTACCGCTCGATCCTCGCCAAGGCGCTCGCCGACCGGCTCGCCGAGGCCTCCGCCGAGCGCCTCCACAAGCTCGCCCGCGAGGCGTGGGGCTTCGGGCGCACCGAGTCGCTCTCGAACGAAGACCTGATCCGCGAGCGCTACCGCGGCATCCGCCCCGCCCCCGGCTACCCCGCCT
>JADHED010002275.1_pt1 | contig 13660 bp, 10 predicted proteins | sample 8952041 | NCBI WGS metagenome assembly JADHED01 (sample SAMN16124423, study PRJNA663239) | bioreactor sludge metagenome | isolation source: sludge (control) | place: India:Bengaluru | collected 2018-09-08
TCGGGCCATTCCGCCCGGGCCCAGTTGAGGGCGTCGAAGATGCGCCGTGCATCCTCCGGCGCGTCGCTCCGCGGCGACGCCCGGAACGCAACCACGGCGTCGCCCGGATCGGTCTGCGAACGCCGCCGGGCCTCCCGCGACCGCAGCGCCGACTGCGCATCGATCTGCGCCGCACTGGTCGCGCCGCCCCGCACGCTCCCGCGCCATGGGCTCCAGACCTCGCCGGTCGTCGAGGCGTAGGTCTCGACCGCCGCATCGCGCACGAACTCCAGCGCGGCTACGGCCACGTCCAGGGCGTCGGCCCGCGTCTTGGCCTCCTGCAGGTCGACGTCGGCCACTTCCGAGCCGTCGAAGTCGTGCAACAGGTTGGCCAGCGCCTCGCGCTCGCGGTCCGCGTCGCGCTCCAGCCGCTGCACGCCGGCGTGCAATCCGCCGATCAGGGTCTCGCAGATCGTGGACGCGTGGTCCTCGAGCGCGCCCGCCAGGACCACGTCCAGGACCTCGGTCATCAGGCCGCGGCCGAGCTGGACGAGCTGCGGCTCGGTGGGATGAGGCCTCGGATCCTGCAGGGCGGCGGTCCGGGCGTCAAAGCCATCGAGGTCGGCGGTGTTGAAGAAGGAAGGCGCGGTGCGCATGTGGGGGCTCCTCTAAGGGTCACGAGCCGAAGCTCGCGACCTCCGGCCGCCGCGGAGCCGGCGCAGGCCAGGGCGCCGTCAGGCGGCGTCAGCGCACCCTTGCCGGCGACGGGCCGCGGTGGCGCTCCGTCGCGATCCTCCGCTTCGGCCGGCCCTAAGAGCCCCGCTCAGCGCCGCAGCAGCCGCGCCAGCTCCGCCACATCGACGCCCCGGCCGCGGTAGGCCATGCCCGCATGTGCCGGGCAGTACGGCCCTGTCTCGGCCCGCCGGCCGCAGAATGCGAAGTCGGCCGCCTGCGGATCGCCGAGCGGCCAGTGGCAGGCCCGTGTCGGCAGGTCCTCCAGCCGCGCGACCAGACCCGGCCCGGTCTCGGCGGGCGGCTGCGGTGACGTCCGAACCGGCGCCGACGCGGGCGTGCGGCCAGCCGATGCGACCGGCCTGGGCTTCGCCGGCCGGGGTTGCGGCGCGACCCCGGGCGGTCGCGGACGCCGGGGCTGCGACAACCCCAGCCGATGGATCTTGCCGAGGACGGCGTTGCGGGTGACGCCAAGCCGGCGGGCGATCATCGCGGCGCTGAGGTCGCCCTGACGCCACAGCCGTGTCAGGGTCTCGACGGCGTCGTCGGTCCAGCCGGCGGGCGATCGGGCGGCGCGGGCAGAAGCGGTCATGGCGAGGCTCCAGCGCCGGCTCACCACGGGCCGGCTCGCCCGCCGCGGCCCTGCCTCCACCTCCCGCACGCCAGCGCGACAAAGCCCCCGCGCCAGCGCGGGGGCCTCGCCATCCTGGCCGCGGCTATTCGGCAGCGATCGCCGCAGGAGCGGCGGGCGGCCGCACCCGCCGCAGCAGCGGCGCCACCGACCTGGCCCGCGCCGCCGGCGCGAACGGCCGCTTGGTGTAAGCGGTGGGCGGGAACGCCATCCAGCGCGGCGTCCACGCCTCGACCCTCGGCCGGTCATGAGCGCCCTCCAGGTGGTCGCGGATGATCGCCTTCTGGGTCTTCACCCGCTCGGTGAGATTGCCGTCGGCGACCTTCCTGCCGCCCACCTCCCGCAGCATGGCGTTGACGGCCTCACGGTCGCGGATCAGGTCGAAGAAGGCCTCGTCCGGAGACCAGAACCGGCCGATCTCGACCTTGAGCCAGGCGCCGGCCGCCTCCACCTCGGCGCTGCCGGCCGCCAGGGTCTCGGCCATCACCACCGCCGCGACCCCCAGCACCTCGTCGTCCGGCATTGCCAGCAGCCGCGCGAAGGCGCCGCTGACCCCGCCTTCCGGGCGCTGGCCCACAAGCGCCCGCCGGTCCGGATCGAGACCCAGGCTCCGGGCCACCGCGTGCCGGCGCTCGGCGAAGGCGCTCGTGGCGGTGTTGGCGGCGAGGCTGGCCGACAGCGCTGCGTCGCCCTGCCGCCCGTCCGCCTCCACCCGCCAGTGCGCGGAGCCGACCAACGCGTGCGCCACCAAAAGGCGGAGCGCCACCCCCGGCGCCTCGGTCAGCGCCACACGCACGGCCGCCAGCCGGTGCAGGTCAATGTAGGTCTCCTGGGTGTTGGTCACCTCGGCCCGCACCACGGCCGGCGGGGTCACGCCCGCCTCGCCGCGCGCCGCCTTCTCGGCCGCCGCGCGGACCTTGCGGGCCTCCTTGGTCGTGAGCCAGCCCTCGTGCACGGTGACATCGCCCCGTCCGCTCACCTCGATGAACACCTTGCCGCCGGCCCGCTTGCCGACCTGCTCGTGCGTCCAGGTGGCGAACCGGTCGCCGACGTCCAGCACGACCACTTCGCTCCACCCCGCCGCCTGCAGCGCCTCGACGCGGGCGGCGATGGCGGCGTTCTGGTGGGTCCAGAAGAGGTCCGGATCGGCGAAGTAGCTGTCCTCCCCGAACAGGTCGGCGACCACCTGGCCGGGATAGTCCTCCAGCGCAAACAGCGCGTGCCGGGTCGGGATCGACGCCCCGCCGAACAGCCACGCCTTCAGCTGCGAACCCACAGGCGCCCGCTGCTCCGGATCGTCGAACAGCGCCAGCCACGCCTTCTGCTGCGCCTTGCTCGCCAGGGTGAGGCACCGCACCGTCGCCACGTCGATCGCCTCCCTGCGGTAGAGGGCGCGGATCCGCGGCAGCAGCGCGCCCAGCGCCAGCGTCCGCTTCACCACCGCCTCGGACATCCCGAAGGTGGCGGCGATTGCCTCGATGGTGCGGCCGGCCTTGGTCAGGCGCGCGAACGTCTCCCAGCACGCCACTTCGTCCGGCGGCAGTCGATTGAGGTTCTCGATCAGCGACGCCTCGATCGCCGCGGCGTCGTCGCCCGGCTCAAGGATGGCGACCGGCACGGGATCGAGCTCCACGCCCTCGGCGAGCGCCGCGAGCGCCGCCGTCCAGCGCCGCCGGCCGGCGACCACATCGAAGTGGTCCGGGACCACCACGCCGTCAGCCATGGTCTCTAGCACCAGCAGGGCGAGCAGCACGCCGCGCCGGCGCACGGAAGGGAGGATGTCGGAGACGTCTGGGTCGGGACGCCCGTGGTGCATATTCAGCGGGGAAAGGCGCAGGTTGCGGGGGTCGGCAAAGGCCAGTCTCATGGTCGGACTCCTGCGGGTCAGGGGTGTGAGTCGGCCCTCGCCACCCACGCTTCGGCGGGACAACGGCAAGGGCGCTTGCGCGGGATGGCGCGGGTCGCGGCCGACGGCGCGGGACCGCGGATCGCTGGGACGAGCCCAGCGAATTCGATGTCAGGACGCGTCCGTCCCGTTGATCGGGGGCAGCGCGCGCACCACCGTTTCGGCGGCGCGGATCGAGCCGGTCGCCCTTGCGATCTCGATCCACCGCGAGATCGGCACCCGGCCCTGGAAGCTGACGTCGCGCTCGATCGTCAGGCCCAGGGGCAGCTTCACCGAGCGGATTTCAGACAGGCTGACGGAGCCCAACTCCGGGAAGCCCATGTCGAGGTCGCAGAGCCCGAACAGGGTGTCGCCGTCGTCGCCGAGCTCGGTGATCAACCAGGTCCCGGCGCCCGCGGGATTGAACAGCTTCAGGACCGGGTCGGGGTCGCCGTCACGCAGGCCGTGGGCGATCTGGGTCGGGCGCAGGTCGTCGGGGATCAGGACCAGGCCGGTGTCGGGGGCGGTGGGGGTCATGGCAGGCGCTCCGGGCCGGCGGCCCGGACCACCCGTCCGCCGCGCCCGCCCCCGCGCGACCTTACTTCCCCTCCCGGGCCGCCACCCACGCCTCGTTCCAGTCCCCGAACGGCGCCGGCGGCCAACGGATCGCCCCCTGCACGCCCACGGTCCGCAACGAGGCCCCCAGGATCCGCGCCGATCGCTCGCCGTCCCGCCCGCGATCCGCGGCGATGACCACGAACTCGACCCCCGGCGGCGGCCGCCAGGCGCGCAGGTTGCCGGTCGAGAGCAGCGCCCAGGCCGGCAGGCCGAAGCCCGCCGCCGCGCTCAGGCAGGTCGCCACCCCCTCCCCCACGAGCATCCGCGGCGCCGGCGGGTCCAGCTGGACGGCCGCCCCGGGCGCCCGCACGCCGATGGTCTTCCGCGCCAAGCTCATGCGCGCCCGCTCGCCGTTCGGCGCGAGGTACGTCACCTCCACCCCGGTCAACTCCCCCGCCGGCGCCGTGATCGCCGCCAGCAGCGCGGGTCGCCGAAGCCCCCGCGCCGCGTAGATGGCCACCGGCACGCCCGGATGATGCCGGAGCGCCGGGGAAGCGCTCCCCACGCCGCGGCGCCGCAGATGGTTCTCCGACAAGGTCCCGGCGATGGGACGGCCCTCCGCCCACAGGCCCTGGGCGATCCCTCGGCGCTGCCGCGCCGACGGGCCCGGCGCGGGAGCGCCGACGCCGGCACCCATGAGGCGGCCGTCTCGGTCGACCAGGCCGCGTGCGAAGAGGTCGTCGAGCACAGCGCGCCAGCCGTCGCCCGCGAAGCTGTGTGCGATCACCCGACCGTCGCTCAGCATCAACGACACCGACCGGTCGGCAGCGCTGTGTCCCGGTCCCGGCACGTTCGCGCGGGAGCCACCCGCATACAGGTCGCCGCCCAGCACCCGCACGATCGCCCCCAGTCCGTCGCGGCTCACAGCAGCCCCAAGGCGCGGAAGCTGGCGACACTCTGGCCACCGACGACGACATGATCGTGCACGCTGATTCGCAGCACCCGCGCCGCCTCGACCACCTGCCGGGTCATCTCAACGTCGGCGCTCGATGGCATCGGATCGCCGGCGGGGTGGTTATGGGCCAGGATCAGCGCGCTGGCGTCGAGTTCGAGCGCCCGACGCAGGATCTCCCGTGGATAGACCGGCGCGTGGTCCACCGTGCCCTCGCCCTCGATCTCGTCGCGGATCAGCCGGTTCTTCTTGTCGAGGTAGAGGACGTGAAACCGCTCGCGCGACCGGCCGGCCAGGCCGGCCCGGAGATAGTCCGTCAGCGCCGACCAGCTGCTGAGCACGGGCCGTTCGCGGAGCGGGGCCCGCAGCAGCCGTCGTGCAAGGTCGCGGGCCAACGCGAGCCGACCCGCCGCCGCCGGCCGCACGTACCGGCGCAGCGCCGAGGGAGACGCGGCCAGCACCTGCGGCAGCGACCCGAACTCATCGAACAGCGCCCGGATCTGCTCCGGCGACGCCCCGCTGGCGAGCTGCAGCGCCTCAGCGTCGTCCAATCCTTCCGGACCGGATGCGGACAACCTTTGAGAAAGCTCCGGCGCCGTGGCGGCGCCCGGGACGACAGGCAGAAGGCAGGACATGACGGGCGCTCCCGATGACGGCCCCTATCGGGACCGCCCGGACACGCCCTCGCTCCGCCTCCGGAAAGTGGCCGCGCTCCGGCCGCACTCAGCTGGCCTCAGACGCCGCACAGAAGCCTCAGGCCTCCTTCTTGCTCTTCTGCGCGACGAGTTGCTCTTCCTGCGAGCGGATCAGGAAATGCGCAGCCTCGGCGGTGTTCTTGTGCGTGCGGGTGAAGGCCTTCTTGGTCACGGTGTCGAACAGCGCGAACCGCCAGTCCTGGTAGGCGCCGGTCTGAAGCCCAAGTTCGAGGAGGTGCACGCCGATGCCCGCGATGTTCGACGATAGCGGTCCTTAGCTCCGCGCCGGGAACCGGACGTTGGCGGCCGTGGGCTCCAGCAGCTCATCGACGCGGTCGTGGATTGGCGCCGCGAGTTCGGCATATCGGCAGAGCGCATTGACGAGCTGCATCTGCGCGGGCGTCCGGCATTCGGGTTCCAGCAGCGCCGGCGAGGCCACCAATACGCACAGGCACCGGGCGCGGGAGGTCGCCACGTTCAGGCGGTTCAGGCTGTACAGGAAGTCCATGCCCCGAGGCGCGTCTGCGTGGCTCGACGTCGCCATCGAATAGATCACGACCGCGGCCTGCTGGCCCTGGAACTTGTCCACGGTCCCGATCCGGGCGTCCGGCAGTCGCTTCCGGATCTCCGCGATCTGCGCGTTGTAGGGCGTGATGATCAGGATGTCGTCGAGCGTCAGCGCTCGAACCTCCCCTTCCCCATCGACCCAGATCGGCCGCCCCACAAGCGCCTGCTGGACGAGCGATGCGATCTGCTCCGCTTCTTCCGGGGAGGCGTTGCGATTGCCGGTGTGGGGGACGGCGACATGGCGCAGGCCGTGGCCGCTCAGCGGGCCCGCGCCCCGAACGACCTGGAGCTCCAGGCCCTTCCTGGGCTTCAGCCGGTTCTCGTAGAAGAGTTCCGACGTGAAGTCGCAGATGCCGGGCCGCAGCCGCCAGGTCTCGGCGAGGAACAGGCCTTGGTCCGCCGCGATCGTGCGCGCGCCGCGTAGCACGTGGTGCAAGGCCGATACGTCCGTTCCGTCCGGATGGCTCCCCTGCAGCGGCTGGTCGAGCTGTTGCGGATCGCCGAGCAGCACTATGGTCCCGGCCGCCTGCGAGACGGCCAGCACGTTGGCCAGAGACATCTGCGCGGCCTCATCCACCACGAGGACATCCGCGCGCCCGGCCGCATCCTGCGGGGACCACAGCCATGCGGTGCCTCCGGCCACGTGGCACACGTCCTCCAGCGCGCGGTAGGCGGCGTCGTTGCGGGTCACGAATCGCAGGCCCGCGATGTCGTCCTGCGCCTTCTTCGGCTTCTGGACGCATTCGACTTGGATCTTCTTCCGGGCCGCGGTCTTCAGGACCTCGTCGAGTAGGTTGCGGACCACGGCGTGGCTGTTCGCGGTGACCGCGATCCTCCGCCCAGCCTGAGCGAGGGCGCAGATCATCTCCGCGCCGGTGTAGGTCTTGCCCGCTCCGGGCGGGCCCTGGATCGGCAGAACAGCCGGGCTCCCGGCTTGGACCAGGCGCAGCGCGGCCTGGAGCGGCGTCTCGCCCTCCCGCTGCAGCGGTTCGCCCTCGTGCGGCGATCCCGCCCGCAGGAGTAGGTCGCGCGCCGCTCGGTGCGGGCCCGAGCCTTCGAGGCCGTGAGCGGCCACATACTCGCCAAGCCGCAGCACCGATTCCTCCAGGTCCTTCTGACGCACCCGGCGCTGCGCGAAGACCGCCTCAGGGTGGAGGTCGATGGTCTTTCCGGTCTTCTTGATGTCGATCCAGCCTTCGTCGGCGGAGACCTCGTCCAAGGTCCCCACCTTCTCGCCGCCGGCGGCGTGGAGCTCGACGTCCTCCCGAAGGTCGAGCTCCTGCGCCGGAAAGCGGTAGCGGTGGATCGGGATGCGTTCCCGCGGGCCTCCAGGGATGACCCGCTCGAAGACGAGCCCTGAGACTGCGCCCCGTTCCTCCATCAGATCCTCCGCGGTCAGGTCGCGCAGGCGGAAATACTCCCAGGCGGACGCCTTCCGCTCCCGTCGGTGCCAGTCGAGCATGTTGGCGAGCAGCCAGCGGCCGTGCTGGTCTGGGGTGCGCTCGGCGACATCGTCCGGGACCCCGGCGAGCAAGGTCTCCATGACCGGGCGGATCCGCGCCAGCCAGCCGGCGATCTCCTCGCTGGCTTCGCCCTCGACCAGAATAGGCCGCGGCAGGGGGACGCCCTGCGCCTCCACCTCGGTGCGGCGCGCCTCCAACCAGTCGCGCAGGCGCCACGCCGAACGGCAGTCATCCCGGTTGTACGCCTCGACGACCTCGCGCAGCTCGGCGCTCACCGCTTCGGCGTCGCCAAGCTCCAGCGCCCCTTGCAGCGCGGCCAGCGCCCGGTGGGCGTCCGGCAAGGCCGCATCGCGCTCGAAGCCGAAGAGCGGCTCCAGCCGCTTGATCGAATAGCTCTCGACGCTGGCCCGGACGCCGCGGCGGACGACCGCGAAGAGGTCGACAAAGACCTGGGCCCGCAGGAGGCGATCCACTTCGTCCTCCCGCGTCGCGTAGCGGCCCATGAGGCGCCGCATCGCGCCGGGTTCGTACGCCGCGTAGTGATAGATGTGCAGGCCGGGCCAGCGCTCGAGCCGCGCGATCGCGAAATCGATGAACCGCTCGAAGGCCGCCCGCTCTTCGGCCCGGGTAAGCGCCCAGTCGCCGGTGTAGCGCTCGGCCCCGGCTTCGTCGCGCCACGCGTATCCGAAGAGGTATTCCAGCCCGGACTCGCCGACGAACGGATCGCCCTCGAGGTCGAGGAAGATGTCCCCCGGCGAAGGCTCGGGAAGGCGGGCGAGCCCGGCGCCGTCCTCTGGGGGCAGCAGCTCATAGAGTACCTGCCCAGCCTCCCGACCGGCGACCTGCAGGCGGGCCTGTTCCCGGACACGCTCATAGGACTCACGCGCGCCGCGCTCCGGCCGCCACGCCAGCGGAACCGGCATCGCCGCCAGCGCGGCGGTCGTCGCGACGCCGCGTCCGCCCAGTTCGTTGACCTGGCCCTTCCGGATGCCGGCGACCAGCGACAGGTGGTCGTCGTCGCGCCGCCGCTTGTCGCACTGCTGCCGCCATCGGCAGACCGCGCAGTGCTCGACCGGTTCCGGATAGATCTCACCATCCGCCGTCGTCGCCAGGTCCGCCTCGAGGCCGGCCTTCACCCGCCGGAAGTAGGCGCCGTAGTCCGCGACCCGGAAGGTCCGGGGTTCGAACCCGCTCCACGGCGCCACCACATGGACGTACTCCGGCGTAACGCCCTGAGCGGCCTCCAAGAGCTCGGCGTAGAGGCAGAGCTGCAGGACCGCGCCCGCCTTCGTCTCGCGCGCGAGCTTGGTGTCGACCGGCTCGTAGGACCATCTGCCGAGCCGGCTCGGCGTCTCGACCCGCAGCAGCACGTCGGCGCGCCCCACCCAGCGACTGGAATGCAGCGCGGCCTGTACGATCACCGGCGCGCCCGCCCGCATCGCGAACAGCGTCGCGTCGAGCGCCGCCGCATCGATACCTGCCCCGTCGATCCGCTCCAGCCGCAGGCCCTGCGCCTCGAGGTGCGCCACATACTCCGCTTCATGGCGGGCGCCGCGCTCGCGCAGGACGTCGAGCATCGGGTCATGGACGAACGGCCGCTCCAGCAGACCCTCAGCCACCGCTCGGTTGAGCTCCGTAAGGTGGCGGCAATTGAGGTGCCCCACCAGGTCCGTCGCGCTTAGGCGGAGGCCGCCTTCGATCTGTTCCAAGGTGCTTTCCCTTCGGCCGAGGCACCGGCCATCCGTCACCAGCGCCGTCTCCACTCAAGTTTGATCTTAAGGGCGGCTTACGTCAGAATCGGTCGCAGGCCCCGAGCGCTGATTGAACGCCAAGAAATTGTTGTAGCGACCGCATCGTCATAGCTGCGCTTGGGGGGAGTGTTCTCAAATACCAGCGGACAGTGGCGCGCCGGTCGTCAGTGCGCGGACTAAGCGCCAAGCGCTGCAATGCTTTCGTAGAGTAGCCAGATCCCCGCAGCCAACAGGCCACCACAGGAGATCGTCCGGACGCCTGCTGGGGCCAACGACTTCCCTTGAGCTCACCCACGGCGTGGTATCTGCAGTAGGCGGCGACTGCGAACGGCTACTTCGCCGGGAACCTCAAGGCCCAGCCCGTCGCGACCAGAGAGGCCAGGACATCACCGCTGCCTCATCCGCCGAGCGCCGGCGGTGATCTCCGCTGAATTTCCGCGCCTCAGGCGGATCACCCTCCAGCCAGTGGAGGTGGCGCGCAGCGTTCGCGCCGCGAATTCCCGACACTTCAGCGATCTACAAACGAGAAGGTGTCGAACCCACCGCCGCCTTCCCAACCAAGAAGTGACGACGCACCGCCCGCTTCCCCGAGCACGACGGCGCGTAGCCGCGTGGCACAGTGCGTGAGCGCGTGCTCTCCTTGTTCGATACCAACGTAGGAGCGCCCCATCTTGTGGGCTACCGAGGCGGTGGTGCCAGACCCCAGATATGCATCAAGAACAATGTCTCCGGGGTCAGTCGCGATAGCCAGGATTCGATGAATCAACTCTTCCGGCTTGGGAGTGTCGAATACCTCCTGCGCATGCAGGACAGACAGAAGATGCTTCTTCGCCTGCTCCGTGGTGCCAACTTCGTCGGCAGTCCACAGAGTGTGAGGTGTCACAGATAAACGTGCTTCGGCGAGAAACTTCTTAATCCTTGGCGCCGAGGTGCCGTGCTTACCGAAATACACATTACCGAGCGCGATCTCGCGCTCCATTCGCAGTTTATTGTAGGCCCAGCATCGCCCCTTCGGCGGATCAAACCTGATGCCAGAAGGGGAAGTGAGAGTATAAAATTGGGCGGGGGTCGCATGACCTGCCTGGACATTCACCGAAACGGATTGCCAAGGACCTCGAGGATCGTTGTCGGGATTCTTATAGCGAGCCAATATCTCGGGAGTAGCTGCGAGCCCATTTCTCTTAGCCTTGAACAGAGCGGCATTCTTCGCAAAACAGAGAATGTATTCATGATTGTTTGAGAACACCTTGCGGTTCTCACGGCTTTTGCGGTGGTTCCAAATAATAGTGGACACGAAATTCTCGGGTCCAAAAATTTCCTCCGCCGCCAGTCGAACCCGGTGGACCTCTGCGTCATCGATCGACACCCACAGGGAGCCGTCTGGCGCCAACAGGCTCCGCAGCAGGCGGAGACGGGCTGAAAGCCCGTCTAGCCAATCGGATCGGCACCAGCGATCCTCGTAGTGCGTGTAGCTCTCATTGTTATTGTAAGGGGGGTCGATGTAGATGCAGGAGACGCTCTCCGTCAGCACGCCCACCAACTGAGACAACACGATCAGATTCTCGCCGTGGATGAGGGCGTTCCCGAGCGGATTCGGCGACGAACAGAAGGCTGGCAGGCGCTCGAAGCCGTCCAGTCGTGCAACGTGTTCGGCGGTGCGGCGAACCCGTGGCGGCGCTGACCTCGTGGCTGCTGATCTCATCTGTTCCGACCCGCTCCCCATAAGGCACACTCGCCAGAGCCACGCGATTCGCCGCCCCTGGCTGATTTCCTATGATCAGGTACCCTGATGTATGACGCAATAGCCGAGGTGGCCCGACCAAGTTCGGACTCGGCTGGTATCAATGGAATTCCGTTTAGACCTATTCATTATCTCGGCAGTAAACTTCGTTATCTTCCCGAGATATTGCGCCATATCGACATGCTGGACCCCGCGCGCGGGACGATGTGCGATCTATTCTCTGGCTCCGGAACAGTATCTCTTGCCGCCTCAAGACTCCGTCAAATCGTTTCCGTTGATGTCCAGGAATATTCCCGCGTCATCTGCTCTGGAGCGTTGGGGGCGCCCAGCCAGAGTGTCGAGTCGACCGAGATCAGGCGCGCCATCAATGACTCGGCTGTTTTGCGGGCGTTGCAGCTCGCGTGCGCGCCGCTACTTGAACTCGAAAGGCAGGGACTGCAGGGGGCCTCCGCGGGACGCCTCTCTCTTATCCGCAATATTGTCGAAGACGGCAGTATCGTCGCCGCGGAGCGAGGAAGGTGGAGTCGCGACGCTAGCGTCCGCACGGCGATCGCTCATGTGCTAGACGGCCTGGCGGAGGCGGGGCTGCCGGGAACCGCTTCAGTATGCACCCGCCACTTCGGTGGCGCCTTCTTCTCTTATGCACAGTCGCTTGAGCTTGATGCCATTGCCGATTGGGCGCGCCGTGCGGATGCGGGCGATATGGCGCTGGCGGCTCTGCTAAGCACAGCAAGCGAAATAGTGAACACGGTGGGCAAGCAGTTTGCCCAGCCCCTTCGGCTAACGGACAAGGCGGGGCGGGTTAAGACGAACCTCACTGGTAAGATACTGAGGGAACGGTCTGTCCGGGCGCTGGACGTGTTTGTCTCATTCTATGAGCGCTATGCATGTCTACCGCGCGGCGACGGTCATCACGTGGCTGTCCGCGCCGACTACCGGCAGGTCTTGGACCGCCCCCCGGCGCCTGTATCCGTGATCTACGCCGACCCGCCCTACACGCGGGATCACTACAGCCGCTTTTATCATGTGTTGGAGACGCTAGCGCTGGGCGATGACCCCGAGATCGATCAGAGCAATCTTGGAGCCAGGATGAGCCGGGGTTTCTATCGGGCAGAACGGGTGCAGTCGGACTTCTGCATCAAATCCAAGGCGCCTGCGGCGTTCGAGGAGCTGTTCCGCCTTTCGGCGCGGACAGGCGCTCCGCTGTTGTTGTCCTACTCGGCCTTCGATGATGAGAAGGGGGGCAGGCCCCGCCTTCTTGCGATCAGGGACGTGTTGGCGATCGGCAGACGCCACTACAGTCGCGTGGACGCCGTAGAACTAGAAGGCGCGGACCACAGCAAGCTCACGTCGGTCGCGATGACGAAGGGCGCAGGCACCACCACTGAGGTGCTCTTTGCGTGTCAGGCGCCCGTCAGATGAACGGGTGAGTCGGCCAGAATGCCGCCAAGTCAGCGCGGTCAATCACGACACGGAGCTTTTGCCCGTTCTTTCTCACGAAGTTGGTGTCTAAAAAGTTCTGCACCGGCGGGTGTTCGGCGTCCGTCGGCATAAGAAGCAGATAGCGGTATGTGTCGTTGGCCAAGCGGTCAAAGATAACTATCGGGTTTCCCGCCGCTGGGTAGGGCTTCCCGCCTGCCATGCCGACTTCGAAGCGGTAGTTCTGGCTCTTTACATCGACGGCTACTCTGTGTTCCGGAGCCCCGAGCGTGCCGCCAGGCTCGATCGGGTAGAACGTTACATGCTTCGGCTTTCCGAGCTTAACGCCGAAGTAGTTCTGATAGGTGTGGAGGTCGAAATTCACCTGTTTCCACCGATCGCCACTCTTGGGCACTTCGGCAATTAAGATGGTAGCAGGAGCAGCTTCTGCCTCCAATTCAGCGGCTGCTTCAAGTTCGGCGTCCGCCTCGGCAGCCTCTTCAGGCGTGACTTTGGATACCTTTGCAATTCGAACTGCTTTTAGTTTGTTCGTTTTTGCACGCTCGACAACAGCCGGGTCGTCGATGGGACGGAGATTCGCGCCGTGCTCTTTGAGCCATGCGACCCAGCTTGCTCTGACCTCCTTCAGCCCAGCTGCTGAGAGATCCTGGTATTCGAATGCTTCCCAGTTCGCCTGCAAGCCCCCGCCGGTCAGGTTTCCCGACCCCGTTACGACGACTCCGCCGTCTGCGTGGCTGAACCACATTGTCTTGGGGTGAAAGCAGTCCTTGGTGGTGTTCAGGAAGGCCAATGGCCTAAGGCCGGGGAGCTTGTCACGCCAAGCAGCGAGCGCGCTCAGCGCGGCCGGATCGGTAATGGCGTCCATGCCTACGACGACGGTCAACTCCCCCCCGGTGGCGACTGCAGCGACTTCCGGATGAGCGAGGAAGAGATTCACGCCAGCAGAGGTCGCGAACGCAAACGCGCCGCCGGCGCTGTCAGCGCCCTTCGCAGCGGCGCCCAGGGCCTCCATCAGCTTGGGACCGCTCGCCCCTGGCGTCTGAAGATACCAACCCAAACTGCCCCCCATCGATCAGCATACAACTGGAACTGGCGTCGATTCGCGCTCAACTGCGACTCCATACCCATCGCCGCACGACGGGCAGCTGGCGGTGCGCGTACCGGAAAAGGACACTCCGAGAATGGAGATTGGCGCAGCCCTACCCGACCGAACCGAGCTGTGAGCGGCATCTACCCCTCCAGATCTACCGCTCATAGGCGAACCTG
>JADHED010002276.1_pt1 | contig 13659 bp, 8 predicted proteins | sample 8952041 | NCBI WGS metagenome assembly JADHED01 (sample SAMN16124423, study PRJNA663239) | bioreactor sludge metagenome | isolation source: sludge (control) | place: India:Bengaluru | collected 2018-09-08
TGACAGAACCGTCACCCTCGCGTCGGAAGCCCGTCACAGCGTCCCCGTAGCCTCCGCGAGTCCAAAAGTCGGAAACCAACCCGCATCGGGAGGCGAGGGAAGAATGACTACGAGAATGAGCAACGCCGCCGCGCGCATCCTGGCCGCGGGCCTGGCGCTGGTCGCGTTCGGCGCGGCCGAGGCCGCGACGATCAACGTGACCGCGGACGTCAGCGTCAGCACGACGTGGACGGCCGACAACGTCTACGTGCTGACCAAGCCGATCTACGTCACCAGCGGGGCGACGCTGACGATCCAGCCGGGGACGCTCGTCCGCGGCGAGCCGGAATCGGCGGGCGGCGCGAACGACCCGGGCACGCTGATCGTCAGCCGCGGATCCAAGATCCGCGCGCTCGGCACGGCGTCGAACCCGATCGTCTTCACCGACCTGAACGACGACAACTTCGGGGCCAACCCGGGCACCCCGCCGTACGACAACCTGCAGGACGTGGCGGACCTGACCGGCCGCTGGGGCGGCATCGTCCTCCTCGGCCGCGGCTACGTCGCGAACAACACCGCGGCCGGCCCGAGCGCGACGCGCGAGGTCCAGATCGAGGGCCTGACCGCGCCGGGCGGCCTCGGCCTGTACGGCAACTGCGCCGCGGCCTACGCGGCCCCTTACGGCAAAATCTGCGACGACGACGACAGCGGCGTGATCCAGTACACCTCGCTGCGCTACGGCGGGTTCAACGTCTCCGCCAACAACGAGATCAACGGCTACACGCTGGGCGGCGTCGGCCGCTCGACGCGCCTCGAGTACCTCGAGGTCTACCAGACGAAGGACGACCTGGTCGAGTTCTTCGGCGGCGCGGCCAACGTCAAGCACTTCATCGGCGCGAACGGCGGCGACGACGGCATCGACTACGACGAGGGCTGGCGCGGCAAGGTCCAGTTCGCGTTCATCATGCAGGGCTGGCCGTCGGCGACCGACAAGACCGACAAGGGCGCCGAGCAGGACGGCGGCAACAACCCCGACGGCTCGCAGCCGAAGGCGATCCCGACGATCTACAACGTCACCTACGTCGGCCTCGGCCAGAAGAGCGGCTACGACGCGAAGAGCACCAACACAGCGCTGATCTTCCGCGACAACGCGGGCGGCCGCTACTACAACAGCTTCTTCGCCGACTTCGGCGGCGCGGCGCTCTGCATCGAGGGCGACGCGAACTCCGCGACCGGCAACAGCACCTCCGGCCAGCGGGCGACCACCCCGTACGCCGCCGACGGCGTGTACTACGTCGAAGCGCCCAGCGACTTCGAGCTGGAGCTCCAGGACAACGAGTTCTGGTGCATGGGCGCCGGCTCGCTAATCCCGACGACCAAGACCGAAGGCGGCACCTACTGCAGCTCGGCGACGCCGCTGTACTACGACAACGGCCTGTTCTCGAACGCCGCACTCGGCAACGCCTACCGCCCCTGCACCGACCCGCTGCCGATCCGTGCCCTGGCGCGGTACGACTCGGGTTTGGCGACGCGCCCCGACGGCGTCCTGACCATCGACCCGGTCCCGGCCGACGGCAGCGCGCTGCTCACGACGGACCGCCTGCCGCCGACCGACGGCTTCTTCGAGCCGGCGGCCTACAAGGGCGCGTTCGGGCCGAACGAGAACTGGGCCCGCGGCTGGTCGACTCTCTCCCGGCTCGGCTACTTCCCGGCGCTTCCGTCCACCCCGGTCAGCGTGACCGAGGACGTCGCGGTCTCGACGACCTGGAACCGGGAGAACACCTACGTCCTGACCAAGCCGATCTACGTCAAGGACGGCGCGACCCTCACGATCCAGGCCGGGACCGTGGTGCGCGGTGAGGCCGAATCGGCCGGCGGCGCGAACGACCCGGGCACGCTGGTCATCACCCGCGGCGCCAAGCTCCGGGCGAACGGCACGTTCGACGCGCCGATCGTCTTCACCGACCTGTTCGACGACAACGTCGGCGGCAACCCGGGCACCGCGCCGTACGACAACCTGCAGGACGTGGCGGACCTGACCGGCCGCTGGGGCGGCATCGTCCTCCTCGGCCGCGGCTACGTCGCGAACAACACCGCGGCCGGCCCGAGCGCGACGCGCGAGGTCCAGATCGAGGGCCTGACCGCGCCGGGCGGGCTCGGCCTCTACGGCAACTGCGCCGCGGCCTACCCGGCCCCGTACGGCAAGGTCTGCGACGACGACGACAGCGGCTCGATTCGCTACACGTCGCTGCGCTACGGCGGCTTCAACGTCTCCGCGAACAACGAGATCAACGGCTACACGCTCGGCGCGGTCGGTCGGGGCACGACGCTCGACTTCCTCGAGGTCTACCAGACCAAGGACGACCTGGTCGAGTTCTTCGGCGGCGCGGCCAACATCAAGCACTTCATCGGCGGCAACGGCGGCGACGACGGCATCGACTACGACGAGGGCTGGCGCGGCACCGTGCAGTACGCGCTGATCATGCAGGGCTGGCCGTCGGCCACCGACAAGACCGACAAGGGCGCCGAGCAGGACGGCGGCAACAACCCGGACGGCTCGCTGCCCAAGGCGATCCCCGCGCTGGCCAACGTGACCTACATCGGCCTCGGTCAGAAGAGCGGCTACGACGCGAAGAACACCAACACGGCGCTGATCTTCCGCGACAACGCGGGCGGCCGCTACTACAACAGCTTCTTCGCCGACTTCGGCGGCGCGGCGCTCTGCATCGAGGGCGACGCGAACTCCGCGACCGGCGCCAACACCTCCGGCCAGCGGGCAACGGCCGACTACGCCGCGGACGGCATCTACTACCTGGGCGCGTCCTCGGGCAAGGAACTCGAGCTGAAGAACAACGAGTTCTGGTGCATGGGCGCCGGCTCGCTGATCCCGACGACCAAGACCGAAGGCGGCACGTACTGCAGTTCGGCGACGCCGCTGTACTACGACAACGGGCTGTTCACGAACCCGGCGCTCGGCAACAACTACCGTCCCTGCACCGACCCGCTGCCGATCCGGGCCCTCGACCGCTACAACTCCGGGCTCGCGACGCGCCCGGACGGCGTGCTGAGCTTCGACCCGACCCCGGCCGACGGCAGCGTCCTCGCGAACGCCGCGCCGCTCCCGGTCGAGGCCTGGCAATCCGGCGCGCTCGAGCCGACGGCGTACAAGGGCGCGTTCGCCCCGGGCAGCAACTGGGCGGCGGGCTGGTCCACGCTCGCGCGGCTCAACTACTTCCCGGTCTGCGACCCCGGCGCCGGCTCGAGCGTCCCGCCCCTCGAGGTGGTGGGCGTCACCTTCCGTGACCGGTCCACGCTGGTCTGGCCGTACCTGCCGAACGACGACGTGTCCGGCTACGACACGCTGCGCTCGAACCAGGCCGACGATTTCACGGTCGCGACCTGCCTCGACGCGAACGGCGCCGACAACACCGCGGTGGACATCGCGTCCCCGCTCGCCGGCGACGCCTACTTCTACCTCGTGCGCGCGCGCAACGCGTGCGCGGCGGGCACGCTCGGGACGACGTCGTCCGGCGTCCTTCGCGCCGGCGTGACCTGCCCCTGACCGATCCCTCGCCGGGGAGGGCGGCGTGCCTCCCGCCCCGGCCGATGACGAAGCGTTGAACCCGAGGCGGACGCACGGAAACGTGCGTCCGCCTCCGGTGTTGAGCCCCGGAGAGACGATGCGTCCGTCGCGCTTGTGCCGTGCCCTGTGCCTCGTCCTGAACCTGACCGCCGTGCCCGCACTCCTGCCGGCGATGGCGGCGGCCGCGACCGCGTCCCCCGCGGCCCCGACGCCCTCCGCGGCGCGTCCCGCGCGGCTCGAGCCGTTCGAGCGCGCCTACGCCTTCGCGTCCGCGCTCGACTGCGACCTCAACGACAAGGGCCAGGCGCAGGAGGCCGTGGTGCTGGAGATCGGGACCTACGTCTCGGTGGACGAGGCCCTGCGGCGCGCGGACGCGGTCGAGGGCTGGCGCCGCGGCGTGGTCTACGCCGAACTGGCGGCGCTGCTCGCGAAGGAGCAGCGCGCCGCAGAGGCGCGCCGGCTGATCGAGAGGGGCGAGGCCTTCCGCGGCACCGTGCAGGGCTGGCCGAACGCGCGCATCGGCGCGCACCTCGCCAACGCCGCCGCGGCGCTCGGCGAAGTCGAGAGCGCCGAGACGGAGGCGGCGCGGTTCGCCGCCGGCGACCGGCAGTACAACGGCCGGCCCGCGGCGACGGCCGCCGCGGCGCTCGCCGCGGCCGGCCGCCACGACGAGGCTTTCGCCAAGCTGAAGCCGCTCGACGGGTCGAAGGACCAGGACGAGATCTGGTGGCGCACGATGGGCTACGTCGAGATCGGGCGCCGTTCCTCCGGCGAGACCCGCGCGCGGGCGCTCGCGGCCGCCGTCGCGAGCGCCTCCGACGTCCCCGGATGGCGCAGCGCGGAGGCCAGGGAGCTGATCGCGCGCGAACTGCGCCTCGCGGGCCTGCCGGAGCGGGCCAGGGCGGTGTTGGGCGACGCCGAGGCGGTCGTCCGCGCGCAATCCGACGCGGCGCTGCCGGTGAAGGGGCCGCTGATGGCCGCGCTCGCCCGCGAGTGGGCCCGCCTGGGCGAAAAGGACCGCGCGCGGCGGCTGCTGGTCGACGGCGAGGCGGTCGTCCCGTCGGCGATCCTGATCGAGCGCCCGGTGATCTACGCGGACCTCGCGGCCGGGGCGCACGTGCTCGGCGACCCCGCGCTGACCGCGCGCTACTACGACCGGGCGCTGGCGCTCACCGAGGCGCTGCTCAACGGCCGGCCGCGCGCGCTCGCGGCCGTCGAGATCTGCCGCTCCCTGGGGCGCGAGGACGTGCCGCTCGACGCGGCCACGCGGGCCCGGCTGGACGCGCTCTTCAAGGGGCTGAAGGCGCCGTGGTGACGCTCGTCCGCCGGCCCGCACCGGCGTCCCTGGTCCTGCTGCTGCTCCTGCTCGCCGCCGTCGGCGGCCCGCTCGCGCAGGAGACCGCCGGCGCGCTGCGCGGCGTCGTCCACGACCGCGAGTTCGGCTCGCCGCTGCCGCGCGTCCGGGTCAGCATCGTCGAGCTCGGCCTCGCGACGGTCACCACGGCCGACGGCGCGTTCCTGATCCAGCGGGTGCCCGCCGGCACGTACACGCTCTCGTTCTCGAAGGAGGGCTACGAGCGCGAAGTCCGGACCGGCGTCACCGTCGCCCCGGGCCGCATGGCCGACCTGCGCGTGGACCTCGCCATCGAGGTTGTCGACCTCGAGGAACTGGTCGTCACCGGTTCGAGCTTCTTCGAGAGCGGCGAGGTCGGTCTGCTCGAGCTGCGCTCGATCTCCGTCGCCGTGCAGGACGCCGTCTCGGCGGACCTGATCCGGCAGGCGGGGGCCGGCGACGTCGCGGGCGCGCTCAAGCTCGTGGTCGGCGCCTCCGTCGTCGACGGCAAGTACGCGACGGTGCGCGGCCTGTCCGACCGCTACACGGGCGTCACGCTGAACGGCGTGCGCGTGCCGAGCGCCGATCCGCGGCGCCGCGCGGTGCAGATCGACATCTTCCCGACGGGCACGCTCGAGAGCATCACCGTCACGAAGACCTTCACGCCCGACCTGCAGGGAGACTTCACCGGCGGCGGCGTCGACATCCGCACCCGGCAGATGCCCGAGGGGCCCGTGCTCTCGGCCTCGATCGGGACGGAGTACAACAGCGAGGCGACCTTCAACGACCAGTACCTGACGTACCGCGGCGGCGGCGTCGCGGCCACCGGCTTCGCCGGCGGCTCGCGCGACCTGCCCGCCGGCGCGACCGCGGCCCAGCCGACCTACACCGGGCCGATGCGGCTCCCGGGGACGGCGCCGTTCTACTACAGCGGGTCGGACCCGGTCGTGGTCGCGAACCGCGCGACGGCGCAGGCGATCGACGGCTTCACGCGGGGTTTCACGCCCGTCATGAGCGTCGGCCGCGACGCCCCCGGCCTCAACTACGGCTTTTCGATGACCGGCGGGAACCGCTGGGAGCGGGACTCCGGCGTCTGGGGCTTCCTCTCCTCGTTCACGTACGCGCGGAAGTACGACTACTACGGCGAGGGCTTCTCGAACACCGCGCAGAAGGACACCGCCGAATCGCCGCTCGCGTTCACGAAGCAGCGCAACGACTCCCGCGGCAGCGAGGAGGTGCTGCTCGGGCTCCTTCTGACGGGCGGCTACGAGGCGAGCGAGAACCACGAGTACTCGCTCAAGCTCGTCGGCAACCACTCGGGGGCGGACGAGTCCCGCTTCATCCGCGAGGTGCCCAACGGCGGCTCGAGCCAGGAGCTGAACGAGGTCCTGCAGTACACCGAGCGCTCGGTGCTCTCGCTGCAGGGGCGCGGCGACGACACGTTCCCCGGGCTGCTCGGGGGCGACGACGCCGTCTTCGGCGACCTCGTCCTCGACTACACCGGGTCGGTCAACTTCACCCGCCAGGACGAGCCGGACGTCCGGCAGTTCAAGGGGCTCTACAACCCGGTCTCGAACAGCCAGAGCCGCGCCGCGGGCGGGGACCTCGACGCGGCCAAGCGCATCTTCCGCGACGTGCAGGAGCTGGACTACCAGTTCGCGGGCAACGTCACGCTGCCGTTCACGCCCTGGGGCGGGCTCGAGGGCCGGGTCAAGGCCGGGGTCTTCTTCGAGACGTCCGATCGCGACTACGTCCAGGACACGTTCACCTACTCGCTCGCGAACGTCTTCAACGACCGGCGCAACGGGACCGACGGCATGGACGACTACTACCGGTCGAACTACGCGTCGTGGGTCGGCAGCCCGGAAGAGGGGCTCTGGACCGACCTCCTCGAGAACCCCGAGTGGCTCGGCCTCGTTCCCGACGAGAGGATCTGCGTCCTCGAGAACCTCGCCACCTGCGGCGAGGGCATCCGGTCGCCCGACCAGCTGCTCTGGTACATCCGGCCGTCGTCCGGCGACGTGGACTACGCCGGCGCGCAGGAGATCGGCGCGCTGTACGCCATGGCCGAGCTGCCGCTCACCCGCTGGGCGACGTTGATCGGGGGGATCCGCCGGGAGTCCACGGACCTGTCGATCGTTCCCGACGCGAAAGACGACGCCAACGGCGAGATCCTGCTGATCGTGGACAACGGGGGCGGCAACTTCTCGGAGGAGAAGGTGCCCGAGGAGGAGGCGCGCGCCGCGATCGAGGAGACCTACCTGCTCCCCGCGGCCGGCCTCGTGTTCGACCTGACGGGCACGATGAAGCTCCGCCTGTCGTACGGCGAGACCATCGCCCGGCCGACCTTCCGCGAACTGGCGCCCGTCGCGACGCAGGAGTACCTCGCGGGGGACAACTTCGTGGGCAACCCCGAGCTGAGGCTCTCCACGATCAGGAACTACGACGCGCGCTGGGAGTGGTTCCCGCGCCCCGGCGACGTGCTCGCCTTCAGCCTGTTCCACAAGACGATCCGGAACCCGATCGAGTACCTGAACATCTTCGCCGCCCAGAAGTACTACACGACGCCCGTCAACTACGACCAGGGGCAGGTGAGCGGCTTCGAGGTCGAGGCCCGCGTGGCGCTGGACGGCCTGTTCGAGCCGCTCCGCCACTGGACGGTCGGCGCGAACTACAGCTACCTCGACTCCGAGGTCACCGTGCCGGAGGACGAGGTCGTCTCGCTGGCCGACTTCGACCTCGACGAGCCGACCCGCCGGCTGCAGGGGCAGCCGGACTTCGTGCTGAACGCCAACGTGACCTACGACAACGAGGACTCCGGCACGTCCGCCGGGCTGTTCTACAACGTGACCGGCGAGACCCTGCTGACCGGCGCCTCGCGGGCCGAGTTCGGCATCCCGAACGTGATCGAGGGGAAGTACGCGACCCTCGACGTCACCTTCTCGCAGAAGTTCGGCGCCGTGACGCTGTCGGCCAAGGCCTCGAACCTGCTGCAGCAGGACAAGACGGCGAGCTACGTGACGCCGCGCTCGGGATCGCTGCTGAAGTCGCTGCGCCACACGCCCGCGGCCTACGCGATCGGCGTGTCCTACAAGTGGTGACGGCCGGTCGGGCGCGCACGCCGGCTCTCGACCCTGTGACAGCCTTGAAACAGCGCCGGGCGTTTGTGACCCAATCGTCACCGGGCGAGGGCTGCCTGCGCGGAACGGCGACGGTAGCCTCTTCTTTCGATCCCCCGGCTTCGCGTGACGGCCCCCTGCCCGTTACGGCCGGCTCTGCGAGGGCATGATGGCTTTCGACCACAGGAACGTCCTGCTCGCGGCGGGTCTGCTCGCCTGCGGATGGGCCGGCGCGGCCGCGGCCGAGCCCGCCGGCAGGCCGCCGATCGACGAGACGCGCACTTCGGTCTCGAAGTGGGTCGCGACGCAGGAGCTGATCTTCAAGGAACGGAAGGCCTGGCAGCAGGAGAAGGAAATCCTGCAGTCCCGGATCGACCTCGTCCGGAAGGAGATCGCGGAGCAGGAGGCGAAGCTCGCGGAGACCCGCAAGGCGCTCGGCGAGGCGGCGTCCCGCCGCGCCGAGACGACGGGGGGGATCCGGGAGTACGGCTCGTCCGCCGAGCTGCTGGCCGACCGGGTGGCCGCCTACGAGTCCAAGGTCCGGACGCTCTACAAGAGTGTCCCCGACCCGCTGCGCGAGAAGAGCGACCCGCTCTACCGGCGCATTCCGTCCGACTCGTCGAGCACGAGCGTGTCGCTCGCCGAGCGCTTCCAGAACGTGCTCGGCATCCTGAACGAGATGAACCGCCTCAACGGCGAGATCACGGTCGCCACCGAGGTGCGCGCGCTCTCGGACGGCAAGCCCTCCGAGGTCAAGACGATCTACGTCGGGCTCGCCCAGGCCTACTTCATCAGCGCGCGCAACGAGGCGGGCGTCGGCTACCCCGGTCCGGACGGGTGGGTCTGGCAGGCGCGCAACGACATCGCGCGGGACGTCAACATCGCGATCCAGATCCTGCTCAACACGACGAAGCCGCACTTCATCCCGCTGCCGGTGACGATCAAGTGAGGACCCCCGCCATGCGTTCCTTCTTTCTCGCCGTCGCGCTGCGCGCGGCCGCTGCCGCGGCCGCGGTCGTGGCCCCCGCCGCGGCCCCTGCCGCGGCCCAGGACGCGCCGGCGCCGCTCGACGTCGCCGCCGCCCGTTCGCAGGCCGAACTGGACAAGAGCCTCGCGGAGCTGTCGACCCTGCGCGAGCAGATCGCCGGGGAGAAGGTCCCGCTCGCCAGGCAGCTGGCCGACCTCGAGGAGCGGCTCGCCCGGGTGCGCCAGGCCAACGAGGACGCCCTGCGCGACCTCGACACCGGCAGCCTCGACCAGACGAAGTCCCAGACGGACCTGAAGCTGCGCCAGGACGAGCTGGCGTACGTCGGGAACATCCTCGACGAGTACACGCGCAACCTCGAGGGCCGTCTGGCGGTCGGCGAGGCGCCGAAGTACGCGGCGCTGATCGCGGCCGCGAAGGACGCGCCGGCGAACAAGGACCTCTCCGCGCAGCAGCGCCTCGAGCGCCAGCTCGACGTCGTGACCGCGTCGATCGCGCGGCTCGAGGACGCGGTCGGCGGCATGCGCTTCGAGGGGTCGGCGGTGGACGACAAGGGGTCCGTGACGGAGGGGACGTTCGCGGCCGTCGGCCCCGTCGCGGTGTTCGCCGCCAGCGACGGGCACACGGCCGGGCTGGCGCTGGCCCAGAGCGGCTCGCCCTACCCCGCGGTGCGCCCGCTCGAGGCGTCGCTGTCGGGGGCGATCGCGTCGCTCGTCGCGGCCGGCGACGGCCTGCTCCCGATCGACCCCAGCCGCGGCGGCGCGCTCAAGGAACTGGTCCAGAAGTGGAGCCTGATCGACATCTACAAGAAGGGCGGCCCGATCATGCACCCGCTGCTGATCGTGTCGATCCTCGCGCTCGGCGTGGTGCTCGAGCGGGTGATCTTCATCTTCGGCGAGCAGCGCAAGAACGATCGCCGGGCGCTCCAGAGCTTCTTCAAGTCGGTCCAAGCGGGCGACTACCCGAGCGCGATCGCGATCGGGAACCAGTCCCGGTGGTACCTGCCGAAGGCGCTCGCCTACGCGCTGTCGCACCGCGAGGGGGCCCTCGCGAACGCGCTCGTCGTCGCCAACTCCGAGGTCATGAAGCGCTTCCGGCGCGGGCTCGGGGTCCTCGACACGGCGATCACGATCGCGCCGCTGCTCGGGCTGCTCGGGACGGTCACCGGGATGATGAACTCGTTCTCCCTGATCGGCGGCGACCTGTCGGCGCCGGGCGCCATCACGGGCGGCATCGCCGAGGCGCTGATCGCGACCGCCTTCGGCCTGTGCATCGCGATCACGTGCCTCGTTCCGTACAACTACCTGAACAACCGGATCGAGGGCGTGCGCCACGAGATGGAGGCGGCCTCGGCCCAGCTCGAACTGATGGTCGAACCGCACAAGGGCGTCGTGAACGCTCTGGGGGCCGCCCACGCGGCCACCCACAGCGTCGCGTAAGGAGGATCCATGGCGGGTGGCGGCGGCGGCGGTTACTCGGCGACGGGCGTGAAGAAGGCCCGCATCGAAATCATCCCCCTGATCGACATCATCTTCTTCCTGCTCGCGACGTTCATCATGGTCTCGCTCTCGATGACCAAGAACCAGGGGATCCAGGTCGCGCTGCCGTCGGCGGCGGCCGCGCAGTCCCTCGGGGACCAGGCGGAGATGGAAGAGGCGGTCACCCTGAGCGTCAACGAGAAGGGCGAGATCTTCTACAACAAGGAACGCGTGAGCATGGCCCAGCTCAGCTTCAAGCTGCAGCTGTACGGCGGCCAAACCAAGGACCCGCGGGTCATCGTCTCCGGGGACGCCGGGGCCGACTTCAAGACCGTCGTGGCGGTGCTCGACGAGGCGCGCCGGGTCGGCATCCAGAAGGTCGGGATCTCGACGGACAAGAAGTAGGGGGCCGCGTGAAGAGCGTCGTCCTGGGCTTCGTCGCCGCCGTGTTCGTGCACGCCGCGATCCTGCTGTTCGGCGGCATCCTGTTCTTCAGCAGCAAGGAGGCCGAAGCCCGCGGTCCGGTGCGCGAGGTCGCGCTCTTCTCCGAGGAGCCGGCCGCCGAGGAGCAGGCCGAGAAGGAGAAGCCGAAGGACAAGGACGTGGAGACGCGCCCGGCCGAGGAGCTGCAGGTCGACGAGGAGCGTCCCCCCGAGATGAAGCAGATCTACGATGCGGAGCCGCAGCCGGCCGGCCTGCCGACGGATTCCGTCGCCCGGCTCGACGCGCTCAGCCTGTCGGCCCTCGACAGCGCGCTCGGCGGCGGCGCGGCCGGCGGCGAGGGCGGGTTCGGCTTCGCCGCCCACCTGGGCTCGGGGGGCCGCATCGGCGGCACCGGGGCGCCCGGGTCCGGCGGGCCGGCCGACGGGGGCGGCGGGATGTCGGACGTCTTCGACGTCAGCGAACTCGACCAGCGCGCCCGGCCGGTGTTCCAGTCCGCGCCGACGTACCCGTCCGAACTGCGCCAGAAGAAGGTCGAGGGGACCGTCTGGCTGGTGTTCGTCATCGACCAGCAGGGGCGCGTCGTGAGCCCGAAGGTCGAAAAGTCGGACCACGAGGCGTTCGAGCGGCCCGCGCTCGAGGCCGTCAAGCTGTGGCGCTTCGAACCGGCCGTGCGGGGCGGCGAGAAGGTGCAGAGCAAGGTCCGCATCCCGATCCGTTTCGCCCTCTCGAACTGAGGACTGCGTCGATGAGAAGAGCGTTCGTCGCGTGCGCGCTCGCCTGCTGCGCCGCGCTCGCGGCCCGTGCGGGCCAGGACCCGGAACTGGCCCGCATCTGGGCCGATCCGGAGTTCCAGAAGCACTTCCTCGGGACCTACGGGATCCACTCGGAGATCGAACCGCGCCTCGGGCCGGACGAGCGGGCCCTGCTCGAGAAGGTCTACCCGCTGCTCGGGACCGACCAGGACGAGGCGGTGCGGCTGCTGCAGGAGGCCGTCGCGGACACCACCGCGGCCGACGCGCCGGCCGACGGAAGCAACAAGAAGAAGCGCAGGAAGTCCTCGGAGTCGGCCAGGAAGAACCCGGCCGACACGGCGATGTTCGAGTTCATCCTGGGGAACATCGCGTTCCAGAAGGACGACGTCGCCGAGGCCGGCAAGCGCTACCAGCTGGCGGTGACGAAGTTCCCGAACTTCCGGCGCGCGCACAAGAACCTCGGGCTGACCCAGGTGCGCGAGGGGAAGCTCGAGGAGGCGGTCAGGTCGTTCACGCGGATGATCGAGCTCGGCGGCGGCGACGCGGTCAGCTACGGGCTGCTCGGCTACGCGTACTCGGCGCAGTCGGACTTCCTCGCCGCCGAGGCGGCGTACCGCAACGCGCTGCTCCTCGACCCGCGCAACAACGAGTGGCGGCTCGGGCTCGCCCGCAGCGTGCAGAAGCAGGAGAAGCACGAGGAGGCCGCCGCGCTGCTGCGCGTGCTGATCGAGCGCAACCCGGAGCGGCACGAGTTCTGGCTCCTGCAGGCGAACGCGTACATCGGCATGCGGCAGCCGCTCCGCGCCGCCGAGAACCTCGAGGTCGTCTACAAGATGGACAAGGCGACCCCGGACACGATGAACCTCCTGGGCGACATCTACATCAACGAGGGCCGGCCCGACCTCGCGGCCTCGGCGTACATCCGCGCCATCGACCTCGACCCGGCGCAGGCGCCCGGCAAGGCGTTCCGCGGGATGGACGCGCTGGCCGCGCGCGGCTCCGCCGACGAGGCGCAGCTCGTCGCCGGGAAGATCCGCGCGACGTTCGGCGAGCGCCTCGGCGACGACGAGAAGCGCAAGCTGCTGAAGCTCGACGCGCGGGTCGCGGCGGCCCGCGGGGACGCCGGCACCTCGGCGCGGGTGCTCGAGGAGATCGTCGCCCTCGACCCGCTCGACGGCGACGCGCTGATCCTGCTCGGGCAGCACTACGCCCGCGAGGGGGATCCCGAGAGGGCGACGGTGTACTTCGAGCGGGCCGCGAACGTCGAAGGCTTCGAGGCGCCGGCCAAGATGCGCCTGGGCCAGCTGCTGGTCGCGCAGGGCAAGTACCAGGAGGCCCTGCCGCTGCTCCGGCGGGCGCAGGAGATCAAGCCGCAGGAGGAGATCGCGCGCTACATCGACCAGGTCGAGCGCGTCGCGCGCGCGCGCCGCTGACGACGTGACCCGCGCGCGCCGTCCACGGCCGGCACCTGCGCCGGAGTCAGGGCGCCGCCGGAGTCAGGGCGCCGTTCCCGCCCGCCTCGCCGAGGTGTCGTGCAGCGTCAGCAGGATCGCGCACGCGCCGGACTTCTCCTCGAAGCCGAGGGCGAGCGCGCGGGCCTGCGCGCGGTCGGTCCAGATCACGCGCCGGCCACCGCCGCCGTCGTCGGGCGCCTCGAAGCGCGCGGCCAGCAGCGTGCGCCACTTCGTGGGCAGGTCCCCGCACGCTCCCGCGTACGGCAGCACGTAGCCGATCGAGCGCACGATCCCCTCGCGGACGAGCAGCTGCACCTCGATCGTCCCGCTCGCGCGCACCCAGCCTTCGTCGGCGCGGCCGCCGGTCCCCGCGGGGGCGGGGGAGAGGCGGAACCCCTCCCGCTCGAGCGCCGCGGGCGTGACGGCGTCGCCCAGCGCGAACGGGGTGGCGGGCAGCGGCGGGGGCGCCACGCCCGGGGTGCCCGGGGCGCCCGGCACGCCCGGGGCCCCTGGGGCGCCCGCGCCGGCCGGC
>JADHED010002277.1_pt1 | contig 13657 bp, 12 predicted proteins | sample 8952041 | NCBI WGS metagenome assembly JADHED01 (sample SAMN16124423, study PRJNA663239) | bioreactor sludge metagenome | isolation source: sludge (control) | place: India:Bengaluru | collected 2018-09-08
CTGCCTACCGTACTTGCTTGCCCCTGCGGTGTCAAGTGTGTCCGAGGGTCAGCCTTCGTAAGGGGAGGAAAGAGGAGGACGAGGCACCCCCCACACCGAAACCATGAATCCCGGCTCCTTCTTTCCGGGGCTTGTACTTATTCCGATTCCACTTCAAGAGATGAATCATTCCCGCGCGACGTCCGAGAGGCCCTCGTCTGCCGCTCACGCGGCACCTTCTCCCTGAGGGAGAAGGGAGAATCCCAGCCCTCGCCCCGAGGGAGAGGGCAGCGCGTGAGCGCGGGTGAGGGCCTCTCGGACGGCTGATTACTGAAGTAACGAAATGGAATTGGGACTAGACCTGCTACAGGTCTCAATCCCCTCTTCATCGGGGAACGTCTGTCGACGTGTTTCCCCGTCCTGCGCTACCCGATCCCGGTGGGCCGGTCTCAATCCCCTCTTCATCGGGGAACGTCTGTCGACTCTTTGAAAACAGTGAGACCCATCACGGCTGAGAGCCGTCTCAATCCCCTCTTCATCGGGGAACGTCTGTCGACGAACTCTCCTGAGGACCTGTCCCAATGGCCTGTCCTAGTCTCAATCCCCTCTTCATCGGGGAACGTCTGTCGACTCTATTTCCATGCTGCACGAAACCCTGACGGATCCCAGTCTCAATCCCCTCTTCATCGGGGAACGTCTGTCGACGAGTCGTCTTAACCGGGTCGAGCCGTTCCGGTTCGAAGTCTCAATCCCCTCTTCATCGGGGAACGTCTGTCGACCCACACCACGACAGCCGCAGCTGGCCCTCCGCAGTAGTCTCAATCCCCTCTTCATCGGGGAACGTCTGTCGACCACGGCATGAGTAGACCGGACAGAGCACGCTCCCGTAGTCTCAATCCCCTCTTCATCGGGGAACGTCTGTCGACCCCTGACGACTTCCGCGTCCTGGTGCAGCTCGGCCTCCGTCTCAATCCCCTCTTCATCGGGGAACGTCTGTCGACTTGCCCTCGCCACGACGCTACAGTCTGAGGTCTCGTAGTCTCAATCCCCTCTTCATCGGGGAACGTCTGTCGACAAGAGAGTGGTCAGTTCCAGTCTGTCATCCCGCCAGAGTCTCAATCCCCTCTTCATCGGGGAACGTCTGTCGACTCGTCCTTCTGCGTGCCTTGCAGCATCGCGAGAGACGTCTCAATCCCCTCTTCATCGGGGAACGTCTGTCGACATCACTTGAGCTGGGACGTTGTCCCAGCTGCGGTTGTCTCAATCCCCTCTTCATCGGGGAACGTCTGTCGACCACCCGCCAGATGCTTCGCGCTCGCGTCATCTCTGAGTCTCAATCCCCTCTTCATCGGGGAACGTCTGTCGACACAGGACCTCGTGAGAGAGGTTGCGGGAATCCTCTGGAGTCTCAATCCCCTCTTCATCGGGGAACGTCTGTCGACAGAGACTACCGGGGTCGAGTTCCTGGTCCCCGGCTGGGTCTCAATCCCCTCTTCATCGGGGAACGTCTGTCGACGGAGTCCGGGCGAGGAGATCAAAATGGTAGAGAAAGTCTCAATCCCCTCTTCATCGGGGAACGTCTGTCGACGCGTCGTTTTCGCTATCGCCATCGGGGCCGTCTTCATGTCTCAATCCCCTCTTCATCGGGGAACGTCTGTCGACCCGCTCGTCGAGCCGGGACAGTGCGCCCCGCGTCACGTCTCAATCCCCTCTTCATCGGGGAACGTCTGTCGACTTTCTTCGGCTGCAGCGTGAGCCTCTTGATCGCGAGGTCTCAATCCCCTCTTCATCGGGGAACGTCTGTCGACTCGAAGAACTCCCGTCAGAGGCTCTCTTCGCTCTGGGTCTCAATCCCCTCTTCATCGGGGAACGTCTGTCGACAAGGCGAGAAAAAAGGGAAAGCCCGGGAGTCCGGGGTCTCAATCCCCTCTTCATCGGGGAACGTCTGTCGACCCCAAGGGCAGCTTGAGGAACTCGAAACCCTCGGGTTGTCTCAATCCCCTCTTCATCGGGGAACGTCTGTCGACATTAACAACTGGCCCGGTCCACGGTGGACCAACCCGGTGTCTCAATCCCCTCTTCATCGGGGAACGTCTGTCGACTTCGCCGAAATGACCCGCGAGGAGAAGAACAGCTTCGTCTCAATCCCCTCTTCATCGGGGAACGTCTGTCGACTCATCGCGGATGACTAGCTAGTGTCAACACCAGTAGCGTCTCAATCCCCTCTTCATCGGGGAACGTCTGTCGACCCAGGCCGAGATCCTTGAGACCGCGTTCGCCGAATTGTCTCAATCCCCTCTTCATCGGGGAACGTCTGTCGACGCCGCTCGTCGAGCCGGGACAGTGCGCCCCGCGTCACAGTCTCAATCCCCTCTTCATCGGGGAACGTCTGTCGACGTCCGGGCGAGGAGAACAAAATGACAAGCGAAACGCTGTCTCAATCCCCTCTTCATCGGGGAACGTCTGTCGACTAATTGTTTTGAATCAATTGCTGCTTTAAATTTAAAAGTCTCAATCCCCTCTTCATCGGGGAACGTCTGTCGACTCCACTCTTTCCATCTTTCTCATACCAGTGATCTTATCACCCCTGTTTCCGCAAGGGATGGGGGGGGATCCCCCTGGTTTTCCGGGAAGTTCCCTGGTCGTCTCATAAGTAGGACGAGATCAGCATTTTGGCAACCCGCAAACCCTTCCCGCCAAACCCGCGGATTTCCGTTTCCCCCTAGAAACCGCCGGGTCTACCAGACCGCAACCGCCCCCTCACAGGATGACAACGTCCTGCACATCCTGCACTGTCCCTCGCCCCAGTACCTCCACCGTCCGCCGGTCCCGCTCGCAGAGCCTGTAAAACCGTACACTGTCGTCCGTATGGTCAATGAGCTTCGCCAGAGCCTTCTTCAACTTCAAGAACCGCTCCTCACCAAAGGTACATTCGAAGACACTGTACTGAACCCTGATCCCGAAGTCCTCCATCGTCTTCGCCACCTTCACCCGGCGCTTATCGTCCGCGATGTCGTAACTCACTACCGTCAGCACACACTCTCCCCCCCGGCGCCGCTTCGTTCGTTTCAGCTTTCAAACAGCCCGTCACACACGGTATTCGAACGTACGATACTCCTCCTCGCCCTTCAAATGACGCGCAAAGAGATAGACCTGCTCCCGCAGGATCTGCCGGTACGTCAGCCGCCGCATCTGCGCCTCGTAATACGCCTCCTCCGAAAGACGCCGCTCGAATGTCAGGATCCACCGCTTCGCCCCCTCTGGCCTCAGCACCAGCCTCCGCCTCCTTGGCGGAAGCCCCGTTTCCTCGGTTTCAGCCCGCTCCCATTCCTCCTCGACAGGCGCTTCCTCTTCCCCGGCTGGTATGAAGTCCTTCGATGTCACCGTCTTCGTGTTGAACGCCGTCAGCACGGCCGTGTCCACCAGCACGGGCCGCATCTCTTCCATCAAATCGAGTGCCAGCGACGGCCGCCCATAGTCCGGCGCGTGAAGGGATCCGAGATGCGGATCCAGCCCCGCAAGCTCCACGAATCCCTGAATCACATTTCCGAGCAGCGTGTATCCGAACGACAGCAGGATGTTCACCGGATCCGGCGGCGGCCTGCGGATGCGCGTCTGGAACTCGATCCCGGGAGCCGTTAACAACGCTCCAAAGGCCCGGAAATAGTCCGCCGCGCCCTTCCCCTCGTGCCCCCTCGCCTCGTCCAGAGTGGCCGCATCGGGAACGCGCTCGAGCGCCAATCGCATCGCGACGAGGGCTCTGGCCACACGCTCGTCCGCGGCGTCTTTCTGCCGCCTCATCAACAGCACGCGCTGGTTTTTCAGCTTCCCGGCCACGAGCCGCTTCGCCACATCGAGCGCCACCGCCGGGTCCTCGAGCTTCCGGTACTGCAGCCGCCGCAACGCCACGTTCTTCCCGAGCGGCCCGGAGAGCCTTCCGAGAAAGGCTCCCCCCTGCGTCAAGAACGCCGTGTCAATCCCTTTCCTCAGAAGCACCCGCGCGGCTTGCGTCGTCAGCTGGACGAAGCCGCACAAAACCACCTGCTCCAGGTCATCGAGGTGGAGAACCTGCAGGGTCTTGCCGCACTTTCTCACCTCCAGCCGTTCCCGCTTCATCCCCACTTCCGCTCCCTGTTCCGTCACATAGAGAACGGTCATTCAGTCCCCCTCCCGCAGCCGGCAGGCCGAGCGCCCGCGGCAGCGATATCCCAAGCGATAGCGCCCCCGAATGCGTGTCTTTCCGAAGCGCTCCCGAGGCCGTCGTCATCTCTGAAACTCCCGCCTCGCCCATGAAGTCGAGAAGCTGCTGCTCGATCTCCCTCGAAAGCCGCCCCAGCCTCTCCATTTCGGACCGGATTCTGATGAGATCGGAAACGAGCCGCTCCACTTGCAGCCGCGTCAGGCTGATGGTACTGCCCCCCGTCACCCCCCTGTTCCGCAGACTCGAGAGGTGCAAGAGTGGTGTGGGGTAAAGCCCCGCCGCCGCCTCGAAACGGCAGTTGCACCCCACCCCCGCCGCTATTTCCGAAACCCGCGAACGGATCTTCGGACAGCTCATCGGATTCCCCTTCAGCCGTGACTTCAGAAGAGCCGGCGGCTCGGTGTTCAAGAGCCCGGTCAGAACCGAGTTCACCGCTTCCGGACCCCGCGGAAGGTGCCCCACCGTGAACGTCAAGACCGTCCGCTCGTCGTTGGAAAGCACTCCGCTCGACCGCCCCCGCCGCTCGATCTCGGCAAGCACCGCACAACGGTCCAGAATCCACTGGAATTCGAGATCTTGGCTCGGCTGGTAGGCCGCTTCTTCCACCACGACACTCCCCGTCCGTATCTGGACGGCAGCATCCTCACTCTTGACAAGACCCTCTTCCTGAAAGCCGTCAGCTCCGCCGGTTGAAGCATCCTTTACGGGCCCCGCTTTCTTCGAGGCCGCCCGCTCCAGGACGGCCCTCACCACTTCCCGAGGTACCTTCGAGGCTTCGCGCAGGAGTCCCAGCTGGTTTCTCACCGGGCGCCCTTCCGGGTCCAGAAAGACACTGCGGCGCCCCGTCACGCGGTGGATCCCCAGCGGGACCTTCACCAGATTTCCGAACCCGCCCTCCATGACTCGAGCTTGCTTGGGGAAGATCTCCACCGTGATCTCTGAAGGAAGGGGTCCGGCTCCCTCGAGGATCACATCGGCCAGTCTTCTCGCGGCGGCCGCGGGGACCGGTATCTCGAAGAAGATCCAGACATGCCGCCCCTTCCATCCAGAATCCTCGATCAGGGCCGGAATCTCGTGCATCGCCGCGGCGTCCACCAGCCGGCACGCACTGGCATGCGCCACCTTCAGAAGCCGGGCCGGACCCCGCGCATCGCGCGAGTCTCTCGAAAGCGCGAACCGCGAGATATCCAGATCAAACGCCAAAAACCCAACCGTGTTGTCCATCCGCACCGGATACACACCTACGGTGTACCCCCCGAGAAGGTGGTTCTTCGCCACGGCGGGGGTGAACGGCTCTTCCACTGGCGTGTAGCCGTGCTTGCCGGTCGGGCTCGTCCACTGCCGCGCGTAAACACCCTCTCTCCCGGCAAAGAGACTGGCGAAAACGACGGCGTCCGCATCGGAAGGGGAGATGGGCTCGCTCTCTTCCCCGGAATCGTCCGCCGGGACCTCCGAGGATTGCTTCTCGCCTCTCTTCAGACGTGCACACTCCCGTTCGATGCGCGGGTCCTTGGCGGTTTTCAGGGCCGCCTCGAATACCCCGAGCGCTTCTCCGGGACGACCCGAGTCTTCCAGGGCCGAGGCCAGATCGAGCGCCGCATCCACATCTTCTGGCAGGATCTCGAGGAGCCGCCGAAACGCCCGGATGGCCCGGTCGAGTTCCCCGCGATCGGCCCGGAGGCGCCCCAGGCGGCGCAGGATCTCGGGCTGGCTGGCATCGGCTTTCAGCGAGTAGTTGTATTCCAGGATCGCCCGGTCCAGTTCGCCGAGTTGCTCAGCCATGCGCGCGGCCCTCGCATGTAAGGAAGCGGACGCTTCCTGCCGCAGGTCGAGCCCATTCAGGGCCGTTCGCGCCGCCTCGTACTCACCCGAATCGAGAAGACCTTGTACCTTCTCTAGAGTCTCTGGAAGCTGCGTCATGACTTCCCCCTCTCTTCAAGAATTATCCGGCCTGAGCAGGATTGCGAGAATCTGGACTGGGAACACCACGGCCGAGTCGCCTAACATGTTCTCCGGAGTCCCCTGATGATTCTCGTCTGCACGCTCGGCACGACTTGGGCCGTCATCCCCGAAGTTCTTGGGTTCCTGGCTCCCAGCAGGATCCCACTCTTGAGGAACCACCCGAGGCGCATTCAGCTCGACCAGGTCCTCGAAAAGAACGGGCTGAGTGAACCGGGTGAGGTCCGCGTTGTGACCACGGGCGGGAAAGAGACCGCGGCCCCGGTCGAGAAGCTCCGATCCTGGTGGAGACTGACCTGTCCCGATCTTCCGCTGCGCATCCTTCTGCTGGAAGGTCCCGGCGAATCTGATGACGCTGTCGAGTGCAGACGGATGAGGGAGCTGATCTTCCGCGCGGTCCTGGCTTCGACCTCCACGATGCAGCCCGTCACCCTGAGCCTGGCGGGCGGCCGCAAGACCATGAGCGCCGACCTTCAACTCGCCGGATCCCTCTTCGGCTGCCGCGCACTCGTTCATGTCATCACGCCGGTTCAGTTGCCTGATGAGCTATCAAAGCCCACGCCAGAGTCGTTTTCGCTCGCCCTCTCCGCCGGGACGGCTGGCTTCGTCACCCCCGTGCTCATCGGTTCGGGATACCGGCGAGAATTTCTGGATGTCGACCGTCTCGGGAAGGGTCCCGTCGTCACGGAGGCTTTTCCCCTCCCTCTCCCCGAGCCGGATGGAACCCCTTGTCCGTTTTCTCCGGGGGACGAGGGACCCTGGCTGGCGGATGAGATCACCGTGCGCGAGGAAGAGGCTTCGCGCCTGCTCGGCAACTACATCGCATCCATTTCGCTTCAAGAAATGCACGAGAACTGGCGCAGTCTTTACCGCCTTCCTCCGGCCGTGATCGAGAAATTGCGCAAGACCGTGCTCGGGCCCGCCGACCGGCCGTTCATCAACAGCTTACCCAAGGCGGACCTGCATCTTCACCTCGGGGGCTGCCTGTCTCTCGCTTCGCAGAAACGCGTGGGAGAGATGGTCGTAAGCTGCCTCGGCCCACGGGAGAAGGACGCGGTGCGCGGCCTCCTCGGAGAACTTCTCGATGAGGCGGCCTGGTCTCTCGACCTGAAATCGCGGCTGCGGAAGGCGCCCAACCCGGGCGCCCTCGCGGCTCTCCTTTTGAGTGAACTCGGGCTCGAGGACCTCGAGAAACGGCTTTTTTCGCTCTCGGAACCGAGACGCGCGCTGAAGGAACGCGGCTTCTCCTGGTATGAGCTTCCAGGAGAACTGGCCGGGTCCACTCTTCTCTCTCACGAGGCGGCCATCGAACCCTACGCCACGGAGGCCCTGAGAGAAGCGCGTGCCACGGGCTGCCGCTACATTGAACTGCGGGGAAGCCCGAACAAGTACCTCGGAGGAGACGGGAAGCGATTTCTGCGGCTCTTTCACCGCGCGCTGGAGCGAGCACGCACGGATTTCCCGGATGTCACCGTCCGGTTCAACGTCATCGCCGATCGCCGGGACGAGGAACGCATCGAGGGCATCATCGAAATGGCGCTCGGAACACGAGAGGAACTCGGGGACTTTGTTTCGGGGATCGACCTGGCTGGTGATGAGCAGCGCGGGAATCCGGAAGAGCTGGCTCCGCGTTTTCACACGGCCTTCGAGCGGTGTATTCCCGTCACCATACACGCTGGCGAGGGAGAGCGCGCGGACAATATCTGGAAAGCCGCCTATCACCTTCACGCCGACCGTATCGGTCATGGCCTGACCCTTGCGGAGAGGCCGCAACTGGCGGAGCGGTTCCGGGAACGGCGCATCTGCCTCGAGATGTGTCCCACGAGTAATCTGGAGGTCGTGGGGTTTCGGGACCCGGCGGATGAGCACACTCATCACCATGCCCCGTATCCGCTTCGTCAACTGCTGGACATGGGCCTCCTGGTGACGCTCTGCACGGACAACCCCGGCATTTCGCGCACGGCGCTGACGGACGAGTTCGTGACTGCTTCACGGCTCTCGGGCGGCCTCACTCTGTGGAACGCGTTAACGCTCATCAAGCACGGCTTCGAGTACTCTTTCCTCGGGACCAACGAGCGCGGGCGTCTGATGAAGGAGGCCGACGCCCGGATCTTCGAGATCCTCTCGCTGCAGCACACCCGGGGTGAGTAGACTTCCGGAAAGGAAAAGAGATGTCGAGCGAACCCAAGAAGAAGCTGATGACTGAAGAGGAATTCCTGGCGTGGGAGCGTCTCCAGGAGGTCAAGCACGAGTACTACGCGGGCGAAATCGTGGCGATGACGGGGGCGAGCCTGGCCCACAACCGGATTTCTGTAAACCTCATCAGCAGCCTTCACGGGAAGCTGAGAGGGGGCTCGTGCCAGGTTCTTGCGTCGGACATGAGGGTGTGGGTTCCGCGGGCTCACAGCTACGTCTACCCGGACGTCCTTGTTGTCTGCGGGAGCGCGGAACTCTACGATCATCAAAAAGACGTTCTCCTCAATCCGCGGCTCGTCATCGAGATTCTCTCTCCGTCCACCGAGCGGCTCGACCGGAGGAAGAAGTTCTGGGGGTATCAGACGATCGAAGCGCTTCAGGAATACCTGCTCGTTTCCCAGGATGAAATGTTCGTCGAGCAGTTCGTCCGGGACGGGGCCGCGTGGCGCTACGTCGCATGGCTCCCGGAGTCCGGCCGGGTCGAGCTGAAATCGGTGCCGGCGGTTCTCGCGTTCGATGAGGTGTACCAGGGCGTCACGCTTTCCGGGGAGGCGTGACACGGGGAGAATCAACGGAGGGAGGGTGCCCATGCAGCAAGCTCTGAATGAAAAGCGGATGAGCCCGGTCGAGTTCCTGGAGTGGGAGCGTCAACAGGAATCGAAGCACGAGTACTTCGCGGGTGAGGTCGTGGCGATGAGCGGAGGGGCGTACCGGCACAGCGCTCTCGCCGCCAACACCACGGGGGCCCTGATTCGCGGGCTTCGAGGCACGGGGTGTAGGACTCTCCAGAGCGACATGCGCATCTGGTTCGATACCAGGGAGTCCTTCGTCTATCCGGATGTCTCGGTGGTTTGCGGACCGCCGGACTTCTACGACGATAGGCAGGACACGATCACGAATCCCACGCTGGTCGTGGAAGTGCTCTCGCCATCGACCGAGCGCTACGACCGGGGCGAAAAGTTCCTGGGCTATCAGAGCGTACCGTCGCTGAAGGAATACGTGATGGTGTCGCAGGAAAAGAGACTCATCGAGCAGTACGTGCGTGGTGGGAATACCTGGCGGTACGTGGCATGGCTGCCGGAGACCCAGCATGTGGAGTTGAAGGCCGTACCGGCGGTCTTGAAGTTCGACGAGCTGTATGAGGGGGTCGAGATTCCGCCGGTGGACCAAAGGAGGACGGAGCCGTGATTGGCGGAGCTTTCTCCCTCCCCTTTGACAAAGGGGAGGTGCCTCGTGAGAGGCGGAGGGGTTCGCCCGGCCGCATCGGTCGATCCTTCGTCAAAGGGGAGGAAGACCCAGGACTGGCTCGAGGCGGGGTGCCGGATGGTGATCGTCATCGACCCGAAGAAGAAAGCGGCCGTGATCTGTCGGCCGGGCGGAGTCCGGACGATCATCCCCGCCGAGGGAGAAATCGAAGGCGGGGATGTTGTGCCGGGGTGGAGGATGGGACTCCTCACCGGAATCCCGGCACTCAGGGATCTGGCCGTGGAGATCGGGCGAAAGCCGGTCTAGCTAGGAGGCGGGAATGTCGAGTATCCCAGAAGCAAGGAAGATGAGCCCGGTCGAATTCCTGGAGTGGGAACGTCAGCAGGAATCGAAGCACGAGTACTTCGCGGGTGAGGTCGTGGCGATGAGCGGAGGGTCCCTGGCGCACAGCGTCATCGCCGTGAACGTCACGGGGACTCTCCGGCAGGAACTCCGTGGCACAGGGTGCCAGACGCTGCAGAGTGATCTGCGGATCTGGATAGCCGTCTGGGAGACGTTCGCCTATCCGGACGCGTCGGTTTTCTGCGGAAAGCCCGCGTTCCTCGATGGAAAACAAGACACTCTCACGAATCCCACGCTGGTCGTGGAGGTGCTCTCGCCGTCCACCGAGCGCTACGACCGGAGCGAGAAGTTCCTCGCCTATCAGAGCGTACCGTCGCTCAAGGAATACGTCATGGTCTCTCAGGAGAAGAAACTCATCGAGCAGTACGTGCGTGATGGGAATGCCTGGCGCTATGTGGCCTGGCTGCCGGAGACCCTGCATGTGGAGTTGAAGTCCGTGCCGGCGGTTTTGAGGTTCGACGAGGTGTACGAGGGGGTCGAGATTCCGCCGGTGGTCCAAAGGAGGGCGGGCCCGTGATTGGCGCACAGGGAAGCCCTGCCGTGGAACAGGCCATGCCAGGGGCTTCGGCGCTCTTCACCGCGGAAGACCTGTTGCGGCTTCCCCGGGGGCGGGAAAGGTACGAACTCGTCGAGGGGAGGATCAGAACCATGACGCCTGCGGGAAGCCGGCACGGGAGGATTGCCTTGATCATCGGATCTCGTCTCGAAGCGCATGCCAGTCCGCATGATCTCGGGACGGTCTTTGCAGCCGAAACAGGCTTTCGAATCCGGACGGATCCAGACACGGTCCGGGCGCCAGACGTGGCTTTTGTGGCGCGGGGGCGGGTGGATGCGGTAGGTGATGTCGAGGGGTACTGGCCCGGGCCGCCCGATCTGGCCGTGGAGGTTTTGTCCCCGGGTGACACTTACGCGGAGGTAGAGGAGAAGACCCAGGATTGGCTCGAGGCGGGGTGCCGGATGGTGATCGTCGTCGACCCGAAGAAGAGAGCGGCGGTGATCTGCCGGCCGGGCGGAGTCCGGACGATCATCCCCGCCGAGGGAGAGATCGACGGCGGGGATGTGGTGCCGGGGTGGAGGATGGGGCTTTCGGGGGTGTGGTGAGTGCGGCGCCTCTGGTGCTGCGTCAAACTTCAATTGAGAGCCTCCCAGTGGCAGGGTGGCATTTCAGAGATCGCTCAATCGGAGTTTGACGGAGTCCTACCCTTCCAGGGTCTTCTTGATTCCCGCGATCTTGGCCTTCTGCTTGTCGCTCTGCTTCCCGGTCCAGCCGCCGAGCCGTTCGTAGGCGGCCTTGAGAGCCTCGGCGACACGGCGGCGATCCTCACCCGTGAAACTCGAGAGTTCCGCGTATGCGGCATGCACTTTCTCGAGCGCCGTCTCCTTTCCCAGCGCCTCGATCCTCTGCTCTGCCGGTGAGAGGCTCGCCAGCCGAAGCGCTTCGAGCCTGGCTTTCTCCGCCTCCTTTGCGGCTACATCCGCTATGCGCGCCGCCTCGGCCCGCTTCTGTCTCTCTTCCTCGCGCGCCGTTTCGGCATTGTGATCACGATCGAACCGCCCGTACCCAACAGCGGTTTTGGCCCCGAACCCGAGCCACTCGAAGGCCAGTTCGAAAGCGGTTTCCATCAGTTTCTTCCATCGGCTGGCGTATCCCGTGGGCGTCCCGGAAGGCGGCACGAAGCGAACGGCGAACATGAACTTCGATTTCGGCGGGATCGTGAGAAAGAAGATGGGAACCGGGTTCATCCAGTCGCCCGGCGCCACCGCGTTCTCGTAATACTGCTTGTAGTGAGGGTTGAGCACGTCGACACGGAGAGAGTGCTTGTGGAGCATCGGGATGACGTCCCAGCACTGGATCGCGCCACGAAGGTGCAGAGCGCTCCGGAGGGCCTTCCCGGCGCTCGAATCCGCCATCACGCGAAACGCCATCACGCATTCCGCTGAAACCTCGTCGCGAGTCTTCTTGTCGGCGATCGCTGTCTCGAGAAACGCAGTCATCTCCTCCGGAGACAGCCTTCCCAGCGCACTGAGATAAGCATCCTGCCAGGCTTTGCGCTCCCCCCGCATCGGATCCGCCGGATCGTTCCTGCTCTGGAAGAACGCCGAGTCTCCATCGAAGCCAAAAAGCCAGAAGACGTCGAGGAGGGTCCAGCCCTTTGAATCCGCCTCGAACAGGGCCAACTCTTCCGCAGCCCGCCGGAGGACGCCCTTGATGGACGAACCGGGGAGGTATGGCAGCCCGTAGGGATCGAGGAAAGCGAAACCGTTCTCCAGGGGATGTTCCATGCCAACCCCGGTCACCAGCGGGGCCGAGAGGATTCCATCCATGGTGAGCGAGTTGCTGTCGTCCAGCTCCGAGAGAATCGACACTTGCCGCCGGACGAGGCCCTCGGCCAGCGAAACCTGCCCGGAAGCATCGACCGCTTGATAGAGGGGGTTCGGTCCTCCTTGCTTCTGAATCTCCCAGGTCTGTGCGTCGTAGAGCTGGAGATACGAGCGGAAACGCTGCCCGGGCGGTGATTTCTGGAGTTCACCCGCACGGCTATTGAGATAGTCCGGAATGGCTGCGCGAACAGGCATGGCGCCTCCCTCACACAGCCGAGGCGAACTGGCGAATCCAGCGGAGGATCTCGAAGGCTTCCTCGGTTGCCCGCATGTAAGACAGTGAGTCGAGGCCAGTGAGCTTCCTCATCCCCCCCTGGAAGAGAGCAGCTTCATTGCCTGCCGCCACTTCCTGATCGGACCAATGCAGGTCGCGCTTCAACCACGCCAGAACGTCCTGCACGAGGTTTTTCCCGTGTTCATCCTTCTGCCGGAAGAAAGCCAGCGTTGCCATGAGCCCGTTGCTCATCACGAGGGCCGGCATGGCCTTCGCCGAGTTCGTGTACCCTGGCGGAAGCTTGTCGTTCACCTGACGGGCAATGACCCTCTGCCACGCGTACGCCGCGCGTTTCTGGTCGAGCGTTTGTGTTCCCATCGCGCTCCTCCTCAGACGAAGCTCAGCATGACGAGCCCGCGGCCTGTTGTCGCGTCGCCACCGAGTTGAACGAGTTGTGCATCGAGCCTTTCGGTTACGTCGCTCTTGACCGTCTCGGCTTTGGAACGCTCTTCCTTCTTTTCCTTCGAGCGTTCGAGGGTCGCCATGAACAGACTCACCATCAGGGTTTCTGGCGGCAGATTCTCGACGTAGAAGAGCCCTCCGTCTTTCGCCGTTCCACTCGCATCGTCGATCTTCACGTGCGGCTCCACCGAAGTCGAGTGGCGGACAAAGTAGTTGAATGCGTGATCGGAGACGAGCAGGATGTCGTTCTCGATCTTCGTCTGGAAGAAACTGAAGCCGCCGTCTTTCGGGATGGCGTTCTTCTTCAGGAACGACGCCAGTCCCTTCAGCGCCGTGCGCTGCGGTTCAGTAGCGGTGCCGGGTTTGAATTCGAAGCTCTCCAGGATGGTGGAAGCCGGCTGAGGCGCCTGCGGAGCGAGCGATTCCTCACCATTCAGCCTCACCGTCTCGAGCGGCTGGAACGGCGCACAGTCGTGTCCGGTGATTCCGAGCAGCCGGATCAGCCGGGCCACCGCCGTCGGACACGTCACATACAGGAACGACTTCTCCGTGCTCCTGACCGGGAAAAGCACGACCTGTGCGTCGGCGAAGCTGACCGCGCCCGGTGCGCCCGGCATGGGCGCGGAATTGGAGGTGAAAGTCCTCATGGGACCCTG
>JADHED010002278.1_pt1 | contig 13654 bp, 16 predicted proteins | sample 8952041 | NCBI WGS metagenome assembly JADHED01 (sample SAMN16124423, study PRJNA663239) | bioreactor sludge metagenome | isolation source: sludge (control) | place: India:Bengaluru | collected 2018-09-08
CCCGACCTGATCGACGAGATCAACTGGGAGATGACCCCCGAGGAGGCCGTGCGGCTCTACCTCGAGTGGGGCAACAACTGGGCGCGCGGGGACGGGTACGTGATCCGCTCCAAGGACGACTACACCACCTACTTCGTCGTCAACTGCTGGTCGCGGCCCTATTACATCTACCTGATCCGCCGCAATTCGGACGAGGCGCTGGAGCTGGCGAAGTTCGAGCTGCCGCCGCGGTTCGAGAAGGACGTCTGCGAGCTGAAGGGGGTCTACGGCCTGGATCGGGAGCTGCGCGAGTGGCTGCAGGCGGAGCTGGGGGCCGGCCGCTGACCGGCCCGCTCAGGCCATCTCCGGGTGGTCGTTGAGGAAGCGGTAGAGGGTCGCCCGTCCCACGCCCATCAGCTTCGCGGCCTTGGCCTTGTTGCCGCCGGTGCGGGTGAGGGCGCGGCGGACGGCGTCCGGGTCGAGCTTGCGCGCCGGCCCGCGACGCGGGCACACGTCGGCCGCCTGCCGCAGTTCCAGCGGCAGGTCCTCCGGCTCGATCGCCCGGCCGTTGCCCTTGACGAAGGCGAACTGGATGGCGTTCTGGAGCTCGCGCACGTTGCCCGGCCAGCGGTAGTCCATCATCAGGGCCATTGCGCGCACCGAGATCGCCAGTGGCTCGCGGCCGTACCGCTCGGCCGCCTCCCGGAGAAAGTGTTCGACCAGCAGGGGGATGTCGGTCTTGCGCTCCCGCAGGGGGGGGAGCGCGATGGGGATGACGTTGAGGCGGTAGTAGAGGTCTTCCCGGAAGCGGTGGCGTTCGACCTCCTTCTTCAGGTTCTTGTTGGTGGCGCTGACCACCCGCACGTTCACCGACAGCGTCTGCTCGCCCCCGACCCGCTCGAAACGCCCCTCCTGCAGGAAGCGCAGCAGCTTCGCCTGCATGGCGTTGGAGAGCTCCGCCACCTCGTCCAGGAACACCGTCCCGCCGTGCGCCAGCTCGAAGCGGCCCTTCTTGTCCCGGATGGCGCCCGAGAAGGCCCCCCGCACGTGCCCGAACAGCTCGGTCTCGATCAACCCCTCCGGCAGCGCCCCGCAGTTGATCGGCACGAACGGCCCCCCGGCGCGCTGGCTTTCGTTGTGCAGCGCGGCGGCTGCCAGCTCCTTGCCGGTCCCGGTTTCGCCCGACACGTGCACCGGGTAGTCGTACCCGGCCGCGTCGCGGATCTGCTTGAACACCGCGAGCATGCGGCTGTCGTGCCCGATCAGGTTGCCGAAGCGGGTCATCTCGCCGGCGCGCATCTGCAGCCGCAGGAGGTCGGTCACATCCTTGAACGACGCGAGCACGCCGGAGAGCCCGCCGGCCTCGTCGTGCATGCAGGTCACGCGCATCTCGATGCGGCGCGTTTCCCCGGAGCGGGTGGTGATGTTCAGGGGGTAGTCGGCGACGGGGTCCAGGTCCGGGGGGGGCTGGCAGAAGGAGCAGCGCCCGCCGCAGAACGGGGCGCCGAAGACCTCGTGGCAGTCGCGCCCCAGCACCTCGCTGCGGCCGTATCCGGTGATGCGTTCGGCCTCGCGGTTGAAAAAGAAGATGCGGCGGTCCACGTCGTGGGCGATGATGCCTTCCTGCATGCTGTCGAGGACGTGTTCCAGGTTGCCCCGATGGCACATCAGGCGTTCTAGCGCGAGCGTCATGGCGAATCCCGGCGGAGTCGGTGGCGGCACCTGCTATTGTACTGTAAAGAGTTCCCTCTATTCGATCTGTGTTTCAAAGTCAAACCGTAGGCTGTCCTGCCGGCGGCAGTGCGGCGCGGGACGCGGCGTGGCCCCGGACGTTGCTAACGAGCGCATTTACACCGGCGTCGGGCGGAACCGCTCCTGCCAGGCGATCGAACCACCCCGCCTCGAAAACCTGTCGGGAGGCGGCCGGGGAGTTGAGGTCGAAAACCCAGGAGAGGAAGAAGAGCAGCGCATCGCATCGCGATCGGACCTTGGTGATCCCGACCACGCGCCCGGCTCTGATGGCGGCGGCCACGGCGGGCGAGCAGGAGGCGTTCGCCGACACCTTCAAGTCGACCAGCGGCCCGTTGCGCCTTCGCCCGTCGACCCGGGCCGCCGCCATGGCGAGAATATCGAGTTTGTCGGCGTCGCGCAGGAGCTTGAGCAGGAGCAGTGCACCCGGGTCGGCGAGCGGATGCAGCCGCATCTCGTTGTGGTGGGCGACCGCTGAGAGGACTCGGCGCCGCTCGATGCCCTGAAGGTCGTTCAGCAGGCCGTGGGTGCGAATCAGGCTCACGGCGAGCCGGCCATGGTGCACGGACTGGGCGTCGCGGAAGGTGCGGTGGCGCCGGTACTGCTCGAAGCGGCCGGCGTCGTGCAGGAGCCCGGCCATTTCGGCCAGCACCAGCGCCCGTCCGGAAAGGCCCTCCGTGGCCGCCAGCCGGCGCGTGATCCGCCGCACCCGCCCGGTGTGGGCCGCCTTCATCCGGTAGACCGGTGCGGCTTCGGGGTCGCAGGCGCAGAAGGATGCGGCGTAGTCCCGGAACCAGGTTGTCAGGCGGGCAAGCCCGGGGTCACCTCTGGGCATGGTCCGCAGGCTTTTGGATCACGCGGTTCTCGATGAAGTCGGCCACCGCCTCCGGGTCGTCGAGGGGCAGGAGGGGCACCGGCAGGTCGAGATCCGCGTCGGTCGCCACCGCCAGGAGCATGGGGTCGTCCATGCAGAGGAGCCGGTCGCTCAGGGCACGGCGCAGCACCTCGATCTTGGGCGTGCGCTCCTGCTTGAAGCCTTCGGTTATCAGCAGGTCGACGTCGTCGAAGTACCGCACGAGCCCTGCCAGGCCGCCGTCGACGCCGGTCTTTACCAGCTGGATCTGCCCGGAGGAGGCCAGCACCACGGTCGAGGCCCCGGCCGCCAGGTGGCGGGCGCTGTCCTTGCCGGAGCGGTCCAGCTCCGGGTGGTGGTGCGTGTGTTTTATGGTCCCGACCCGGAAGCCGCGCCGCCGGAGCACCGGGATCAGTTTTTCGATCAGCGTGGTCTTGCCGGATTCAGAGCGGCCGACGAATGAGACGATGAAGGGCATGCGTGCATCCTGTGCGCAGTTCGGGTACGGGGTTGTTTCAGGCGACACCGAGCAGGACCCCGGAGTCGTTGGGCGTCTGCAGGGGGATGCGCCGGATCTCCCGGGCGCCGGCGGCCGACATCAGCTCGGCGAGCTCCCGGCCGGAGTACGATCGTCCGCGCTCGGTGCCCTGCAGCATGTTGAGGGAGAAGAGCGCCGGGAAGAGGGGGCCGTCCTTCGTGTCGTCCAGGATGAACTCGTGGACCATGACCCGCCCGCCCGGTTCGAGCGCACCGACGGCCTTGCGCAGTATGTTCAGGCAGTCCCCGGGCCCTTCGCCGTGGAGGATGTGCGACAGCCACGCCGTGTCGTAACGGCCCGGGACCGGGTCCTCGAGGTAGTTGCCGGGGGTGAAGCGGATGCGGTCGGAGAGGTTGAAGCGCTCGATCGTGCTTTCGGCGAACGGCCGCGTCGTGGGCAGGTCGTAGACGGTCGCGCTCAGCCCCGGGTTGCGCAGGCAGAAGTGGATGGCGTAGGTCCCGGGCCCGCCCCCGAGATCCAGAAGGCTTCGGCTGCCCGCGAGGTCGAGCGCCTCCGCCACCCTGGGTGCGAGCCCCATGGCCATGTTGAACATCCCCAGCAGGAAGCTCTCGCGCCACTGCTCGCGGCTGACCGGCCGGGGCGAGTCGCCCACCGGGCGGCCGGACGACACGGCTTCGTGCAGGTGCGCCCAGGAGGCCATCAGGTGGTGATGGTGCAGGATGATGTGGCCGAGATACCCGGGCGAGGAGCGGGACAGGAGCGAGCGCACCGAGGAGGGGCAGCGGTAGCGGCCGTTGCGGTGGTCGAGAAGCCCCATGGCGGTGAGCGCGTTCAGCATGCGCTCGACCCCGTCGCCGGAAGCGCCGATCGCGGCGGCCGTTTCCGCGGCGCTCAGCTCCTGCGTGTCGATCACGCTGAAGATGTCCAGCCGCACGCTCGCGTGCAGCGCGCAGGTCCGCCAATAGGCCCCGGTGAGCTCCAGGATCTCCCCGGGGGTCCACTCTCTCGCGGCCATCGCCCGCCTCCCGTTTCAGTCGTCCTTGGCGGCCCGCTCCCGGGCCAGCTGCTCCGGCGTCATCGTCCAGAAGGGGGTCCCGTCCTTGGTCAGGCGAACCTTGAACTCCTGGGACTCTCCCTTCTTCACCTTGGAGGCCATGAACACGTCCTTGCCGTTGATTTCGGCCCAGCTGCCGCGGATCACGACGTCGTCACCGGGCTTGAGCCCGGTATCCGCGGGCTTCGCGAACCAGACGGGGCAGAGGTGGACCGTGATCGTCTGGTTGCCTTCGCGCACCTCCAGCGCAACCACGGGCGACATCCCGGGCATCGGGGCCGTCTCGGTCAGCTTGACCACCTTGGCCTTTATTTTCTCGAGCTCTTTGGGGTTGTAGAGCCGGTTGTAAGCCTCGCCCACCCCCCAGCCCTTCTTTTCCGCGGCGTCGGCCGCCCATGCCGTTCCCCAGCACACCAGCACGGTCAACGCCATTGCCGAGCAGACCGCGAATTTCCAGTTTCTCACAACGCCCTCCTTTCGGTCTGAGCCCGCGGTCGATCGACCGCGTCCCCTGTCCAATCCAAGTTTGGAAAACATAAGCCCTCTTGGCGGCGGCATCAACCGGGCGGCCGTCTTTAACAGGTTGCTGAAAGACAAGTATTGGGCCGTCAGCCAAGGCGCGCGGCGATGGGGGAAGCGCAGCATACGGGCCCGTATGTGAGCATCCACCCGAACCGCGCAACGCCGGATCACGGCCCGAGACGCCGTTTTTCAACAACCTGTTAAAACCTCATCTGCAAAGGCTCGTACCCGAAGAGCGCGTTCAGGTGATGCAGGAAGGCATGCCGGCCCTCCTCCCGCCACACGGCGGTCACCGATGCATTTGCACGTGCGTATGCGCCCTCCGTTTCCGCGAAATCCGAAGCCGCAGAGGGCGAAGGGGCGGCCATCTGCGACACGAGCGAAAGCCAGGTCCGGCTGGCGCCCATCAGGTAGTCGGGCCAGGCCGTGCGCAGGGCCGCCGGCCAGGCGGGGTCGCCCGTGTCCCCACGCCCCGGCCGCGACGGGTTCACCAGGTCGTCCTGCAGGACGGCGATCACTCGTCCGCTGGCGCGCGCCAAGCCCAGGGCGGGCGACGCGTCGACCTCCGCGAAGACGTTGCGCGCGGTTTCGGGCGTTGCGTAGAAGATGAAGCTGAACTGGTGACCTGCCGCGTCCCGGGCCGCCCGGCGGTGAAACCGCCACAAGGTGATGCCGGCCTGGCGGCGCTCCAGCACCGGCCGGACGACTTGGTCGGCCAGCAGCAGATCCATGTGCCACGCCGGGGGTTTTCCTTCGGGCCAGTCCATGCGGAAGCGCAGGTACCACCAGAACGCGCCCGCCGACGGTTCGGCCGGCCTGGCGGCGGGGGACTCAACCGCGGGCGTCACGGCGGCACAGCCGGAAGCCGCCAGCAGCCAGACGAGAACCCACGGGCGCAGCGCCGAAGTCTTACAAAACAACCGCCTCATTCGTCCCGGTCCTCCATACAATCGAGCCGCGCCGGATCGTTCAGTCCCGCAGCACCAGCCAGACGCCGACCAGCATCACGGCCATCCCTGCCGCCCGGGCCGCGGTCAGCGGCCGTTCGACCGAACCCATCCATCCGAAATGGTCGACGAGCGCTCCCATGGCAAACTGGGCGGCGACGAACACGGTGAAGGCGGCGACCAGCCCCAGGCGGGGGGCGCTGTAGGCCAGGGCGCCGACGATGACCAGCCCGAGCACTCCCGAGCCATAGGCATACCAGGGGGCCGACGCAGCCGCGGCGAGATTGCCGCCGCGCTGCAGCAGCATGATCAGCCCGACCAGAAGGCCGCCGCCGAAATAGGTGATGAAGACGCTCTCAAGCGTTCCCACGCGCTTGTCCAGAAGCCCCATGAAATGGGCCTGCAGCGCAGTCGCGATGCCGCCCACGGCGGTGACGGCCGCCAGCCAGTAGAGGTTCATCGCGCGGGTCCTATCTGCGGGTCAGGATAGGTCATTCTTTTCACTCTCCAGTGGGCAGGTGTTTCCACAATTCTGTGGAGCGGGTTCCTTTCATGGCGCGGAAGGCCCCGCCTATCAGTGTCTTATGTTATTGATTTAAAGCTCAAATTTCTTTTTTATAAGAAGGCACATTTTGTGCTTGTAAATCTTGAACATCAGCGCGGGAGGATGATGTGGAAACCGGCGTGATTGCCTTCACCACCGGACTGATCGGCGCCCTGTCCGTGATCATGCTCGTGTCGGTCTGCAGCGTCATATGACCATGGACGAGCGACTCGGGGTCAGCCATCCTGCGGAACGGAGAAAACCGGCTTAGATGGAAACCGCCACGCTTGACACCAAGGACCTGCGGGAGAGCCCGCGGTTTCCGTTTGCAGCCACCGTCATGTTCGAGAACTACCTGACCGGCAACTACCACGACGGCCGGATGCTGAACTACAGCCGCGGTGGGATGTGCTTCGAAACGGACGTCGCCCCCCAAGTCGGCGCCGAGATCTTCATCGGGATCGAAAAGTCGCCCTACAGCGCGACCCACGATGTCTTCCGGGCCAAGGTGGTGTGGCTCCGGGATCTGCCCCTCAAACAGTCCTATTATTCCTACTCGGTCGGCGTGAAGTACTGCTGACGCATCCAGCCTTTCGGCCGGGTCACCGGCGAATCGATTGCGCCACGTCGTTCAAGCGTTCACGGATGGTGATGAGGTAGCTCGCCATCTTGCCGCAGTGGTCGGCCATGATCGAATCGTGCCGCCCGCGCAGGACAACCAGCGGGTCGAAGGTGCAGACCCGCTCCATCTGGCCGAAGGCGATCTGGAGGTTTTCGTTCCCGCCCTTTTCGCGGATGGCCGGGAACAGGCGGGTCGTAGCCCAGAGGAAATCCCGCAGCACGAGAACGACCCCCTGGGTGTAATAGATCCGGTCGTCCAGTTCCGTGTAGGGCACCTCTTCCGTCGCCTGAACCAGCAGCCCGATCGGCTGATCCAGGAACTGGTTGCCGAGGATGAAGGTGAACAGGTTGTAGAGGTTGTCCGAGCGCATGTTGAACACCGCTTTGCCTTCGGCCACGGCGGCCGCGTAGCGGTTGACCAACTCGATTCCCTTGCGGTACTCGCTTTCGGAGGAGGGCAGCCACCAGTTGTCCTCCGAAAACGCGAAGCGTTTCTCCCGGGCCTCTTTCAACCACTCGTTCTCGGCGTCCACGGTGCCGTACTTGGCCAGCTGAGTGGCGAAGAACACGGTGAGCATGCGGGTCGCGAAGATGGTCCCGCGCTGGCGGTTGGCGCGGTTGTCCAGCCAGCGCGTGGGCGAGACCCACAGGTCGTTGACCGACCACCCGAAGGTCGAGCCCATCTCGTGGTCGAGCCGGACCACCATGGCCCGCGCCAGGGCGGCCCCCTTCTGCGGCTCGGGGCTGTCGGCCGTCACCCCCTGCAGCACGGCCTGGACCGGGGACTCGGCAAAGGGGAAGCGGGTCGGGTCGATCGCGGCGTATCCGTATTCGGTGAGCCACGCCACGCCGAAGGCTGCGGGCCAGGCGCAGAGCAGTGCGAGCAGGATCCCCACGAGCGCTTTCCAGAACGAACGGCGTTTGGGGTCGGATTCCAGCGATTCCATGGCGGCAGTCCTCGAAGGCGATCGGTTGCGAGCCGGCATGTGGACAGCGGCGTTACCGGCCCGTGACCCGGCGTTGCACGGCCCGCCGAACATCGCACAGGACCCCAACGGTGTCAACTTGGGGCGGGCAGCGTCAGCGACGCTTGACAGCCTGCCCCGCCGTGGTATTTAGCCCGAACATTTCATGAAAATTTTTCAGCCATCCCATGACAGGAGAGCGGAGATGAAAGCGTACGGGCGGCGCGTGGCGGCGGTGGTGCTTTGCGGCTGGGTTCTGTCGGGGTGTGTGCTGCTCGTGGGGGCCGGGGCGGGGGCCGGGGCTTACAGCTACGTGAACGGCGAGCTCACCCGCACCTATGCCGCCTCCTACCGGCAGACCCTGGACGCCTGCACCACCCTCATGCAGGACCTGAACATGCCCATCAAGGAGCAGGCGAGCGACGGCACGCGCACGACCCTGACGACCGAGCGCAAGGACGGCACCCCCGTGACCGTCAAGGTGGGCATCGTCGGGGTGGATCGCACGGAGGTCTCGGTGCGCACCGGGCGGGTGGGCTACTGGGACCGCGACCTCTCCATGCAGTTCCAGGAGTACGTGTCCCGGCGCCTCCAGCCCTGAAGCCGCTTCAGCGACCGCGGCGCCTTTTTAAACAATCGGCTATGAACCCATCTCGAAAATGGAGATGGGTTCATGACTGCCGCAGCGGCCGATCGGCGTTCAAGGCCTCGATCTCGTCCTGCTCGTAGCGGTTGATGGCCGCGATGTTCGTCTCCATCACCCGGCGCAGGCTCGCGTCGAAGAAACGATGCAGGCTGTGGTTGGCCACCGCCTTGAACCCCCGCCTCAGCTTGTGGGCGCCACCCATCCCGGGGTCGAAATGCCGCAGGCCGTGCGCGATGGCCCATTCGATCGGCCGGTAATAACAGGCGGCGAAGTGCAGGAAGCCGATCTCCGTCTCGCACCCCCAGTAACGACCGTATAGCCGCGGGCCTTTGGCGGCCAGCAGGGACATGCCGACCGGCGAGGAGCGCCCCTCCATGAAGGCTGCGGCGAAGAGCAGGCGCCGGGCGAAGTGGTCCGGCAGCCCCTGGAAAAAGGCCCGGGTCAGGTACCTGCACCCCCAGGGCCCGAAGCGGGCGTTCGTGCGGGCATAGAAAGCGTGCATCCGTTCGTAGTGCTCGCGGCCCAGCTCGGCGCCCGGGATCATCTCAACGCGCACGCCGCTCTCCGCCAGCGCGCGCCGCTCCCGCAGGATGTTGCGGCGCTGGTTGGAGTTGAAGCGTGCGAGGTAGTCCTCGAAGCTGCGATAGCCCTCGTTCTCCCACGCGAAGCTCTGGTGGGCCCATGCGCTGTATCCGGCGGACGCCACCCGGTCGGCCCAAGCCGGGTCGACGAAGTGAAAGCTGCAGCCGGCCAGCCCGTGCCGGAGGGCGAAGCGCTCGATCTCATCCAGCATGCGGGCGGTGGTCTCCGCCTCGTCGAGCCCCTCGGCCAGCAGGAAGCGGTAGCCGATCATCGGCGTGAAGGGGCTCATCCCCACGAGCTTCGGGTAGTAGGGCTTGCCTAGCCGGCCGGCCACCTCCGCCCAGGCGTGGTCGAAAACGAATTCGCCGGCGCTGTGGACCTTCACGTAGAGCGGCGCGGCGGCGGCCAGCTCAGACCCCGACCAGAGCAACAGGTGGCGGGGAATCCACCCGGTCGCGGCGGCAGTGCTCTCCGAGGCCTCCATGAGCCGAAGCCACTCCCAGTCGAGAAACGGCGTCTCGATGCGGTCGGCCATACGGTTCCACTGCCGGGGGTCGACCCCTGCCAGCGAATCGTGCCAGACGGCCTTGAGACTCGAGACCTCCATGCGCCTCCCTGCGACCGGAGCTATCAAGGTGTTGAAAAACGGCGTCTCGAGCCGTGATCCGGCGTTGCGCGGCTCCGGTGAATGCTCACATACTGGCTTGTATGCGGCGCTTCCCCGATCGCCGCGCGCCTTGGCTGACGGCCCGATGCCGGTTTTTCAACACCCGGCTAGGATTGTCGAACGAAGGCATAATAGGCACTGCGCACGACATGTCACCCGTACGCTCAGCCCGAACATTTCATGAAAATCTTTCAGCATCGACGAGATGGGCACCGAATATCAGGTAACGTGATTCGGGAGGCGACTGCCTGCGCCGGGTCCGGTTTGTCTCAGTGAGCGAAGGGCTTTTCGGGGCCGGTGATGCTGAAAAATTTTCACCCTTCGGGCGAGCCGCGGCGGCCGCATCCGCTGCGTTGCGGGCCATTCGCAGTACTCGCAGTACGGCGTCATGGCCCGACGCCTTGCGGCTGCGGCCGGCGCGACTCGTGAAATGTCCGGGTCAGGGCGGCTCCGCCGGGGTCCCCGGGTTAGCCGCAAAGCGGCTTGACATTCCCAGCCGTATCGATAATATTATAATTTCATTTGAAAAATTTGCTTCGTGGAACGTCTCGTCCACGGAAAGGGAGCTGGGATGCCGATTTACGAATTCAGGTGTTTGTCCTGCAACGAGTGCTTTGAAATCCTGGTCATGAAGAAGGACGAGGAGGTGGCCGCGAACTGCCCGAAGTGCGGCTCCGAGGAGTTCGAGCGGGTGATGAGCAGGAGCTGTGTCGCCGTGGCGCCCTCCGCAGGCCAGGGTTCCGGGGCGTCGGCCCAGACGCGGACCTGCTCCGGAGGCTCCTGCACCACCTGGAACATCCCGGGGCATTCCCGCTGATCCTCCCGGCTCGCGCGCCGTCGATTGCGGCGGCACGCGGCGTGCCGACGTGAGCTTGCCGATCATGACCCTGCTGCACGCCCGCGAGAAAGAACAGTTCAAGAAGCTCTTCAGCCAGGAGCGGGTCGAGAACTTCGACGACCGGTTCAAGGTGCTGGAAGCGTTCCTCTCCGTCGAACAGCACGTCACCGCGGACGACCTGCACGCGCTGCTGGCCGATCAGGGCGTCGGCGTGACGCTGGAGTTCGTGCGCGACACCCTAAAAATGCTGAGCCGGGTGGGCTTCGCGGTCGCCAGCCGCTTCGACAACGGGGTGGTCCGCTACGAGCACCGCCACCTGGGCGATCACCACGATCACATGATCTGCACCCGGTGCCGCAAGATCATCGAGTTCAAGGATGAGCGGCTCGAAGCCTACCAGATCGAGATCGCGGAGCGGCAGGGCTTTCACGTGCTGCGCCACCGGATGGAGCTCTACGGGCTGTGCGCGGCGTGCATGAAGGAGCGCTCCCGCCAGATGCCGCTGACGCTGGCCAGGCCCGGGGAGAAGCTCGTCATCCGCGAGATCGCCGGCGGCCGCGAGGCCCGGCTGCGGCTGCTCACCATGGGGCTGCGCCAGGGCGACGCCGTCGAGGTCATCACCAACAACGGCCAGGGGCAGCTGGCGGTCTCCGCCGGCCAGAAGCGCTTCGTGCTCGGCCGCTCCCTGGCCCAGAAGATCGTCGTCGAGCCGGCAGGTCCCTGACCCCGGCACCCGCGAGCGCCACCCGTGCCGACCATCGAGCCCGTCTATCGTCGCGCCCGGCGCAGCGGCCAGCTCCGCCAGCGGGTCCGCGAAGCGCGCGAACATCTGGCCGCCTGCACCCTGTGCCCGCGGCGTTGCGGGGTGAACCGGCTCGAGGGAGAGCGCGGGGTTTGCGGGGCCGGGCGCCTGGCGACCGTCTCCTCGGCCGGGCCCCATTTCGGGGAGGAGGCGCCGCTCGTGGGGACGCACGGGTCGGGCACCGTCTTCTTCGGGCACTGCAACCTGCGCTGTCTCTTCTGCCAGAATTTCGAGATCAGCCACCTGGGCGAGGGGCGGGAGATCGACGCCGGGGAGCTGGCGGAGTGCATGCTCGCTCTCCAGCGGCAGGGGTGCCACAACATCAACTGGGTCACCCCCTCCCACGTGGTGCCGCAGGCCCTCGCGGCGCTCGAACCGGCGGTCGCCGGTGGACTGGCCGTGCCCATCGTCTACAATTCTTCCGGCTACGACGGGCTCGAGGCCCTGCGCCTGCTCGACGGCGTGGTGGACATCTACATGCCGGATTTCAAATTCTGGGATCCTGAGGTTGGTCGGAACCTTTGCGCGGCCGCCGACTACCCGGAGGTCGCGCGGAAGGCGGTGCTGGAGATGCACCGCCAGGTCGGAGACCTCGAGATCGACGAGGCGGGCCTGGCGCGGCGCGGGCTCCTCGTGCGGCACCTGGTCATGCCCGGCGGCATGGCCGGCACCCGGCAGGTCATGGAGTTCCTGGCCCGCGAGGTCTCCGGGCGGACCTATGTGAACGTCATGTCGCAGTACCGGCCCTGCGGCCGGGCGGCCGAAGTGCCGGGTATCGACGTCGCGGTGACGGCGGCCGACTACCACCGGGCGGTGGCCGAGACGCTCGCCGCCGGCATCACGCGCCTGGACCGGCCGCCGCGCGACCGGTTCCGTTTTTGAAGGGGGGGAAACGCGTGCAACGCATATTCGCCGTCGGCGACATCCACGGGTGCCACGACCGGCTGCTCGACCTGCTCGACCGCATCCCGCTCGACTGGTCGCGGGACCAGCTGGTCTTCATGGGCGACTACATCGACCGCGGCCCGCACTCCTTCGAGGTCGTGGAACACCTGATCGGCCTGCAGGGGCAGCACCCCGACATCGTGTTTCTCAAGGGCAACCACGAGCAGATGCTCGCCGATTACCTGTCGGGCAAGGATCGCATGCTCTACCTCTACAACGGCGGGCAGCAGACCCTCGAGAGCTACCTGCGGCGGGGCTCGCCCGGGGAGTTCCCGATCCCGCCGCACCACCGGCGCTTTTTCGACTCGCTGCGGTTGTATTACGAAACCGAGGCCTACATCTTCGTGCACGCCGGGCTGCGCCAGGGGGTGCCCCTGGCCGAGCAGGGACCGGAGGACCTGCTCTGGATCCGGGAGTCGTTCATCGACTCCCAGCACCCGTTCGGCAAGCGCGTGGTGTTCGGCCACACGCCCTTCGACCGGCCGCTCGTGCAGGCGAACAAGATCGGGATCGACACCGGGGCGGTTTTCGGCAACCGGCTGACCTGCGTTCAGCTGCCCGACGAGATCTTCTACCACGCGTGACACAAGGGGGCACCGATGGCCAGACCGATGATCTGGGTCCTGCTGGGGGCATTGCTGCTCGGCTCGGCCGGCAGCGCCGCCGCCGAGCGCATGGCGGTGAGCGTGAAGGAGGCCAACGTGCGCGCGGCGCCGCAGCCCAACGCCGATGTCCTCTGGAAGGTCGAGAAGTACCACCCCGTCGACGTCCTCGAGGCCTCGGGCGTCTGGCTGCGGTTCAAGGACTACGAAGGCGACGGCGGCTGGATCCACAAGACCATGGTCGACAAGACCCCGTCGGTCATCACCAAGCAGAACGGCTGCCAGCTGCGGGCGGGTCCCGGGACGGACCAGCCCGTGCTCATCAAGATCGACAAGGGGGTGCCCTTCAAGGTGCTCAAGCGCGAGGGGCGCTGGATCCAGGTGGAGCACGCCGACGGGGACAAGGGGTGGCTGAGCGAAACCCTGGTGTGGTGAGGAGGGAGCGCGCATGCGGATTCCGGCCGGCAGGCAATTGATCGTGGGCGTCGGTGCGGCCCTGGTGGACATCCTGGTGCACGCCGACGACGCCTTTTTAGGCGCCGTGGGGGCGGTCAAGGGCGGGATGGTCTACGTCGATCGCGACCGCATCGAGCGCACGCTGGCCCAGGCCGCCGCGGCGCCCGCGGTGGTCCCGGGCGGTTCGGCCTGCAACACCGCGGTCGGGGTGGCGCAGCTCGGGGGCAAGGCCCGGTTCGTGGGCACCTGCGGCCGCGGCCCCATGGGGCGCTTCTACGAGGACAGCCTGCACGGCCGCGGCGTCGAACCCCGCCTCTTCCGCTCCGACTCGCCGACCGGGCGGGTGCTCTCGATCATCACCCCCGACGCGCAGCGCTCCATGT
>JADHED010002279.1_pt1 | contig 13653 bp, 9 predicted proteins | sample 8952041 | NCBI WGS metagenome assembly JADHED01 (sample SAMN16124423, study PRJNA663239) | bioreactor sludge metagenome | isolation source: sludge (control) | place: India:Bengaluru | collected 2018-09-08
GCCGCGAGGCGTCGCGGGGCTCGGGCGGCCCCGCGACGCCCGGCGGGTTGAAGCCTAGAAGGTGTAGGACGCGCCGACCTGGTAGCGGCGCGGGTTGTACGCTTCGTTGGGCTTTCCGTAATTCGGGTTGACGGCCGGGAGCGTCCAGATACCCCCGTCGAACGCGCGGTAGTTCTCCCAGTCGAGCACGTTGAAGCCCTCGAGCGTGAGCGTCACCGCGTTGCTCTTGCCGAACGTGAAGACCTTCTGCAGCCGCAGGTCGAGGCTGCGGTAGACCCACTCGCCCACGCCGAGGAACGACTCGCCCTCGGGACGGCCCTCGTTCCAGCCGATGCTCCATCCCGTCGGGCTGCCGAAGTTCGTGAACGGAAGACCGCTGCCCAACGTCAGGATACCGGACAGGCGCATCTCCCAGGGCAGGCCGACGATACCGCTCACGACGAGCCGGTTGCGCTCGTCGTTGTCGCCGGGGTGCTTCTCGTAGTCCTCGGGGCCGAGATAGTCGAACGCGCTGAAAGTCGTGCCTTCGTCGGCGTTCGCCGGCCCCGTGGACTCGGAACTGGCATACGTGTACGCGAGATTGAAGCCCCAGTTGTTGCTGAAGGGCTTGTCGATGGTGAGGAAGTAGCCGTCGTACCACCACTGGCGCGAGTTGTCAGTGATGAACATGCGCGCGTAGCCCGGAATCGGGATGTTGCCGCCCCAGCGGTCGGTCGTCCCGGGGAGGAGGTCGCCGAAGAACCACGCCATGCCGTTCTCACCGCGGACATTGCTGTAGCTGAGGCTGAACAGCCAGTTGCCGAAGGTCTGGCGCACGCCGGCCGTCCACTGGTCGGACTTCGGCGGCTTCATCTCGTTGTCCACCATGAACAGCTCGATCCCGGGCGTGCTGCCGCTCGCGACGAGGTTCCTCAGCCCCTCCGCCGTGTCGTAGCTGTCGTTCCACTCGATCGGGGTCGACCCGCAGCCGGGAACGGGGCCCGTCGGCTCCTGCCCGGGCGCGGAGAAGCAGAGCGTGTACTGACTCCAGGTGTGTCGGTAGCTCTCGTCAAAGATGTCGTTCAGGCCGACGCGGTCGTAGTAGCGGCCCCAGCCGCCGAACACCACCGTCTTGCCGTCACCCTTGATGTCCCAGGTGACTCCGATGCGCGGCTGGATCATCCCCATGTACGCGTCGCGGCGGGAGCCATCCGTCGTGTAGCGGTTCAGATCGATCACGTCCTGCAGCCGGTACGTCGTCCCATCGACGGTGCGCTCGGCGGCGTAGAGGGCGTCGACGACTTCAGGCGGGGTCACGTAGTCGTTGTTCAGCATGTTCGACTCGTAATCCCACCGGAGGCCCGCCGCGATCTCGATGTTAGGGGTGATGCGCCAGTTGTCCTGCAGGTAGATCCCGAACACCGTGTTGTCGAACTGCAGGCCGGGGTCACCCGCCCCGATGCGTGCCAGGAACGGATACTGCCAGTCTTCGTCGACGCGGTACTCGTAATAGGGATTCTGATAGGCCAGCTTCAACAGCTTGTAGTCGGTCTGGTAGGCGGTGATGCCGCCCTTCACGACGTGGTTCCCCGCCGTGAAGGTCAGGTCATCGCGGATCCCGATGCGCTCCTGGGAAAGGTCCTGCTCGTAGTCTCTGCCGCCGATGTCCAGGATGTCCCTGTAGTTCCGGTGCGGCAGGCTTTCGTCGATCGCGGTCGGGTTCCAGCTCTGGTCCTGGTAGGTAACGCTCGCCTCGTTCAGCCAGTTGCTGCCGATCACCCACTGGTCGCGGACCGTGAAGGCGTTCGTCCCGATCTTCAGGTTCTCGGCGCCCTCGTAGACGCGCAGGGCGCCGAACCCGGAGCGATTCGACTCGTCGCGGATGCTCGCCGTGAAGTCGATCGTGTGCCCCACCGACGGCTGCCAGCTGACCTTGCCGAAGAACAGGTTCGAGCGGAACGGGGCGAGAACGTTGCCGGTCTCGTACGGCGCGAAGACGGACTCCAGGTTCTCCGGGATCTGGTCGGCGCGGGACCCGTAGTAGACCTGCTTGTAGTCGTCTTGCTCGTTCCGCTCGTACGACGCGAAGAAGTTGAGCTTGTCCTTGATGATCGGGCCGCTGAAGGTGAGTGCGCCCTGGTACCGGCTGTAGTCAGGGTTGGTCAGCCCCCGTTCCTCGGACTTCGGGTCGAGACCGACCATGCCGGCACCCTGGTAGAAGAGCTCGATGCCGCCGTGGTACTGGTTTCCGCCGGACTTGGTGACGGCCGTGATGATGGCCGCGGCGCTCTTCTCGTACTCCGCCTGGTAGTTCTGCGTCAGGACCCGGAACTCCTGCACCGCGCTCTGCGGGAAGGGGTTCCCCTTGCTCGAGTCCTGCATGAACGCCCCGCCCTTGATCAGGTCGTTCTTGAACGACTGCCCGTCGATGAAGACGTTGACCTGGCGGCCCTGCATGCCGGTGCTCGAGAAGCCCTGCGACGCCTTCTCGTCGTCCGTTACGCGCACGCCCGGCGCCAGCGCGGCGAAGTTCAGGAAGTTCTTCTCACCTTGTGGCAGGTACTCGATCTGTTCGGTGGTGACGTTCGTCACCACGCCCTGCGCACGGTTCTCGAGGACGCGGTTCCCGACGACGGTCATGTCCTCGACGAGGACGTTGTCGGCCTGCATCTTGAAGTTGACGGCGAGATTCTGGCCGACCAGCACCTGCAGCCGCCGGTTGAGCTGCCGGAACGTCTCCATCTTGACGGACACGTCGTACGTCGCGGCCGGAAGCGAGAGGACATAGCTGCCGTCCGCCGAGGTCACCGTCGTGAACTCGAATCCGGTGACGACGTTCTTCGCCACGATCGTGGCTCCCGGAAGGGGGCCGCTCTCACCGGTAACGGTGCCTCTGAGCGTCGCGTTGACCTGCGCCGCGGCGGGCGCGATCGCGACGATGACGACCAGCGCGAGCAGGAGCGCCCACGCGAAGCCGCCGGTTCTCTTCCCCATACTGTGCATCGTTCCTTCCTCCCTGAGTGAGCTGTCCCTTGCTCCGGTCAGTTCCTCCTCTCGCGGCGGCCGCCGGCCGCGCGATCGGGACGCGTACCCCCGCGCCGGTCCACGGGAGAACGCCTGGCGTCCGAACCCGGCGGCCCCTCCATACCCTCTCCGTCCCGCGCCCGCGCGCCGCAGGAGCGGCGGATCACCAGCGAGGTAGGGAGGGTTTCGTGCCGCCGTTCGTGACGATTCTTCGCTTGCACCGCGTACAGCAGCCGCTCCATCGCGCGCGTGCCCATGTCGGTGATCGACACGCGGACGGTGGACAGCGGGGGCGCGACGTAGCGCGCCATCGGGATGTCGTCGAAGCCGGCGAGCGCGATGTCGCCGGGCACCTCGAGGCCGTGGTCGTGGAACGCGCTGAGCAGGCCGACGGCCATGCCGTCGTTCGCTGCGAACACCGCGTCCGGGCGGCGGCGCATGGCGAGCACGCGCCTGGCCGCCTCGTAACCCGAGGCCTCGGAGAAGTCCCCCTCGAACTCGTATTCCTCGGACCAGTCCGCGCCCGCGGTCAGCAGCCCCTCGCGGTAGCCGCGCAGGCGCTCGCGCGCCTCGAAGTTCGTCGGCGGCCCCTTGACGAAGGCGATCCGCCGGTGTCCCACGTGGAGCAGGTGCCGCGCCATCGCGAACGCGCCGGGGCCGTTGTCGATGTTGATCGAGTCGAGCGACGTGCGGGCGACGGCCGAGCCGAGCACCACGACGGGCATCGTGTCCGGCAGCGTCGCGCGGAGCGCCGCGGCGGAGGCGTCGGGCGTCATCAGGATCAGCCCGTCCACGCGGCCGCGGGTCGCGTGCAGGGCGGACTCGAGCTCGGCGCGGTCGCAGTGGAAGCTGGACACCAGCAGGTGGTAGCCGCGCTCGCGCGAGACGCTGTCGAGCCCGCGCAGCAGCTCGGAGAAGAAGTCGCCGTGGATGTCCGGCAGGATCACGCCGATCGTGTTCGTTTCCTTGGTGATCAGGCTGCGCGCCGCGCCGTGCGGCACGTAGTGCAGCCGCTTGGCGACCGACAGGATCCGGTCGCGGGTCACGTCGCTGACGGGACCCTTGCGGTTGAACACGCGGGACACCGTCGCGATCGAGACCCCCGCCTCGCGCGCCACCTGCTTGATCGTCACCGGCACGGTTGCCTCCGCTCCGGTCATCCTCGACATCGGCCAGAACCAAGAAAACGTTTACAGCGCCACGCGCACCCCGCGGGTGCCCGTTTACAGCCGTCTTCCGTCAGTACCGCACGAGAACCTCGTGCGTTCCGCCCGGCTTCCCCGGCGGCGGGATCGCGCCCGCGACGGCCTTCCCGTCGAGGGCGACGACCGGCCCCGCGCCCGCCCGCGCCTCGTCGCGCGTGATCCGGATCGTGTAGGTCGCCCCGCGCCAGGGCCGCGTCATCGAGGCCGTGTCCCAGCCCGGCGGCAGGCACGGGTCGATGACCAGCCCGTCCCAGTCCGGCCGCACGCCGAGCACCCACTCGCAGACGACGCGGTGCAGCCACGCCGCGGACCCCGTGTACCAGGTCCAGCCCGCGCGGCCGTGGTACGGCGAGTCCGGCCCGTCCACGTTCCCCGGCAGCACGTACGGCTCCGCCCAGTACGCGTCGGCGTCCTTCAGCGCGGGGTTCATCGCCGTGAGCAGGTCGCCGACCAGCGCGGCGTCGCGCGCCTTCGCCGCCGCCGCGATCGCCCACGTCGCGGCGTGCGTGTAGACGCCGCCGTTCTCGCGCAGCCCGGGCGCGTAGCGCGTGATGTAGCCGATCTCGGCCTGCGGCTCGTCGTAGGCCGGCGCGAGCAGCAGCGCGCCGGCGGGGCTGACGAGGTGCCGCCGCACGGCCGCCATGCAGCGCGCCGCGCGGTCGGGGGTCGCGACGTCGTTCAGCACGGCCCACGTCTGCGCGTTGAGGAAGATGCGGCCGCAGCGGTTCGCCGCGCCGCCGAGCACCGAGCCGTCGTCCAGCGTGCCGCGGCGGTACCACTCGCCGTCCCAGCCGAACTCGTTGATCGCGGCGCACAGGCGCGTGCGGCGCTCGGCGAAGTCGGCGGCGAGGCCGGCCGCGCCCAGCCGGCGGTAGATCTCGGACCAGTCGCGCAGCAGGCCGGCGAGGAAGTGCGCCAGCCAGAACGACTCCCCCTTCTCGCCGAGCCCGCAGGCGGACAGGCCGTCGTTCCAGTCGCCGGCCCCGATGTACGGGATGCCGCGCGGGCTGGTGCGCGTGAACACGCGGCGGAACGCGCGCTCGGCGTGCTCCCGGACCGTCGCCGGCTGCGGCTCGTCGAGGAACGGGACGGTGTCCGCGAGGACGTCGGTGCGGCCCGTCTCCTTGATGTAGTTCGCCGCGACGAACGCCAGCCAGAGCAGGTCGTCGGTCATCTGCGTGACGTGGCCCTGCTCGGTCAGCGGGTGCCACCAGTGGTAGACCGACCCGTCGGCGAACTGGTGCCCGGCGTGGAGCCGCAGCTGCTCGCGCGTGCGCTCCGGCTCGATCGTCAGCCAGACCTGCGCGTCCTGCAGCTGGTCGCGGAAGCCGAAGGCGCCGCTCTGCTGGTAGTAGCCGCAGCGGCCCCAGATCCGCGCGGAGATCGCCTGGTAGCGCGCCCAGTCGTTGATCAGCCAGTCGACGCTCGGCTCGGGCGTCTCGACGCGGTGCGTCGCCAGCCGTGCCGCCCAGCCGGCGCGGACCTCGGCGAGCGCCGCGTCCACCGCGTCCACGCGCGCGTGCCGGTCGAGCAGGTCGAGCACGGCCTCGCGGCGGTCCGCGACGAGCAGCGCGAAGACGAGCGTGCGCGACTCGCCCGGCGCCAGCGCCACGGCGACGCGCATCGCGCCGACCGGGTCCTGGTGCCGCCCGAAGCTCTCCGGCCAGCTCGGCTCGGCGAGCGCTTTCGGCGCGCGGAACGAGCCGTTGCGGCCCAGGAACGCCGTCTTGTCCCCGGTCGCCGAGCTGACGGGCTCGCTGCACGCGAGCGCCGCGATGTAGGGGAAGTCGGTATTCCAGTGGCCGAAGCGGCGCGACGGGACGTCCCACATGTGGTTGCGCGCGAAGACGGCCCGCCGCCCCGCGTTGAACCACGTCTCGAGGAACAGCTTGTGGAACTCGCGCCGCGGGGCGGGCGTGACGCCGCAGACCCACTCGAGGTACGCGGTCAGCTCGATCTCGCGCGCCGCAGGGCCGGCGTTGCGCAGTTCGACCTTCCACAGCTCCACCGAGTCGCGGGCGTGCGCGAACATCGTCCACGTGGACTCGATGCCGTCCTTCGTCGCGTGGAACGCGGTGTAGCCGATGCCGTGGCGGCACTCGTAGCGGTCGAGGTCGGCCCAGACCGGCGCGGGGGCGAGCGACCAGACGCTCCCGCTGCGGGCGTCGCGGGCGTACAGGAACTTGCCGTACGTGTCCTGCGCGAAGTCCTGCTTCCAGTCCGTCAGCACCGCGAGCTGGGAGTTGTCGATCCACGTGAACCCGCTGCCGGACTGGCTCACGGCGAGCCCGAAGCGCGGGTTCGCGATCACGTTGGCCCAGGGACGCGGGGGACGCGGATCGGTGATCCGGTATTCCGAACCGTCCGGCGCGAAGTGGCCGTAACGGGTGTCGAGCAGGGGGTCCCGGCGGTTCATCGGCACCTCGGGGCAGGAGGGGAGCCCAGAATCATGTAAACGTTTACAGCGGCGGCCGGCCGGCCGTCAATGGGGGGGAAAACGTTTTCTCGGTAAGGCCTCGGGAGGGCCTCCGGGGGCGGGGTGCGGGTGCGGGTGCGGGGGCGGGGGCGGCGGCGGCGGCGAGGGCGGCGAAGGCTCGGCCCTACAGGTTGGCGATCCAGCGCGAGAAGATCGCCTCGGCCCGGTTCTGGAGGTCGAGGACGCGCGCGTCCAGGTCCCGGGTGATCTCCTCGGCGGTCTGGACGGTCGGGGCGGGGGCGGGGACGTGCGCGGCCCAGTCCCGGACCATCGCCGGGGTCATCTCCACGTGCCCCTGGATCGCGAGGGCGGTCCCGGCCACGAACGCCTGGTTCCGGCAGTGTTCGCCCTCGAGCACCAGCCGGCCGGCGGCGGGGAGGTCGAAGGTCTGCGCGTGCCACTGGAAGACCGGGAAGCTCGCGCCCAGCCCGGAGAACCAGCGGTAGGCCTCGACGTCCATCGTCTGCCGGACGCGGAACCAGCCGATCTCCGGGACCGGGTTGTCGTAGACCCGCGCCCCCAGGGCGGCCGCGACCAGCTGCGCGCCGAGGCAGATCCCGAGGACGGGGACCTTCCGCTCGAGCGCGTCCCGCACCAGCCGCTGTTCCGCCTCGAGCCAGGGGAGGCCGTCCCCGACGTTCATCGGGCCGCCGAGGAGGACGACGCCCCGGAGTCCCGCGGCGGATGCGGGGACCGTGCCGCCCCCGTACGGCCGCACGACGCGGTGGCCGACGCGGTAGCGGCCGAAGACGACCCCGAGGAACCCCAGCCCCTCGGCGGGGGCGTGCTGGAAGACGGCGACCTCGCTCATGGGCCGCATTCTACGGGCCGGGGGAGCGGGCGCTCGATACAATCGACGCCGCCACATACTTGCGAGCGGAAGGGAGTAAGGCCATGGCCGATGCGTCGCTGTTCACCAGGAAGTGCGTGCCCTGCGAGGCGGGCACCCCGCGGGTCCGCGGGGCGGAGGCGCGCGACCTCCTCGCCCGGCTGGACGGCTGGACGATCGATCCCGGCGAGACCGAGATCCGCCGCACGGTCAAGTTCCGCAACTACTACGAGACGATGGCGTTCGTGAACGCCGTGGCCTTCATCGCGCACCGCGAGGACCACCACCCCGACCTGGAGGTCTCGTGGGGGCAGTGCACGGTGCGCTGGTCCACGCACGCGAACCACGGGTTGTCCGAGAACGACTTCGTCTGCGCCGCGAAGGTGGACGCCCTGCTCGCCTGACCCCCTCCGACGATGTAGGGGCGGCCCTTGGGCCGCCCTGGGATGCGAGACGTTCGAGCCCATCGAAGCTCGAGACGTTCTGGACCCTAGGGCGGCCCGAGGGCCGCCCCTACGACGATCAGGTCGTGGGACGGGCGGCGATCCACTTGCGGCGGCACGCCGCGCGCGAGGTCTTCCCGCTCGACGTCTTGATCACCCAGCGCTCGTTCAGGATGTCCACGAACCCGAGCGTCAGCGTCATGCGCTGCATCACGGCGCGCCGGATCGCGCGCTCGATCTCCGCCTTCTGCTCCGGGTCCTCGGTGTCGACCTCGGCGACGAGGGCGATCAGCTCCGTCCCCTCGGTCTCGTCCGGCACGCCGAAGACCGCGACGCGGCCCGGCCGCACGCCGGGGATCGACGTCGCGATCTCCTCGATGTCGGCCGGGTAGAGGTTCTTGCCGCCGTTGATGATCAGGTCCTTCAGCCGGCCGACGATGTACAGCTCGCCGCCGGCGAGGTAGCCCATGTCGCCCGTCAGGAAGATGCCGTCGCGGAACAGCTCGGCCGTCAGCTCCGGCCGCCGGTAGTAGCCGGAGAACAGGCTCCGGCTGCGGATCGCGACCTGGCCGACGCGCCGCTCGGGCAGCGGCAGGTCGTTCTCGTCGAAGACGAAGACCTCGACGCCGTCGAGCGGCGGGCCGCACGAGACGTTGATCACGGCGCCCGGGTCGTCGGCCGCCAGCGGCGCCGCGACCTGCTCGGTCTCGAGCCGCGCGCGGTCCACGGCGTCGACGACGACCGGCGTGCCCGTGCGCGTGTGCGTGACCATCAGCGTGTTCTCGGCCATGCCGTAGGCGACGCCGAGGCGGTCGCGCGTCGCCCCGAGCGCGCCGAAGCGGCCGAGGAAGTTCTCGAAGCTCGTGTGGTAGACGCGCTCGGACCCGTTGACGAACGCGCGGACGCCCTCCATCCGCACGTCCTCCATGTCCCGCTCGCGGATCCGGCGGGCCATGTGGTTGAACGCGAAGTTCGGCATGTTGAAGAACGTGCCGCCGTGCTCGCGGATCGAGCGCAGCAGGATCTCCGGCCGGCGCACCCAGTCGAGCGGCGACATCAGCACGCAGGGCACGCGGCAGAGCAGCGGCAGGACGACGCCGAAGATCAGGCCGCCGTCGTGGTAGAGCGGCATCCAGTTCGCGATGACGTCGTCGGGCCGCACGTCCATGCGGCGCGCGAGCGCCTCCACCTGCACGAGCACCATCCGGTGCGTCGTCGGCACGCAGCGTTGCGCGCCGGTCGTGCCGCTCGACGTCTGCACGTACGCGACGTCGTCCGCGGCGGCCGCGTGCGGGGCCGGGTCGGCGTCCGCGGGCGGCAGCCCGGAGAGCGCCGGCAGCGCCGCCCGCACGCGGCTGAACCCGACGACGGGGGTGTTGCCGAGCTTCGCGAAGTCCTGCGCCAGCGCGTCCAGCGTGATCACCGCGCGCGCGTCGATCTGCTCGCCGAGCGCGGCGACGTTGGCCATGTAGACCTCGGGGAAGAGGCGGTCCGTGGGCACGGTGTAGAGCGACGGGATGGCCCCGAGCCGCAGCAGCCCCCAGAACAGGAACGTGACGGCCAGCGTGTCGTCGTGCGCGACCAGCACCAGGTCGCCGCGCCCGATGCCGAGCGCCGCGAGGGCCCGCGCGTAGCGGCGCGCCTCGTCGTGGAACGCGCCGCGCGTGACCGTGACCGCGTCGCGGCCGGTCTCGATGTAGGTGAAGGCGACGGCGTCGCCGCCGCCCGCCGGCATCGCGACCGCGTCGAGCAGGGTGCGCGCCCCGCGGAGGTGCGAGAGGTCGAGGGACTGCGGCATGGGCGGCGTCCTCAGCGGCCGCGCGCGGCGGCGGCGGCGATCATCGAGGCCATCTTCTCGACGGTGTCCATGTTCTCGACGGTGAGGTCCGTGTCCGGGACGTACACCCCGAAGGCCTTCTCGACGAAGACGCCGATCTGGGCGATCGAGAACGAGTCGATCAGCCCGCCGGTGACGAGCGGCTCGTCGTCGCGCAGCGGGTAATTCGGGTTCCGGATCAGCTCGTTGCAGAGGAACGGCCGGAGCCGGGCCTTCACCTCGTTCGCGTCCATGGTCGACGTCTCCGCCGGCTAGAAGTTCTGGTAGATGAACGGCGCCGGGGCCTTGGCGCGCGTGAGCACGAAGACCGCGAGCAGCACGACGGCCAGCGCGAGCGAACGCGCCCAGAGCGGCCAGCGCACGAACACGGCCTCGTCCTTCACGCGGTGCTGCGCCCAATCCACGGCGAGCGAGACCGCGAGCAGCCCCGCCGCGAACAGCGCGCCCGAGGTCCAGCGCGCGGTCGTGAAGATCCGGCCGAGGAACGGCCCGACCTGCCCGAGGTCGAGCTTGAACAGGACGTTCCCGGCGATCAGCAGCGCGATCACGCCGGCCGTCCCGAGCGCCTGCCGCCAGCGCGGCTGCCGGTCCGGCGGCACGACCGGCCGCCGCCACAGCGTCGGCAGCCGGCCGACGAACAGGAACACGCCCCAGAGCGCGCCCCAGGCGAGGATGTTCCAGGCGGCCTGGTGCCAGAGCGCGCTGACGAGCATCGCCGCGAGCGGCGGCGCCGTCAGGTTCAGCAGCGTGTTCGGCCGCGCGCTGCGGCGCAGGAGGGCGCGGCTGACCGGCATGAAGACGTAGTCGCGCAGCCAGAACGACAGGCTCATGTGCCAGCGCAGCCAGAACTCGCTGAAGTTGCGCGCGAAGAACGGCGCCTCGAAGTTGCGGCCGAGGTCGATGCCGAAGAACGAGCTGACCCCGCGCGCGATGTCGGTGTACCCCGCGAAGTCGTTGTAGACGATGAACACGTCGACCAGCAGCCAGAACAGCAGCTGCCAGCCGGAGTGCGCGAACGGCGCGTCCAGCGCGTGCGCGGGGACGAGGTCGCGCAGCGTGTCCGCGAGCACCAGCTTGCGCAGCAGGCCGAGCACCACGAGCGCGAGCCCGCGCGCGACGACGTCGTTGTCGATCACGCGCGGCCGCTCGAGCTGGGCGAAGAACGCGCGGCCGCGCTCGATCGGCCCCGACAGCAGCTTGGGGAACCAGCCGGCGTACAGCACGTACTCGTCGAGCCGCGGGAAGCGGTCCAGCTGCCCGCGCGAGGCGTCCACGAGGAAGGAGATGCTCTCGAGCACGCGGTACGAGAGGCCGATCGGCAGCAGGATCGCCGCCGCCGCCGCCGTCACCGACGCCGTCGCCTGCGCCGTGTCGCCGCCCCCGTCGAGGCCGACCAGGCGGGTGAGCCCCGGCAGGTAGAACCCGGAGTACTTGAGCAGCGCGAGCGACGCCACGTTGAGCGCGATGCCCGCCCAGAGGACGCCACGAGCGCCGCGTCCGCCCCGGCCGCCGCCCGTCCCGCCGCCGCCCGGCGCGCCGCCGTTCCAGATCGCGCGCCCCAGGGCCCAGTTCACGACCGCCAGCGCGGCGAGCACGAGCGGGAACGGCCACGAGAACGTCGCGTAGAACCCGTACGACGCGAGCGCCAGCAGCGCCAGCTGCCCGCGCCGCGGCAGCACGAAGTACACCGCCAGCGTGGCGGCGACGAACAGCGCGAAGGCCGGCGACGTGATCGCCACGGGCGCGCCGTCAGGCCGGGAGCGCGATCGACTTGAAGTACTCGATCGTGCGCGCGAGGCCGTCCTTCAGCTCGGTCTTCGCGTCCCAGCCCAGGACCTTCTGCGCGATCGTCACGTCCGGCTTGCGCTGCACCGGGTCGTCCGGCGGCAGCGGCTCGTGGACCAGCTGCGACGTCGAGCCGGTCAGGTCGATGACCAGCCGCGCCAGCTCGACCATGGTGAACTCGACCGGGCGCCCGAGGTTGACCGGGCCGGTGAAGTCCGGGGGCGTCCCCATCAGCTTGACGAGCCCGTCGATCAGGTCGGTGACGTAGCAGAAGGACCGGGTCTGCTTCCCGTCCCCGAAGATCGTGATCGGCCGGTTCTGCAGGGCCTGGACGATGAAGTTCGACACGACGCGGCCGTCGTTGGGGTGCATCCGCGGGCCGTACGTGTTGAAGATGCGCGCGACCTTGATGCCGACGCCGTTCTGGCGGTGGTAGTCGAAGAACAGCGTCTCCGCGCAGCGCTTCCCCTCGTCGTAGCAGCTGCGCACCCCGATCGGGTTGACCCGGCCCCAGTAGGCCTCGGGCTGCGGGTGGATCTCCGGGTCGCCGTAGACCTCGCTGGTGCTGGCCTGCAGGATCCGGGCCCGCAGGCGCTTGGCGAGCCCCAGCATGTTGATCGCGCCGTGCACGCAGGTCTTGGTGGTCTGCACGGGATCCTGCTGGTAATGGATCGGCGACGCGGGGCAGGCGAGGTTGTAGATCTCGTCCACCTCGATGTAGAGCGGGAAGGTCACGTCATGCCGCAGGATCTCGAAGTTGGGGTTCGAGAGCAGGTGCAGGACGTTGGCGCGCGTGCCGGTGAAGAAGTTGTCGAGGCAGATGACGTGGTTCCCCTCCGCGAGCAGCCGCTCGCAGAGGTGCGAGCCGAGGAACCCGGCCCCGCCGGTCACCAGCACCTGCTTGCTCGTCCGCAGCATGGCGGCTCCTCTGCCGGTCGCGCGCCCGTCAGGGCGCGGCGCTCGCGGCGGTCGTGTCCGGGATCGGGTACGGCGTCAGCTCGATCGTCTCCGTCCGCTCGGCGTCGAGCAGCCACTTCGTGCGGTCCTTGTAGTACCCGGCCAGCCTCGCGTTGTCGGCGGGGTCCAGCTCGCGCGCCCAGACCACCCGCGCGCCGTCGATGTCCGCGGCGTTGTAGACCCACTCGTAGGGGGCCTGGCGCGTCGCGTCGTAGCGCACGACGACCAGGTGCCGGCCCCCCTGGCGCTCGAGGCGCTGCACGATCTCGTGCCGCCGCGCGGCGAAGCGCGGCACGGTCGTGGGGGACGCGGCGTGCGCGATCCCCGCCACCAGCCAGCTCGCGACGACGGCGCGCGCCACCCACTTCCCGGCGCGCCGGCCGCGCCAGGACCAGGCGTGGACGCGGCGCAAACAAGAGACCAGCAGCGCGAAGACGAGCGCGGTCACCGGCGCCGAGTAGTGCGGCGCGTAGATCGTCGCGCCCTTGAAGACGAACCCGAAGACGAGGACGATCCCGAGCGCCGCGAGCTGCATGGAGCGCTCGCGCAGGGCCCACGGGGCGCCGGCGAGCGCCAGCGCGACGACGCCGGGCAGGAAGAACGCGCCGCTGAAGGCGACGAGCTGGCGCCGCTTCTGGGCCCGCAGCGCCTCGAGGACCGGCGCCTGCTTGGCCTCGTTCGTGAGCGGGCGCGCGCCGCGCAGGACGCGCGGCTTCGCGGTGCGCTTCTCGCCGGCGAACATGCCCTTGAGCATGCTGTTGCCGCCGACGTACGTGCGGTACCAGACCTGGTACGGCAGCGTCGTCGCGCTGCCCGTCACGCGCGCGTTGTAGGCGCCCATCGCGAGCCCCGCGGGCAGCAGCACCAGCGCCGCGGGCAGCACGACGCGCGCGAGCGTCGTCGCGACCGGCACGCGGCGCAGCAGCGGGATCAGCCCGAGGCCCGCGACGAGGCACGCCAGCAGCCCCTCGAACGGCCGGCTGTTCGCGAGCAGCACCGCGCCGAGCGCCAGGAAGGCGGCGTCCGCGTGCCGCGGCCCGTCCGGCCGCACGAGCCGCCGCATGCCGCCGAACAGCAGCGCGCCGCCGAGCATCGCGACCGCGCCGCCCCAGTACGAC
>JADHED010002280.1_pt1 | contig 13646 bp, 13 predicted proteins | sample 8952041 | NCBI WGS metagenome assembly JADHED01 (sample SAMN16124423, study PRJNA663239) | bioreactor sludge metagenome | isolation source: sludge (control) | place: India:Bengaluru | collected 2018-09-08
CAATCGCGGCACACGTGAGCGCCAAATCACCCAACGGCGTTTTGTGCATATTTGAATCCATTAGGATACGCGCGAGCACAGGAAACGCCGTAATCGACAAGGACACTCCGATAAACAAAGAAAACTCTAATTGACCAACACCTGCGGGTGCATATCCAGAATAGATTTGCAGGGCCAAGCCAACACCTAAAACAAACGGAAGAATAATACTGGCTTGAGAAATAAAGACTGCAGAGCGTGCCGATTTTTTTAGTCGATGCAAATCAATTTCTAAACCCATCACAAATAGGTACAGTGCAATTCCGATTTCAGCGACATGCCTTAAGAACACCATTGCATCAGCATGAAAAACAACACTCATGTAATCAGGAAAGAAATACCCTAATACCGATGGACCCAATACGATTCCACCTAAAACTTCCCCCATAACCGAAGGTTGTTTCAGACACCGAAAAACAAAACCAAAAAAACGAGCGACCGCAATTACGACTAATAAAGTTAAAAAACTTGGCATTAAATGTGGCATGAGAAAAAGGCTAAAATGCGACTAAAAGGATGTCACGCCTTAATTTGTCATAAAATAATCAAGAACACGATGTACTATAAACAAATCATCGCCGAAATCGAGTGGATCTTCTGGTAGATACAAGGGATCTTCGTTTGAACCCTTATGCATTTTAGTCAATTTCCGCTGTGCTGATTTCCAATAACGTTCTTGCCATTGTGGATTCGTAATACGAGTAAACAATTCGCTAAGCTCGAGACTACGTTCAGTGACGGCTTGATTGATGCCCTTCTGCCCCGGGAATACATAGTTCAATGCTGGCAATATATCCTCTGGATTTATCATCTCTAAGACGTAATACGTCGCTAAAAAAAGTGCGACGTAATAGTCTCTATTTTGTTTGTGACTACGTTTGATCCAAGGTCCGCGACCGCCTGATCGATAAATCACTTTCATTTCTTCAAATAGGGCGGAATTTTTTCGCCCCAATTCATCACCCAAAGCTAAATCCAATATCACGACTAAGCTTTCAGCAAAATTTAAGTAACGACGAACATCCGGCTGCTCTTTGGGGGCCGGCGGAAGCATACGCCAAACAATGCGATGATTTTGCTCGTGAAAAACAGAAATTTCGGAAAACCGACCTAAGGCTTCGACTTCATTTTCGGGATCAGCGACATCTTGAGAATTTTTCACAAACCAAATCATTTCAGATTCCGTGGGCGAATAATCGATACTATCTGCAAATAAGTCCTGAGCGCTTAACGAACGCATCGTCGAACACAGACGTGGATTAAAATGGCCGCCTAACTTTAAATACTCTTTGCGACTTTTTAAATAGAGAGGGCTCATCGACAATAGCTGAGCATCAAACGGGAATTCAAAAAGCACCCATTTACCGATTGTTTTTGAAACTGGTAATCCATATAGAGTCTTAGCTTTTTTTATAAATGTCTTTGTATCCACCTAATCAGTAATGCCCCGTCTGTATATGTTTTGCAAAGCCTAATTTGGTTTTGGAATATCGACATAAGTTACTTGCTCCTACCAAACACTTCAGTTATTTTTTAACCATGAATACGGAATTATGGGGATTTGCCGATCCAATCAGCAGCTGGTCGCATTTTTTTGCCGCCTTCGCCGGTTTAATTGGAACTTATTTTTTAGTTAAGCGTGGCCAGGGCAATGGCTGGAGAGTATTTGCTCTGTGCGTGTATAGTTTTACCGTTGTCTTTCTGTTTTCTATGAGCGCTGTATTTCATTTGTTGCCACGTGAAACATTAGGGCGTCATGTTTTAGTCCGTCTCGATCACGCGGGTATCTGGTGTCTAATCGCCGGCACGTTTACACCCATTCATTCGATATTGTTTCGCGGTGCTTGGCGCTGGTTAGCTTTACTTTTTATTTGGGTGGTGGCGATTACTGGTCTTGTACTGGAAGTTGTTTTCTTCACCAGCTTTCCAGAATGGTTAGCTCTTACTTTCTTTTTAGGTTTAGGCTGGATTGGCTTTCTAACTCGCTATCGATTTCTTCAATGTTATCCGGCGCAAAGTTCGAGACTGATTATGTATGGCGCGATCGCTTATACTTTTGGAGCCATCGTTGATTTCAAACGCTGGTTTATTATTTGGCCTACCTACTTTGGCTCTCATGAGTTTTTTCATATTATGATTATCTTAGGAGCGGCCTCTCACTGGGCATTTATCTATAAATGGGCGAATCATCCTGTGTCAGATCGCTTTATTTGCGACATCCGTATTCTATCCAATGGATGGTACATACTATCGTCACCGAATGATTTGATTTCTTTAAAGTCGGAATCACTAGAAGACTTAAAACAAAAAGCAAAGGAAGCGATTTACAACCGCTTCCATCACGCCTTTCATTTTGAAATTATTTTTAGATATTTCAATGAAGAACACTTAATCTTTGACCGAAAAAAATAACCGTTACCTGCCCGTTGCTAAAGGCGCTGGCACAATGGATGTAGAGGTACTTGGCAAAGAACCCAAACTTGTCCCTAGCGATCCTAAGCTCGTTGTGCCACCTAAATAGCTGGTTGAACTTCCCAGTGTGCTTGTTCCATACTGTATCGCTTGTATTCTTTGGATTACGCCCATCAATTCAGATTGCAAACCCGAAATCGCTTTCTGTCTTTGCATAGCATTTTCATAGGCACGCATTTGCGATTGCAACAACTGTTGTTGCTGCTGCATCTGAAGTTGCAACATCTGCTGTTGCATTCCCGAATCTAAACCACCAGTTAATCCCGATAGTCCGCTCAGACCATTGAGACCACTTAAACCCAGCATTCCCGATAATCCAGCGCCGCCAGCTAAGCCGTAATTATTTCCACCCAGCAAAGACGCATACGGATTCATCAACGAATTTCCCAAACTATTTCCAATTACTAATTGTCCCTCTAGTAGTTGTTGTGTGTATACGCCTAAGACTGTGTTGCTTAAACCCCAAGGCCCATTCATACCCCAGTTACCCAAGCCTTGATTGTACATGCCTCCGCCCATTTGATTTCCAAGGGCCCACTGAGGCGTACCAAAAGCGCCGCCAATTTGACCGGAGCCACTCAGAGCCGCGTACGGTCCCATCGCGCCGCCCATTCCAGAGTTACCACCTGAATTTCCCGAACAGCCAAAACTACCCTGCCCTAGACCTGCGCCAATCGCGCCAATGATGTTCGGTGTGGCCGCCATAAATGGTGATGTCATCGGCAACTGCGTAGGAAAGCCCAAGTTCGCATTACTGTCTGCCATGCTGGAATAGAAATTTTTTGTCAAAGAGTACGCTAACAAAGCCATAACGGAGTTACCTAAAACACCGCTCCAATTAGGTTGTCCCGATTGAAAGCTGGTTGAATTTCCTTGGCCTTGTGACTGTGCTAAACATTCTGTACAAATTCCGCCTTCGCGAATGTCTTCGAGTCTTTGTTTACGAGCTTCCGTTTGCTCTTCTTTCATTGATTTTTGTAATTCAGGAATTTGTGCCTGGGCCGCCTTGATGGCTTCCTGTTTAACTTCGATTTCGCGTTTTACGTTTCTGATATTCTTAAAAGCGCGTGGATAGTTTACAATCGCCGCTTGGCATTCGGCGCGATTCACTTTAACGCCATTCAGAATATAATTTTTCTGACAAATCGCTGATTTAAGCATTCCTTTTGGGTTATTTTGCCTATCGCATACATCGGCCCATTCTTTGTTTAACCTGGTCGGTTCGATCGTCATATCTTCTGCCGCGACGTCGCCGGACTCATCATCATTAATAGATGTTGATTTACGTTGTTTGTCCGATGATGATGGTGGCGCTCCACGACGGGGTGGTTCAGAATCAGGCTTGCGACCTATAACGGCGCCTTCAACATTTACTGCCGACGATCCCGATTTATTTTCACCGACGGCGGTCGTTGATTGTCCACTGTAGTCCGTACACCTGTGCTGATTGTCAAAATGAGACTTAATAAAAGTATAAGCATCAGAGTCAAAGTTTCCTCGCAAGGTAGAATCGTGCTTTCTGAGCTCGGTTTGTTCTTTAGAAAGTTCCCGTTTTAGCCGAGCAACTTCTTTTTTCCACTCGGCCATTTGTTTCTTCAGTTCATCAATTTCATCTTTATAGCTAGATGATTCTTCGGCTTGCGAAACTTGATAGCCACAACCAGAAAGACCGCCTTGTAATCCATAACCCCAGTATGACTGAGCCTGAATCTGCAGCGCTGATGTGAGTATAGCGATAACTAAAATTTTTGATGTTTTCACGTTATTTCCTATTTTGAATAAGAAGCTACTGCATTCGAAACTACGGGCGGAAATGAATACATATATTTAGCACACAGTGCCCCCATCTCGCGCTGATCCGCGTGAAGAACATCATAGTTGATCGAAATATCTAACTGCGCTGCGGTTTTTGTTAATGCCGCCATAGCTTGCTGTAAATTATTTTGAGCTTTTTCAGCGTCTTCTTTGGTCGAGGTGCTGCTGGCTAACGTGTGGTCAACTTCAAGCATTGCTTTTTTTACGTTCGCTTCATCCTGGGTACGAATTTGTGTGTTCTTAAAAACGATATCTTTAATTGCGGATATTTGTTCCATTGTTAAGTTCACTTTTACACACGGATGTTCTGCCGCTGAATGAGCGACTATATTAAATTCGCCATTTTCAAGGGACATTGCCGTCGCGGCAAAAAAAGATATCGCAAGTACAGTCATCAGTTTTCTCACAGCTACCTCCAAAAGTAGTGGGGTTCCTCCTCAGCGTGACAGGCAATTGTGGAGAGAACGTGGAAAGCCTTCGAAATTATTTTTTCGTCTCAAAAGGATATTCCATAATCCTTACTTATTTATTTGTGATTCTAGGCTCACAACACAAGGGCGATGTCCCTTAAAGGAGTTAGAGTATGAAATGGATTGTATACGTAACAGTGATGATGTCGATGTTACCAGCGTTCGCACAATTCGATCAAGGTGACGGCCAACAACAACGTCGTCACGGCGGTCGACATGGCGGCGGTGGCCAACACCGTGAACTTACTGATGAGCAAAAACAATGTTTATCCGGAATTTTAGGTGAGCCTGGTCAAGGTGATCGCCCGTCTCGTGAAGCCATGGAAAATGCGTTTCAAGAATGCAATGTTTCGAGCCATCAAAACAGTAATCAAAATGGGCAACCCCAAGGCCCGCGACCTAACTTAACAGAAGAACAAATTAACTGCTTGGAAGGAAAAATTGGTAAGCCCGGCGAAGGGGAACGTCCATCCGAAGACGCCTTCAAACAGGCCCACGCTGAGTGCGGCATCGAACTACCGGAACGAGCGAGCGAAAATCAGTAGATAAATCTAGGGTCCCCAGTATCTTGGGGGACCCATCCTTGCATTCTTCTGCACGACTAGAAAACAATCGGGTTACATGTCCACGATTTTACCAGGACCAAGCGAGCCGTACCTTTGCATTTGAACTACTGCAATCAACGGAACTTGACGGCACAGTGGGCAGTTCAAATCGATCTCAGCCTATACACAAAGCTAGGAACAGAATCCACCACCCCAAAGACGAATGCCTTAGCAAGATCCAAACTTGAAATAGGACTTAAATGAAAGATCTGTCTAAAAATGTCTAGATTACATAGAGCAAATGGTAGTATCGCAAGAACCGCAATAATGACGATGACTTTTAATGAACGATAATTCGGCCAAGCTTCAACAATAGTAAAACCTATATTTCCATAGAGAACAGTGACCAAGGCCAAACTCCTCATGTGATTAAAATCCGAATGTTCATTCCTATTCATCAGAGGTAATAAACTTAAAATGCTCAAAAGCACGCCCGATACACCGGCCGTAACCGCGGTCGATGTGGGAATCAAAGATCGACTCGCGTGATGAGTTTGCGATTTTAAATTTTCAAAGGCAAATGCAGATATAGGATGAACAATTAATTCTAATAAAATGATATGAACAGGCAACATCAATTGACTCAAACCCAGCAATGGTGGAATAAAGGCCAGAAGGACTACCGGAATATGAAACGCAATCAAATACGAAAAACTTCGGCGTAAATTTGAAAATATATTTCGCCCTTCAAGAATAGCTTGAACGATCCCATTAAAATCATTTTTTAAAAGAATCATTTTTGCCGTCGAGCGTGCGACGTCGGTTGCATTTTCGCCCATACTGACACCGATATCGGCCAGCTTTAAAGCCGGCGAATCATTGACTCCGTCCCCTGTCATCGCAACGACCTTGTTGTGACTTTTAAGAGTTTTCACCATTTCATATTTTTGTTCCGGCGTCACCCGCGCAAAAATCGCGCCTTGCACATAGGCGCGCGATCGTTTTTCTTCGTCCATTTCTAACAGCTGCGAGCCGCTGAAAATGGAATTTTCACCATGTGATATTTCAAGTTCATCGGCAATCGCATGGGCCGTTAAAAGATGATCTCCGGTGAGCATTTTTATTTCGATTCCGGCATTCTGGCAATCTGCAATCGCTTGCTTTGCCGAACTACGAACCGGATCACTAAAAACCAGCAGGCCGATGAAGCGTGCGTTTTTTTCATCTTCGGCTCTGTTTCCTGAAAACTGTCTTTTACTTGTCGCTAGTCCAAGAATTCGTTTTCCTTCAGACGCTAAACGAGTCACCGAATCTAAAATTTTTCGTCTTTCGATTTCATCTACCGTGCAATGTTCAAGGACGCCTTCAACAGCACCTTTCATTGCCAGCACCGATTCGCCGTTTTTATCCGACCAAATATGAGTCATATGTTTACCTTGCGGCTCGAATGGATAATCATAGGTCAGCGTCCATTTGTCTTTGACGCGTTTTGCATCAGTAATTTTTTCGAATATCGCAGTCTCCATAGAATCTACAGGCGTGGGCTCGCACGCTAGCAGCGCCATTAGATTTCGTTCCTCTGAATTTAGTGAACCAAAAGGAACAACCTCTACCAGACTAAAACGACCTTCCGTTAACGTTCCTGTTTTATCGGTACAAATGACATCCACGTTTCCAAGCGCCTCGACGCTGGGAAGTGTTTTCACCAGCACGCCATGTTTGGACAAGCGATACGCACCCATACTCAGATACAACGTAAACACCAGAGGAAATTCTTCTGGAACCGCGGCCATTCCAAATGTTAAGGCTGTGATCAACGATTTAAGTACATTCGAACCACGCGCATATTCCATCCAGAATAACAGGATCACAAGTCCTGCCGCTAGGATCACTATTTTTTTAACCAGTGCATAGACTTTGACTTGCAGGGGTGATTCCTGACCTTTTGTTTCGGCCAGCAGATGACTAATTTGGCCAAACTTTGTTTGCTTTCCCGTTTTGTCAATCCGCCCGAATCCCCGTCCGTTTAGAATTGAAGTTCCCGCAAAAAAATCAGCATCGATGTCTTTTTCGATCGGAAGCGATTCCCCCGTCAGGGCTGATTCATTAATTGATAAATTATGACTTTCGATAATTTTTCCATCCGCAGGCAGAGACTGTCCTTCTTCGAACGCGATAATATCGCCGGGAACAATCAGCTGAACGGGAATGTCCTTAAGCACACCATCACGAAGAATCTTTGCCGTTGTTTGCAAGTTCGACTTTAAAGCCTTCAGCGCTTTTTCAGATTTGAGTTCTAAATACACATCGACGGCAGTGACGGGAATATAGGCTATAAGAATAATGATCGCATCCGTCCGATCACCTGTCAGAAAATACAGCGCCGAAAGACCAAGCATCATCAAACCCATCGGATCGGAAAGAATCTTTAGAAACTGTTTAAGCTGAGTAAAGGCAGAGCCCGCCACAAGTTCATTTCGTCCATGGATGCGTAAAAGTTTTTGAGCGTGTTCGGTTGTAAGACCTTGTAGATTTTGAGTACTCATCTTTTTATTAAATGCCGTTTTCTGAGAAATAACAAAGGACGCATCAGCATAACCGGATGCGTCCTTTGTCTGTAGTTATTTAGCTTTTACAATCGCGCCATCCACCGGGTTGAAATAGATTTCGACTTTCTTACCGTCTTTGTCCGTGCCGTAAATTTCATAGCAGGTGCCGGGCTGCTTAAATTTTGATATTTTATACCCATCGGCTTCGACTTTCTTTTTAAAATCAGCCTCTGACATCCATTTAGCCTTGGGTTCATCGGTGCAGTTTTTCTTTGCCTGGGCGGCCGTAGCCAGACCTAAAAGCACTAAAATCAGTAGAGTTTGTTTCATTTTGTATCTCCTATTGAACGGGGTGATTCCCATTTCTTTACTTTGAGTATGCGAAATAGTCTGACTTTGTGAATCGGCCAAATAGCCTAAGTGCCCGTAATTTCGTCCCATATACCGTTTAGCCAATGGACGAATGGGCCTATTAGACACAAACTGTTCAATAGGAGGCTCACTATGAGATCAACTTTAGTTTATGACATACCGACCCGACTGTTCCACTGGCTGTTTTCCGGGCTTTTTTTGCTTTCGTTTAGTATCGCTAAAACCGTCGACGACGAGTCCTTAGTTTTTAGCTACCATATGCTGTCCGGCCTGCTTTTGGGTGGCTTAGTTCTGTGGCGTCTAATTTGGGGTGTTATAGGCTCGCCGCACGCACGGTTTTCTGGATTTAGCTTAAACCCGCTGCATTTAAAGGACTATTTTTTAGGAATTGCGTCGGGCTCAAAAAAGCGCTGGCTGGGACATAACCCCGCATCCAGCTGGGCTGCGATAACAATGTTTTCACTCGCTTTCGGACTTGCTGGGACCGGTTACCTGATGAGCACAGGCAACAAAGAAGCGTTTGAGGACATTCACGAATTCATGGCCAATGCATTTATCGTAATCACCGTACTTCATATTGCCGGAGTTGTAATTCATTCGATGCGACACCGGGATGCAATAGCATTGAGCATGATTGACGGTAAAAAAGAATCGTCCGAACCCGCAACAGCAATCCCATCATCGCGAGGACTTGCTGCGATCGTATTAATCGCCCTAGTGATGTCTTCAGGACTTTATCTCTTCAAAAACTTTGATACGCAAACGCGAACTCTGAGTCTGCTTGGTCAAACTCTTCAGTTAGGAGAAGTCGAGAATGAGAACGCAAATGAACATGAAAATGAAAACGAAAATGACTAAACTCATGACGACGATCCGTTTTTAAGATATAGATTGAAACATGACTCGCCACGAACGGATCGTTATCATTACTGTCTTAGCCATTATGGCCGTCATGGTGGGCTTTGACTTATTTACCGACTCTCAAGAAGGCGTCGAGCTTTGGCATGTCTTGGTCGAAGGCGGTGCGGGCTTGGCTGCCCTTTTTGGTATTTTCTATTTCATGAAGGATTCGTTTAATCTAAAGCACAAGCTCACAGATTCCCTGAATGAAAATGTTAAACTAAAACAAGAAGCCAGCAATTGGAAAACAGAAGCTCAAAAATATATCGAAGGCTTGTCGCAATCTATTGATCAGCAATTAACAAAATGGAATTTAACTGCAGCGGAAAAAGAAGTCGCCTTGCTGTTATTAAAAGGACTTTCCCTAAAAGAAATTGCAGATATTCGTAGCACCACAGAAAAAACAGCACGCGTACAATCTATTGCGATTTATTCTAAATCTGGGCTATCGGGCCGATCAGAACTGGCCGCATTTTTTCTAGAAGACTTGCTGCAGCCGCAAGGCAAATAGAATCTAGTTTTCAGGGTAAAAGTAAATTTTAATATTTGTTAAGTTTGTACCGTTTTGAAAAACACAACTTTGTAAAGGTCGCGATTCATTTCCTTGGTAAACTCCAATATGAGGGTAATATAAACAATCTTCATTGCTTTCGCATAAACCATTGTCATTACCAGCAAAATCTCCGAAAATTTCCATTGCATTGTACAATGCATAGCTAAAATAAATTTCAATTTCTTCGTCACCATGTACTGAAGCCGGGCAGTTAGCACCAGACGTCGGGATACCGTTAGCAAACAATGCTTCCGCAGCTGTATTTTTCAATGAAAAATCAAAAATCTCGCATGTGTTGGTTGTACTACATCGTCCAATACGGTCAGGAATTGATTTCACCCAAACTCGGAATCGATTAGAAAAATTGACCCAATCAGTTATTGAGCTAAATAAGCTCGTTCCAGTGGTATGAGTATTGGCAGAATCCGAAGTAAACCCATTTAAATAGTTACTTGTATCTACATTAGTAATTAAGTTAGCTGTACTTGCGCCTTGATTGGCACAGGCACCATTCGTGAGTCCCGGATTCGGGCCTGTTGTTGTGACATTGCAGTTTGAGTTATTGGCATCCAGTATGAGTTTATTTGACCACACGAGACTAGTAGAATTGCCAGTGATTGAAATGGCGCTGTTTTGATTAGTGCTGACTATATTATTTGACACTATCCAGTTACTTGAATTGTGAGCAATTATTCCTGCACCATTATTTGTTATGTAATTGTTTTCAACTCGACTGCCTGGAGAAAAACTATTTTCACCTAATTCCAAACCAGTCCCAGAGTTATTTGAAATCATGTTACCGCCAATAATAGCAACATCAGTGGTTGTTATACCAACACCACCATTATTTGAAATGATAGAGTTCAGAATAGTGACATCTTGTGATGTGTTGATATCTATACCAATTCCAGCGTTGTTATAAATTTGAGAACTTAAAACTGATTTGAAAAACCCATTTAAGTTCATACCACCCGCTGGCGTGTTGTATACTTTTAATCTATTGAAAATTGAGTACCAGGTACTGGTGGATTGATAAATAGCTCCAATGGATCCACCAGATATATAAATATTATCAAATTTTGAGTAATAACCAAGATCATGTCTAATCGCTGCGACTCCGCTTGTTTGCAAAATACTATCAGTCATTCGCATAAATCCACTTTCAATGTACAATGGATAAGAGCTTGCGTGGGTGGTCGTAATGGATGAGTTATGGATTCGCCAATTTTTTGAGATATTAAATGAAACCTGAGCGGTTCCTAAGTAAACAGCACGCAATCCGAGTGTCATATTAATTTTAGCTTCTAACCATCCCGCTTCCCCACTGCCTGAAATCATACAATTAGTTTGATTGCCGTTTCCAGCAGGCCAAGGCTCACAATCAAGGTTAGTTGAAATAGATGCCGTATTGGAAATAACAGTGGTATCACCCAATGTTACAAGACCTACTTTATTAGCTGTAAAGGCAATTCCACGGGACAGACCCGAGGCTGAAACTGTATAAATAGTTCCACTTGAGTTCAGATTTAAAAATGTATCCATACCACCACTATTGAGCGTAAGAGGCGTGACAGGATTTGCCCACCACGTGTTTGATAGGGGGCTTTCGGCAACGGTGATACCTAATTTTTTAATTGTGACTCTGTTTGATTTAAATGAAGAGGCGTTTAATAGATTACGAAGGCCTTTTCCTTCTTTGAATCGTCTTGAGTAGATAAAAGTATCGGTCCCTTCTTCGTTGCAGTGCCAGTGAAACAAATCCAAGGTTTCCTCGATCACAAGACCAGAACACTCGGCAAACTCCGGAAGTAAGATCTTTCGAACTTCGCCACCATGAAAGTTATCAGTCGACCCTATATCTATACGATCTTCTTGTTCATGCAGTCTTTTATTTGTTTGTCTGGGAACATAGTCCATAAAGTTGGCACCGTTAATAGGGAAAAAAGGATTTACAGTAACGTTAGTAGCTAAGATATCAAACGGGTCAGAAATGACTTCGCTGCCGCCATCAATATAGAAACGAAGTTTGTATTGGGTGTCAGGCAAATCAATGGCCAACTGACTAAAATCAGCCACACCAGCAGATGATGCTACTTCACGTGTGCCATAGAGCGTGGCTTGCCCCGATGGATCTGTGTAAATTTCGACTTTCACTTGTGTGGGGTTACTGACAAGCTCGCCGGTTGTGTTTCGCAATTCGACGTACAGGCTGTTGTCTAGTGCCGTAAAAGAGTAGGCAGACGTTGGTAAATTAAAAACTGTAAGATTAATCGAACTGATGACGTCTACGGCTGGATTTGCCCCACCAGATGGCGACGAACTAATTTGCAACCCGTCCATTTTTTGAATTGAGGAGTTTAGGAAACATCCCGAAAGCAAACTACAAAAACTGACGTACAAAAAGAGTCGCATCATCATGATACCTCTCGGTTTTTTACAGAGGTAACTAAAGCCTTCTTAGAACGAGAAGCCCTCGAATTGCCGTGCAATTCGAGGTGTTGCCTAGGTTAAACAGGCTCTCATACATCTAAAATAGCTATTAAAGTACCTAAACAGTTTTTTTCAGCTATCCCGATTTCTAAAAGTCGATACGTTAGTTGCCGCACGCTAAGGGGCCAGTTGATTCAATTCACCCATCGTGGAAATGTAATCCGGGATTAAATCTTTAATTTCATCTGGGTTAATAGGTGTAGCAACGCTAAGATAGGATAGTGCAAATTTAGCCATTGGTTTTCACCTTTACCTTATTATTTTTTGTTTCCCATATTCTTGGGTCGTTGGCTTCGATGAGTTCTTTTGCGACTCGCTCGATTTCTTTCTGAATTTGCTTTTCTGTGGTTCCTTGTTTTTCAAGCCTCATTGTGTGGGCGACATCTTTTAGAATCAGACCAGCGGCTTCATAAGCTTTACTTTTTATGATGTCATCAAGCGTATACGTAAATAAAGCCTTGATTTAAGTCTTTATCTAAACTGCACTCAATTGCCATTGATGCAAACGAAGCCCCCCAAGAGTTTGGTGGCGGCGCCAAATCAAGGTTTAGCTCATGAGTGTTTCGTTTCTTAAAAGTAGCATTTAGAGACTGATAAAGTTTCTGGCGATCCATGCCTTCATCTATCAGGTGCCGTACCCGCACAGGTGGGTAGTTCAAATCAATGGAGCCAAATATCACTTAGCTTAAGTGGAAATAGTTTTAGGTGCGGAATAGATGGTGGAAAACTATTTTGTTGGGGTAGCAACGGGGCAGGACAATTAGGTCTTGGCTATACATCAGCATCAGTAGCAAGTCCTACACAAGTTGGTACAGCAACCAACTGGACATATGTTTTTGCAAGTCGACATGCGGGTACCGGTGGATCCGAGAACACATGCGGAATTCGCGCTGGTGAATTGTATTGTTGGGGCAATAATGCCAACGGTAAAAATGCGAATGGGTTAACAAGTGGAAATGCTTTAAGTCCAACAAAAGTAGGTGCTTTGACAGGATGGACAAAGATAGAACAAAGCAAAGACCATAGCTGTGGCTTAGAAAGCGGACGACTTTTCTGTTGGGGAAACAATCAGTACGGTCAAGTTGGAAATGGCTCTACAAGTGGTGCGAATGTGCTAGCGCCAACTCAAGTCGGAACATCGACAAACTATACAGATTTTACGATTTCAAACTCTGCGGTTCTTTCAATTGATTCAGGCCAATTAAAAGGTTTTGGAACAGGCTTCCAATTTAAGATGGATCGATCTACACCGATTCAATTGATTGAGTTTTGATTTTCTCGAAAAACCATAATTTCCTGGTTGGAAATTATGGAGGTGGTGTCTAGTTATATGGAATTACGGCTAGTTACGCCGCTTAAAACACCAAAAAGCCACCTAAACGTTTGTCATATATACTTGACAAATTGTCATTTATAAGTGACAATATCCATATGAATAAGC
>JADHED010002281.1_pt1 | contig 13644 bp, 11 predicted proteins | sample 8952041 | NCBI WGS metagenome assembly JADHED01 (sample SAMN16124423, study PRJNA663239) | bioreactor sludge metagenome | isolation source: sludge (control) | place: India:Bengaluru | collected 2018-09-08
AGGCACCGGATGTCCTGGGAGTGGCCGATGCCGCCTGCTATGCCGCGAAATCGGGAGGACGCAACCGGGTCGAACTTTACAAGGAAACAGGGGGGGCGCTGGAGACTCTGGTGGCCGACAATGACTGGTCGTCCCGGATCAAGCACGCGATGAAAACCGGTTCGCTCGGCATCTATTTTCAGCCGATCGTTTCCACGGGCGACCGTTCGATTCTTTGTCACGAGGTTCTTCTCCGGTTAATGGACCGTCCCGAGAGCGAGCCGGTGCATCCGGCGGCATTCATGAGTGCCATTCACCGGTCCGGTCTTGCCTCCAAGCTCGACCGCTTTGTCATCAATTGCGCGGTGGAAGCCCTGGCCAGGATTCCGGAGGTGCATCTGTCCATCAATATCTCCGGCAGTTCCTTTGCCACGGAGGATTTTGTGTCTTTTGTGGAGAGCCTTCTTGCCCAACACGCGGTGGGGTCGGATCGGATTGTTTTCGAGCTGACCGAGAGCGAGGTTATCGCGAATCTTCGTGAGGCGCAGGGGGTGATTTCGGGCATGAGGGAACGTGGGTTCCGTTTTGCACTGGATGATTTTGGAAACGGCACTTCGTCTTTGGTGTATCTCAAGACGCTTCCGATCGACATGATCAAAATTGACGGGACGTTTATCCGCCGTCTTGATGAGGATCTGTTCAACCGGGCCATTGTCCGCGCGGTGCAGGCCATGGCCTCCGCGTTGAAGGTTCCCGTGGTCGCCGAGTATGTGGAATCGCGGAAGGTTTTCGATCTGCTGGTGTCGATGAATGTGGATTACATTCAGGGGTACCTGGCCGGACAACCACGGACCACTCCCTACGGGAAAGATGAGATTTTTGAGGCGGAGTCCTTCCAGGATGATCCCGTCTTGTGACCAGATTTTGTTTTCATGAAAAGAAGTCTGTTTTTGGCGGTGATGCTTGTTTTTTCGGCCTGCGCGGCGCGGGCCGGCGTGTTGATTTACAATCTCTCGTTCAACAATGCGGGTCCCGCAGTGAATTATTCCTTCCTTCAGGGGGGGTATTTGGTCGTTGATACGGAGTCTTTTGCGGTGACTTCGGTGGTGACCCTCACCGATCCGACGACCAATCTCCTTTACTATACGACGGGGCTCCTTTCCGGAACCTACATGGAAATTGCTCCGGAAAGTGGGGGGCGGGACTTTGCGGTGATTTACTCGATGTCCGGTTCGGGGGAGACTGCGGACAACATCGCTTTCCAGATCCTTGGAAGAACCGGGGGAAGAACGGGAATCGGTGGTGGGGAGAAGATGCGGGTTGCCCGGAAAATGACCGGTTATCTTCTGGCCTCGGCGGCGGAATCTTCCTCGGAGGACGGATCCAGTTTTGCCTATGGATTTGCCGGTTCCAGCAAGGTCTTGGCCAAGTTTCAGTCCGGTCTCACCGACAGTGCCAACAACAGCCAACTGGATGCGGCGGGGGCATTGGACCAAGTGGTCACGCTTCTGGAAAACCTGGGCATCGGAGCCGAGCCAACACCTTCGCCCAGCCCTTCCCCGTCGCCCTCTCCCATATCCACGTCTGTCGACTCCATCTCAGCGACAGGGACCGCTTCTTTGGTTGCCACGCCGGCGACACCCACCCCTTCTCCAACTCCGATACTGACTCCGTAAAGGCAAAGCGGGTCAGTCGCCGATCTGGACGGCACGAAGTTCGACGTCGCCGATTTGAAGGTCCAGGGCCTTTTCCGCCGTGCGAAGGAAGCCTTCCGTGGAATCGGTGAGCGCCACGTCGAGGCGGCCCAGATGTTCTGCGGGAGCGGCGATCCGGTTTGTTTCGAGAAGTTCTTTCACGGCGAGCGCGCAATTTCTTGCGGAATCCACCAAGGCGACTCCGGGACCGGCTGCGCGGGCAATGGCTTCCCGAAGCAGGGGATAATGGGTGCACCCGAGCACCAGGGTGTCGATGCCTTCCTCCAACAGCGGGGTCAGATACCTGCCGAGCATTTGATCGGTCACGGGATCATCAAAAAGCCCCTCTTCAATCAGGGGAACCAGAAGCGGACAGGCTTCGCTGAAGACCTTGGATTCGGGATCCTGGGTCGTGATCGCATGTTCGTAGGCTCCGCTGGCGATTGTTGCGCGTGTTCCGATGACGCCGATGCGTTTGTTTTTCGTGGCCTTCACCGCGGCTTTTGCCCCGGGTGTCACCACGCCCTGCACGGGGACCTTGAAAATATCCTGCATTCTTGGGACGGCGAGAGCGGAAGCGGTGTTGCAGGCCACCACGAGAATCTTGGCCTGCTCGGCAAGCAGGAGTCCGCCGATTTCGATGCTGTAACGTTCCACGGTTTTCCGGCTTTTTCCGCCATAGGGCACGCGCGCGGTGTCTCCGATGTAAAAAATTTTTTCGGAAGGGAGGAGTTCCTGGAGAGCCGCGACCACGGTGAGCCCTCCGATGCCGGAATCAAAGACTCCGATCGGATCGAGGCGGGGATTGTTTTCTTCGGTCATATCAGTTGGAGAAAGAGGGAGGGTTGAGGGCTCCTGCGGCCTGGTTGACGGACTGTCCCATGTCGGTCTTGGAGCCGACCGGTGCGGGCGGTTCCTCTTTTTTGAGGGGAGGCGCTGTCGTGGTGTCCGTCGCGGCGACCACCGCAGAGGGCTTGAAATACTGCATCTGGCCGGCAACGGCGCTCTTGTAGCGGTTCACCCCCTCCAAAATGGCCCGGGCAAAGGCGTCGCGGTAGGTGGTGCTTGCAATCTGTCGCGCGTCGACGGGATGGTTCATGAAACCGCCTTCGAGCAACACACCGGGGATGTCCACATCGCGGATCACGACAAACCGCGCCCGCTTGATGCCCCGGTCGAAGAGCCGCAGATGGCGCAGCAGCGAGGAATGCATGGCTGTCGCAAGAGCGATGTTTTCAGGATCCCTCTGATGGCCGGGATAGGGTTTGAAGTCGCTGTAGCTCAGGTTTTCCTCGTCCATCGAGGGGACGCCCCGTGGGGCGAGAGCGTAAGTCTCGATTCCGGTTCCGCCGGGAGTGTTGCTCTTGTTGAAATGGACGCTGACGAAGATCGCGTTCGGGTATTTGTTCGCCATGGCCGCCCGTTTTTCCAAGGGAATGAAAACATCGGTCATGCGTGTGACGCGGACGTTGTAACCATTTTCTTCGAGGAGTTTTTTTGCCCGGAGCACCACATCCAGCGTGGCCTCCTTCTCGACTCCCAGCGGCCCTTTGGCTCCGCTGTCGTGCCCCCCGTGGCCGGCATCGAGGATCACTGTGCGCACCGCCGTCGCATTTTTGATCTTTCCCGGACGCATCACGGGCTCGATGATTTTTGTCACATCCATGGCCGAGATGAGAAGTCGGCCGCTCTTGGAGATAACATCGAAGCAGAGCACGTATTTGACGTTGTTGATGTAGACCTCGCGTCCGCCGGCATTGCCCCGGATGGTCCGGCCCTGTCCGGTGAGGGTGAAGGAATTGCCCGAGATGTCCGGGGCATTGAGCTTGTAGAAATTGGCGACATCGGCGATCGGCACATAGCGTCGTCCCTCGTGCAGAACCACGTTCCACTGCGCGGAAACCGCCTGGAGGGCGGCGAGAAGAACCAAGAATATGACGGCTGAGATTCGCACCGGGGCCGAAATTGCGGGTGGGCGGGCGCGGGTGCAAGGGATTTTTCGTGCGAAAGCCGATTGAATCCGCCGCCAATTCGGCCACAATACGCGGTCCGATGTCCGAACTTTCCAAAGCATACGAACCCGGTCTGGTGGAAGACAAATGGTATTCCTGGTGGCAGGAGCAGGGACTTTTCCACGCCGACCCCTCTTCTCCGAAGCCCGGCTACTCGATCGTCATCCCGCCGCCGAACGTCACCGGGGTCCTGACTCTCGGCCATGTTCTGAACAATACGATCCAGGACATCCTTGCCCGCCACGCGCGCCAGACGGGGCACGAGGTGCTCTGGCTCCCCGGCACCGACCACGCCGGCATCGCCACCCAGACGGTCGTCGAACGCAAGCTCCGCAAGGAGGAAAAGAAAACCCGACACGATCTCGGGCGCGAGGAATTTCTCAAGCGCGTCTGGGAGTGGAAGGAAAAGCATGGCGGGATCATCATCAAGCAGCTCAAAAAGCTCGGCTGTTCGTGCGATTGGCAGCGGGAACGTTTCACGATGGATGAAGCCTATGCCCGCAAGGTCCAGGAGGTCTTCGTGGATCTGCATTCCAAGGGACTCATCTACCGGGGCAAGCGGATGGTGAACTGGTGCCCGGTCTCCCTGACGGCGCTGAGTGACGAGGAAGTCATTCCCAAGCCCCAGAAAGGCTACCTGTACCACTTCAAGGTCGAGATCGTTGAACGTCCCGGAACGTTTCTTGAAATCGCCACCACGCGGCCGGAAACGATCATGGGTGATACGGCGGTGGCCGTGAATCCGAAAGATCCGCGTTACAGTGGCTTTGTCGGCCTCCACGTGCGCCGGCCGCTTCCGCTCGAGGATCAGGCTGTCATTCCCATCATCGGTGACGAGGCGGTGGAATTCGAATTCGGCACCGGGGTTCTCAAGGTGACTCCCGCCCATGACAAGACCGACTACGAGATCGGTCTGCGCCACAACCTGCCGGTCGTGGATGTTTTGAACCCGGATGGCACCCTGAACGAATTTGCGGGCGAAGACTTTGCCGGACTTGACCGGTTCGAGGCCCGGGTCGAAGCCGTGGACAAGCTGCGTGAACTGGGAATCCTGGTCAAAGAGGAACCCCACGAGAACCATGTTGGCTTCAGCGAGCGGGCGGACGTTCCGATCGAGCCGCGCCTCTCCGAGCAATGGTTCCTGAAATATCCGAAGACCCATGAGGCCCGGGCCGCTGTCCGCGACCACCTCATCCGGTTTTTCCCCGATCGCTGGGAGAAGGTTTACGATCACTGGCTGGAAAACATCCAGGACTGGTGTATTTCCCGCCAACTTTGGTGGGGACACCGGATTCCCGCCTGGCGGCGGGATCATGTGGAATGTGGAATGAGAAATGAGGAATTGAAATCAGCCGCCGGAGGCGGGACGGCAAATTCCCAATTTCTTGTATCCGTCGAGTCTCCGGGTGAGGGTTGGGTGCAGGATGCCGATGTGCTCGACACGTGGTTTTCTTCGTGGCTGTGGGCTCATGAGACGATGGAACCTGCGGCATTGAAGAAATTCTATCCCACGAGTGCGCTCGTCACAGGCCCCGACATCATTTTCTTCTGGGTGGCGCGCATGATCATGGCCGGGCTCGAATACACCGGGGAGATTCCTTTCCGCAGTGTGTATTTCACCGGCATTATTCGCGACAAGCAGGGACGCAAGATGTCGAAAAGCCGCGGAAACTCCCCCGATCCGCTCGATCTCATTGCCAAATATGGTGCCGACGGGCTTCGTTTCGGTCTGCTCCGCATTGCGCCGCAGGGCCAGGACATCAAGTTCGACGAGCAGCAGATCGTCGAGGGCCGGAATTTCTGCAACAAGCTCTGGAATGCCTGCCGGTTCCGGCTCATGCATGGCGCGGTGGACCCGGCGGCGGATCCCTCGAAGCATGATCTCTCGATCTTTGCCCGCGACCTGCTGGCCCGCCTGGATGCCACCATCCGGCGTGTCAATGAAGGTTACGAGGGGTTCCGGTTCAGTGACATTGCGCAGGCGCTTTACGATTTTGTGTGGGGCGATTTCTGCGACCGCTTTATTGAGGCTGCAAAAGCGGACTTCGATTCTCCCCGGCGGGAGGGAACGCTGGCCGCGATGGATTTCACGATCCGGCACATCCTCCGGCTCCTGCATCCCTATACGCCGTTTCTGACCGAAGAACTGTGGAGTGGGCTTGGTTTCGGACCGCAAAGTCTCATGGAATCCCCATGGCCGGAAGCCGGGGACGCACAACCCGAGCCCCGGGCGGAGGCGGTGTATTCCGCGATTTCCCATGCCCGGAACCTTCGCGCCACCTACAACATCCCGTCCAACAAGCGGCTTGCCTGGCAGTTCACGCCGTCCGCCGACTGGGTGAATGGAGAAATGGCCACCCTCTCGCTCTTCCTGCATGCGGAGTCGCTCACGCCCTGCGAAAAAGCACCGGCCGGCTCAGCCGTCTGCCCGACCGACATTGGGATCCTTTACCTTCCGCTCGGAGGTGTCGTGGATCCCTCCGCCGAGCGCCAGCGTCTCCAGACCGAAATGGGGAAGGTGGAAGCCGAGATCGAGAAGGTTGCCCGCAAGCTCTCCAGCGAGTCGTTTGTCAACAACGCCCCGCCGGCGGTCGTTGCGGAGCATCGCCAACGCCAGCAGGATTGGATGACCCGCCTTGCCGAACTCCAGTCCGCCGTGCAGGCCCTGGGGTGAAAGCTTGCGGAATCAGACAGGGTGCGTAGTGTGGAAAGAATGCCGCGAAGACCGATTGTCAAAATAGGCCCCCACCAACTCGGGGGCCGGGAACTGCTGTTCATTCTGGGCCCCTGTGTGATCGAGTCGGTGGCATTCACCCGCCGGATGGCGAAAAAGCTGAAGGCCATCTGCGACGGGGAGGGAGCGTCGTTCGTTTTCAAAGCCTCCTACGACAAAGCCAACCGCACTTCGGTGAAGTCTTTCCGGGGAACTGACGTCCGTGACGGTTGCCGGTTGCTCGGGGATATCGGGGGGGAATTCGGAGTGCCGGTGACGACGGATGTTCATTCTCCCGGGGAAGCCGAAATTGCCGCGGAGACAGTGGATGTCCTCCAGATTCCGGCTTTTCTGTGCCGGCAGACAGATTTGATTGTGGCCGCCGGATCAAGCGGACGCGTGGTCAATGTGAAGAAAGGCCAGTTCCTGGCTCCTTGGGACATGGCCAACGTGGCAAAAAAACTCGAGGCCACCGGCTGCAAGGCCTTTTTCTTCACGGAGAGGGGAACCACATTCGGCTACAATAACCTTGTCGCCGACATGCGATCCATTTATTGGATGCAGAAGTTGAATTGTCAGGTCGTTTTTGATGCCACCCACTCGGTCCAACGTCCGGGAGGTGCCGGGGAGACGACCGGTGGTGACGGCGAGCTGGCCCCGATACTGGCGCGTGCCGCAGTGGCCGCCGGATGCGACGGCCTTTTTATTGAGACACATGAAAATCCCGCAAAAGCCCTTTCCGATGGACCAAACCAGATTCCGCTGCGGGATCTTCCCCGGCTTCTTGCACAACTCCGAACCCTGCGCGATGCGGTGGTTTAGCCTTTCGGTCCTCGCTTTGATTCTGGTTGCCGCTCCGGTCCACGGCGCGGAGCCTTCGCCGTCTCCCGCAGAAAACCCGCCGGAGCAGAAAAAAGATTTCGATATTCCCGTGCCGTTGGGGATTCCCGTGAAGGGCATCAAGATCCCCCATCGCAATGAAGAGGGAAAACTCCTCATGACCATCGAGGCCGAGGTGGCAAAAAAATTGGACGAGCAGCATGTGGACATGGAGAACATGAAGATCGAGGCCTTCGATGATGATGGGAAAACCATCAACATCGAGCTGCCGCACTCGGTCTTCAACCTGGAGACCCGCATTCTCGAAGGGGACACCCATGCGCTCATCCGCCGGGAGGATTTTGAAATCACCGGAGACGCCGTTGAATTCAACACCAAAACCCGCCAGGCCACTCTGCGCGGAAACATCCGAATGATCATCCAGTCCGCAGAAATCGTCAAATGACCAAGCTCCATTCACTTCTCGCCCTCTTTTTTCTGGGAATCTGTGCAGCCAACGCGCAGGAAACTCCCTCCATGAACCAGGGGGAAAAACAGACCTCCTCCCCGTTGACATCCTTTGCGGGCCTTGGAAAAGACCGTCCGGCCGATGCGAAGACCGAGATCACCGCCAACAAGGAGGCCACATTCGACAACGCGGCCAGTGTCGCGGAGTTTGTCGGGCGTGTGGTCGTCCGGGATCCCCAGTTCACCCTCACCTGCGACCGCCTCAAGGTGACCCTGAGCAAAAATCGCAAGGGCATGGAAGTGGCGGAAGCTGTCGGCAATGTCGTGATCGTCCAGGAAAACACCGAGAAAAACGGCCAGACCACCAAGGCCATCGGACGTTCCGGCCTGGCGACCTACATTCCTGCCACCGGTGAAGTGACCCTCAAAAACTGGCCCTCCGTCCAGCAGGGGATGAACAACCAGGTGGCAACGGAGGAAAGCACGGTCATGGTTCTCAACCGGAACGGGAAATCCCGCACCGTGGGAGGCAGCAAGACCGTGATCACCGACACCAGCGAAGCGGGAACCCGATGAGCGAAGAGATCAACAACGACAATCGCAAGCCGGTTGTGGAGGGCGATCCCCTTCTGCGCACGGACGGTCTCATCAAGATCTACAATGGCCGTTCCGTTGTGAACGGGGTGGACATCAATGTGAAACGGGGCGAGATCGTCGGGCTCCTCGGACCGAACGGCGCAGGCAAGACCACCACATTTTACATGATCGTCGGCCTGATCCGTCCGAACGGAGGGCGCGTCTTTTTTGAAAACGCCGATGTCACCGACATGGCGATGTATCGTCGCGCCAGGCATGGCATGGGTTACCTTCCGCAGGAAGAATCCATCTTCCGCAAACTGACGGTGGAAGAAAACATCATGGCCATTCTGGAAGTGACCAAAGCCTCGAAGGCCGAGCGGAAAAGCCGCTGCGAAGAGCTTCTCACCCGCTTCGGCATCGAGCATCTGGCAAAGAACCAGGCCCTCACGCTTTCCGGCGGAGAGAAGCGTCGTCTCACCATCGCCCGCTCGCTGGTGACGAATCCCTCCCTGCTCATGCTTGACGAACCTTTCAGCGGAGTCGATCCGATCGCTGTGCACGATGTGCAGCAGATTGTGCAGGATCTCCGCGAGCAGGGACTGGCCATCCTCATCACCGATCACAATGTCCGCGAGACCCTGAACATCGTGGATCGTGCCTATCTGATCTACGAGGGCCGGGTCGAAAGCCAGGGCAACAAGGAGTTTCTCCTGAACGATCCCATCAGCCGGAAGCTCTACCTTGGCGAGTCGTTCACGATGTAACCCTCCGGAACGCAAATGGCTTCAAAATCCTCTTCAAAAGCATCCGACAACCGCGTTCCGCACATTACGGTCGGGCATTTTTATGCCAACCATGCGGAGAAGCTGGGGCTGCGGCTGGAGGGATCTTCCCGGGGGTTGAACCGGCTCATCCGCGAACCCACCATCAACCGTCCCGGTCTCGCCCTGTGCGGTTTTTTCAACTATTTTGCGGTCAAGCGGATCCAGGTTCTGGGGGCCGCCGAGTTGAGTTATCTCAAAAGCCTGAAGGCCCCTGAATTGCGGGACCGCCTCCGGGGGCTTTTCTCCAAGAGCATGCCCTGTCTTGTCGTGGCGAGGAACTCCCCCGTGCCGGAGGCCCTGCTGGAGGCGGCGGGAGAATTCGAGACGCCGGTTTTCCGGACCAGCATGATCACGATGAAGTTCATCAACGCGGCGACGATCGCCCTGGAGTTCGACTTCGCACCGTCTTCCTCCGAGCACGGCAGCATGGTGGACATCCTCGGTGTGGGAACGCTCATCCGCGGGGCCAGCGGGATTGGCAAGAGCGAGTGTGTCCTGGGTCTCATCGAGCGCGGCTACAGCATCGTCAGCGACGACATCACCCGGTTCCGTTCCATCGAGGGGCGGGAACTCCTGGGAATGTCCGACAACCTCTCGCGTTACCACATGGAAGTGCGGGGGATCGGCATCATTAACATCGCTTCCATGTTCGGTGCCGGAGCCGTCCGGTCCGAAAAACGTCTCGATTTTGTTGTTACACTGAAAGATTGGCATGAGGTGGAAGATGTGGATAGGATCGGCCTCGACCGTGAAACCTATGAGATTCTTGGCATCAAGATCCCGCATGTCACGCTGCCGGTGAGGACCGGTCGCGACCTGGCACGCCTCGTGGAAGTCGCGGCCTTGGACCAGAAACTCAAAGACATGGGTGAGAACAGCGCAGTTGAATTCAACCAGAGGTTGCTGCATATGATCAGCGAACGCCGGAGCCGGTAATGGGAATACTTTCCAAAAAGAAATCAAATGAAGACGTGCAGCGATGCACGGGAGAGGTGGTTATTGACAACCGGAACGGACTCCACGCCCGTCCGGCGGCCATGTTTGTCAAAATCTCCAGTCGTTACCGTGCCGAGGTGTGGGTGGAAAAGGACGGGGAGCGTGTCAATGGCAAGAGCATCATGGGACTCATGATGCTCGCTGCCGGGAAAGGTTCCCGGCTTCAGATCATCGCCGAGGGGGTCGATGCCGACAAGGCGGTTGCCGAGATCAAAAACCTGGTCGAGACCCGATTCGGGGAAGAGTAGTTGCGGTATTTACGAAGGGATTTTTATCTGCTAGGGATGACCTCCTGATGGAGTCTCCCCACACGACCGGAGCAGAGCAAAGATTCACGGGTATTCCCGTTGCTCCCGGTATTGCCCACTGTGCGGTAATGGTCCAGTGGGAGGAAGACGAGGAAATCGCCTCCCGGAAAATCGAGCCGCAGGAGCTTCCCGAGGAAATCGCGCGCTTTGAGTCGGCTCTTATCGCCACCCGGGCCGAGCTGCTCGAAATCCAGCAGCGCATCGCCAGCGCCATCGGTTCCTCGGATGCCAGCATCTTCGACGCACATCTTCTTGTGGTTGAGGATCGCACATTGATCGATGAAGTGCTCCGCACGCTCGACCGGGAGCGCTGCAACGTCGAATATGTCTTTCACAAGGTGGCCGAGAAGTATTGCCGGACACTCGCCCAGATTGATGACCCCTATCTGCGTGAGCGGGTTGTGGACATTGAGGATGTGACCCGGCGGGTCATCCGTCATCTTCTGGGCAAAGCCTCGCGCAATCCTGCGGCCCACGACCGTCCGCACATCATTGTCGCGCACAATCTCACGCCCTCGGACACCGCGCAGATCAACCGGGAACTGGTCCTCGGTTTTGCCACCGAGGTCGGCAGCAAGACTTCGCATACGGCCATCATGGCCCGCTCACTGGAGATCCCTGCCATTGTCGGTCTGCACGGCATTTGCCAGCAGTTGATGAGCGGTGATGATGTCCTGCTCGACGGTTATTCCGGCACGCTCATCCTGAACCCCTCTCCGGAGACACTGGCCGAATACGGGCGCATCGAGTCTGAGAAGGAAGAAGTTGTCGAGCGTCTGGAGCTGATCCGCGAGACTTCCTCCACCACTCTCGACGGACGCCATATCGTCCTCTCCGCAAATGTGGATCTCCCCGATGAAATTGACGAAGTGACCGGGAGCGGGGCCGAGGGGATCGGACTCTACCGGACGGAATTCCTGTATCTCAACCGGCTTGCCCCGCCGGATGAAGAGGAACAATTCGAGCACTACCGCATTGCCGCGGAAAAGTCGCAGCCGCACGGGGTCATCATCCGGACTCTGGACATCGGCGGTGACAAATCCACGCAGAGCCTGCACCTGCCCGAGGAGGAGAATCCGTTTCTCGGATGCCGGGCCATCCGGTTCTGCCTTCAAAACCCTGAAATTTTCAAGACACAACTCCGGGCCATCCTGCGTGCGGCGACTTTTGGAAATGTAAAGATCATGTACCCCATGATCTCCGGTCTGGACGAGCTTCGTCAGGCAAATGCCATCCTTGAGGAGAGCAAGGCGGAACTGGCCGCCCGGGGGGTGCCGTTCCATCCGTATATCGAGGTGGGGATCATGATCGAGATCCCGAGTGCGGTTCTCGCGGCGGATCACCTGGCGCGGGAGGCGCGGTTTTTCAGCATCGGAACCAACGACCTGATTCAATACACTTTTGCCGTGGACCGGGTGAACGACCGGATTGCCCACCTTTACAATCCCACCCACCCGGCGATCCTTCGTCTTATCAAGATGGCGGTGGATGCGGCCCATGCCAACGGGATTTGGACCGGGGTTTGTGGGGAGATGGCGGGAGACGTGTTGTTGACGCCCCTGCTCATCGGGTTGGGAGTGGATGAATTAAGTGCCACCAGCGCGGTGGTGCCCCGGGTGAAAAAAGCCGTGCAGTCTCTGGATGCCTTGCAGTGTGAGGAACTTGTCCGACAGGCGCTTTCGATGGAAGATGCCGCGCAGATCCAGCAGTTGAGTCTGGAAATGGCCCGCGAACGTTACGCGGAAATTGCCGACTGATGTTCGGACGCCGGTCTACGGACCGGCGGCAGTTCCTCCTGCGGGGTGTTCCTCTCCATGGACCGGTCCACCCGCACCCTCGTGTCCCCTGGCTTTGAGACGGCCGATGTTTTCGAGATTCAGCCCCATGGTTTCGATGCCGAAGCGCCAAGTGACAAGAGCTCCCAGAATGGAGGTGCCTACCAGAATGTAAAGCAGGGTGGAGGTTCCGATGTCGCTGAGCAGAATGGGAAACAGGAAGGCCGTTGTCACGGCACCGATTTTGGCAAAGGAGGCGGCAAAACCTGCCCCCGAGCCGCGAATCTTGGTGGGAAAAACCTCTCCGGCGATCAGGTAGGTCATCGCATTCGGTCCGAGGTTTGTCATGAAATTGAAGAGCATGAATCCGGAGAAGATCAACACGGTTTGTCCTGTTCCGGGAGGCATGTTGGTGGAAAAGGCGGCAAGCAGGAGGCCTGCCGCACAACCGAAAAAGCCGAACACCTGAAGCTTCATCCGCCCGACCCTGTCCGCCAGGAAAACGGCGCAAACAATGCCGATGAGGAGGAGGATGTCGAGGAAGGCGGCTCCCTTGGCGGCGATCATGTCATTGTGGATCACTCCGGCCAGGTTCTGCTCGTGCTGGTTTGTGTGGCCGAGGATCGAGGAAAGGATGGTGGGGGTGAAAATCCCGATCCCGTAGGTGCCGAGATCCTGCAGGAACCAGGGGACCGAGGCGAGGATCGTGGCACGGCGGTGCTTTTTCTTGAACAGTTTCTGAAATTTCGACTTGTGTCGTTCCTGGAGCGGTTCGTCGTCCGGGATTTCCCGGAGCTGGATTTTTTTCGGATACTGGGGATCGCGTTTGAGGAGGAGGAAGAGTTCGGTCTCCGCTTCCTGCACCCGGCCGCGGGACATCAACCACTGGGGGCTCTGTGTGACGAAGAACCTTCCGATGACCACCAGAATGGTCGGGATGATCGCCGTGGCATACATCGTCCGCCAATCACCGATATTCTGGTTGGACTTGAGGATCATGTAGCCGACTGCTGTTCCCACAAGGGCCCCGACCGCCTGGAAGGCAAAGGCACTGAGCACGAGCCGTCCGCGGCAGTTGCTGGGGATGCTCTCCGAAATGACCAGATGAGCGGTCGGGTAGTCGCAGCCGAGGGCCAGTCCCATTCCGAAAAGGAACACCAGGAGCAACGGAAACGTCGGGCTCAACGTTACGGCCACGAGAAACACGAGGAAAAGGATCATCTCCGCAATGAAGAGCTGCTTGCGGCCGAGATGGTCGGCCAGACTGCCCAGAGCAGTGGCTCCGATGAGGATTCCGAACAACGTGGCCGATCCCACCATGCCTTTTTCCGCCGCCCCGAGCTGGAACTCCATGGCAATGAGCGGCAGGGCCACGCCGGTCATGAACACGACCAGACCCTCAAAAAATTTCCCGCCCGTGGCCAGTCCCCAGATCAGCCACTGCATGAGCGTCATGGGCACCTGCGGGACCGTTGTG
>JADHED010002282.1_pt1 | contig 13639 bp, 14 predicted proteins | sample 8952041 | NCBI WGS metagenome assembly JADHED01 (sample SAMN16124423, study PRJNA663239) | bioreactor sludge metagenome | isolation source: sludge (control) | place: India:Bengaluru | collected 2018-09-08
CCAGCAACCGCGAGTCGACGAGCACGGTCCCCACGTCGTCACGGCGCACGAAGTGGCTCCACGAGACGACGTGCTGCACGCTGGGCCACCGATGTGTGTGGACGGGCGTCGTCTCTCCCGCACGAATCGTGGTCTCGAGGACGCGGACGTGCTCGTTCTCGAGCAGGACGCGATGCTGGGCGGCGGCTGCCGCCATGGCGTCGAGCGCCTGAGGCCAGTCGGCGCCCCCCGTCTCACGCTGGTTGCCCATGTGCTCCTCCAGTCGGGCGGCGGGGGGCGATGCAGGCCGGCGCCGGGCGCGAGGTCACCCGGCCGCGTCGAAGGCCGTCCTGATCCAGGCCACCAGCTCGGCGTCGACGTCCTTCGGGTCGGTGAGCTTCACCTTGTAGTTGCACATCTGGCCCGGGGGCAGCTCCTGCAGCCGGTCGGTCGCCTCCACCCCCTTCATGTTGAGGCCGACCTCCACCCGCGTGTTGGTGGCGGGGCCGATCATGGCGAACTGCTTCTTCCGGCGGTAACTGACGTAAGTCTTCTTCGGCGCCTCCTCGAAGTCGCCGAACGTCCGAATCTCCGCCAGCAACCGGTCGTGGATCGGCCGGAGGGCCGCCTTGGGCCCAGCGTAGAGGCCGTCGAGCACCTGCGCGATCGAGAGCCCCTGCGCGTCGGCGGCTCCCCGCCCGTCGGACTTCAGCACCGTGTGGACCAGGGTGTTGGCGTCGCCGTGTCCCATGTTCAGCGTGGACTTGAGCATGGCGACCAACTCGCCATGCTTCGTGAGGCCGCTGCCCTTCACGATGGCGGTGAGCTCCGCCATGGACTTGCCGGTGCGCTTCACGATGTTGTCCAGCTGCGTGGCGATGGCCTTGTTCACGTCGGGCATGGGTGATCCCCCTGGTGGATGCGCGGATTGTGGCCGCGCGCGGCGCCCGGGGCAAGCCCCGCGCGGCCCGGCGCGCGCGGCCCGGTCGCCCGCCGCATGCCGGCGCCGGGTTCCGGGGCCGATCGCCAGCCCCGGCGACGCTCACACCCGGAGCACGCCGCGGAAGCCCCGCACCGCGTAGTACGACTGCGCGCCGTTGTGGTAGACGAACACCCGGCCGTAGCGCCGGTCGCCGAAGAGTGCGCCGCCGAGCGCGCGGACGTCGGGCGGCGTCCTGAGCCAGCTGGAGGTCTTCGTGTCGAACTCGCCCAGTCGCTGCAGTTGCAGGTACTCCGCCTCGGTCAGCAGTTCGATGCCCATCGCGGCCGCCATCTCCACGGCGCTCGTCTGCGGCTTGTGCTCCTTCCGCGAGTCGAGCGCGTCGCGGTCGTAGCAGGTGCTCCTGCGGCCCACGGGGCTCTCGGGGGAACAGTCGCAGAAAGTGACCCGGCCGGTCTCCGCGTCCTGGCCGATCACGTCGGGCTCGCCGCCGGTCGTCTCCATCTCGCGAAGCGACGTCAACGCATCCGGATGCCCCTCGAGCCTGGCCCGGACGTCGTCCCACGCGATACCCGCGTGGCGGCGCACGTTGTCCTCGAAGCGCGCCTTCAGCGTCGTCAGCAACTTCTCGCGCTCCTGAGCTCTCATGGTTGCCGTAGTGTAGCCAATTCGCCGCGCGGCCGTGCCGGCGACTCCGCGAGGTTCGCCGCGAGCCCTCGGCGCTCACACCATGACGGAGCGGGCGCGCCACAGCGGCGCGAGCAGCGCCTGCGGCCCGCTCGTCACGAAGCGTCCGGCACGTTCGCTCTCGGGCAACGCGTTGAAGAACAGCCGCCAGGCGGCGTCCGGCCCGGTATCGGCCCGCGCCGTGGAGGGCTCGGCCGCGCCCGCGTAGAGGCGCCATCGAGCCGCCTCGCGGCAGATCGTCCACGCCAGGGGTGGCTCGCCGGGTGCGTCGTGGCTCACCGCCACCACCACGCTCGTGCCGTCGGGCGCCGGCGTGTCGCGGTAGGCGTGCGGCAGCACCCGCATCGCCGTCTCCAGCAACGGGAGGAGGAACCGGCGCGCCAGCAGCACCTCCGGGCGTCCCCGCGTGCCCACCGCCTCGCGAATCTGCATCTGGTGGTGCCAGTGCTCGGTGTACTCCCGCGCCGTGTCGAAGCGGTTGTCGGACTCGGTCTCTCCAGCCCACGCGACCGGGAACAACGCCGGCGCTTCCGGGTCCAGAGAGGCCACGAAGTCGCTCATCCACCGTCCGGCCACGTCGACGAGGTCGACGAGCACGCGGGCGCTCAACCGCGCGCCGAACGCGACGCCCGTGGCGTTGAGCCGCTGGACGAGCGCGACGACGTCAGCGTAGCCCGCCACGGGACCGTCAGGGGCGAGGAGGTGGCCGTCGCGGTGGGCGGCCAGCTTCCTCAGCATGCCGTCGAGCAGGTGCGCGACCACGTCGTGCACGCGCCACGCGCCGGCGAGGGTCGGCCGCTGCCCATCGCCGACGTGGAGCGACCGCAGCAGGGCCACGAGTTCCGCGTGGAGCGGCGTGAACAGGGGAGCGGTGTCGAGCGGGGCCGGTGCGCGAAGTGCGGTCATGGCGGTCGTTGGCGCTGCAGGGGTGCGACGTGCGCCGCGGCGGGCCAGTCGCCGCGCTCCGGGGCGATCATCCACGTGACCTTGTCGACGAAGGACCCGGGCTTGGCTGGCGACGGTCAGGCTCGCGCCCTCGTTCGTGCCTGGGCAATGGCGAGCCCCGTCACGAGCAACTGGGCGGCCAGGACGACGAAGAGCAGGTAGAACGCGTAGACGAAGGCTCGAAGATCGTTGTACGGCGGCCCCGTGAGGGTCCAGAAGTCCGGCCGACCCACGTCATGCCAGACATCGGTTCCGGCCAGGAACATGACCACCCAGCACGAGAGCGCCAGGATGCCCAGAAGGGCGAGGGTCCACACCTTCCCGGCCATACTCCCTCCATTCGAAGCCGTTCCCGCAGCCGCCCTCCCCTACCGCCGCCCCAGGCCGAGCTCGTCGAGCACCCGCTCGTCGTCGCGCCAGTCGGATCGCACCTTGACGTGGAGTTCGAGGAACAGGCGGCAGCCGAAGAAGCCCTCGAGTTCGAGGCGCGCCTCGGTGCCGACGCGCTTGATCATCGAGCCCTCGCGCCCCACGACGATGCCCTTCTGCGAGGGCGACTCGACGAGGATCACGCAGGCCACCTTCATCAGCCCGCGGTCGTCGGGCTCCTCGAAGCGTTCCACCATCACCGCGGTCGTGTACGGCAGCTCGTCGCGCAGGTGGTGCAGCAGCTTCTCGCGCACCACCTCGGACACGTACGTGCGCTCGGGCTGGTCGGTGAGGTAGTCGTCGGGGTAGAGCGCCTCGCCCTCGGGCAGGTGCTCGTGCAGCGCGCGCTCGAGCCGGTCGACGCCGTCGCCGGTGAGCGCCGAGATCGGCACGATCTCCGCGAACTCGCGCAGGTGCCGCACGGTCTCGATGAGGGGCAACAAGGCCGGCTTCGGCATCCGGTCCACCTTGTTGAGCGCCAGCAGGACGGGCTGCCTCGCGCGCGTCAGCAGCTGCCCCACGTAGCGGACGCCGCCGCCCACGGGCTCGCTGGCGTCGAGCACCCACACGAGCACGTCCACCTCGCGCAGCGTCTCGAGCGCGGCCTCCACCATGCGGGCGTTCATCCGGTGGACGGGCTTGTGGATGCCCGGCGTGTCCACGTAGATCACCTGCGCCTCGGGGGTGGTCCTCACCCCGAGAATCCGCGTCCTCGTCGTCTGCGGCTTGTCGGAGACGATGGCCACCTTCGTGCCGACGAGGCGGTTGATCAGCGTGGACTTGCCCGCGTTGGGGCGGCCGACGAGGGATACGAAGCCAGAGCGCATGGGAAGGGCGTCAGAGGTCGTCCGGAGTGAGCCCGGTGTGTCGCGCGAGCCGCGCATGCGCCCTCGGCCCGAGTTCCTCACCATCGTGGAACGCGAAGACGACGTCGCGCCACCCGGGGCGCATCAACGTCCGGTGAGATCCGCTCTGGCGCTTCACGCCCCACCCGAGTCGCAGGAGCGCGGCGAGCACGCGGCCCGCCTTGGTCGAGGGCCAGGTACTCACGCGGCGCGGAACGAGACGTCCAGCAACTCCCCTGGCGCCTCGGCGTGTTCGAGCCGCTCGGCCAGGACCCGCAGCGCGAGCGCCTGAACGCGTGCCAGGGCCTGCTCGCGGCTGTTGCCGTAGCACATGGCCCCAGGCAAGTCGGGGACTTCGGCAATCCACCGGCCGTCGTCTTCGCGCTCGATCTCGATGGGAAAGCTGACGCTCATCACGGCTACAGTAGCACGCGCGGCGGGGGCCAGCCGGGCCTTGCCCTACGCCTCGTCGCCCACCGGCGCGCGCTTGTGCACCCGCACGCGCAGGATGCGGCGGCGATCGGCCTCGATCACCTCGATGTCGAGGTCGTCCACCGTGAACCGCTCGGCCGAGGCCGGCACGCGGCCGAGGTGCTAGAGCAGGTAGCCGCCGAAGGTCTCGAACCCCTCGCCCTCGATGTGGATGTCGAGGCGCTCCTGCACCTGGTCGACGCCCACGCGCCCGCTGACGAGGAAGGTGTCCTCGCCCTCCTGCGCGATGGGCTCGGTCTCCACGTCGTACTCGTCGCGGATCTCGCCCACCAGCTCCTCGAGCAGGTCCTCGATGGTGACCAGCCCCGCGGTGCCGCCGTACTCGTCCACGACGATCGCGCTCTGCACCTGCCGGCCCTGGAACTCGCGCAGCATCTCGGGCACCCGCTTGGTCTCGGGGACGAAGTGCGCGGGGCGCATCAGCTCGGTGACCGGGGTGTCCGCCGGCAGCTCGCTGCGGATCAGGTCCTTCACGAAGACGAAGCCGAGCACGTTGTCGAGGTCGTCCTTGTAGATCGGGATGCGGGAGTACTCCTGCTCGCGGAAGAACGCCCGCAGGTCGGCGAGGGTCGCGGTGCCCTCGATGGCCACGATGTCGGGACGCGGCGTCATCACCTCCCGCACGAGGCGGTCGCCGAAGCCGACGATGGAGCGCAGCAGCTTGTGCTCGCCGCCCTCGTCGATGGGCGTGGGGGCCTCGCCGCCGCCCGCCGCGGCGTCCGACTCCGCCTCCTCCACCGGGCCGCGCTCGCGCCGCTCGGCCAGGGCGCACAGCGCGCGGGTGATGGGGGCGAAGGCCGCCGCCACCCAGGCGAAGGACGGCAGCAGCGCCTCGAGCACCTGCTGCGGCCGCCCCGCGACGATGGCCCACGGCACTACGTGCTCGCACGCGACGGCGAAGGCCACCATCGCCAGCACGAGCAGGCCGAACTGGTGCGGCGACTGCGCGCCGATGACCGGCGCGAGCAGCGCGCCCGCCAGGATCACGATCGCCGCGAGCAGCAGCCTGGCCGGGATGAACAGCCGCGCCGGGTTGTCCAGCAGCTCGCCCAGGGCGTCGCTGCGGCCGGCCCGCTCGGCCATGAGGCGGCGCGACAACCGCATCATCGACGAGAAGGCCGCCTGCACGGTGCCGACGTACACCGCCGCCACGGCCAGCAGGAAGATCAGCAGGGGCCTCATCGCCGGCGCCCCCGCTCGATGAGGCCGGCCGCCAGGCCGCCCTTCCGGCGCAGCCGCGCCTCGACGCGGGCCATCCGCCCGCCGTCCTCCGGCGACTCGTGGTCGTAGCCGAGCAGGTGCAGCAGCCCGTGCAGCGCGAGCACCCGCAACTCCACGCCGAGGGGGTGCCCGGCCGCCTTCGCCTGGCGGCGCGCCACGCCCGTGGCGATCACGAGATCGCCCAGGGAGGGGAGGTCGCCCGCCACGTCCAGGGGGTCGGCGGGGAACGAGAGCACGTCGGTGGCGTAGTCGCTGTCCCGGTAGTCGCGGTTGAGCGCGCGCATCCGCGCGTCGCTCACGAGCGCGATGGCCACCTCGCCGGCGGCCTCGCGCGGCGCGACGCCGGCCAGCCAGGCCGCGAGGCCGGGCACCCGGACGGGGCGGCCGCGGCCGTCGCTGATCGTGACGCGGACGCGGGCCGGCACGCGCGTCCCGGCCCGCGGGCGAGGTTTGGGCAGGTCGGCACTCATGAGGGACGGCCCGTGATGTCGAGGTCGAGGCGGTCGGCGCCCGATCGGGGGCCGGCCGCGCCGAAGTCCGCGTACGCCTTGACGATCTGCTGCACGAGCTTGTGGCGCACCACGTCGCGCTCGTCGAAGAACACGAAGCCGATGCCCTCGATGGCCTTCACCACGCGCAGGGCCTCGACGAGCCCCGAGACCCGGCCGGGCGGCAGGTCGATCTGCGTGATGTCGCCGGTGATCACGGCCTTCGACCCGAACCCCAGCCGCGTGAGGAACATCTTCATCTGCTCGGACGTGGTGTTCTGCGCCTCGTCGAGGATCACGAACGCGTCGTTGAGCGTGCGGCCGCGCATGAACGCGATGGGCGCCACCTCGATCACCCCGCGCTCGAGGAAGCGCTCCACCCGCTCGGCGTCGAGCATGTCGTAGAGGGCGTCGTAGAGCGGCCGCAGGTACGGGTTCACCTTCTCCTGCAGGTCGCCGGGCAGGAACCCGAGCTTCTCGCCGGCCTCCACCGCGGGCCGCGCCAGGATGATCCGCGTCACCTTCTTGTTGACCAGGTACGACACGGCCTGCGCCATGGCCAGGTAGGTCTTGCCGGTGCCGGCCGGCCCGACGCCGAAGACGATGTCGAAGGCCTCGATGGCGTCGAGGTAGGTGCGCTGGTTGGCGCTCTTGGGCACCACCTGGCGCTTGCTCGACGGGCGGAGGGTGCGCTTGAGGAAGTAGTCGCGCAGGTCGACGGCCGGATCCTGCGCCACCAGCTGGCTGGCCGACTTCACCTCGCCCTTGCCGAAGCGATACCCCTCGCGCAACAGCGACGCGAACTGGCCCACCACCGCCTCGACCCGGTCCAGGCCAGCGGGTTCGCCCTCGACGATCAGCTCGTGGCCGTCGGTGCGGATCCGCACCTTGAACAGGGCCTCGAGGTTGCGCAGGTTCTCGTCGTACGACCCGAAGAAGGTCTCGAGGCCGTCCTCGGGAACGGCGATCTTGCGCGTCGCTGGCAAAATCGGCGTATCTCCTTGATAAATCGCCGCTTATCGCGGCGAAGCTTACTACGCGCCCGCCCGGGGCGTCAACGCGCCCACCTGCAGCGACAGCTCCTTCAGCTGCCGGGCGTCCACGGTGGACGGCGCCCCGGTCATCAGGTCGGTGGCCGCCGCCGTCTTCGGGAAGGCGATCACCTCGCGGATCGAACTCTCGCCCGCGAGGATCGCCGTGATCCGGTCGAGGCCCAGCGCGATGCCACCGTGCGGGGGCGTGCCGTACTGCAGCGCCTCCAGGAAGAACCCGAAGCGGGTGCGGGCTTCCTCGTCGCTGAGCTTCAGCAGCTGGAAGATCTTCGCCTGCAGCTGCGTGTCGTGGATGCGGATGCTCCCGCCGCCGATCTCGCTGCCGTTGAGCACCAGGTCGTAGGCCTTGGCCCGCACCTCGCCCGGCGCGGCGTCCAGCTTGCCGAGGTCCTCGTCCACCGGCGAGGTGAACGGGTGGTGCATCGAGACGTGGCGGTCCTCCTCGGGATCCCACTCGAGCAGCGGGAAGTCGACCACCCAGGTGAAGGCGAACTCGTCGGGCTTCATCAGGCCGAGGCGCTTGCCGAAGCCCAGGCGCATCTGGCCCAGCCACTTCGACGTCGCGTCGGGCCGCCCGGCCCCGATCACGAGCAGGTCCTGCGGGCCGGCCCCGGCCGCGGCCAGCAGGGCGCCCGCCACGTCCTCGCCAATCGCCTTCAGCGCCGAGGACTGCAGCGCGCCCTCGGGGCTGCGGCGGATCCACACGAGCCCGGCCGCGCCGAGCTGCTTCGCCTGCTCCCCGAGTTCGTCGATCTCGCGACGCGACCAGGCCGCCGCCCCCGGCACGACGAGCCCGCGCACCACGCCTTCGCTCTCGAGCGCCGCCTTGAACGGCGTGAACGACGACGCCCGGGCCGCGTCCGAGAGGTCGGCGATCGGCAGGCCGAAGCGCAGGTCGGGCTTGTCCGAACCGTAGCGCGCCATCGCCTCGGCGTAGGACATGCGCGGGAACGGCCGCGGCACCTCGACGCCGATCTCCGCGAAGATCGCCGCGATGCAGGGCTCGATCAGCTCGAAGACCAGATCCTCGGTGGCGAAGGAGATCTCCACGTCCACCTGCGTGAACTCGAGCTGGCGGTCGGCGCGCTGGTCCTCGTCGCGGAAGCACTTCACGATCTGGAAGTAGCGGTCGAGGCCCGAGATCATGAGGATCTGCTTGAAGATCTGCGGCGACTGCGGCAGCGCGTAGAACTCGCCCGGGTGCACGCGGCTCGGCACGAGGAAGTCGCGCGCGCCCTCGGGCGTGCTCTTGCCGAGGATCGGCGTCTCGATCTCGAGGAACCCCTGCGCGTCGAAGTAGCGGCGCACCGCCAGCGCGACCCGGTGGCGCAGGACGAGATTGCGCTGCATCCGCTCCTTGCGCAGGTCGAGGTAGCGGTACCGCAGCCGCATCTCCTCGTTCACCGGGGCCTCGTCGGCAATCTGGAAGGGCGGGCGCTTCGCCTCGCTGAGCACGCGGATCTCGCGCGCCAGCACCTCCACCTCGCCGGTGCCGATCTTCGGGTTCACGGTGTCGGCCGAGCGCGGCTCCACCAGCCCGCTGACGGCCACCACGTGCTCGGTGCGCAGGGCCTGGGCCCGCGCGAGCAGGTCCGCGTTGTCGCGCACCACCACCTGCGTGACCCCGTAACGGTCGCGCACGTCGACGAAGACGAGCGAGCCGAGGTCGCGCACGCGGTGCACCCAGCCGAGCAGCACGGCCTCGCGGCCGTTGTCGGCGGGGCGCAGCGCGCCGCAGGTGTGGGTGCGTCGAAGGTCACCGAGCAGGTCAGCCACGGAAGGTCCTGTGCGAGAGCGCATGCTGCCCGAGCCACCCCGCCGGCACGCGGCAGCAGGCGTCCCGGGGGTTCACATCGATCACCGCGCCGGCGCGGTGGGTGGCGCGCACGAGCTCAGGCGCCCAGCCGCGCCTTCACGTGGGCCGCGACGTCGGCCCGCGGCGCCGTCGCCTGTTCGCCGGTGCGCATGTCCTTCACCGTCACCGTCCCGGCCGCCGCCTCGTCGTCGCCCACCACGGCGACGAGCGGCACGCCGCGGCCCGCGGCGTACTTGAACTGCTTGCCCAGCTTGTCGGCGTCCGGGTAGACGTCCACGCGCAGGCCGGCCGCCCGAAGGTCGCGCGCCAGCCCAAGGGCGGTTGCGGCGCCCTCGCGGTTCCAGAGCGTCACCATCACGTCGGCGCCGGCCCCGGCGAGCGACGCGGGGAACATGCCCCGCTCCCCCATCACCACGATGATGCGCTCCAGGCCCAGCGAGAAGCCCACGGCCGGCACGTCCTGCCCGAGGAACATGCCGACGAGGTTGTCGTAGCGCCCGCCGCCACCGAGGCTGCCCGCGAGGTCCGGCACGGCGATCTCCATGATCGCGCCGGTGTAGTAGGAGAGCCCTCGCGCGAGGCTGGGATCGACCCGCAAGCGGCCGGCCGCGGCCGTGGCGCCGGCCAGCGCCAGGATGTCGCCCAGTCCCGTGACTCCCCGCAAGCCCTGCTCGTGGCTGCCGACGTAGTCGCCCAGCCGCGTGCCGACCTCGGCGTTGTAGCGCTCGGGGTCGGCGCGATGCGCCTCGGCGAGCGAGGTCACCTCGGCGAAGAAGTCGAGCACGCGCGCGCCGGGCCCGTCGGCGATGCCCCTCGAGGCCAGCTCGCGGCTGACGCCCTCCCGGCCGATCTTGTCGAGCTTGTCGAGCGCGACCAGCGCGTCGCCGTGCAGGGCCGCCGGCACGCCCGCGGCCTCGAGCAGGCCCGACAGCACGCGGCGGTCGTTGATCCGGATCGTGAAGTCGCTGAACCCCAGCGCCCCCAGCGCCTCGGCGGCGGCGCCGCACACCTCGGCCTCCACGAGCGGCGAGGTCGAGCCGACGACGTCCACGTCGCACTGGTAGAACTCGCGGAAGCGGCCGCGCGCCGGGCGGTCGGCGCGCCACACGGGCTGGATCTGGTAGCGCTTGAAGAAGCGCGGCAGCTTGGCGCGGTGCTCGGCCACCACCCGCGCCAGCGGCACGGTGAGGTCGTAGCGCAGCGCGAGGTCGGCCTGGCCCGAGGCCTCGTGCTCGCCCCGCTTGAGGATCTTGAAGATGAGCTGGTTGCCTTCCTCCCCGTACTTGCCGAGCAGCGTCTCGATGTTCTCGACGGCGGGCGTCTCGAGCGGCTCGAAGCCGTACCGGCGGTAGACGCCCTCGATGACGCCGATCACGTGCTGGCGGCGCCGGAGGTCCTCGGGCAGGAAGTCGCGCATGCCGCGCGCGGGCTGGGTGGAGGGGGGCACTGGGATTCTGAACCTTGCGCCTTGCGGCGTGAGCCTCGAGCCCTCGAGCGGACCGCGCAGGGTTGCAGGTGTTGCTCCGCGCACCCCATGCGCGACCGGACGAACTCGGGACTCACACCTGGTCGTGTTCCGACACCGGATCCATGTAATCGAGCCGGTACTTGACGTACCGGGCGGCGTAGTCGCGGATCGAGGCCTTCTCCTCGTCGGTGAGCGGCCGTCGCACCTTGGCGGGACTCCCCATCACGAGCGAGCCCGGCGGCACCTGCGCGCCCTCCACCACCAGCGCCCCGGCGGCGACGATGGAATCGCTGCCGATGCGGGCGCCGTTGAGGACGATGGCGCCCATCCCCACCAGCACGCGGTCCTCGATGGTGCACCCGTGGATGGTGGCCGAGTGACCGATGGTGACGTCCTCGCCGATCACCGTCGGGTGCGTGTCGCGCATCACGTGGACGATGGTGCCGTCCTGGATGTTGGTGCGGGCCCCCACCCGGATGTAGTTCACGTCGCCGCGCACGACGACGTTCATCCAGAGGCTCGCGGCCTCGCCGAGCACCACGTCGCCGATGACCTGGGCGGACGGGTCCACGAAGGCGTCGGGCGCCACGGTCGGCACCACGCCCTTGTAGGGGCGAATCATAAGCGGTCGATTATATCGTGGCTTGGGGCTTGGGGCTTGGGGCCAGCCGTCCGGCTCCGCCGGAGAGGGCGGGCGCCCGTGCTCGTCGCCCGGACCGGCGCGCGCGCCTGCCGATGGGCGACGGAGATCGGCGTGGACCCACGCCACCGCGGGGCCGGTGGCCCCTGGGCCCACGCCACGGGCCTCACGCCGTAGAATGTCCGCCATGCGCATCGCCTACCAGGGAGAGCCGGGGGCCTTCAGCGAGGCCGCCGCACTGAAGTTCCGGGCCGACGCCGAGGCCGTCTCGTGCCCGCAGTTCGAGGACGTGTTCGAGGCCGTGGAACGGGGCCGCGCCACGCTTGGCATCCTGCCCATCGAGAACTCGATCGGCGGCACGATTCACCGCAACTACGACCTGCTCATCCGTCACGAGCTGCGGATCGTGGGCGAGGTGGAACTGCCGGTCGCACACGCCCTGCTCGCCCTGCCGGGCACCACGATCGACCAGGTCAAGACGATCTACTCCCACCCGCAGGCGCTCGCGCAGTGCGACCGGTTCCTGCGCAGCCTGAAGGGCGTGGAGGTGGTGGCCACCTACGACACCGCCGGCAGCGCGAAGCTGCTGAAGGAGCGCGCGCTCGCCCAGGCGGCCGCCATCGCCTCGGCGCGCGCGGCCGAGGTGTTTGGCCTCGACGTCCTGCAGCACGGCATCCAGGACTTCGCCGACAACGTGACCCGCTTCCTGGTGCTGGGCCGCCTCTCCACCGCCGAGGACGCCCGCATCCCCGACGCCGACAAGACGACGATCGTCTTCGCGCTGCCGAACGAACCGGGCGCGCTGTTCAAGGCGCTGTCGGTGTTCGCCCTGCGCGGCATCGACCTCACGAAGCTGGAGTCGCGCCCGATTCCCGGCCGCCCCTGGGAGTACCTGTTCTACGCCGACCTGAACATCGGGAACCACGAGCTGAAGTGCGGCCGCGCCCTCACGCACCTCGCGGAGTTCGCCACGTCGCTGCGGACGCTGGGCAGCTACCGGGGCGTGGTGCGGGGGAGGTAGCGCCGGGGCGGCCGTGGGGCACCGGCGCCGGCTCACCCTGACCGGCGCGCCCTTCCGGCAGTTCCGGACCGGGGCGCCAGCAGCGCCCGGTGCCCCTCACCGTGCGAGCAACGGGCCGAGGTCAGCCCACGAGGAAACACAGCGGACCGGCCTGCACGTTGCCCCGGAACCGCTGCCCCTTGAACTGGGCGTCGCAGCCCGATTCCACCCTCTTGGGCTGGGGGGCGTTCACGCCCCACTCGTACTCGTCCACGTAGTCGTCGTTCGTGTCGGAGTCGCTGTCGACCTTCACGACGAAGCAGGTCTGGGCGTAGAACGTGTCGATGTACCGGCTCTCGATGCGCGCCTTGGTGAACTTGCCGCCCCAGGTCTCGATCTCGGCCCCCATCGACCAGTACACGGCGTAGTTCTTCTTCCAGGCCTTGAAGCGGATGTGCCCGCCGGCGGCTGGGAAGAAGTCCTGCTGGGACGGGTTCGTCGACGCGAACGACTGCACGCGGTCGCTGGCCTCCACCAGCACGAAGTCTCCTTCGCCCCGGGCGGCCGAGAGCAACTGGCTCTGCGCGAGGGCGCTGGACGTGCCCGACAGGTCGATGGACCTGAGGCCCCCGCTGCGATACCGGGCGGAACCGAACTCGGTCTCCGTCAGGTGCACGGCTTGCCCACCGATGACGACGCGCCCTTCGTCGTCGGAGACCAGGTCGAGAAGCGGGTCGCCGATGGTCAGCACCGCATTCCCCGACTTGTCGACCTTCTGGTACTTGCCCCGCCGGCAGACGGAGCCGCGAAGGCTCAGGGTCGCGGGGTCCGCCCGCACCCCGAAGCTCTTCTCGACGTACTTGAGGAACTCCTCGGGCGACTTGAACTCGCAGCGCCCGTGGGTCAACTCCGCTTTCTCAGGGAACGTCAGGACGGTCTTGCCCGCGGCCTTGTCCGTCGCAAGGCGGTAGTTCCCGGCGGAGCCTTCGGGAAGCGACATCGGCTTCTCCCTGCCGTGTTTCCGGGGCATCTCGGTCCTCCCTTCACCGACACCTCCCCCGTGCTCCGCCGGGCCCAGGGTCCTTGTGGTCCCCAGTGTCCCGAGAGCCATGGGCCAGCCGCAGGTGTCACCTGCGAAGCCGGTCGGCATCGTCCGAGAAAATGTCGCGAGGAGGTGCATCTTCCCGCTCGGGCCGCGGAAAGTCAATGTTCCCTGGCGCGAGGGGCCGTGCGCGCCCGGCGCGGTGGCCGCTGGGGGCGGCACTCAGGACACGTCGAGCTTCACACCGCGGGCGGGCTCGCGCGGGCGGCCCTCGTCGCCGCCGAGCGACGACAGCCGCGCCTCGATGAGCATGCGCAGCAGGCGCAGCGCTTCGCGCTCGGTCTCGTGCAGCGAGTGCTTCACCTCGTCGGGCACCGACAGCGTGCGCAGCGCCTGGGTCAGCATCGGGCCCAGCCCGGCGCACAGGCACACGGACCGGTCCACGTGGGGCGCGCCGGCGCCGCCCCCGGCCTCCGCCCGAGCGCTGCCACCGCCGGGTGGCGGGGGCGTTGGCCCCGCCCCATCGTGCACGCCGTCCGCCTCGCGTGCCGTCGGCCCCGGCCCGGCCGCCCCGCCGTCGCCGGCGGTCGCCCCT
>JADHED010002283.1_pt1 | contig 13624 bp, 14 predicted proteins | sample 8952041 | NCBI WGS metagenome assembly JADHED01 (sample SAMN16124423, study PRJNA663239) | bioreactor sludge metagenome | isolation source: sludge (control) | place: India:Bengaluru | collected 2018-09-08
CCCAAGCGCCGTCAGGCCATCAACCGTTACCGGCTCGCCGCGTCAGCCAGGCATCGAGCTGATTGGCGAACTGCTGTCGCTCCCGCGGGCTCAGCGTGGCCGGACCGCCAGTCCGCACCCCGCTGTCACGCAGCTCGCTCATGAAGTTGCGCAGCGAAAGCTGCTGCCGCATGTTTTCAGCGGTGTAGAGCTGGCCACGCGGATTGAGTGCAACACCACCGCGGTCGATCACCTGTGCCGCCAGCGGAATGTCGGCGGTCACCACCAGATCACCCGGCTGCATCGCCTCGGCAATCCGCTGGTCGGCCATGTCGAAGCCGGCCGGCACGCAGACCATCTTGAGGTGGGGCGACGGCGGCAGACGAATGGCCTGGTTGGCCACCAGCGTCACGGTGACCGCGCGCTTCTGCGCGGCGCGAAACAGAATCTCCCTGATCGCGCCCGGACAGGCATCGGCATCGACCCAGATCTGCATCGACAGACTCAACCGGCGCTGAAGCCCTTCATCGCCACCCCCACCAGCACGCTCAGCAGCAGCCCGACGGTCGGCAGAAAACTGAGGGCAAACCCCAGACTGCGCGACGCCGGCTCACGCACATAGGCGCGCAGATAGATCACCCGTCCCACCAGAAAGACCGCGCCAACCAGCGCAACCCACTCCGGCGACCAATAACGCGCAGCCAGCCAGAGCGCGGGAATGAAGGCCACCAGCTGCTCCAGGGTGTTCATCTGTACCCGGTAGTAGCGCTCGAACATCTCGTGGCCGCTGGTGGCCGGCGCCGCCACGCCATACAGACCGCGCGCCCGTCCCACCAACATGCCGAAGGTGAGGAACTCCAGAATGGCCAGCACCGTCACCAGATCAATCCACAGCATCATTCAATCTCCAGTCGATGAAAGGGAAAGCAAAAACAGCACTGCACAAGCGACCCTACCCTGCTCACGCCTGATCGTCGCCACCCGGCCACATCCGTGACAGCAGCGAGTCGCGCAGAAAGAACTGATGCCACAGTGCCGCGGCACTGTGCAGCGCCACCAGCAGAAAAACCAACGTGGCCAGAATTTCGTGCAGCTCTTTCAACTGCTCGGCCAGCGGCTTGTTCTCGCCCAGCAGCACCGGCAAGGCGATCTGGTTGAACAGCACCACCGGCCTTCCTGCGGCCAGCGACATCAGGTAGCCGCTGAACGGCAGCACGATCAGCAGCAGATAGAGCCCCCGATGGGTCCAGAGCGTCAGACTCTGCTGCCACTGCGTCGGGGCGAACACTGGCGGCGGCGCTGTGTCGAGCAGCCGCCATCCCAGCCGCAGCAGCGTCAGCAGCATCACTGTGATGCCGATCGACTTGTGCCAGCCGATCACCACCCCCTTCTCGGGTCCGGCCGGCATCTCCTCGAAGTAACTGGCCAGCGCAAAGAGTGCCACCACCAACAGCAGCGTGACCCAGTGGAACAGTTGCGCCGTCAGGCCATAGCGTTTGGGACTGTTATGCCAACCCATTGTCACTCCTCCTTTTTTATTACTTTGGTGGTCTGCGAGGCAGTCAGGTCGATTCTACCCTGCTCCGGGCATTCGGCCCACTCCGGGAGGCCATCGTCAGTCTTTTTGTCATGGCTGCAGATCGCTGTGGTGAAACTCAGTTGCTCAAGGCGCGTCGTCTGTTCGCTCCAGCTTGCTCAATTCGAGCCGCGCCAGCGGGTTGTCCTGCTTCGCGGCCCGTTCGAGCCAGCGGCGCGCCTCGCTCAGGTTGCGGCTGACGCCGTCGCCATGGGCATAGATCTGCCCCAGCCGAAGCTGGGCCAGGTCGTAGCCCTGCTCGGCAGCCATCTGATAATAACGCACGGCCTGCTCGGGCTGGCGTTCGTCACTGCGACCGAGGCTGAACATCTGTCCCAGGTTGTACTGGGCAAACTGGTTGCCGGCATCGGCGGCGCGCTGATACCAGATACGGGCCTGCTTGCGATCGACCGGGCCACCCTCGCCACGCTCGGCCATGACGCCGAGCGAGAAGAGCGCGGTGGGGTTCTGCTGGGCCGCAAGTTCATTGTAGAGCGCCATGGCCCGGGGGAAATCGCCCTGCTGGTAGGCGTCGAGCGCCTCCTGCAGGGCATTGAGGTCACGAAAGTAGAGAAAGTAACCCGCCACCAGCAGCAGGGCCAGACCCAGCAGAAAGTAAAGCCGGCGCTTGCCATCGTAGACAAATCTGTTCATCGATCGAACCCGGATTTGATCAAAAAATCAGTGCGTTGAAGTGATGATGCCGGTTTGCGGCCGCCCTGGAAACCTCTGACCCCGACATAAAGAAAGGCCCGGCGTGGCCGGGCCCTTCGATCGGCGGTTTGCCTGGCGCTCAGCGCACGCCGGCCGAGCCGGTTGGAATCTCCTTGAAGGGCACATTCTTGTCGATGCGCGCCTCCTGCGGCAGACCCAGCTCACGCTCGGCGATGACGTTGCGCTGCACTTCATCCGAACCACCGGCGATGCGCATGGCCGGAATGCCGAGGTAGATGTCCTGAAACAGTCCGCCGCCGAACTGGGCACCCGCCCCGTGATCGGCTCCGAACGGACCTTGCAGCTCCATCGCGAAGGCCGAAAGCTCCTGCAGCAGAATGCCGCCGGAGAGCTTCAGCACCGCGCTCTCGGTGCCGGGTGCGGCACCGCTCGACAGCTTCGACAGCACGCGGTAGCCGGTCAGCTCCAGCGCCTTCAACCGGCTGTAGAACTCGCCGATCTTGCTGCGCACCAGTCCATTCTCGATCGCCGGCTTGCCATTGACGTAGCAGTTTTTGGCCAGCGCGGTGAGCGCCGTGTAGGCGGCATCGGGGGTGAGCCCCATGCCGGTGCCGATCGACATCCGCTCGTTCATCAGCGTGGTGATGGCCACCGCCCAGCCGTTGCCTTCGCGGTCGAGCCGGTTGGCGTCGGGGATGCGCACGTTGGTGAAGAAGACTTCGTTGAAATTGGCGCCGCCGGTCATCTGCTTGATCGGCCGGATCTCGATGCCCGGGCTCTCCATGTCGACCACGAAGTAGGTCAGTCCCTTGTGCTTCGGTGCGTTGAAGTCGCTGCGGGTGACCAGAATGCCCCACTTGGAGTAGTGGGCACCGGAGGTCCACACCTTCTGGCCGTTGATGACCCACTCGTCACCCTGCCGCTCGGAGCGGGTGCGCAGGGCCGCGAGGTCAGAGCCGGCGCTTGGTTCGCTGAACAGCTGACACCAGATGATGTCGCCACGCGCCATGGTCGGCAGGTGACGCTTCTTCTGCTCTTCGGTGCCGTGGTACATGATGGTGGGGCCGGCCATGCCGAGGCCGATGCCGAAGACGTTGGGCGGGGTCTCGTAACGGCGCTCCTCCTGGCTGAAGATGATGTTCTCCATGACGGTGCCGCCACGGCCACCATACTGCTTGGGCCAGGTGATGCAGGCCCAGCCGGCATCGTACTTCTTGGCCTGCCAGGCCTGCGCCTGCTTGACCATCTCCTTGCTCTCGTTTTCGGAGAACATGCCGTAGCGCTCGGATTTTTTCGGGTCTTTCAGTACGGCATTCTGGTCGAGCCAGGCACGCGCCTCGGCGCGAAACGCCGCTTCTTGGGGGGTATCGTTGAAGTCCATGTTCCGTTCCTTTTGATTATCGGGGTGTCAGCAACCGGTCGCCGGGGCCACTCAGGCCACCTTGCGCTCCAGGGCCTTGAGCAGTTTTTCCCGCCACAGGATGCGGCCGCCCAACAGGGCCTCGAGGTGGCGCATCCGCTTGACGAACATGTGGCAGTTGCCCTCCCAAGTGAAGCCAATGCCGCCATGCACCTGCAGGTTCTCCTGCGCGGCAAACTCGTAGGCATCGCAGAGGGTGCTGCGGGCCAGGGCGGCGGCCTCGGCGATGTCGGCCGGGCTGCTGTCGAGTGCCCAGGCGCCGTAGAGGCAGTTGGAGCGGGCCAGCTCGATCTTGGCGTGCATGTCGGAGATGCGGTGCTTGATGCCCTGGTACATCGCCAGCGGCCGGCCGAAGATGTAGCGCTCCAGCGAGTAGTCGCGCGCCATTTCGACGCAGCGCTGGGCGCCGCCCAGTTGCTCGAAGGCCACCAGAATCGCCATCCGGTCGTACAGCGCATCGAGCAGTTGCGCACCCTGACCCTCGCCACCAAGCAACTCGGCAGTGGCACCGTTGAACTTGACGGCCGCCTGCTTGCGGGTCAGCTCCATGCTGCGCAGCGGTTCGATGGTGACACCCGACTGCTTGAGGTCGACCAGATAGAGCGAGACACCGGCCGCGCCACGCGCCGCCACCACGGCGAAATTGGCACAGGCCGCGTCGGTGACCGGCATCTTGGTGCCGGAAATCTTGCCGCCACTGGCCTGGGCGGTCACGCCCTCGGCGTCGTAGCGGCCATTCTGCTCGCAGTAGGCGAAGGTGCCGATCCACTCGCCCGAGGCCAGTTTGGGGAGGTATTTCTGCTTCTGCGCTTCGCTGCCGGCCAGCATGATCGCCTCGGCCGCACCGACGATCGAAGAGGTATAGGGGGTGTGGGCGAGCACATAGCCCAGTTCGTCGGCCACCACCACCTGGTTGATGTAACCCATGCCGGCACCGCCATAGGCTTCGGGAATGCCGATGCCCTGATAGCCGTTCTCGGCCATCAACGCCCACAGCTCCCTGTCATAGTCGCTGCCCTGGTCCATGTGCTTGTGGAATGCCTCCAGGGTGGCCTTGCTGGTCAGCAGCTTGCGTGCTGCACTGCGCAGGGCATCCTGGTCTTCGTCGAATTGAAAGTTCATTGACTCTTTACTCCCTCTTTCTTGTTGGGGTTCCGCTCACCTGCGCATGGCGATCCACACTGACCCGATGATTCAAAGACAAACCGGCCAGATCGCCCATGCACCCTTCGACCAATTGCTTGATCGCGACCTAGGGTACCGCAACTGCGGTGATGGAATAAACAGACCGCTCGGCCGCGGCCGGCATGGCTCCGGCACGCCCGGGGCCGCGGCTGCGGGGTTCACCACGACCACCCCTGCGGTCTACCATTGCACCGCTTGCACGCCGATCGAGAACCGGCCGTTCCAGCACGGATGAATCTCCCCGCCACTGCCCAGGAGCCCACCATGCCGATCGTCGAAACCCGCCACGGCCGTCTGCGTGGCAGCCTGCATCAGGGCATCGCGGCATTCAAGGGCATCCCCTACGCCGCACCACCGGTCGGTGCACTGCGCTGGAGGCCGCCGGCCGATCCCCTGCGCTGGAGCGGCGTGCGCGACGCCATCGACTACGGCCCCTGGGCACCGCAGCGCAGCTCCACCCTCGATGGCGTGATGGGCGCAGAGCAGGCGGCGCAGTCGGAGGATTGTCTGACGCTGAATCTCTGGAGCCCCGGCCTCGACCAAGTCCGACGGCCGGTGATGGTGTGGATTCATGGCGGCAGCTTCGCCCGTGGCTCGGGTGGTCAGGGGCTGTTCGAGGGCCATGCGCTGAGCCGCCACGGCAACCTGGTCGTCGTCACGCTCAACTACCGCCTGGGGGTCTTCGGCTTCAGCCATCTGGCCACGGCGACCGCCGGCGCAGTTCCCGCCACCGGCAACGAGGGGCTGCTCGATCAGATCAAGGCGCTGCAGTGGGTGCAGGACAACATCGAACACTTTGGCGGCGATCCGCACAATGTCACGCTGTTCGGCGAGTCGGCCGGCGCGATGGCGATCGGCGCCCTGCTGACGTCGCCGGCGGCACGCGGCCTGTTCCACAAGGCGATCCTGCAATCGGGCGCCTGCCACAGCTTTGCCACCCTGGCCTCGGCGCCGCTGCTGGGCGAGGCGCTGCTGAAGGCCACCGGCCTCGACGCCGACCGGCTGTGCATGGCCAGCACGGCAGAGCTGCTGCTGGCGCAGCAGTCGATCGAGCATGGGCAGGTCGAGGGCTACCCGCTGGCACGCATCGGCGGTCTGCCATTTCGGCCGGTGGTCGACGGCACGGTGCTGCCGGTCAGACCCTATGCAGCGATCGAGGCGGGGGTCGCGGCCGGCATTCCGCTGATGGTCGGCACCACCGCCGATGAGTGGCGGCTGTTCGGGGCGCTGCAACCGGCCATCACCGGTCTCAGCGAGGCGAACCTGTTCAAACGCCTGGGCTACTTCATCGACCACGCCCAACTCCCCGCACTGGTCGACAGCTACCGGCAGACACTGGTTGCACGCGGCATCGAACCCACCCCGCCCGAGCTATTCATGGCGATTCAGACCGACCGCGTCTTTCGCATCCCTGCACTGCGGCTGCTGGAGCGGCAGCAGCCGCATGAGCACCGTCTCTACAGCTACCTGTTCGACTGGAAATCGCCGGCCGCCGGCGGCGCACTGGGCGCCTGCCATGCCATCGAGCTGGCCTATGTCTTCGGCACCCACACCAAGCCGGGCGCCGCCGGCTTCTTTGGCACCGGCGCGGCGGCGGATGCGCTGGCGCGGCAGTGCATGAGCGCCTGGAGCGCGTTCGCCCGCAACGGCGATCCGGGCTGGCCTGCCTATGATTCCGAGCAGCGTGCCACGATGATCCTCGGCGAACGCTGTCGCAGCGAACAGGCGCCGTTCGACCGCGAACGCGCGGCCTGGGAGTCGATCGACGACCTGGCTCTGGGGTCGCTGGCATGATCGGTTCGACCCAGCAATTCACACCCGCTGGAGCATGAGACCCCATGCGCATCTGGTCTCTTCATCCCCGTTACCTCGACGCCAAAGGCCTGGTCGCCCTCTGGCGCGAGGCCCTGCTGGCACAGGCCGTGCTGGCCGGGCAGACCCGCGGCTACCAACGCCACCCGCAACTGCTGCGCTTCTCGCGCAGTGCCAATCCGGATCATGCCATCGCCAGCTACCTGCGGGCAGTCCATGCCGAAGCGACCCACCGCGGTTACCGCTTCGATGCCGCCAAGATCGGTCCGGGTGAGGTGACGACGCCCATGCCGGTGACGCAGGGACAACTGCTGTACGAGTGGAGCCACCTCGTCCGCAAGCTGCACACACGCGCACCAGCCTGGCTCGACGGGCTCGACAGCGTGGGGCAACCCGATCCCCACCCGCTGTTCAGGGTGGTGGCCGGCGAGATCGAACCCTGGGAAGTGATCACGGCACAGTGAGATCCCGATGCTGACCGGCACCCTCCATCCCCTCTGGCTGACCGTGCTGCTGCTGTCGCTCAGCAATGTCTTCATGACCTTCGCCTGGTATGCCCATTTGAAGGCGTTGAGCCACAAACCCTGGATCGTCGCCGCACTCATCAGTTGGGGCATCGCCCTCTTCGAATACCTGCTGCAGGTGCCCGCCAACCGCATCGGCCACAGCGTGCTGTCGGTCGCCCAATTGAAGATTCTGCAAGAGGCCATCACCCTGACGGTCTTCGTCCCCTTTGCGCTGTTCTACCTGAAGGAGCCGCTGAAGCTCGACTACCTGTGGGCCGCGCTCTGTGTGCTGGGAGCGGTCTACTTCATTTTCCGCAGCCGCTGGAACGCCATTTGATATGCTGTCATGCGCCACAGCCGCATGACCCGCCATCCACTCCGAAGTCACCGCCGATGAACCAATTCGCCTCCTCTCCTTTTCTGCAAAGCCTCCACACCCTGCTCGGCAGCGCTCTGCTGACCGATCCGGTCGAGTGTCATCCCTATGGCGGCGACTGGAGCCGGCAGCATGAGCCCGCGCCACTGGCGGTGGCGCTGCCGCGCAGCGTCGACGAAGTGGTGGCGCTGGTGAAGCTGGCGCGCGAGTTCGGCGTGGCGCTGGTGCCTTCGGGCGGACGCACCGGCCTCAGTGGCGCGGCGGTGGCCGCCCACGGCGAGCTGGTGGTCGCTTTCGACCGGATGCAGCGCATCCTCGATTTCAACCCGATCGACCGCACCGTCACCGTCGAGGCCGGGCTGGTGACCGCGCAGTTGCAGCAGTTCGCGCAGCAGCAGGGGCTGTTCTATCCGGTCGATTTCGCCTCGGCCGGCTCCAGCCGCATCGGCGGCAACATCGCCACCAATGCCGGCGGCATCAAGGTGATCCGCTACGGCCTGACCCGCGACTGGGTGGCCGGACTGAAGGTGGTGACCGGCAGCGGTGAACTGCTCGACCTGAACCAGGGGCTGATCAAGAATGCCACCGGCTACGACCTGCGCCACCTCTTCATCGGCTCCGAAGGCACCCTCGGGCTGATCGTCGAGGCCACGCTGCGGCTGACGCTGCCGCCACGACCGCTCAAGGTGGCGGTGCTCGGCGTGCCGGGGCTCTCCGCCATCATGGAGGTGCTCGCAGCCTTTCGCAGCCGGGTGGCCCTGACCGCCTTCGAGTTCTTCTCCGAGGCCGCACTCACCCACGTGGTGCAGCGCACCGGCCTGCCACGCCCCTTCGAAGAGGCCACCCCCTACTACTGTCTGGTGGAACTGGAGTGCGAGCCACATGAAGAGGCGCAACTGCTGGCCTGCTTCGAGCACTGCCTCGAATCAGGCTGGGTCAGCGACGGCGTGATCAGCCAGAGCGAGGCGCAACTGCGCAACCTGTGGCGGCTGCGCGAGGACATCTCCGAGACCATCGCCCCCTTCACCCCCTACAAGAACGACCTGGCGGTGCGCATCTCGGCCATCCCGGCCTTTCTGCAGGCGGTCGATGCACTGGTACAGCAGCACTATCCCGAATTCGAGGTGATCTGGTTCGGCCACATCGGCGATGGCAACCTCCACCTCAACATCCTCAAACCGGCCAACTGGGAGAAGAGCGCCTTCTTCGCCGAATGCGCCAAGGTCAGCGAACTGATCTTCGCCGAGGTCAAACAGGCCGGCGGCAGCATCTCCGCCGAACATGGCGTCGGCCTGCTGAAAAAGCCCTACCTCGGCTACAGCCGCGCCCCGGCCGAGATCGCACTGATGCGCGGCATCAAGGCGGCCTTCGACCCCGATGGCATTCTCAACCCCGGCAAGATCTTCGATTGACCTGGGGCCGCCCGACAGGCACCCGCAGCACCACGGAGCAGATCGATGAGTCACCCACCCCATTGGCAGCATGGCGGCGCGACACCCTGGCCGCTGGGCAAGATCCTCTGCGTCGGCCGCAACTATGCCGAACATGCCCGCGAGCTGGGCAATCCGCAGCCGGCGGAACCGATCCTCTTCATCAAACCCGCCACGGCGGCCGTCGACTTCGAACGCCCCTGGTCGATTCCGACCGACCGGGGCGCCTGCCATGTCGAAACCGAACTGGCGCTGCTGATCGGTCAGCCGCTGCGCCGGGCCTCGGCAGATCAGACCCTGACCGCCATCGCCGGCTACGGCATCGGCCTCGACCTGACACTGCGCGAGCTGCAGAACCGCCTGAAACAGGCCGGCCACCCCTGGGAGGTGGCCAAGGCCTTCGACGGCAGTTGCCCGCTCACCCCCTTCATCCCGGCGGCCGAACTCGGCGACCCGACGCAACTGCGCTTCACGCTCGAACTCAACGGCCGGCTGCAACAGCGCGGCGAGGTGACGCAGATGCTGTTTCCGATCCCGCAACTGCTGCAGACGATGAGCCACCACTTCACCCTGCTGCCCGGCGACGTGGTGCTCACCGGCACCCCGGCCGGCGTCACCGCACTGCAACCGGGCGACCGGTTACAGGTGACGCTGGCCAATGCGCAGTGGCAAGGTCAGGTGGCAGAAACAGGCTGAGGTTTGCCAGCCATGGCTGTGCGCCATCTGATTTGCAGCGCACCGCGTTCCGGCCGATGATTGCATCGGGAAAAGAGAGATCGCAGAACGAGATGAAAGTTTTTTCCGCGGTGGTCGAGCGATGCCCCCAGACCAGGCTGTTTGTCGGTTCTGTGCCTGGATTCCCGGGGCCCTATGCACAAGGTGAGACGCTCGATGAACTCAACAAGAACCTTGAGGAGGTCATTGCCATGCTTCTTGAAGATGGCGAGCCCAAACTCGAATCCGAGTTCATCGGGATTCAGAATGTGGCAGTCGCCTGAGGGATGGGAAGCACTCCCGTCCTGAAACCAACCGAAGTCATCGCCATTCTTGTTCTCTTGGCTTTTTCGAAGTTCGCCAGCGTGGTTCACACAAGCAGCTTCGTAACGCGGCCGGCAAATGCACCACCGTGCCGTTTCACCAAGGCCGTGACATCTCCCCATTCCTGCTTCGCAAGATTGCCAGGGACATCGGGTTGACGCTCGATGAGTTCCTTGCTCAGCGTTAGACCGTACCATCACGCCGCCAAATCTGCACCGCGGGTCGTGAACGGGAATAGGAAATAGAGCGAGAATGGGGAGACCGTGGTCAGAGCATCAATGCTGATGCACCATCACACCGAAATGCTCAAATTCAGCATCGGCGACAAAGTCTCCTTCGAGCCATCAGGCCGCGGCCGACTGGCCGGCAAACTCATCAAATACAGAGAGAATGGCGCGGGGGGTTGATTAAATTCATCACGCAGGATAGTATTTTCCGGGAGAGCCGTGATCCGCTCCCAATGCGTTTAGGGAAGCGCTGATCAAATCCGATCGGCCATGTTATCGGAATAATTATGCAGCAAAAATAACAGCTTGAATTAATTATTTCGCAAGCAGAGCGAATAAATCAGTGAGCCTTCACAAAAGGGGATGCAAAGATGCCTAATGGACGAATGATTTACTATGTGATGGTGCTAATGGGCGTTGTTCTACTTAACGGATGCCAATCCGCAGCCATGCATAGAGCTGATGTCCAAGACAGCTCTACAGATCGGATGACCGTTGGCAAGGTACAAAAAGAAATCCGTGTTGGCATGAATGGAGCTGATGTTGCTCAAGTGCTTGGGTCGCCGAACATCGTATCCACCGACGAGGAGCGACGAGAAGTGTGGATATACGACAAGATAGCTACCGATCATGCATATTCGTCCAGTAGTGGCGGCATTAACGCTCTCATTCTCGGCTTTGGCGGAAGTGCCGCAGGTGGAGCTGGTTTCGGCGGCGGTTCTTCAGCAGGGGCATCTTCAACAAGCCAGCGTACGCTTACCGTCATCATCAAGTTTGACAAGGAGGGAAAAGTCCGTGACTTTGCCTATCACACGTCGAGGTTCTAAGAAATGAAAAAACTACCAATCCTTTTTTGCGCATTACTCCTGTCTGGGTGCGTGAATGTCCCGCAAAATGCTTTCGTTGTTACACCTGAGTTATTGAAGCAGCGACAATTAGAAACACGGCGCTATGACGGAATCCAAGAGGCTTCTTTAATTGCCGCAAGCGCAAATGTGCTTCAAGATCTTGGATTCAATCTTGAAAACTCAGAAACCAAACTTGGGGTTCTAACAGCAAGCAAGCAGCGGGATGCAATGAATGCCGGTGAAGTTACAGCAGCGGTCTTTGTTGCCCTTCTAGGCGGGGGGTCGATGGCAATCAGTAAAGACCAGACAATTCGTGTTTCCCTAGTTGTTCGGCCGGTCAATGACAGCAATGGAAAAGCAATATCAGACAGCTATTTTGTCCGTGTCACTTTTCAACGGTTGGTGCGGCGCACCGATAATTCTGTAATGGCGGAAACCCTTCGAGATTCCGAACTTTACCAAGATTTTTACGAGAGGGTTTCCAAGTCTGTTTTTCTTGAGGCGCAAAAAATATGAAATTCCTATCACCAGCAGTTCTCGTTTCAATATTGCTGCTTATCGGCTGCGCTACAACCAATCAAAGAGTATTGGATTCTGGCGATGAAACGCAACTTCAAAAGCGCAGCTACCAATCGCGGATATTCGATACGGCCGACAAAGAAAAGGTTCTGAGAGCAACAATTTCTACCCTTCAGGACCTTGGATTCGTTATAGACCGCGCAGACTTGACACTCGGTAGCGTTAGCGGTACGAAACTTGATGGGCATCAAATAAAAATCACTGTGTCGGTTCGCAATAAGGGTACTGACCGCATGTTGGTGCGAGCAAATGCTCAATTCAACGTTACGCAGATAGAAGATCCAAAGCACTATCAAGATTTCTTCGCTTCCCTCGAGAAATCTTTGTTTCTTACTGCTCATGCAGGTGAGTAGCTGTCGCATCCCGGACAATCATATAGGCCCCCGCAGGTATCCATTGCTGGTGGCGCGCTCGATTGCAGCATTGGGGTCAGACCACGGTTCTGTGCTCCCTCCAGTTGAACTCCAGAACCCGGCATCTTGAATCGTGTCCTCATGATCGATTCCCGGCAGTCTGTTTCATCTGACCCAGCATTTTTCAATGATCTGCCAATGTTTCTCTTGAAACAAGAATGTAGCAGCCATTCACTTCGTTTTCTTCAGAAAGACTATCGAAATACTGCTGGACTTCGGAAGGTTTTATTTTCAATTTCGAGAAAAATGAATATTGATCGACATAGCCTTTCAGAATTCTGTCCCTCTGAACAAGCTTTCTTGCCACACCGATGGTTATCGCTTCTTCCTTGTCTATCGAATTGAAGATGTTGACATCAACTCTGGGAGACCTGCCTCTGAGCTCATCCAGCCTGTCAATGCCTGTTTCTCTGTCTTCTGCAAAGTCCATCCACCCGGCAATTTCTTCTGATTTTATATGTTTGACATACTTTTTTTTGAGAAATCTTTGAGGGTTTTCTCCCATTACTTTTTCTCTGACAAATGACCTTGCTGCCTCTTTCCAGATTGATTGAGACTCGCTCAGATCATTTGTTGCCTGATCGTGCATGCCCAGCTCAGCAGAGCACAATGCGTGACCGATTGTGGTGATGGTAAAGTATTCCTCAACGGCCATCAGTTCTTTTGCGCACTTTTCTTCCATGAGCAATGCCTTGTACTTTTCGTGTATTTCGCCAAGGACCTGCCGGCTGTTTATCAGGATTTGTGTTTTTGTTGATGAATCCACTATTTGATTGATTTCTCTGGTATCTTTCAGTGCGGATAACAGTCTTGCTCTTTCATGTAATTGAAGGAATCGCTTTACGAATTGTATGTCTCCTGCCATTTCTTGCAGTTTTTTGTCAATTTTACTGATTTTGCTGTTCAGGAATAAAAAACCAGCAGAGCTGACTGCCAGGGTCAATCCAGAGATCATCATGCTTGTCTTGACCAACCCTATCAACTGATGAACATCTGCACCGACACGGTAAAGTTGATAGGTGTTCAGGCCAGAAAAGGCCACGTTCACAGGAGATAGAAATGTGGAGAGTATATTGGCCGGATTTCCTGCATTGACCAGATGGGCAACAATTTGCCCGGCGTCATTTCTGACGACGCCACCAAATATTTTATAGGTGCCCGCAAGCACTCCAGAAAGCACGCTGTCCGGGATGTCGCGTGTCAATGTATATCCAGCCAGTTCTGAAATCATATTGATTCACTCAAAATGCTGCACCGGAAGGGGTATTGGGGTCAGACCACGAATCTTGCCCAATTCTGCTTCATCGCGCCGGCGGCCACTGGCGGGCGGTATGCACCAGCAAGAATTGGGGACAGACCACGGTTTCTTCGGTTTCCTGCCGCTCAGCGTACCACAGTAGTAGGGTGGGCAAAGGCCGCCAGGCCGTGCCCACGCGAAACGGGGCCAGAACCAGCGGGGTAATTGGGGACAGACCACGGTTTCTTCGGTTTCCTGCCGCTCAGCGTGCAGACCACGCCGGTGATGTTGTTGATCCGCTGCTCCATCTCGCGTGGTACGTC
>JADHED010002284.1_pt1 | contig 13623 bp, 9 predicted proteins | sample 8952041 | NCBI WGS metagenome assembly JADHED01 (sample SAMN16124423, study PRJNA663239) | bioreactor sludge metagenome | isolation source: sludge (control) | place: India:Bengaluru | collected 2018-09-08
TAATTAAAGTGGGGCAAAAAGATGACTCTTTAGATAAAGTCGGCGTAAACTATTTAACGGCGTCTTTACTTGAACAAGGCACAAGTCAGTATTCAGCGACTCAGATTGCTGATAAAATTGCGACATTAGGTTCTGATTTGTCGATTGCGCCGGGCGAAGAATACACGATTGTGTCTATTGACGGTTTATCAATGTCTGTCGATGCCATTGTAGATGTGTTTGGCGAAGTCGTTTTTAAACCTACATTTCAAAATGAAGAAATCGCAAAATTAAAAAAGGAATTCGCGGCCCAGTTAAAGAAAATACAGGATGATCCATCCCAAATGGCAGACTTGGGATTGAGTGCATTTTTGCATAAGGGTACGTCGCTGGCATTTCCTCCAATTGGAACGGAAGCGTCTTTGAAGAAAATTGGTAAGTCAGATTTAATTAAGAACTATCTTGCGAATTACCGACCGAATAATTCTATTCTAAGTATTGTGGGTAATGTAAGCGATGAGGTTGAAAAGAAAATATTGGATCGATTTAAAGCATGGCCATCACGCCCGCTGAAGGCTAGTATAGCGGCGGCAAAGCCAGCGGCAGATACTAAAAAAATAGAATCTCAATTTAAGAAAGGCTTAGTTCAGTCTGAAATTCGAGTCGCTTTGCCGATGATCCCGCGGAAGCATCCCGATTATTTAAAATTGCGTTTAATTAATGAAATTTTTGGAGGCGGATTTGTGTCTCGTCTGAATTCGAAAATTCGCGATCAATTAGGTCTGACCTATGGAATTAGCAGTTCGTTAGATCTAGGATTGGACAGTGGATACATGTACGTGTCCACATTCACTAAAAATGAAACAACGGCGCAGGTTCTTGAACAGATTAATTCTGAAGTTACAAAATTGATCAATGAGGGCGTCACACCAAAAGAGCTATCGAGTGCCAAAAATATGGTGCTGGCACAGTTCCCGCGAGCATTGGAGACAGTTGATCGGGTGGCCTTTAACTTTATGTATTTAGATTTCTATGGAGTCGGTCCATCATACTTGTACGATTTTCAGCGATCGGTGGATCGTTTAACTCTTGAAGATATTAATCAAGCTATCAAAACTCATTTTAATATAGATAAAATGAAAATCTTCGTTTTAGCCAATCCTTCGATTGAAAAAAGTTTAGTTGGGCAAGCTGCTAAATAACAGTGTTAACAGAGTGACACTGTTATTTAGCGAATAGTTTGGAATACAGGAATGATCGCCTATTTCTTTTTGAATCTCATTAGGATCAGTAGGCCTATTGCCGCAAATACGATCGCGCCTACAATAAATAAAAATTTGTTGCTCTTCTTAGGGGATTGGTTAATTCCCTCAAGGCCGTCAATATTGATGCCGGAGCCAGTGCCTGTGCTAATGGGGCCAAGAGTGCCGCCAGCACCTTGAATGCTTGGATCTTGTAAAGAATTTTTCGTCGCGATTACATTCAGTGAATTTACCGCGTTGAAAAAATCTTGCGAATATTTAGAGTAGAATTCTTTGTGCGCACTGAATGTAACTAGAACCGCAATTTTTTCTTTAATTGTAGCGATGTAACGAGTGTAGTAATTTTGCATTTCGCTGCTGTTATGGAAGCCGTCTACCCCAAGCAAGTTGTTAATTTTTTTCTGAGATGGTGGCGACATTACCTGTGACATTACTGAGTCGCCAGTTTTCGTAGTTGTTTTGATTGGGTTTTTCATGTGGTTTTCATAAATTTGAAGGCTGTCACTTGGGCCGACTTCTTTAGCTGTTAAGACAATGATTGCTTCTTTGGATTCGTTAGTATCTTGGCTGCGGCAAACCCATTCCGTTGCTTCTAAAACGCAGTTCCAACGCTCTGGGATTTCAAATGAGATATACGCATTTTTAAACTGTTTGGCCTGAGCCACGTTGGACACAACCCCAATAAGAGCCGCGACGCCCAGGATTAAAAATGTATGAAGTCTCATGAATTCCCCTTTATTTTATTGTTCATCGAATACAAGATATGTATTTATTATAATAAGTTTTTTTAAGGTATCTCAACAAGGATTTAGAAATGCTCAATTTATATCAACTGACTACTTTCGTTACAGTCATCAGTGAAGGGAGCATGACCGCAGCAGCGGACAAGCTTTTCCTTACTCAACCTGCCGTCAGTCAACAAATTCGAAATTTAGAAGAGGAGCTGGGTGTAGAGCTACTTGTGCGTGGCGTTAGGCAAATTAAAGCAACGCCTCAAGGTGAGATTCTCTATGAACATTCACGCAAGATTCTTCATCACGTTCAGCAAGCTGAGATAGCCATCAAGTCTATGGGGGCGGAGCTTAAAGGTGATGTATTTATGGGTACATTAAACTCACTTGGTCTTCACTTAATGAGTCCAATCATCAGCCGTCTTCTGCGCCACAATCCGGATCTAATGGTGAAAGTAGATTACCAAAAAGGTGAAGAACTTATTCAAAACTTTAAATCAGGAAAAGTTGATGTGTTGATCCTTCCTGAAGCTAACAAGGAATTTCATTACGAGATGGATGAAACCGTTGAGTCTAAATTCTTGAACAAAGAAGAGATGTGGTTAGTTTGCTCGGGTAAAGATTCAAACGTCCCACAGCAGCTTTCTATAGAAGAATTAGCGGATCATTTGATCGTTCAATTCACTGGCGAGTATCCAGAATTTGACCGTAAGGTTAAAGAAAAAATGAAAGCCACGGGTAAGAAATATAACGTAATTTTCGAATCGTCGAACGTGGGAACTTTAAAACGCGTAATCGAAACCGGAATTGGTCTTGGTTTCTTGCCGGCGCACGCAGTGAAGAAACAAGTTCGTTCAGGTCGAATGAACCGTATTCACGTTAAAGACTTATCTTACGAGATGGATTTAGTTTATTACTACAAGAAGAACTCAGACAAAAAAGTTCTTATCGAAACGTTCTATCAAGCCTTGTCCCAACAGGAAAAAGGTTAATCCTTCTGTGGATTAACCTTTTTAAGAGGCTTTCGCTGCCAGTGGAGTTCCGCATTCCGAGCAGAACTTCATTTGGGCAGACACGCCAGCGCCGCAACTTGGACATGCGTTTTCGGCTTTTTTAATCTTCTTCTCTTCTTTTTCGTTGATATCGACAAAACCTTTTTCGTTCCATTTATCGATTTCTTTTAGAACTCTCCAAGTGAAAATCAAATTTGTTAATTCTTTTACCTCGAATTCAAGCTTAACTTGATCCGCGATTGATCTGCGTTTTGTGATACAGCCTTTTTGTTCTAGGCGTGTAAAGTGATCGTTGTTTAATGAAATACCGTGATCAGCGGCAAGGCGTTCTTTTGTTTTTAAGAAGTCTAATGAGACGACGCCAAAACGGTCTGGTGTTACGCCCACGGCTTCTTTTAAAAACGTATCGACTACGTTAATTACGAAGTCATCAGGTTTTAGAATTTCACTGCGACCTTGTTTGAAGTAGTAGTATTGATAAAATTCAAAGAATGCTTCTAGTGGGGTAAGTGAAGGCGTAATGATTTTTTGGATCTCGTCGGGTCCGTCTGGATTGTCTTCCGCTTTTCCCATTTCATACGACGCTAATTTTAATTTTACTAAAATGTTACACGCTTGTTCGAGCTTCTTTGGAGACTGGCCAAAGATGCGTTGAGAGTATTGTTTAAACATATGCCAAGTCAGTTCAATCGAACCGTCTTTGCGACGTGTCCCTTTGTGATTGATCGTATGAAATACAACCCCGAAAATAATAGAGGTTTGATCTTCTGGACAAGGTGCTGAATCTTTTTCTAAACGTATTGATTTTAACTCATTGAATGAGGATTTGAGGCGTTCAACAAGGCTCTTGATCACCATCTTGAATAGCTGGGGACCGCCTTCGTATTGTGGCTTGATCGCTTCTGTTGCGACTTCTAAAACTTTTGTTTCTGATGTGCAGATCGCAGAATAGAGATGATTAGCTTGGCCGTTGAAAAAGGCTTCGCCTACAATTCCTTGAGCACCTAATTGGTATAAATCTAAGGTCTTTTTTCCGCGAACTAAACAAACATTTACGCCACCCGACTGAATGAAGTAAAGATTTGTAATTTTGTCGTTTTCTTTAAAAAGATATTCGCCCTTTTTATATGTCTTTTGATTCATAAGTCCTCAGTAAAAGTATCGGTGTCTTAATGTGGGGCGCGAGTCGAGGAGGCGACTTTTAGATCATAGTCGTGGGGATTGAAAGAAATTCACATAAGAAATCGGGATAATTGGATAATCAGTTTAAAAATCGCTCAGTTAGTGGTATATCGGGGGCATGATTTTCGAAGAACTAAGTTCCGACGAGCACCGTAAACGTGAAAAAGCCAAAGCCTATGAGCTGAAGCAGTCCCAGTGGTGGCGTCAGCAAATCGGTCCTGGCATTTGTCATTATTGTCGGGGACAGTTCAAAGCTAAAGACTTAACGATGGATCACGTGATTCCGATATCTCGTGGTGGAAAATCATCTAAAAAGAACTGCGTTCCTGCTTGCAAACAGTGCAATAACGACAAGAAATATAAGACCTCATTTGATATCGCGCTGGAAAATCTAAACACTGACAAAGAGTAAATGCTAAAGGACAAGGCGTTTACGCGTATGGCCGAGCAATAAAAAATTTTTAACCTTGCAAACTTCCCATATTTTCTTTTTAACTAATAGACAGTGTGAATTTTAATCTTGATGCTTGTATTGTGTTGAAAACACCCAAGTAATTGGCATCAAGACCAATAGCCAGCTATAAAAAAGCTACAGTAAGGACGCGAAGTGAGTAAAATTACCAAGAGCAGTACAGCTGAATATTTTGCCAAAAACTTGCAACAAGTGGGGTTTTCCTCACCTCTGAAAGCAGTTTTGACAACATTAAAAGAAGCGATCGATAACTCCCTAGATGCCTGTGAGCAGGCTGGGATTTTGCCAGATATCAAAGTTGAAATCGCTAAAGTTGGCGCCGGTTCGACAAAAAATACAGATCTAATTAAAATCGTAGTTGAAGATAACGGACCCGGTATCGACGCCGATGATTTAGCGAAAGTTTTCGGTGAGTATCTAGCATCATCTAAGTTCGGTCGTGGACAATGTTCTCGTGGTCAGCAAGGTATCGGTATCTCGGCAGCCACCACATGGGCACAGATGACGAATGCACGTGGTGCTGTTGTTATTTCTAAAACAAAGAACATGAGAAAAGCAGTCAGCGCACAAGTTGACGTGGATATCAAAAGTAATACGGGAATCATTAAGAACAAGGAATCGATTGATTGGACAAAACCAAACGGTGTTCGCGTAGAATTCGTAATGGATGGTCGTGTGCAATTGAACGGTGACGGCGGGCTTGTGACGTACGTTGAAGGTACGGTTCTGGTAAACCCTCACTTAACCATTGAATACAAATTATTAGATAACGACTGGCAAAAAGTTGAACGCGTTTCAAACGAAGTTCCTGAATTGCCACCAGCGACGTTGCCACATCCCCATACATTTAAATTAGGTGAATTCATTACGCATGCAACATTGTTTGGTAAAACCAGCCTATCTAAATTTTTGAAAACGGGTTTTTCACGCATCTCTGATCCGACGATCAATGATTTCGTTAAAAATGGCTTGCCGAAATCACTCGTTGAAAAACCGGTGACTTCGCTGAGTGAAGAGAATTTTAAATCGATTTTTACTGCGATTCAAAATACTGAGTTGATGGCTCCGTCTACAAAATCGGTTCTAACGGTGGGTGAAGATGCTTTATCAAAAAGTATCCAGCGTTTAGGTAAAGTTGACTTTTTCTCGGTCGTGACTCGTAAACCAAGAATCTGTGATTTTAAGCCTGTCGTTGTGGAAGTTGCATTAGCTCGTTTTATTGATCGTGGTGGGGAAACAGATAGCCCAGTGCAATTGCTACGCTTTGCGAATCGCGTTCCGTTGCAATTTGATAAATCAGGTTGTGCGATCACCGGTGCGATCGAGTCAGTTAATTGGAAATCGTACGGATTAAATCAGCCTAAAGATTCGTTGCCACTTGGTCCTTATGTATTTGCGATCAGTGTTGTGTCTCCATTTATCAAGTTTAAAAATGCCTCGAAAGAAACAATTGATGCGTCTGATGAACTCGTCGATGAAATCAGAAAAGCGGCTCAGCAAGCGGGACAAAAACTATCTCGTCATATTCGTAAAGAATTTAAAGAAGCAGATCTAGAACGTAAATTGGCCCACATTGAGCAGTTTGGTCCGATCTTGGTGGAAAAATTAGCTAAACTGAGTGGTGCAAACGATGCTCGCCGTAAAAAAGCGGAAGATGGTTTAAGAAAGATTTTAGGACGGGATTCTCAAGAAGCAATTTCTCAATTAGAAGATGCCGAAACTAAGTTAAATAAACAAAAGCAAAGAGAAGCAAAAAAACTAGGTTTTGATTTGGATGAAATGTCTGCAGATGGTGCAGAGTCATTTAGTGAAATGGATTCAAACGAATCAGTAGATAAAGGCACGACTAAAGCCACTACAGGGACATCGACCCAAATCGGTACTCAGAAAACCACAGAGAAAACCACTGAGAAGACTACGGAAAAAGCCGTAGCTTCGACTCAAAAATCAACGACGATTGCGACGACTCAAAAGTCGACGCAAAAGAAATAGGGAAGTAAATTATGGCCGGTGGCGGATTATTACGAATCAGAGATCTTAAAATCAATATCCCTAAAGAAGCCAAAGCTTTAGCGGATCAAATGCTTAAGGATTTAGAAAACTCAAAACGTCCTTATTTAGAAGCCGTTAAGACGTCTTTAGATAACTCTTTTTACAATTCAAAAGTGGGCTACTTAACTCCGGGCGATAAACGTGTTCGTACAGAATTGAACGTATCATCGGTGCAGAAGTTAGCGCGCGTCGTGTTCATGTTAGAAATCTTGATCAGAAACTTAGATATCGGTGCCGTGAATACAAAAAGGGAATTGTACTATATCTGTAAAGGTCTTATCAAAGGGGACAAGCAGTATAAGCCTTTGGATTTTGAAGATCAGGTAGAATCAGACAGCATCATCGATTTCATCGGTGATATGATGCAAGTATACCGTGAAGAGTTAAACTGCTTTGCCAATGATCGTGGTGGTCAGACCTATTCAAATCAATTGATCGTTGAAGAAACGATGGCGGATGGATCAATTGCGCGTATCGATTTGTCGAGCCTTGGAACCTCACCTTATATGCCAAAAAATAAACCTCAGTCTTTGAAGCTAAAAGTGAAAAAGAAAGTCGATTTCGCTTTAGTTATCGAGTCTGAAGGTACGGCGAATACATTGCACACAATGGGTTTTACAAAAAGGAACAACTGTATCTTGCTAGGTGCTCAAGGGGTTCCGTCGAATGGTGTTCGCGGCTGGTGTAAACTGATTCAAGATCAATTAGACGTACCCATGTACTTCTTTGGCGATCTGGATGCGTACACGTTGCAAAATATCTTCCGTACACTAAAAGCCGGTTCGGCGGCGTCTTTAATTAGAAATGCGGACTTTTCGGCTCCCGAAGTAAAATTCTTAGGTGTTTTACCGGAAGACGTGAAAAAGTACGATCTATTCTGCTACAACGTAAAAGAATCAGATCCGGCAGAAGCGCGCTCATTGAAAAAAGCTCGTGACGTATTGGAAAATGATCCTTTCTTCATCGACAAGAAAAACAAAGGTCTTTCAGACATTTTGAAATGGTTGCTGAAAGAAAAAATCCGTTGCGAACAGCAAAGTTATTTCTCGGTCGATCCAAAAGATCCAATCAAAACCGAGAAAATCATCCTAGAAAAAATCAAAAATAAGTCCTACGTTTAAAGTCAGCTGCTAGGTTTTTGAAACGCGGCACGTTACTGGCAGCCCTGTGTCTTTAGGTAGTGGGCGATTTCGGGTTCGTCCTCGATTTGAGCATAGGTGACTAGGGACTTAATTTGGGTGAGGCGCCCGGCTTGGTCGCACGGTTTGCTGGCTGTAAATTTAATGGCCTGAATGCAGTCCTTGAAGCCAAGCTCAATCATGATTTGCAGCGAGGTCAGCTGCTGGTGATCCTCTTGAAACGGGTCGGCGCCATTTTGTACCAGCAGCAGGCAGGTTTTTTGTTTTTGTTCCAGCGAGATTGGGCCATGGAGTGAGTACGAAACCGCATTGTATTTTAACTCGTCGATCTCGTTAATCTTTACATTTTTATTTAACAAGTTTTTTATAAAATCCAGATGGCCATTACGGGCGGCAATCATTAAGGCAGTGACACCTTTTGAGGATTTGAAATCCCAGTCTCGGTCGAGGTCTTTTTGTAGTTGTTCAAGTTTGGACCAGTCATTCAGGCGAGCGCTGGCAAACCATGGGTCTCCGGGGGGTAAGGCTGCCGGCGGGTTTGCAGAGTTTTTGCTCTGAGTTTGGCAGGATAAACTAACCAAAGCTGCGAATAGAAGCAAAGCTCGAATGTATTTCATTGTCCTCAAAGACTAGAACATTTGGTCGAGCTTAGGAACTGCAATTTTGTCAAACAGGGTCAACCTGTGCTTTTTCTTGGTAGTCGTTTAGTTTTCAGCTACAGTGGGCTGTTGCTAATTCACAAGAAAGGACCGGATATGTCATCCAAGATCGAAACCACTCCAGACATGGTGAAAAATGTCTACCAAACAACTCAAAAAAGACTAGAAATTATTCGCAAACGCTTAAACCGCCCATTAACTTTGGCAGAGAAAATTCTTTTCGGACACTTGGATGATCCACAAAATCAAGAGTTAGTTCGTGGTTCAAGCTTCTTGTTGCTTCGCCCAGATCGCGTAGCCATGCAAGATGCGACAGCTCAGATGGCTCTTCTTCAGTTCATGTTAGCAGGTAAAGATGAAGCGGCTGTGCCGACGACAGTACACTGTGATCATTTGATCCTTGCTCACGTAGGGAAAGAAAAAGACTTAGCATCGTCTAACAAAACAAACGAAGAAGTTGTTAACTTCCTTGCCTCAGCGTCATCTCGTTACAACATTGGTTTCTGGAAACCAGGCGCCGGTATCATTCACCAAGTAATCCTTGAAAACTATGCGTTCCCAGGTGGCTTGATGATCGGTACAGATTCTCACACTCCGAATGCGGGTGGTTTAGGAATGTGTGCTGTGGGCGTAGGTGGTTCGGATGCCTCTGACGTAATGGCAGGGTTAACTTGGGAGGTGAAAAATCCTAAATTAATCGGTGTTCACTTAAAAGGTAAAATGAACGGTTGGACATCAGCAAAAGACGTAATCTTAAAACTTTGCGGAATGTTAACGGTTAAAGGTGGAACAGATAAAATCGTTGAATACTTTGGTGAAGGCACTCAATCGATTTCTTGTACTGGTAAAGCAACGATCACAAACATGGGCGCTGAATTGGGCGCGACATGTTCTGTGTTCCCGTACGATGATCGTATGGCGACTTACCTAAAAACAACAAGCCGTACGGAATTAGCGGCGATTGCTGATCAAAACAAACCGTTATTAAATGCAGATCCTGAAGTTCTAGAAAATCCTAAGTTGTTCTTCGATGAAGTATATGAAATTGATTTATCAGCTCTTGAACCACATGTTGTTGGTCCTCACTCTCCAGATATCGCTCGCCCAATTTCTGCTATCGCTAAAGAAGCGAAAGAAAAAGGCTGGCCTTTAAAACTATCATCAGCATTGATCGGTTCATGCACAAATTCTTCATACGAAGATATTGGTCGTTCTGCATTCATCGCTGAACAAGCGATGGCATTGGGCGTGAAAATGAATCAGCCGTTCTTGGTTTCTCCGGGTTCGACTCAAATTCAAAATACAATTGAACGTGATGGCCAAATGAAAGTCTTTAACGAAGTGGGCGCAACTGTATTGGCGAATGCATGTGGACCGTGTATCGGCCAATGGAAACGTGACGACATCAAGTCTGGCGATAAAAACACGATCATCACTTCATTCAATCGTAACTTCCGTGGTCGTAATGACTCGAATGCAGAAACATTAGCATTCATCGGATCCCCTGAAATCGTGATGGCGTTAGGTCTTGCGGGACGTATCGACTTCAATCCTTTGACTGACGAATTAGAAGGTCCAAAAGGTAAGGCGAAACTAAAACCACCAACGGCTCCTGAACTACCATCTCGTGGTTTTGTTGCTGATACAGAAGGTTATCAAAAACCAGCCGGTCGTACAGCGGAAGTAAAAGTAGCTCCGACATCGGATCGTTTGCAATTACTGCAACCATTCACTGTTTGGAACGGTAAAGACTTCACTGATCAATTGATCCTTGGAAAAGCTAAAGGCAAATGTACAACAGACCATATTTCCCCAGGCGGTCCTTGGCTGAAATACCGTGGTCACTTAGACAATATTTCTAACAACATGTTGTTGGGTGCTGATAACGCATTTACTGGTGAAATCGGTAAAGGTAAAAATCAGTTAACTCAAGAGTCTGGTGTGGAATTCGCTAAAATTGCTCGTGATTATCAAGCTAAGAAGCATGGCTGGGTAATTATCGGTGATGAAAACTACGGTGAAGGTTCATCTCGTGAACATGCAGCGATGTCTCCACGTTTCTTAGGCTGTACAGCGGTTGTTGTTAAATCATTCGCTCGTATCCATGAAACAAACTTGAAAAAACAAGGCGTGTTGGCATTAACATTCGCAACACCATCTGATTACGAAAAAATCCGCGATACTGACAAAGTAGATTTAATCGATCTAAATGCGTTGGCTCCGGGTCAGCCAGTAACAATGATCTTGAAACATGCGGATGGCACTCGCGAAAATATCGCTCTTAAACACACTTATAACGCCGAACAATTAAAATGGTTCGTAGCGGGTAGTGCGTTGAATTTAATCCGTAAGTCTTTAGCTCACTAAAAAAATTATAGATTGCTTAGAACTCGAAAGCCTCGGGAAACTCCGGGGCTTTTTTTGCTAAAAACCCCGATTTTTTTAAGAGTGAACTTTCTCTCTTAAAACAGTTGCCCACACCGCAGCCATTTTTTATTTCAGGTGTTAAATTTGCTCGTGCGAAAAGTCCCAATTCATTTTGGACAACGTCCCAGATTGGCTATGGCATGGCCTTTCGCTTTTAGTGCCGAATATTGTCCCAGTGTCTAAATCTCTACAGGTGTCTTTGCTGGCAAAGTTGTATACTCTATGCCCCTAAAAACTTGCAGGAGTAATCATGATTAAGATTTTTGCATTGGGAGCATTGTTAGTCGTTGGTCACGCTAAGGCACAGCAAACGTCATGTCATGGTTTTTATCGGCCGCTAGATCAAGGCACCAAATTTCAAACAGCTGTTGATAAACTTGGTCTTAGATTTTTAGATAACTTGAGTGATCCAAATGTTGTGGCGTGGACAAAGGTGCAAAATGACAAAGTCGTGGCTGCTATTCGAAATAATCCAGATGGTACGCCCAACAAAATGTATGCAGATATTACGGCTCGACTAGGAGAGCTTGGTTCTGGCAATTTGCCGTTGGCCGTAACTTTAAAAGATGGCGAATTGTTTTCGAAAGGTGGCGGTTTAGTTTTAAAAAAAAGCTCGGGCGAAGAAATTGTTCTAGCTCCGAAAGTAACTCTACCCGATGGAAAAGGTTTTAAAACTGTAGGTGAGTTTAAAGTCAGCCCCGACGGTCAGAAGGTTGCGTTTGCGTATATTGAAAATAATAAAGATTTAAATGATTGGCAGGTTCTAGACATTTCGTCGGGACAAATATTTTCTCGTGTGATGACGGTGCGTTTAGGTGATTTTGCTTGGAGCGCGGACTCTAAAACAGTTTTCTACACTCAGTGGCCTACGCGAGCTCAGATTAAACTGGGCAATTATAGAAAGGTAAACTATCGCTGGGAAGTCGGTTCTGAAAATGCGGAACTCGTGTTTACCCCTCCGCAACCACGAGTGCGTGAATACTACAACATGGAAGAGTTTATAGATTCTAACGGTGAAACTCGCTTGCTTGCCCATCGAGTGCAAGGTCCTGCTGACGTGCCACTCGGGATGTATCTAGGGCGCAAAGGAACTGCAGATGTTTCTAGAGGCGAATTTCAGGTCGGTAGCTATGCTTGGACTACAGTTCGCCACCCCCATCGTGATCGTATTGGTCGAGTCGTTGGCGTTGATGGTGATCGTATTTTATTCCGTACCAGCGAAGCCGGAAACAAATTTGGAATCGCTGAGTTTAATGTCGTTACAAAAAGTAGCCGTATTTTAGTAAAAGAAGATCCTAGATTAACACTTATCTTTGCTCAGAAATTTGGTTCAAAAATAGTCGCTCACTATTTCGATGGTCACACCTTAGAAAACTCAGTGAAAATCATTGGTGTTGATGGAAAAATATTAAAGCAGGTGTCATTAAAATCTTTTGGAATTTTAGGACAGGGAATGATTTCGCCATTCATGGGTGGTGAGTCGAGCAAAACTGTAGATTTCAATTTTTCTACGATGGCCAATCCGCATGAAACATTTCGAATTGATTTAGAAAAAGTAACTATTCAAAAACTGGCTTCTAAAGAAGTAAATTTTGAAGCCAAAAATATTGGCTCAAAGATCGTTCATATAAAAAGTAAAGATGGGACTAAAGTTCCAACGGAAATTTATTTCAGAAAGGATCTGTATCCAGATGGAAAACTTCCAGAAAATTTTGTTGAATTCTATTATGGGTTCATCGGTATTACGAACTCGGGCCAATGGAATAAAAAGCTGCAAGTTATGCTGGATGCCGGTGTAGGCATTGCGGTTGTTCACCCCCGTGGTGGTGGCGAGAAAGGCTTACGGTGGCAGCTAAAGGGTAAGGATCGACGTATGGGTGCTGCCGAGGATGTAGTTGCTGTTGCTGATTGGCTACGCGCCAAACACGGCATAAAGAACATCGCGGTGGGTGGGCGCTCTTTCGGTGGCCTGTTAACCATGTTATTAATTGCCAACTTCCCAAAAACGTTTCAGGCCTACATCCCTAGTTATGGTGTGAGCGATGTCGTTGAATTCAGTAACGAAGGAACCTTCGGTCATGCGGCAAATGATGACTGGGGCGTGCGTCGTACGCGTAAAGGTAGCGAAGTATTAGATACAAAATTCCAAAAACTATTAGAGGAATTCTCGCCCTTGCAACAAACTCAGAAATTAGCAGATGTGAAAGACATTGGGTATATTTTGCTAAACAGTGGCTCTAATGATGAGCGTGTTGATCCAGAACAGACAAGTTATTTTGCCTATCGTTTGCAACAGCAGCTGCCTCATTTAGCGCACAAGATATTTATGTTTGAACATGCTAATGCTGGACATAATGCTCCGAGGGCTGAAGGGCCTGATGAGCTGGCAATTATTTTGGATAAAGCTTTTGGTATTCAGGAGATTTCTAGACCAAACAAAAAGCAACCGTAGTGTGTTTATAAATCTGTTATATACATATCTGCGTAGCTGGGGTCAGTTTCGTTGAGAAAGTAAATAAGCTTTTTATTGTCCGGAGATATGAGGTAATAGGTTGACGCATTTTTAAAGCCAGTTAGTTCCGTGTGCAACCTATAGTGATTTGTACCGTCTGAGTTGACCTTAAATAGTTGAGTGTTGCCGTTCTTGTAGTGTGAATAGATAACTCCACCGGGAACAGTTTTAAAAGAAATTATTTTGTCTTTCGAT
>JADHED010002285.1_pt1 | contig 13618 bp, 8 predicted proteins | sample 8952041 | NCBI WGS metagenome assembly JADHED01 (sample SAMN16124423, study PRJNA663239) | bioreactor sludge metagenome | isolation source: sludge (control) | place: India:Bengaluru | collected 2018-09-08
GTCGTCGTCGACCGGCGGCCGGATGAACCCCGTCGCCAGGTGCCGGAGCTCGGGGACCACCCAGGGCTCCTCGGCCCACGCCAGCACTTCGACGTCCCGGAAGCGCCGACGGATGCCCCGCACGAGCTGATCCGGGTCCATGTCTGCCAGCCGGCCGCCGACGATGACCACCTGGGGTCCGGCCGATTCGATGAGCTGCAGCGCCTCGCCGCCGCTGTCGGTCTCCAGCAGACGCCCACCCGCGCCGGCCGCCGCACGGACCAGCCGCCCACGCCGCGCCGCATCGGCGTCGGCAATCAGGAAACAGGCCTCCATGGGGGCCTCCTCGCGTGAGACGCCGGGCGGGAGGGTCGGATCATTCTCCCCCCGGCGGCGTTGCCCCGCCCGGCCGCGAGGACCCCGCGGCGCAGGCTGGAAGGCGGATGCAGAAGCGGGATCCCTGGCCGGGGCTCGATTCCACCACCATGTCGCCGCCGTGTTGCCGGACGATCGTGTCGGCGATGAACAGCCCCAGGCCCGTGCCCCGGATGCCCTTGGTGGAATAAAACACGGTGAAGAGTTTTTTGAGCTGGTCGGGGTGCATGCCGACGCCGTTGTCTTCCACCGACAAGCCGACGGCCTCGGCGTTGCATTCGGCCTTCAGGGTGACCCGGTAGTCGCTCTTGCGCCGGCCGTCCGCCAGGCAGGCGTCCACGGCGTTTTCCAGCAGGTTGATCAGGACGGCCTTCAGCAGCCCGAAATCCACCTCCACATCCCCAACCGCTCCTTCGAGATCGCAGATCAGGCGGATGCCGCGGCGGTCGAACCGGGGTGCGACGGTGCGAGTTACGTCGGCGACGAGCTGGCGCAGCGCCCCGGAGCTCCGGTTGAGCTCCCGCTCCTTGGCGTAGAACAGGATGTCCAGAGTGATCTTGCGGATGCGCTCGGCCATGTGCTTGACCAGGCTCAGGCCTTCCTGGACCCGGTCCGGCTCCCGGCCGGCGATGGCCCTTTCCAGCGTATACAGGCCGGCGTCCAGCCCCGAGAGCACGCCTTTGATGCTGTGGGAGATGGAGGCGATCATCAGCCCGAGGAAGGACAGGTTGTGTTGCAGGTCGCGGATCTGGGTGATGTCCACAAAGATCAACAGCACCTGCAGCAGCTTGCCGGCAGCGGATAGAATCGGCGAGGTCCAGACCAGGGTGGCCGTGCGGTGACCGGCCGCATCCTCCCACGTCATCTCGCCATGGTGGGGCTTGGCATCGTGAAAGGTCCTGCGGATGGGAGTGTGCCGGAGCTTTTCCGGTTCGATCGGGAATGCGTCCCGGAAGAGCACGCCGGTCAGGTCGCCGAACGCCTCGGTGAAGTGGCGGTTGACGGCCGTGAAGCGCATCTGGGTATCCAGCACGGCCACGTGGCAGGGCACCGCGTCGAAGAGCAGCTGGTAGCGCTGCTGGGTGTTGCGCAGGTCCTCCTTGAGGCGGTGGACGTCCCGGGTGCCCGCGGAGACTTCCATGACGAGCTTGACGGCCCCGTCGTCGTTGTAAATCGGCGCCGTGTGGACGATCACCGGCGCCTGGAAGCCGCTGCGGTAGGTCAGGGTTTCACGCACCTCGAGCGCGTTTTCGCTCGCCAGCGTTCGCCCCACGGGGCATCGCTCCCGACTGCGGGAGCCGCCCGCATACACCTCCCAGCCGGGATCCCCGATGCGCCGGCCGAGCAACGTCCGGTAGGCCCGATTGGCCGCCACCACCCGACATTTCCGGTCGTGAATCGCGATGAAGTAGGGGATTTCGTTGACGTAACGGACGCCCCCTTCGACCTCGCGGGCAAGCCCCCCGATGAACGTCGAAACCTGGTCGAGGATCTGTTTGACCGTGAGAAAACGCTCGGTTTCGATGCGTCGGACATAGCGCCGCCGGAGCTTGCGGGCCATGTCGCGCCGGCTCTGCTGCAGCTGCCGTCTCAAAGCGATGCGATCCATGACGCCCCGCAGGACCAGACGCGTTTCGTCGGGATGCAGAGGGCTGCCCAGCAGGGCCGACACCAGGGGGCCGAGGCGGCGGGCAGCCGCAGGCAGTCGGCTCCGGGGACACACCGCGACGATCTCGAGGTCGCCGCGGAGTTGGCGGAGCTCCCCCAGCAGCCTGCGGAGATCCATCCCGGGCAGCCGTTCGGAGACCACCACCGCCGACGGAGAGAGCTCCCGGCAGACCGTCAACAGGTCGGCGGCACAGAGCACGATCCGGGAGTCGGCCCCCAGACCGTTCAGAACCTCCTGCGTCCGCAAGGCGGAGGGCATCGTTCGGTCGGCGATGATCAGCGTGTCTGTCATTCCAGAGGGGTCCGCTGGCCGGGCGTCAGGCCAGGGCCCGCCGGCCCCTGCCGCACCGTCGGCGTGGAGGCGAAACGATATCCGCCTCGTCTCGGATGATCAAGCACTTTCTGGGCTCACCGGCCGGCTCCCCCCGCCGGCACCGACCGGATCGTTCCGGTGCGGTCCGCAAATCTCTTGAGCTTTTTTGAAGTTTTTCATACCCTGCTCACAAGCACCGCCCGAGGGGGCGATCCGCACCCCCCTGCGGCCGCCCAGGGAGACCGCGCATGAACATCGCCATCATCGGTTCGGGCACCGAATGCGTCCGGATCATCACTTTTTTCAAGACTCACACCTACACGCAGATCCAGCCGGTCATCGTGGGGTTCGCCGATCCCACGGGAGACCCCGCGTGCCTGGCCGAAATTCAGGAGGCCGGCATCCCGTTTGAAAGCGACTACCGGACCTTCTTCACCCGGGACGACATCACGCTCATCATGGACCTCACCGACGATCCGGAATTTTACGCCGAGGTCCTGGCGCGCAAGAAACCAACGGTCCGGGCCATGAACTATCAGACCAGCCGCCTCTTTCTGGACATGTTCCGGATCTATGACGATGAAGAGGACGAAGCGGGCGAGAGGCGCTTTCTGCGGTCCAGGGCCATCTACAAAATCATCATGAACGACGTCGTTCACGAGGACGTGCTCGTCATCGCCCCCAACCACCAGATCATGGACGCCAACGATGCGCTGCTCCGGCGGCTCGGACTGCGCCGCGAGGAAATCATCGGCCGCAGCTGCTTTGAAGTGACCCACCGCTACGACGCCCCCTGCTCCGAAACCAGCTGCCCCTGCCCGCTGAAGGAAACCCTCGCCAGCCTGAAACCCTTCAGCACGACCCACGTCCACTTCGACCGGAACAACGCCGAGCGCCACGTGTCCATCTCGTGCTACCCGCTCATGGGGCCCACCGGTGTCATCGGGGCGGTCGAGATCTCCAAGGACATCACGCGCGACGTCCAGATGCAGCGCACCCTGATGCAGCAGGAGAAGCTCGCCTCGATCGGCCGCCTCTCAGCGGGCGTCGCCCACGAGATCAACAACCCGCTCACCACCGTGCTGACGACGGCCATGTTGCTGCAGGAGGACGTCTCCCCGGGCTCGGCCCTGCACCAGGAGCTGGAGACGATCGTCAAGGAGACCATCCGCTGCCGGAGCATCGTGACCGCGCTGCTCGATTTCGCCCGCCAGAAGACGCCGCAGAAGAAGAAGTCTTCCGTCAACGACCTAGTGTCCAACACCCTGACGCTCACGCGCAAGCAATCCGCGTTCAAGGACATCGAGCTGGAGGTGCACCTGGACCCCAACGCCCCGGACATCTGGCTGGACCCGCACCAGGTGACCCAGGCGCTCATCAATCTGGTCGTCAACGCCATCGAGTCGACGGAGTCCGGCGGCCGAATCCTGGTGTCGACCGCACTGGCCGGGGACGGCCGAACGGTCCGGATCGGCGTCCAGGATACCGGAAATGGCATCCCCCCCGGATTGCTGCAGCAGGTGTTCGAACCGTTTTTCACGACCAAGGAAACCGGCACGGGATTAGGGCTGTCGATCGCCCACGGCATCATCGTCCAGCACAACGGCAGCCTGGAGGTGGCGAGCCAGCCCCGGCAGGGCACCACCTTCACCATCATCCTGCCGGTCGACCACGGCCCCCCATGACGCCGCGCGCAGCCCCGACGGTCCTGGTGGTGGACGACGAGATCAACATCTGCCGCTCGGTCGAAAAAATCCTCGCCAGGATCGGCATCCGCGTACGGCAGGCGCTGAACGGCGAGGACGCTTTAGCGCTGCTGGCCTCCGAGTCGTTCGATGCCGTGCTGACGGACCTCAAGATGAGCCGGGTCGGCGGCATGGAAGTGCTGCGCCGGATCAAAGAGACGACCCCCGGCCTGCCGGTGATCGTGATGACCGGCTTCGCCAGCGTCTCCTCGGCGGTGGAGGTGATGAAGCTCGGTGCGGTCGACTACCTGCCCAAGCCCTTCACCCCGAACGAGGTGCGGGCCGTCGTGCGCCAGGCGCTGCAGGTCGGCGGGCCCGAGGCCCCCGAGACCGTACCCGCCCCTGACCCTGCGGGGGCGACGGTGCACCAGCTGATCGGCTCCAGCCCCGCCATCCTTCAGGTGGTCTCCATGATCGCCAAGGTAGCACCCACCGACGCCAACGTGCTGATCGGAGGGGAGAGCGGGACCGGCAAGGAGCTGGTCGCACGCGCCATCCACGCCAACAGTCTTCGCCGGGACAAGGTCTTTTTCGCCGTCGACTGCGCTACCCTGTCGGGCAACCTGTTGGAAAGCGAGCTCTTCGGCCACGTCCGGGGCGCCTTTACCGGCGCCGACCGGGACAAGGAGGGCATCTTCCAGCTGGCCAACGGCGGCACGGTCTTCCTGGACGAAATCGGCAACATCGGCCTGGACGTTCAAGCCAAGCTGCTGCGCTTCCTGGAGACCCGCGAGCTCTGGCCGATCGGCGCGGGCGCCCCGCGCGCGGTCGACGTCCGGCTGATCTTCGCCACCAACCGCGCGCTGGCGGACCTGGTTGCGGCCGGGACGTTCCGGGAAGACTTCTACTACCGCATCCTGGTGTACCCGATCCTGCTGCCCCCGCTGCGGGAGCGACGACAGGACATCCTGCCGATTGCCCATCACTTCCTGCGGCATTATTGCCAGCAGATGAAGAAGCCGCTGAAATCGATCGACCCCGAGGCCGCGCTCCGGCTCAGCGCATACGACTGGCCGGGCAACGTGCGCGAGCTGCGCAATGCGATCCAGAGGTCGGTCATCCAGTCCGAGGGCGACCGGCTGACGGCCGGCAGCCTCGGTCTTCCCGATGCGCCGGGCGAACGCCGGTCGTCGGAGGAGGCGGGCATCCCTCTGACGCGCGATGACCTGAAACGCGCCAAGAAGGCGATCCGGCGCAGCTCGGTGGAGGAGGTCGAGAAGCATTTCCTGCTGCAGGCGCTGGAGGGCAACGGCTGGAACGTGACCCGAGCTGCGCGGGCGACCGGCCTGCAGCGCACCAATTTCCAGAACCTCATGAAAAAGCACGGCATCAGCGCCCGCCCTCGCCCCGTATAAAAATCCGATACTTCTCCGAGCCTGCCGGGCTCCGCGGCATCCGCATGCCCGCACCGAGCCCATTTCACTTTAAAACCATAAAGTTATCCCTGCCGCTTGCGCCGCCTGAGCCGCGGATCCCGCCGGGGGTTAGCGTATGTGAAAGTTATACTCCTCCGCCCGGGTCAGACCCCTGCAATTCTAAAACACATTGATTTTATTTAAAATATGCAATCTGCGAATCCATGGCATGCCTCCTGCTTTACCAGCTCCCTCAAAGAGGACGAACCCCGCCAGCGAAGGAGGAAGACGAAATGGAAAAAGCCCCGGTCAAGATCCTGGTCGTGGATGACGAGAGTCGGATATGCGAAAATGTGAAAAAAATCCTTTCGAAGAACAACTACGAGGTGGAGATCGAGCTTAACGCTCAAAGCGCGATGGACCGGCTGGCGCGGGAATCCTTCTCGCTGCTCATTTCCGACATCGTGATGCCGGGCAAGAACGGCCTGGAGCTGCTCAAGCTCGTCAAGCAGCAGTGGCCGCTCACCAAGGCCGTGATCATGACCGCCTACGCCTCCACCGACACGGCCATGAAAGCCATCCGCCTGGGCGCCGCCGACTACATCCCGAAGCCGTTCACGCCGGACGAACTGCGTTCCAAAGTCGACCGGGTGCTGACCGGCGGCGTGCACGAGGTGAAGGCCAGCAGCTCCGAAGTGGAGATGATCGACGTCATCGACATCGACGCCCCGTTTGAAGCCAAGGAGGTCGGCCGGGCCGCCGGAGACGACTACGTCAAGATGCTGGGGCGTTCCGACATGCCGGTCGTGGAGGTGAAGCTGCCGTCGGCGCTGCCCAACTACTGCGAGGTCGGGGCGATGGTCTGCGACATTTTCAAAAAGCTCGGCGCCACGTGCAAGGCCGGAACGAAGAGCGGCGAATGCCCTCAGAAGAAAGGCAAAAAGGCGGCCGCCAAAGGCAAGAGCGAAGACGTGCGCCGGCTGGTGGGCATCGACCAGCCGTTCTTCTACGACGAGGTCGTTGCGACCACCGGGCCCGAATACGTCCGACAGCTGGGGCGCGACGGGGTGGCCTACGTCCCTTACGAACAATTGAGGGAAGAGATCTCCGCCAGACTGAAGTCGGACGCGGCCCGTGTCGACGCCGACATCCCGTTCGACCGCCGCGAGGTCGAGCGCGCGACAGGACCGGACTACGCGGTCAGCCTCTCCCGGTCGGACGTCCAGGTCGTGGAGGTCAAGGTCCCCGAAACCTTGCCGAACTACTGCGCGGTGGGGTCCATGGTCTGCGACATTTTCAAGAAACTCGGGGCGACTTGCAAGGCCGGCACCAAGAGCGGCGAGTGCCCGCAGCTCAAGTCGAAGAAGAAGCAGGCCGCCGCCCCGGCGCAGGCAGTCGCCGCGGAACGCCGGATCGCTCCCGATCTGCCGTTCGATCCCGAGGCGGTCGCAGCCGCAGCGGGAAGCGCGTACGTGGACCACCTCCACGGCGAAGGCCGGCTCGTAATGCCCTACGAGGAGCTGAAAGCGTCCATGGCGCAGCGTATCGGCCGGCCGGCCGCGGCGAGCAAGGCCGCCGTCCTGAAGCCCGGTCAGCTGAGAATCCTGGTGATCGACGACGAAGTGGCGGTCAACAACAACATCCGCAAGATCCTGGTCAAGAAGGGACACGTGATCGAGCAGGCCACCAGCAAGGCCGAGGCGTTGGACAAGCTGCGCACCGGAAGCTATGCGCTCGTGATCCTGGACCTCAAAATGCCCGGCGTTCAGGGACTCGAGCTCCTCGCCGCGGCGCGCGAATCGCAGCCGGCCGCGCGGGTGATCATCGTCACCGGCTATGCCAGCATCGAAACCGCCGTGGAGGGCGCCCGGATGGGCGCGGTCGGATACGTCCCCAAGCCCTTCACGCCGGACGAGCTGCGCACCGCCGCGGAGAAAGCGGTGCGCCTGGCGGCCTGACCGGCGTCGCTCTCGAATCGCGCCGAACCCCGTACCGCGGGCGCGCCTGCGCCCGCGCTTTTTTTTGAATGATCCCCGAATCGTTTCCCGGAAGCCCATCGCCGCGCCCCCCTGCGCGGCCGGCGGTCCGAAACCTGCCTTAACCCTACGAAATAACATCGCTTCCGGCGCGCGACCGTCGGAGGCAAAAAGCATCGCAATTAGCCGAATCGGCTTGACAACCTCATTGGTTGCGGGTAGTGTGCACTCCGCCTGTGATTCCTCGTTCAGGGAATCGCGGGCATCCTCTCATGATATCGACAACTTAAATCGACCGACGCACGACGAGGAGGTCCAACGCATGAGTCAAGGCGTAACCGGATCGGTGATGGTGGTCGGAGGCGGGATCGCCGGAATGCAGGCGGCGCTGGATCTTGCCAACTCCGGCTACTACGTTTACCTGCTCGAGAAATCGCCGTCCATCGGCGGGGTGATGTCCCAGTTGGACAAGACCTTCCCCACGAATGACTGCGCCATGTGAATCATCTCCCCAAAACTGGTCGAGGTCGGCCGGCACATGAACATCGAGTTGATCACGTACGCAGATCTGGAGTCCGTCGAGGGCTCCCCCGGAAATTTCAAAGTCAAGGTCAAGAAACGCGCCCGAAGCATCATTCAGGACCGCTGCACCGGCTGCGGCGCCTGCGTCGAAAACTGCCCGGTGAGATTAGAGGCTCACGTTTCCTGAATGATGCGGTCCATCGGACACACACCCGTTGCGCATCGACGCGGGGTCGCCGCAGGCGGCTCCGCGTCGCCCGACCCGCCCCCGCGAACTCCATGCCTTCACCCTGAGCCGCTGCCGGATTCGGTCAACACTCCGTCAAAGGAAGCGAACGCATGCCATCGAAGATAGAAATCGACTGGACGCAAATCGACGAGATCATCAGCCGCTACGGTAGCGACAAGGAAGCGCTGCTGATGATCATGCAGGACATCAGCGACATCTACCACTACGTCCCGCCGGAGGTCGTCCCGGTGCTAGCGGAGAAGCTGGGCGTCCGCAAAAGCCAGATCTTCAGCGTGGCGACCTTCTACAAGACCATCAGCCTGGTTCCCCGCGGCAAGTACATCGTGCACGTCTGCACCGGCACGGCCTGCCACGTGCGCGGCGCCGAGAAGGTGATGGACGCGTTGAGGACCGGCCTGAGCACGCACGAGGGCGGCACCACCGCCGACGGGATGTTCACGCTGGAAGGGGTGCGCTGCATCGGCTGCTGCGCCTCGGGCCCCGTCATGACGGTCAACAAGGACACCCACGGCGGCCTGGATCGTTCATCCGCCTTGAAGGTTATAGAAGATTACAGGAACCTTTCATCCTGAAAGCGTTCGGGCACCGAGCACGGAGGTCACTCTCGGCCATGGCAAAGCTAAAAAGCAGACAAGCGCTGGAAAAGCTCAGAACGTCACTTCAGGCGGACAGCCAGAAACGCCCGAAGATCATTTCACTGTGCGCGGGGTCCGGCTGCGGCGCCTACGGGACCGCCAAGGTCCACGGTGCGCTGCAGGATGAGCTCGCCAAGCACGGCCTGCAGGACCAGGTCCAGGTGAAACTGACCGGGTGCCACGGTTTCTGCGAGAAGGGGCCCATCATGGTCATCCACCCGGAGGGCATCTTCTACCCCCAGGTGACGCCCGAGAAGGTCCCCGACATTGTCCAGACCACGCTCGTCGGCCGGGAGCTGGTCGACAAGCTGGTCTACAAGGACCCCGTCACCAAGAAGAAGATCAGCCACGAGCACGAGATCCCCTTCTACAAGCTGCAGAAGCGCATCATCTTCGGCAACAACGGGCTGATCGAGCCGACCAGCATCGAGGACTACATCGCGGTCGGCGGCTATGCGGCGCTGGCCAAATCCCTTTTCGACATGACGCCCCAGGACATCATCGCCGAGATCAAGAAATCGGGCCTGCGCGGCCGAGGGGGCGGGGGGTTTCCGACCGGCATCAAGTGGGAAACCTGCCGCCGGCACGAAGGCCGCCGCTACGTCATCTGCAACGCCGACGAGGGTGACCCCGGCGCCTATATGGACCGCAGCCTGCTGGAGGGCAACCCCCACAGCGTCATCGAGGGGATGATCATCGGCGCGATCGCCATCGGCTCCAGCGACGGGTACGTGTACGTGCGCCACGAATACCCCCTGGCGGTCACCAACCTGACGATCGCGCTCGACAGCGCCCGCCGGATGGGCCTGCTCGGCAAGAACATCCTCGGCAGCGGCTTCGACTACGACATCCACATCAGCCGCGGCGGCGGCGCTTTCGTGTGCGGGGAGTCCACCGCCCTGATGGCGTCGCTCGAGGGCAAGCCCGGCCGGCCGCGGGCCAAGTACGTGCACACGGTCGAGAAGGGATACCGCGAGGGCCCCTCCAACCTGAACAACGTCGAAACCTGGGCCAACGTCCCCGTGATCATCAACCAGGGGGCGGCGTGGTACGCGGGGATCGGGACCGAAAAGAGCAAGGGGACCAAAATCTTCTCGCTGGTCGGCAAGGTCGTCAACACGGGTCTGGTCGAGGTGCCGATGGGGACCACCCTGCGCCAGATCATCTTCGACATCGGCGGCGGCATCCCTAAAAAGAAGGCGTTCAAGGCCGTCCAGACCGGCGGCCCTTCCGGCGGCTGCATCCCGGAGCAGTTCCTCGACCTGCCGGTGGACTTCGACGAGCTGTCCAAAGTCGGCTCGATCATGGGCTCCGGCGGAATGATCGTCATGGACCAGGACACCTGCATGGTGGACGTCGCGCGCTATTTCGTCGACTTCCTCAAGGACGAGTCCTGCGGCCAGTGCAACCCCTGCCGCGAGGGGCTCAAGAACATGCTCGACATCCTGACCGACATCTGCCAGGGCCGAGGCAAGGAAGGCGACATCGAGCTGCTGGAAGAGCTGGGCATGATGATGCAGAAGTTCTCGCTCTGCGGGCTCGGCACGTCGGCCCCCAACCCGGTGCTGACCAACATCCTGTACTTCCGCAACGAGTACGAAGCCCACATCCGGGACAAGAAGTGCCCGGCGGGCATCTGCAAGCCGCTGTTCCACTACGAGATCGACGCCGACGCCTGCACGGGGTGCCACGTGTGTTTCGTGAAGTGCCCGCAGAAGGCGGTTTCCGGCGACAAGAAGAAGCCGCACACCATCCAGCAGGACGCCTGCATCAAGTGCGGTATCTGCTACGACGGCTGCAAGTTCGACGCGATCAACATCCGCTGATCCAACCGAGGAAAAGACGCCATGATCACCTTCAAGCTGAACGGTCAGACGGTCCAGGGCGAAAAGGGCCAATTCATCCTGCAGGTGGCAGACAAGTACGGGGTCGACATCCCGACCCTATGCCACCACAAGGCGCTGGACCCCGCCGGCATGTGCCGGATGTGCACGGTGGAGGTTTTCGACGGGCGGCGCACCCGCTACGTCACCTCCTGCAACTATCCGATCTGGGAGGGGATGGAGGTCAAGACCGACACCGAGATCGTCCGCGAGGGACGCAAGCTCATCGCCGAGATGCTCCTGGCGCGCTGCCCCGAATCGGCCTCGGTTCAGGCGCTGGCGAAGAGCCACGGAGTCGAAAAGCCGCGTTTCCAGACCGGCGACGACACCTGCATCCTATGCGGCCTGTGCACGCGCATGTGCGAGCGCATCGGCGCCAACGCCATCACGTTGACCCAGCGCGGCCTGGACATGCAGGTCGACACCCCGTTCAGCATCAACACCGAGGCGTGCATCGGCTGCGGGGCCTGCGCGTTCGTCTGCCCCACCGGCCACATCACCTTCGACACGATCCGTGAAAAGGTCACGCTCAAGCCCGCCCAGCCGATTGCCTCCGAGTACGACATGGGGCTCAAGGGTCGCAAACCCGTCTACGTTCCCTATGCCCAGGCCGTGCCCAACACGCCGGCGATCGACCGCACCACGTGCGTGCACTTCAAGACCGGCGGCTGCAAGGTGTGCGTCGAGTTCTGCGGGGTGGACGCCATCGACCATTCCATGCTCGACGAGACCGTCCAGATCGATGTCGGCTCGATCATCCTGGCGCCCGGCTTCGAGCCGTTCGACCCCTCCAGGTTCGACACCTACAACTACGCCAAGCACCCCAACGTGATCACCGCCATGGAGATGGAGCGCCTGCTGTCGGCCTCCGGGCCCACCGGCGGTCACCTTGTGCGCCTGTCCGACCACAAGGAGCCGAAGAAGATCGCCTGGTTCCAGTGCGTCGGCTCGCGCGACATGAACCGCTGCGACAACGCCTACTGCTCCTCGGTGTGCTGCATGTACGCCATCAAGGAGGCGGTGATCGCCAAGGAGCACGCCGGAGCCGGGCTCGACTGCGCGGTGTTCTACATGGACATCCGCACCCACGGGAAGGATTTCGAACGATTCTACGACACCGCCCGGGACAAGCACGGCGTGCGCTTCATCTGCAGCCGCGTGCACTCGATCACCCCCGTCGCGGGCGGCGACGACTTGGAGGTGCGCTACGTCACCCACGACGGCACCCTTTTGGTCGAGACCTTCGACATGGTGGTGCTCTCCATCGGGCTGCAGATCTCTCCCGCCGTTACGGAAATGGCCAAGCGCATGGGCATCGAGCTCACCGAGGGCCGCTTCTGCAAGACGGACTCCTTCAATCCCGTGGCCACCTCGAAGCCGGGAGTGTTCGTCTGCGGCGCTTTCCAGGGCCCGAAAGACATCCCGCAGTCCGTGGTCGACTCCAGCGCGGCGGCGACCGCGGCGGGCGAGATTCTGGCAGCCGCCCGCAACACACTGACGAAGGTCAGGGAGGCCGTGCCGGAGACCAACGTCGTCAACGAGCGGCCGCGGGTGGGCGTCTTCGTCTGCCGCTGCGGGGTGAACATCGCCGGGGTCGTGGACGTCCCCTCGGTCGCCGCGTACGCCAAGAGCCTGCCGTACGTCGAGTTCGCCACCGACAACCTCTACTCCTGCTCCCAGGACACCCAAGAGGCGATCAGCCAGATCGCCAAGCAGAAGAACCTCAACCGGGTCGTGGTGGCGGCCTGCACGCCCAAGACGCACGAGCCGCTCTTCCAGGAGACGCTGATCAACGCAGGGCTCAACAAGTACCTCTTCGAGATGGCCAACATCCGCAACCACGACTCCTGGGTGCACCGCAACAACCCCGAACTGGCGACCCAGAAAGCCAAGGACCTGGTGCGCATGGCGGTCTCCAAGGCGGTGCTCATGCAGCCGCTGAAAGAAGCCGAGCTGGACATCAACCCGACCGCGCTGGTCATCGGCGGCGGGCTCTCCGGGATGGCGGCCGCGCGCTCGCTCGCCCGCCAGGGGTACGAGACGCACATCGTGGATCGCGGCGAACGGCTCGGCGGGCAGGCGCTGAACCTCTTCCGGACTGCCAAGGGCGAAGACGTCCAGCAGAAGCTCGGCCAGATGATTGCCGAAATCGAGGCCGATCCGAAGATCCGGGTGCACCTCAACACCCGCCTCAGCAAGGTCGACGGGTTTGTCGGCTCGTTCAAGAGCACGCTGAGCACTACCGGCGCCGACCAGGTGCTGGAGCATGGTGTTGCCGTAATCGCCACGGGCGGGTCCCCCTACACGCCCAGCGAGTACGCCTACGGCACCGACCCGCGCATCGTCACCAGCCTGGAGCTCGACCGGCGCCTGATGGGCGGGGACCCGGCGCTTAAAGCGCTTTCGAGCGCGGTCTTCATCCAGTGCGTGGGTTCGCGCGAGCCCGAGCGCCCCTACTGCTCGCGCGTGTGCTGCACCCACTCGGTGGACAACGCCATTCATCTCAAAGAGCTGAACCCCGAGATGAACGTCTTCATCCTGTACCGGGACCTGCGCACCTACGGCGAGCGCGAGGCGCTTTACAAAAAAGCGCGCGGCATGGGCGTCATCTTCATCCGCTTCGAGCTCGACGGCAAACCCCAGGTGCGGGTTGAGAACGGCCGCCTCCTGGTCGGCGTCGTCGATCACATCCTGGGCCGTCCGATCGAGATAGAAACCGAGTTGCTCGCGCTCGCCACCGCGATCGTCCCCAACCGCGACGAAGCGCTGGCGAACTTCTTCAAGGTTCCGCTGAACGCCGACGGCTTCTTCGTCGAGCGGCACGCGAAGCTGGGTCCCTCCGAATTCGCCACCGACGGCGTGTTCCTCTGCGGCCTGGCGCACTACCCCAAGCCGATCGACGAGGCGATCGCCCAGG
>JADHED010002288.1_pt1 | contig 13597 bp, 15 predicted proteins | sample 8952041 | NCBI WGS metagenome assembly JADHED01 (sample SAMN16124423, study PRJNA663239) | bioreactor sludge metagenome | isolation source: sludge (control) | place: India:Bengaluru | collected 2018-09-08
TTAAAAATAAAATTAGCTCAAGAATATTTAAGCAAATTTCAACATAAATCAATTAATTTATTTTGAAATTATAAGTTCAAAGTATTTTTATACTATTTTGAAAATAAATATTATTTTGAATGCAAATTTTGGCTGTTGAAAAGACTTGGAAATATCTTTAAACATACCTGCTTTCATCATTTTATCTACTTCAATTTTAATTAAAGAATCCTGAGAAACAGTAAGATAATCTTTGTAAATAGATTTTTTATCGGTAATATCTAGAATGGCTACAGCTTTTTGTAGAGAATCTACTTTTTGTTTTGGCTTATACGTTAATTCGTAGAAAAACCTGTTGGCAGAAGTCTGTGCACTAGCAAACGCCACTAAAAATAATAAAGCAAAGCTTAAAGATTTATACAATTTCATTTTATTTAATGTTTTCTTAATTAGTAAGACTTTTGAGAAAATGTTACAAAAACAAAAAAAATTTTTTCATCAAAAACCTTCGCAGAGAATTTAATTTATAATTTTGTGAGAAATAGAAATTGAAAATGAAAACATTACGAAACGCAGTGATAGGGATTTTTGCAGGATTAATTTTAATGATTACTTGTAAAAAATCTGATATTGCCTTACCCAAATCCGAAGCTAATATAGACAGCATCGCCTCTAAATATTATGAAGGATACCTTAAAATGTATCCTTTAGAAGCTACCATGCAAGGCGATTCTAGATATAATGATTTGCTTTCTAACAACATAAGTAGTGAGTTTATTTCTAAAGAAATAGAATTCTACACCGATACTCAAAAAAAACTCCAAACGTTAGATTATGACGCTTTGTCTGATGAACAAAAAACGGTGTATGATGTTCTAGATTATACATTGAAAGATAAAATAGAGCGTTATGCCTACCATCCAGAATTGTTGCCTTTTAGTCAGTTCGAAGGATTGCCGCTAGATTTTCCGTTATTAGGAAGTGCCGAAGGAAATCAACCCTTTAAGACAACCAAAGATTATGACAATTGGCTAAAAAGAATAGATGCTTTCGTGATTTGGATGAATACAGCGGAGAAAAATTTCAGAGAAGGAATGAAACAAAACGTGGTTCTTCCCAAAAAATTGGTCGTTAAAATGATTCCTCAAATGCATAGCGAGGAAATAATTACCGAAGATTTTGATAAAAATATTTTTTATGGGCCAATAAAAAAAATGCCAAAAAATTTCTCAGCAAAAGACAAAGAAAAGTACAAAATTCTATACCAAGAAGCTATTTCTTCGAAAATAATTCCTGCTTACCAAAAAATGGGAGATTTCTTAGAAAAAGAATATTTGCCAAAAGCTAGAAATACAGATGGAATTAACGCTCTTCCGAACGGGAAAAACATCTACGAATATTATGCAAAATCTTGGACTACTACCAATAAAACTCCAGAAGAAATTAATAAAATTGGCTTACAACAAGTTGCTATGCTAAGAGCAGAAATGGAGAAAGTGAAAACTCAACTCGGCTTCAAAGGAAGTGTAGAACAATTTTTGACCAGCCTGAAAACCGATAAAAAAGCAATGCCTTACAAAACTCCAGAAGAAGTAATTGCTGCTTTCAACGGGATTTTGAAAAAAATAGAACCGAAATTACCTTCAATGTTTAGTAAATTCCCGAAAACTCCTTTCGAAATTAGAAGAACAGAAAAATTTAGAGAAGCCAGTGCAAGCGCAGAATACAAACAAGGAACTCCAGACGGAAAACGCCCAGGGATTTTCTACACCCCAATTCCAGATGCCACCAAGTATAATGTAACCAATGGTTTTGAATCTTTATTCCTTCACGAAGCAATTCCTGGACATCATTACCAAGTTTCGTTGCAACAAGAAAATACAGAAATCCCGAAATTTATGAGATTTGGTTGGTTTGGAGCTTATGGTGAAGGTTGGGCTCATTACACCGAAACGCTCGGTCCAGAATTCGGATTATATACAGATCCTTATCAAAAAATGGGCTATTTAAGCGATCAAATGTTGCGGGCAGTTCGCCTCGTTGTTGATACAGGTATTCACACCGGAAAAATGACTAGAGAAGAAGCCATAAAATATTATCTGAGCAATATTTCTGATTCCGAAGAAGGTGCAACCGCAGCAATTGAGCGTTATATGGCAATTCCCGGACAAGCGTTAGGTTATAAAATTGGTTCTCTTAAAATTCTAGAATTAAGAGCAAAATATCAAAAACAACTCGGGAATAAATTCAACCTAGCTAAATTTCATGATGAAATTTTGAATCAAGGTTGTCTTCCGTTATCTGTTCTTGATAGAAAAATGGAACTTTGGGCGAAGAAACAGTAAAAAATATAACCTTAACCCTCAAAAAGCATCTTCGTAATATAATCTCGCTCTTGGCTTCCACGAGCGGGAGAATATTCTCTTCCGTAGAAAATGATTTGGAGGTGAAGTTTGTTCCAAGCTTCTTTTGGAAATAGTTTTTTGGCGTCGTTTTCAGTTTGAAGTACGTTTTTTCCTTCCGTCAATTTCCATTGTTTCATCAATCTATGAATGTGAGTATCAACAGGAAAAGCAGGAAACCCAAAAGCTTGGCTCATCACTACAGAAGCAGTTTTATGACCAACACCAGCCAGATTTTCTAGCTCTTCAAAAGTTGCAGGAACTTCACCATTGTGATTTTCTAAAAGTTGATTTGCCATTAATTTTAGATTTTTGGCTTTGGTAGTAGAAAGTCCTATTTCCTTAATTAATTCTTTAATTTCAGGTTCTTCCAAGGCTGCCATTTTTTCAGGATTTGGAGCAATGGAAAATAGTTTTGGAGTTACTTCGTTTACTTTTTTATCGGTAGTTTGTGCAGAAAGAGCTACAGCAACTAACAGTTCATAAGCGTTTTTATGATTCAGAGGAATCGGAACTTCTGGATAGATTTTTTCTAACTCCGTCATTACAATTTTAGCACGCTCTTTCTTAGTCATTTTCTGTAAATTTGAACAAAAATACTAAAATTTGAGATTTGAGATTTGAGATTTGAGAAAACATTAAAATTAATAAAATATAAAATAATTATGCTAAAAATAGGTGAAAAACTTCCAGAATTTCAGGTAGAAAATCAAGACGGAAATTTGGTGAAATCTTCGGATTTTAAAGATAAAAAATTGGTAATTTTCTTTTATCCAAAAGCCAATACGCCCGGTTGTACTGCAGAAGCGTGCAATCTAAACGAGAATATTGAGTATCTTACCAAGCAAGGTTTTACCATAATAGGAATTTCTGCAGACCCTGTGAAAAATCAAAAGAAATTTCACACAAAATTTGGGTTTAAATATGATTTGTTGGCAGACGAAAACCACGAAATTTGTGAAAAATTCGGGGTTTGGCAACTCAAAAAATTTATGGGAAGAGAATTTATGGGAATTGTGAGAACTACTTTTTTGTTTGATGAAAATTCTGTGTGTACAGAAGTTATCGAAAAAGTGGAGACTAAAAATCATGCTGCGCAGATTTTGAAGTAAATTTATCTCGCAGATTTGGCAGATTAAGCAGATTTTAAAACCTATAAAAATTTAGAATAATACATCTGCTTAATCTGCGAGAGAGAGTTTTTAAAGTTCTGTTTCATAATACATTAATTCTTCTGGATCGCCTTCTAAGAAGAATTTTTTTTGAAATTTGAGTCCCAGTTTTTCTAATAATTTTCTGGAAGAATGGTTGTTTTCTAATGTTATTCCGCTAAGTTTTTGTAATCCGAATTCTGTTTTTGCCAATTTTTTTAATTCAGAAGCCGCTTCGAAAGCATAACCTTTTCCTTCGAATTCTTCGAAAAAAGCAAAACCAATATCCGGAATATCTAAACCATCCCGAAGGTAAATTCCACAAAAGCCAATCTTAGAATCATCAGATTTTAGGATGATGGTAAAGTTGCCAAAACCCACTTTTTCATACTGTAAAAGCATTCTGTTTTTAATGTAATTTTCGGCGTCTTCTATAGATTTAATGTTTCTATCACCAATATATTTGTGGTATTTTGGCGTATTCATTATTTCGAAAATAAACTCAGTATCTTCGGTATTCGTTGGTTTTATAATAAGTCTTTCGGTTTCGTATTTTTTCATTGTTAAATTCCTTTTTTTCCTGCGAGAATCATCTCAATCATTTTAATTTTACGGTTTTCTCTGGTTTCCGGTTTTTTGGCTTCAGCAATCCAGCGCATATATTCTTTTCGGTGAGTAAAACTCATTTTTTGATAAATTTCAAATGCTTTTTGATTTTGATTAAAAGCCTCTAAAACATCTGTTGGAATTTCTACAATTCTTTCTTCTTTGTCTTCCCAAAGTTTTACAGAAACCACTTCTCCGAAAGATTTTCCTAATTTTTCTCTTACCTCTTGTGTAAGACCAAGAACGTGACAATTGGTTTTCATTTTAGCCAAACTACCTCTGTATTCTACTTTTTCATCAAATAAAACTTTAACTTTAACCTGACCTTTTTTGCCAAATAACTCTTCTGTAGAAAAGGGAAACTCTACAAATGCAGCGTTTATGTCGCCATGTTGCTTTATAATTGCGTTAAAGCTTATATAATCTTGAGTCATTTCTTGTTAGTTGTTTGAAGTTGGGTGACGGATGATATATTTAGCCAAATTATGAAAAATTTTTCACAAAAAAACCTCGAAGAAAATTCTCCGAGGTTTATGGTTGAAGCAAAAACTTGCTTATTTTCTAATATCCATTTCTTTTAATAGATAGCCAGCACCGTGGTATTTGTCCATTACCCAAAGTAAGAATCTTACATCTAAGTTGATGGTTTTTTGCCATTGTTTTTCGAAAACGATATCTCCAGAAAGCGCTTCGGAGTTTCCATCGAAAGCAAGTCCAATTAGTTCTCCGTTTCCGTTCATAATTGGAGAACCAGAGTTTCCACCAGTAATGTCGTTATTGCTTAAGAAATTTACAGGCATATACCCTTTTTTGTCTTTGTATTGCCCGAAATCTTTCTTTTTGTAAAGGTCTAGCAATCTTTGAGGTAAATCAAATTCTGCGTCTCCTTTTTTGTATTTAGCAACCATGCCTTTCATATCTGTGTAGAAATTATCTTTCACGCCGTAGTATTGTCTGTCTTTTCTAAAAGGCAATCTATCTACTTTACCGAAAGTAACTCTCATGGTAGAATTGGCATCTGGATAGAAGAATTCGTTTGGTCTAGATTTTCTAAGTCCGTCTAAGAAAAGTCTGGTATTTTTTGCAAAATTGTCATCAGCTTTAGCATATTTGTCTCCAAACATCATCGCTTCTGAAACCATTACGCCAGAAAATCTGTAAAGAGGGTCATTTTCTAGAGTTTCTTTGCTAGGATTTTCTAAAAATTTAAGAACTGAATCTTTGTTCGCAAAAATTGAAGAATCTGTTTGGTTTGCTAATTCTGAAGGTACAGCATATTTAAGAACTGGCAATTGGTAATCAAATGGAACTTTTGATTTGTAAAGTGCAAGCATTGTTTGCAACATATCTTTTTCAACTTCTGGATGGAAACCATCGTAAGAAGCTTCAATACTTGCTACAATTTTAGCTTTCATTGCGGTTCTAGCAGCAGCGTCTTGTTCTGTATAAGATTTAAGAGCAGCCCCAATTCTATAAGGTAGTACAGAATATTTAGCATTTCTTTGGAATTGAGAAGCATAGTTTCTTTCTAAGTTTCTATCAGCAATTTGTTTGTAATAAGCTTCAATTTCAGAAAGTACATTGCCATAAGTAGCTTTATTTTCTGGTTTATTTGCCCATTCTTGGAATTTTGCTTCTACTTTTTGTTTGTCTGCAATGGTTCCGTTTTTGTTAACAGATTCTATCGTACCAGCTCTGTTTTTCCAATAATTAGCAACAGAAGCGTATTGAGAAGCATAGTCTAATCTTGTACCAGTATCTTTGTCCATATACTTCTTCATTACATCCATAGCAGTTTTAGAAGCATCTACCCAACCTACGTAATCTTTGGTTACCAATTGATTGATTCCGAAAGAAGTTAAATATCTGTTTGTTCTACCAGGGTAACCCACAATCATAGCAAAATCGCCAGGTTTTACACCTTTTACAGAAACAGGAAGGTGATATTTTGGTTTTAAAGGAACGTTATTTAAAGAATATTCAGCAGGATTTCCATTGGCATCAGCATAAATTCTAAAAACTGAAAAATCTCCTGTATGTCTTGGCCATTCCCAGTTGTCTGTATCGCCACCAAATTTACCAATAGATTCTGTAGGTGTACCAACCAATCTTACATCTTTATAGTCTTGATATACAAAGTAATAGAATTCGTTTCCGTTGAAGAAATCTCTTACTACTACTGTATATTTTCCATTTTCAGAATTTTCTTTTTGAATGGCTTTGTACTCAGCAGCAATAATGGCATTTCTTTCGTCAGCAGACATTATATTATTGAGTTTAGCATTAATTCTGGCAGTTACATCGTCCATTCTTACCAAAAATCTTACCGAAAGACCTTTTGCAGGAAGTTCTTCTTTGTTGTTCATGGCAAAGAAACCGTCTTTCAAATAATTTTTTTCTGGAGTAGAAAGAGAAGCAATAGCATCATAACCACAGTGGTGATTGGTAAAAACCAAACCTTCTTTAGAAACTACTTCGGCAGTACATCCACCACCAAATTGAACGATGCCATCTTTAAGGCTAGAGTTGTTAACAGAATAAATTTCTTCTGGTGTAAGGTGCAATCCTTTTTTCTGCAAATCAACACCATTTAATCTTTTAACAAGCATCATTAGCCACATTCCTTCATCTGCTTTCATCTGAAGGAAACTTAGCATAAACGTAAGTAATAAAAATACTTTTTTCATTGAATTTAAAATTAATATTGGTGTAAATTTAAGAATTAAATATTGGTTCAGAAAATTGGAAACAGGTAATGCTTTCTAAATGATAATTGATTTGTAGATTTGTAATCGTTAATTATTAATTTTAGATGATGAATTTTAATCCGGAAATTTTAGGTTTAATAGGAGGTACATTATCTTGTATTACATTTGTTCCATAGATTTTTAAAACATGGAAATCAAAATCGTAAAAGATATTTCGGTTTCTTCTTTTCTAATCGTGGTTTGCAGTACAATTGTTTGGATTGGCTACGGAATTTTGAAAGACAGTATTTCTGTACTTCTTACCAATATTATTGTATTTTTTACAGCAGTAATAATGCTTTGGATGAAGTGGAAGTTTACGGAGAAGTAATAGTTATGAAAATTTCAACTTGGAACATCGAAAGATTAAAAAAGAAAAAACATTTGCCTGAAATTCTTTCTGAAATTGAAAAAATAAATGCAGATATTTTAGTCTTAACAGAAACTGATTCTCATATTTCACCTACACATTATCCTTTTAAAATAGAAACGAAACCATTAATTTTAATCGATAAAAAGGCAAATTCTACAGAAAACCGAGTTTCTATTTTTTCTAAATTTCCTATTATGGAAACTTTTGAAACCTATGACGAATTTACTTCTTGTTTGGCAGAAATAGAAACACCTTTCGGAAACCTTTTTGTTTATGGAACTATTGTTGGCGTTTTAGGTAATAGAAATGAACAATTCATTCCAGATTTGAAGAATCAAATGAATGATTTACAAAAATTGTCAGAGAAAAACATTTGTTTTATTGGGGATTTGAATTGTACTTTTTTAGATAATTACTACTTTACCAATGAAGGAAGAACCCTTTTTGATAAAAATTTTAAAGCCTTAAATTTAAAAAATATTACCGCTGAGATTCCTGAAAATATTGATCATATTGTAATTTCAGGAAAATTTGTTGAAAGATTTAAAATTGAGCTTTCAGAATTTAATTTGGATAAAAAACTATCAGATCATAAGGGAATTATTGCAGAATTTATACCTATATAATTCTTTTAACCTGCGAAAATAATTTCCTTAAATTTGCAAAAAAACAGGGAACGAAATCAACAGATTGCTTCGCTACGCTCGCAATGACAAATAATTATGCTAGAAAAAAAAGAACACATATACGAAAGAGCCGTTTTGGTAGGCTTAATTACTCAACATCAAGACGAAGAAAAACTCACCGAATATCTAGATGAGCTAGAATTTCTTGCTTATACAGCTGGTGCAACAGTAGATAAAAGGTTTACTCAAAAATTATCGATGCCAGATTCTAAAACTTTTGTTGGAAGTGGTAAAGCCGAAGAAATAAAAAATTATGTAAAAGAAAACGAAATAGGAACTGTAATTTTTGACGACGAACTTTCGCCTTCTCAATTGAAAAATTTGGAGAAAGAAATGGAAGTCAAAATCTTAGACAGAACCAATCTTATTCTTGATATTTTTGCACAAAGAGCGCAAACTTCTTACGCAAGAACTCAGGTAGAACTCGCTCAATATCAGTATCTTTTGCCAAGATTAACTAGAATGTGGACGCACTTGGAAAGACAAAAAGGAGGAATCGGAATGCGTGGTCCTGGTGAAACGGAAATTGAAACCGATAGACGTATTATTAGAGACAGAATTACGCTTCTGAAAGACAAGCTGAAAACCATTGATAAACAAATGGCAACTCAACGAAACAACCGTGGGAAAGTGGTTCGTGTTGCGCTGGTTGGTTACACCAATGTTGGGAAATCTACGTTAATGAATGCGCTTTCTAAATCGGAAGTTTTTGCTGAAAATAAATTGTTTGCAACGCTAGATACAACGGTAAGAAAAGTAGTCATCGGGAATCTTCCGTTTTTGTTGACCGATACGGTTGGTTTTATCAGAAAATTGCCAACGCAGTTGGTAGAAAGTTTCAAATCTACGTTGGATGAAGTTCGTGAGGCAGATTTATTGGTTCACGTGGTAGATATTTCGCACGAAAGTTTCGAAGACCATATTGATTCTGTAAACCAAATTTTACAAGAAATTGATGCGCATCAAAAACCTATGGTGATGGTTTTCAATAAAATAGATGCTTTTGCATACGAGAAAAAAGACGAAGACGATCTTACACCTTCTACCAAAAAGAATGTTTCTCTGGATGAATGGAAAAAAACTTGGATGGCAAAATCTAAATTTCCAACGGTTTTTATCTCGGCTTTAACGAAAGAAAATTTCCCGGAAATGAAGAGACTTATCTATGATGAAGTGCACAAAATTCATATTTCCAGATTCCCTTATAACGATTTCTTATTTCAATATTATGACGATGAGTAATAAAAATTTAATTTAAACTGAAAATTTATTTTATTTTTAACTTTTTATTGGTGTTTTTTATTAATTTTATTTAAAAATGAAGAAATATGATTGAAGATTATATGAAAAGAGCAATAAAATGCTCATGTGATAATGTGAAAAATGGAGGAGGTCCTTTCGGTGCTGTGATTGTAAAAGAGGGAAAAATAATTGCCGAAGGAACTAATTTGGTGACAATTAATAACGATCCTACAGCTCATGCAGAAGTGGTGGCAATAAGAAATGCTGCGGCTTATCTTAATGATTTTAACCTTTCGGGTTGCGAAATTTATACTTCTTGCGAACCGTGTCCTATGTGTCTTAGTGCAATTTATTGGGCTAGAATAGACAAAATTTGGTTTGCAAATACCAAAACAGATGCTAAAAATATTGGCTTTGATGATTCTTTTATTTACGATGAGGTTTCAAAACCTTTAGAAGAAAGAAAAATCCCGATAAAACAGTTTTTGAGAAATGAAGGTTTGGAAGCTTTTAAACTTTGGACAGAAAAAACTGATAAAACAGAATACTAAATTTTGAAAATTATAACCTCGAAAATCTTTAACTTTGCTTAAAGATTTTCTTTTTTTAATAAGTGAGCTCCGTAGGAGCGAAAGGTTTGTAATTCAGTAGTAACCATTAAATAAGCTCCGAAATAGCGGAAGGAATTATGAAAAATTTATCGAAATTATTATTAGTTTTATTTTCATTCAACTTTTGTTTTTCCCAAATCAATGTTGAGCAAATTAAAAAAAATGTTGCTGATAATCCTCAAGAATATTATTATGAATATTTAGAAATTTTTAAAAAATCTCCAGAAAAACTTTCTCAAGAACAATTGAATCAACTTTATTATGGAAGTAGATTCATTAAATCTGAATATGCACTAGTGAATTATAATAATGACTATGAAAAAATTTGGAAGTTTGCAAAAAAAGGAATGTCTAAAGGAAAAGCTCAAAAAATTGTATCTTTTGCAGAAGAAAAATATTTGAAAAATCCTTTAGAAAAAGAAATCCTTTTAAATATGACTGTTATTTATTCAGCATTAGATGAAACAAAGAAAAAAGAAATCTGCGAGGCTCAATATAAAGCTATAATTAATACAATTGAAAATAGTGGAACAGGATTGTCTGAAGATTCTCCAGTTTGCGTAATACGAGCAGGAGATATGATTTCAATGTTAAATAGAGTTATGGTAGGATTTGGTGATTTTAAACAAAAAGACAAAGAATTGCCAGATGGAAGTTTATTAACTGAATATTCTGTTGGTGAAAATAAAATTTTTGTAAAACTTGTAGGTGGAATTCAATTTTAATTATGACTCTCCACAACCAAATTCTCGAAGCTTTAGAATTTCTTTCTTCTCCAGAAAAGAAAGAGTTTTTGCCCTATTTTTTTAAAACTGGAAAAGGACAATATGCCGAAGGTGATAAATTTATCGGAGTAGTAGTGCCCGACTCTAGAAAAATTGTAAAAGAATATTGGCAAAAAGCTACTTTAGAAGAAGTTCAGGAGATTTTACAATCAGAATTTCACGAAATGAGATTGGTTGCGCTTCTTATTTTAGTTGCTAAATTTGAGAAATCTAAAGATTTACAAGAGCAAAAAAAACTCGTAGAATTTTACCTTAAAAATACGAAATACATCAACAATTGGGATTTGGTAGATTTGTCTTGTTATAAACTTTTGGGCAGATATTGTTTTGAAAATCAGAAAGATGAAATTTTGAGAGAACTTTCAAATTCTGAAAACATGTGGGAAAAACGCATTGCAATTGTCGCGACAATGCATTACATTAAAAAAGGAAAAACCTTTGATTTAACTCAAGAATTGGTTCTTAATAATCTCAATCATTCTCACGATTTAATGCATAAAGCAAACGGGTGGCTTCTAAGGGAAATTGGCAATAAAGATGAAGAATTTTTGTTGAATTTTTTGAAAATTCATTATCAAAATATGCCTAGAACTACTTTAAGATATGCAATAGAAAAGCTTGATGAAGATTTAAGACAAGATTTTTTGAAAGGTAGAATTTAAAAAATATCATTATTTGGAAATAACAAAAACATTTGTCCATTACTTTTTACACCTCGTTTTTCCGGTGTTTATTGCGCTTGTTTTTTATAAAAAAAATTGGAAAAAAGCTTATTTCATAATGCTTGCAACCCTATTGGTAGATGCAGACCATCTTTTGGCAACTCCCATTTTTGATGAAAACAGAGCAAGTATAGGTTTTCATCCTTTGCATTCATATTACGCAATTGTCATTTATTTTTTAGGAGCTATTTTCTTGAAAGGAAATTACAGAATTATAGCCATAGGGTTGCTATTTCACATGTTTACAGATTTTCAAGATTACTATTTCTGGAGGTTATTTTAAGTGTTATTTTGCTTTTAATTTGGTTTCGGTCTCCATTTTAAAAGACATTAGTTTGGCAATATTTTCGGCTTTATTTTTTGCAGATTCGGCCATTTCTCCAGAGAAATTTTCATCCACCGTTTCTTTCCAAAGTTTTAACCAAGCTTCAAAGTGCTTTTTTTCCATAGGAATAATTTCATTTATTGGAAAATGAGCTCCCATAGGATTTCCGTCAAATTTTACGGTGGCAAACAATACAGATTCCCAGAAAATATACATTTTTGGCAAATGCTTTTCCCAATTTACTTTTGCAATTTCTTCGAAGAAAAAACCAATTTCAGAAGTTTTTACTTTGTCATAAAATGAATTCACTAATTGTTGAATATCATCTTGAGAAACAATATCTTTCATTTTTATTTTGCTAAAATAAGAGAAATTAATCTTGTTTTTAGAAATTTTAACTTTTTCTACATTTGTGCTATGAGAAAACTCAACCTAAAAATAAAAGAAGAAAACGATAGCGGTTTTTCTGCTGTAGCTTCCGGAAGATTTACCAACAAAGACGGAAGATATAATGTGAAGAAAAAAGGCATCAATGTTTTTGATAAATACAGTTGGTATCACACTTTTTTGCTTTTGCCAAGATTTAAATTTATTGGCGTTTTGGTAATTGCTTACATTATTGCCAATTTGGTTTTCGCATCTATTTATTATGCTATTGGAATAGAGCATCTTACTGGAATTGATAAAAGTTCGCCAATTCAAGAGTTTATAGATGTTTTTTTCTTCAGTGCGCAAACTTTTACCACCGTTGGTTATGGCAGAATTGCTCCTGTTGGTGCTTTGGCGAGTTTTGTGGCAACCTTTGAAGCGTTTTTGGGATTACTCGGTTTTGCCATTGCGACAGGTTTGTTTTATGGGAGATTTTCTAGACCAAGAGCTTTTCTTAAATTTAGCGATATAGCAGTTATAGCTCCATTTGAAGACGGTAAAGCATTGATGTTTCGAGTGGCTCCTTTTAAGAATAATTTGCTTTCTGAGGCAGAAGTAACCATTTCTGCGGCAATAGAAGAATTGGTTGAAGGTAAATTAGAAAGTAAATTTTATTTATTAGAACCAAAACTTAAAAAAATTAATACTTTTAGCCTGAATTGGACAATTGTGCATAAAATTGATAGCAATTCTCCTTTTTACGAATACACGGAAGAAGATTTCAAAAATGCTGATATTGAATTGATTATCATGATTAAAGCGTTCGATGAAGTTTTTGCAAATACTGTGGTGCAAAGAACTTCTTATATTTCTTCAGAAATTATTTATGGAGCTAAATTTTTACCGATGTATCACTCTTCCGAAGATCAGAAAACTACAATTTTAGATTTGGATAAAATTAATTTCCACCAAAAAGTTTCAATTGATAATTAGTGAAAGTTGTATTTAAATGGATTTAGAATATTATAAAAGTCAGGCTTTACAAAAGCAGAAGGAACACAAAAAATTTCTGGAAAACTTAAAAAAGAAACCTCCAAAAAATTTAGATTATGTTGTTCAAGATACTCATGATGAGGTTTTTGAGGAGATAGATTGTTTAGATTGTGCCAATTGTTGCAAAACTACAGGTCCTCTTTATACAGAAAAAGACATCGAGAGGATTTCTAAGCATCTAAGAATGAAATCTGCTGATTTTGAAGCTAAATTTTTGAAAACAGATGAAGATAATGATAAGGTTTTGCAGAATTTGCCTTGCTGGTTTCTTAATGAGGATAATACTTGTAGCATCTACGAAGTAAGACCGAAAGCGTGCAGAGAATATCCGCATACAGACCGAAAAAAGATTTATCAAATCAATAATCTTACCTTAAAAAATACTGTTATTTGTCCGGCTGCATTCGTTTTTGTGGAGAAAATGATTTCTAAAATTCAAAAATAAAAAGCCTCGAATTTCTTCGAGACTTTCTACCTTTTCAAGTTTACTTTTTTTAAAGTACAAGGATTTATTATGAAAAATCAATAATTATTTTTAAACTACAC
>JADHED010002246.1_pt1 | contig 13583 bp, 22 predicted proteins | sample 8952041 | NCBI WGS metagenome assembly JADHED01 (sample SAMN16124423, study PRJNA663239) | bioreactor sludge metagenome | isolation source: sludge (control) | place: India:Bengaluru | collected 2018-09-08
TGCGCGACGATCCACCACAGCAGGAGAGCGTAAGCTCGGCGCCATGCAAGCCAACCTTTATGCCCTGGGCGCGATTGCGCTGTGGGCTTCTCTCGCCTCTCTGGGGGTGTCCCTCACCCACATTCCGCCCTTCCTGCTCACGGGCATTGCGCTCATCATCGGCAGCGTGCCCGCATGGCCGTTTGTGCTGCGTGATCCGTCGCAATGGCGCATTCCGCTGCGCACGCTGGCCTTGGGCGTGTATGGCTTGTTTGCGTACCACTTCCTGCTGTTCATCGCGCTGCGCCACGCGCCGCCGGTGGAGGCCAACCTCGTCAACTACCTGTGGCCGCTGTTCATCGTGGTGCTCTCGCCGGTGGTGCTGCCGGGCGTGGCGCTGCGCCTGCCGCATGTGCTGGCGGCGCTGCTGGGGTTTGGGGGCGCGGCCATCGCCATCGCAGGCGGACGCGAGTTGAGCGGCACGCTGGCCTGGGGCTATCTGCCCGCGCTGGCCGCCGCCTTCATCTGGGCCACCTATTCGCTCATGACCAAGCGTGTGGCAGCGTTCCCCACCACGGCCATTGGCCTCTTCGGGCTGGTGTCTGGCGTGCTGTCGCTGCTGTGCCATGGGCTGCTGGAGCCCGCCGTGGCGCTGCAGCCGCGCGACTGGGGGCTGCTGGCGGTGTTGGGTCTGGGGCCCCTGGGAGCGTCGTTCTTTATGTGGGACAAGGCGCTGAAGCTGGGGGACGCACGGCACATCGGCATCCTGAGCTACATCACGCCGCTGGCCTCCACCGCGCTGTTGATTTTGGTGAGCGGCCGCACCTTCACCTGGAGCATTGCACTGGCCACCGCCATGATCATCAGCGCAGCGGTGATGGGAATGCGGGCGCGCTGACGGGTGAAGGAAGGATCAACGCACCTGCGGCAGCAAATAATAGGCAAATAGGCCGATAGCGCTAGTGGAATATGCCCCAGCAGCTATCAATTTTGAAGTAGCTACTGCGTCCCAGGGCGTCAGCCTTTGAGCAGCACGGCGGGCTCGTCACCGTCCAGTACCTGCTGGGCCCAGGGGGTGAGCTTGCGCGTGTCGGCGCGCAGCACCTCCTGCTTGACGGCCAGGATCTGCGCCGGGTGCATGGAGAAGCTGCGCAGGCCCAGTCCGCGCCCAATTGCACCGGGCCGTAGGGCTCGCCACGCGCGTCCAGCTCACCCCGGGCCAGATCGACCTGAGCGAGCGTCTGCTGGATCTCGTGCGTGTGCGCCAGCATGGGGAACAGCAGGTTGACCTTGCCATGCGCCGCGGCGCGCAGCACGGCGCGCAGCTGGGTGCGGAACATGGCCGGGTCGGCCAGGCTCCAGCGGATGGCGCGCAGGCCCAGGGCCGGGTTCAGGTAGCTGTCCTTGTGGGCCTTGTTGTCCAGAGGCTTGTCAGCGCCCACGTCGATGGTGCGGATAGTGACGGGCAGGCCCTGCATGCCGTCAATGGCCTCGCAGTAGGCGCGGTACTGCTCGTCCTCGCCGGGCAGGTTGCCGCTTTTGCCCATGAACAGAAATTCGCTGCGAAACAGGCCCACACCCACGGCGCCTGCACGCACGGCGGCAGCGGCGTCGCCGGGCTGCTCGATGTTGGCCAGCAGCTCGATCTTGTGGCCGTCGATGGTGATGGCAGGGGTGTGGCGCAGGCGCGCCAGCCGCTCGCGCTCCAGCTCGACCTGGCGCTGGCGGAAGCCGTATTCGGCCAGGATGATGGGCGAGGGATCGACGATGACCACGCCCGCATCGCCGTCGATGATGACCCAGTCGTCCTGCCGCACCAGCTGGCTGGCGGCACGCGCGCCCACCACGGCGGGGATGTCCATGCTGCGCGCGACGATGGCGGTGTGGCTGGTCTTGCCGCCCACGTCCGTCACAAAGCCCGCGAACACGCTTTGCTTGAACTGCAGCATGTCGGCGGGTGAGAGGTCGTGCGCCACCAGCACCAGGGGCACGTCCACCGTGTCGTCCAGCAGCAGGTCTTGCTGTAGGCCCAGTTGCTTGTGGCGGCGCGGGCTGCTGGCCGGTGGCGCCACCGGGCTGGCCACGCCCTTCATGTGGCGCAGGATGCGCTCGACCACCTGCTCCAGGTCGGCCTTGCGTTCGCGCAGGTACTCGTCCTCCATCTCGTCGAACTGGCGCGCAATCATTTCGAGCTGGGTGGTGAGCGCCCACTCGGCGTTGTACAGGCGCTCCTTGATCCAGTGCTTGACGCCGCCGGTGAGGGCCTCGTCCTGCAGCAGCATCAGGTGCACGTCCAGCAGCGCGGTCAGCTCGTGCGGCGCATCGGCGGGCATGTCGGTCTGCAGGCGCTGCAGCTCCTCGACCACCGCATTGCGGCCCTGGCGCACGCGCTCGATCTCACCTTCGACCTGGGAGGGCTCGACAAAGTAATGCGCCACATCCACCCGGCTGGACGCCACCAGCACGGCCCGGCCAATGGCAATGCCGCGTGCAACTGCGAGACCGTGGACGGAGAAGGTCATGGTGGTGCGATCAATGGTTCGACGGGGTCAGGACACGGGCGAGATGGGCAGGCTTATTCACCCTCGCCAAACTTGTCGGCAATGAGCGCCAGCAGCGCATCCATGGCCTCCTGTTCGCGGTCGCCGTTGGTTTCCAGCTCTACTTCGGAGCCGAGCCCGGCGGCCAGCATCATCACGCCCATGATGCTCTTGGCGTTGATGCGGCGCTCTCCCTTGCTCATGAAAACGTCACACGGAAAGCTGCCGGCCAGCTTGGTGAGCTTGGCCGACGCGCGGGCATGCAGGCCCAGTTTATTGCTGATGGTCGTACGGGTCTTGATCATGTCGGTTACGGCGGTTCTGGTTCTGCGGCGCGGAAATGGCCACCTGCATCACCCCTTGGGTGCCCCCCACCACGGCGCGGCTCACCACGGAGTCGAGCGGCTCGGCCCGGTAGCTCACGGCGCGCAGCAGCATGGGCAAATTGACGCCCGTCACCAGGCGCGAGCGCACGCCGTCTACCAGTCGCTGCGCCACGTTGCAGGGTGTGGCGCCGAACACATCGGTCAGCACCAGGGTGGTGTCGGTGCCCAGCTGGTCCAGCATGATGCGCGCCTGGGCCAGCGATTCTTCGGGGGGTTGGTTGGGCTGCACATCGAGCGCAGCCACGCTGCTGCCGCAGTCGGCAAACACGTGCAGCGCGCATTCGCGCAGCGCATGGGCCAGCGGGGCGTGGGCAATGATGAGGATGCTGGTGGGGCTCATGGTCACGACTTACGCCACGCGGGGACCAACGACGGGCCGGTCATCAAGAGGTGGCCCGTGGTTGCATCGATGGTTGCGCAAGTGTTCATGGTGTGGGGGTTGTCAGCGCATTATGGCGCCGCCCCCGAAGCAGGAACCACGCGTAGGCGCCGGCGTTGCATGCCAGGTACACCGCGATGGCCGCCTGGAACGCGGGCACGGTGGCCAGCCCCGCGGCCGCAAACGCGTCCACCGCCAGCCCGATGCCCCACTGCACCACAAACACGCCCACAAAAATCACGAGGTTGTAGGCCGACAGCGCGCGCCCTGCGAGCGCCTGCGGCAACGCCATGGCCACGGCGGGCTGCGACAAAGACACGAAGGTGCATGACACGCAGAACAGCGCCCAGGCGCCCCCCCGGCCTGGGACCCAGCCAGGATGATGCCCAGCAGCACGACCGAGCACAGCGGCAGCCCCGTGGCCATCAGCCGGTCGGCCCCAAACCCCTTGCGCAGCAGCCAGGGGTTGACCATGCCCCAGGTCCAGAAGGTGCACAGCATGGACACGTTGATCCAGAACAGGCCTGTGGCCGACTCCAGCGCGGTGTAGCCCGCCACACGCTGCATCCACGGCCCGGCCCACAGCGTCTGCATGGCCACCATGCCGCCGTAGCAGAAGAACCCCAGCGGCGCGAGGCGCTGAAAATAGGGATGCCGCCACACCACGCCATAGCCCTGGGGCACGGCCTCTGCAGCGCCGGACTCGGCCTTCGCCTGCCCCGCCGGGCCCCACCCTGGCACCCACAGGGCAATCACCACCATCGACACCGCGATCAATACCGCCAGCCCCCAGAACAGCGGGCGCCAGCCCACCAGCGGCAAGGCCCATTGCACCGGCAGCGTGGAGGCCACCATGCCGAGCGAGCCCGTCATCAACATCCACGAATTCGCCCGCATCTGCGCCACCGGCTCCAGCCACCGGCGGTAGCCGGTGAGCGGCGCCATCAGACAGGCACTGACGCCCGCGCCGCACAACACGCGCCCGGCCAGCAGCCCCGAAAACCCGGTGGCCGCCGAAAACACCAGGCTGCCCACCACGGCCACGCCCAGAAAACCCAGCGCGACCTTCTTGGGCCCGTGCCGGTCCAGCCAGGTGCCCAGCGGGAGCTGCGTGGCCGAAAAGCCCAGAAAGTAGCCTCCCGCCAGCAGCCCCAGATCCCGCGCGTGCAGCGAGAACTCCTGGGCCAGCGTGGGCGCCAGGGTGGCCGTGACGGCACGCACCAGCGCCGACAAGAAGTAGGCAAAGGCAAACGCCAGAAAGACGATGACGGCCGCCCGCCGTGGCAATACGCCGCCGCTGCCGCTCATCGTCATGGCAGCGCCAGGCCGGCGAAGAACTGGTCGGCCACCTCCGGCCGGGGCTTGGTGGTGTAGACGACGGCGTGGTACAGCCGCACCTGCGGCCCTGCCGCGCGCGCAAACCACACGGCCTGCGCCACCACCGCACTGCCATCGGGCCGCTGCCCCTGCGCCACAGTGCGCACCGACTGCGGCAGGGGCAGGGTGCCGCGCGGCGCGTAGGGCACGTCTTTGGCGCCCGCTTCGGCCCCTGCCCCCAGGCGTGCCAGCATCGCAGCCCGCCAGTGGGAGAGCGCCGCGCCCACCTGGGCGGGGTCGGCCAACGCGGCGTGGGACACGGCAAAGGTGGCGCCATCGGCGTCACAGCCCACCATGGACAGCTCCACCGGGGCACCGGCCAGCTCCACCGTGCGGGTGGCCTGGTCGGGCTTGCACGGCAGGGTGATGGTCATGTTTCTTTTGGGATGGGTGGTGAAGTCATGGCGATCAAGCAATGGGCAGCAGGTGTGGCGGTGGCAGCGTTTGCTGCCGTGGGCGCCTATGTGTACCTGGACACGGGCCGCGCCGAAGCGCCCGCATCGACCTTTGTGCTGCTGGACGGCTCCAGCAAATCCACCGCCGACCTGAAAGGCAAGGTCACCCTGGTCAACTTCTGGGCCACGAGCTGCACCACCTGCGTGGCCGAAATGCCCGAGATCATTGCGACTTACAACAAGTACAACAGCAAGGGTTTTGACACCCTGGCCGTGGCCATGAGCTACGACCCCCCTAGCTACGTGGTGAACTTTGCCGAGACACGCAAGCTGCCCTTCCAGGTGGCCATCGACAACACCGGCAAAGTGGCCAAGGCCTGGGGCGATGTGCAACTGACGCCCTCCACCTTCATCGTGAACAAGCGGGGCGAGATCGTGAAGACCTATGTGGGCGCCCCCAATTTCCCGGAGCTGCACCAGCTGATCGAGAAGCTGCTGGCAGAAACCTGAGCTGCGCGGCGGACACACCGTCCTCACACGAACCACAGCCCGCTCAGGGCATAAAAAAGGCCAATTTCGAGAGAAATTGGCCTTTTGCGCTAGTGGATCAAGCGCTGCATGCTACGTAAAACATAGCAAGGCATCTCCTCACCGTCTGTTTTACTTCGCGCGGAAGCTGTCGTGGCAGGCCTTGCAAGTGCCTGCGGCGGCCCCAAAAGCGGTCTTGAGGTTGTCCAGGTTGCCCGTCTTGGCGGCGGCGGCAAGTTTCACGGTCTCGGCCTCCAGCTTCTCGGCATGGTCCTTGAACTTGGCTTGCTCGGTCCAGATTTCTGGCAGCGCCTTGTTGGGCGCGCCCTTGTCGGTGCCGGGGCCAAAACCGGCCCAAGGCAGCTTGGCCATCTGGGCCACGATGTCGGCGTTCTCCTGTGCCACCTTGGCATCGAACGGCGCGCGGCCGTTGGCCATGGCGCCCAGGCGTCCGAAATGCTGGCCCATCACGAACAGCGCGCTCTGGCGGTATTTGATGGCGTCTTCGGCTTTGGCAAATTGGGCCGAGGCGGGGGCGGACAGGGTCAGGGCCGCAGCCGCTAGGGTCAACGCAGCAAGTGCTTTCATCGGAACTTCCTTTTTCGTGGGTGGAACAGAATGGTGCCTTCCAAGCCTGCGCATGGCATTTCCGCCTGGGCTACACGGTGCTGGCGCTGCTGGTGTTCCGGCTGGTCTGGGGATTGGTGGGGGGGCGCTGGTCGCGTTTTTCGGCATTTCTGTACTCGCCCGCGCGGCTGTTGCAGTACCTGCGTGGCGCACCCCACCCGGAGGACGGCATTGGACACAGCCCGCTGGGCGCGTTGTCGGTGTTCGTGCTGCTGGCCGTGCTGGCAGCCCAGGTGGGCACGGGTTTGCTGAGCGACGACGAGATCGCCTTTGCCGGACCGTTAACCCAATATGTCTCGAACGCCGTCGTGGGTCTAGCCACGAACTACCACAAGGACATCGGGCAGTTCTTGGTGCTGGGGCTGGTGGCGCTGCACGTGCTGGCCATCATCTTCTATGTGCGCGTGCGCAAGCAGCGGCTCATCCGCCCCATGCTGGACGGCGACAAGACGCTGCCCGAGGCGGCAGCACCGTCGCGGGATGACGCCCTCAGCCGCATCGCAGCCCTGGTGTTGCTGGCCCTGAGCGCTGGCGTGGCGTGGTGGGTGTCGTCGCTGGCGGCACCGGCGTTCTGAACGAAGTCGCTACACTGGCGGCTCTTTCGTTTGCATGCCTTGCGCTTTGGACAAGCCCTCCATCTCCCTGAGAACCCCCTCCTCGCCCGCCGAGTGGGATGCGGTCCGAGACATCTTTCGCGAGTACGCCAGCACCCTCGGTGTTGACTTGTGCTTTCAGGACTTTGAGTCCGAACTGGCACAACTGCCGGGCGACTACGCCGAACCCCGTGGCGCCCTGCTGATCGCCGAAGTGGAGGGCGCCTTGGCAGGCTGTTGTGCCCTGCGCCCGCTGGACAACGCCGATTACCCCAACGCCAGCGAGATGAAGCGACTGTATGTGCGCAAGGCGTTCCGTGGCTTTGGCCTGGGCCGCGAGCTGGCCGAAGCCATGCTGGACCGGGCGCGGCAGGCCGGGTACGCCTGCGTATTGCTCGACACTCTGGACGATATGGAGTCAGCCCGCGCGCTGTACACCGATCTGGGCTTTGAAGAAATCCCGCCCTACTATCACAACCCCATACCCGGGGCGCATTATCTCAAGGTCGATATTTTTTGACGATTTGAGGCGCTAGCGCAGGATTTACATGCGCTAGCAGCTATCGATTCAATAGCAATCAGTAGTGTTTCACGCCGCCTTGGCCTGGGCCAGCAGGGTGTCGGCGTCGCTCACTTCAAACTTGCCTGGCGCTTCGACGTTGAGCGTCACCACCTTGCCATCGCGCACCAGCATCGAATAGCGGTTGCTGCGCAGGCCCATGCCCTTGGAGGTCAGGTCCAGAGTCAGGCCCGTGGCTTGTGCGAAGGCGGCGCTGCCGTCGCCCAGCATGCGCACCTTGCCATCGGTCTTCTGGTCGCGGGCCCAGGCACCCATCACGAACGCGTCGTTCACGCTCACACACCAGATCTCGTCTACACCGGCCGCCTTGAACTCGGCAGCCTTCTCCACATAGCCAGGCACATGCTTGGCCGAGCAGGTGGGCGTGAAGGCACCAGGCAGGGCAAACAGCGCAATCGTCTTGCCGGCCGTGGCCTTGTCCACCGCTACGGGGTTCGGGCCGATGCTGCAACCTTCGCCCTCGACTTCGGAATATTCCATCAGCGTGGCTGCGGGCAGGGTGTCACCGACTTTGATCATTGTTTTCTCCTTGGGATGTTGGGATGGGGGTGTTGGAACCTGAGAACGCCATGCCTTGCAAAACTCCTCCTGGACACGGCCTGTGCACCGTTCGCATCAAAAGGAGGCCCACAAAGCAAAACGACCCACATTGTGGGTCGTTTTGAAGGGCTTTGCCGCCCAGGGGTTTGCGCCCCTGGAGCAGGCTTGGAAAGCTGATTACAGCAGACCGGCCTTTTGCACCAAGCGGGTAGCCACCCAGTTCTTGGTCTTGGAGAGCGGACGGCTCTCGGTGATTTCGATCACGTCGCCCAGCTTGTACTCGCCCTTTTCGTCGTGGGCGTGGTACTTGCTCGACTTCGCAACGATTTTGCCGTAGAGCTCGTGCTTCACACGACGCTCGACCAGCACGGTCACAGTCTTTTGACGCTTGTCGCTGACCACCTTGCCAATCAAGGTGCGCTTGAGGGATTTTTTAGGTTCCGTCATATGGGCTCCTTACTTGGCGGCTTGCTTTTCAGCAAGGATGGTCTTGGCACGTGCGATATCACGGCGGGTGGTGCGCAGCGTATTGGTGTTACCCAGTTGCTGCGTAGCCTTTTGCATGCGCAGGCCGAAGTGGGCCTTTTGCAGCGCCTTGATTTCGGCTTCGATGCCAGCAACGTCTTTTTGGCGCAGTTCAGTAGCTTTGGTCATTTTCATGGTCTCCTGAATTACGCGCCGAGGTGACGGCTGACGAACGTGGTGCGCAGCGGCAGCTTGGCAGCAGCCAGGCGGAACGCTTCGCGGGCCAGTTCTTCGGGCACACCAACGATTTCGAACACGATCTTGCCGGGCTGGATTTCAGCCACGTAGTACTCGGGGTTGCCCTTACCGTTACCCATACGCACTTCTGCGGGCTTGGTAGAGATTGGCTTGTCCGGGAACACGCGGATCCAGATACGGCCGCCACGCTTGACGTGACGGGAAATCGCACGGCGTGCAGCTTCGATCTGGCGGGCCGTCAGACGGCCACGATCGGTGCACTTCAGACCGAAATCACCGAAGGCAACGGAGGCACCCCGCGTTGCGACGCCAGTGTTACGGCCCTTTTGCTCCTTGCGGTATTTACGGCGAGCAGGTTGCAGCATCTTTATTCTCCTTTACCGTCCGCTGCTGTAGCGGGCGCGGCGACCTTGCGTACGCGCTTAACGGCATTGTTATCAGCGCCACCAGCTTCCGCTGGCTTATCGCTGCCGTCGGCCGGAGCGGTGTTGCCACCGACAGGACGACGTGGGCCACGGCCGGCGCCTGGACGATCGCCACCTGGGCGGCCATCACGGCGTGGGCCGCGTGGGCGGCGCTCTTCGTCTGGACGAGGCGTTTCCACGGCTGGCAGGTCGTTACGACCCAGCGTGTCACCCTTGTAGACCCAGACCTTGACGCCGATCACACCGTAGGTGGTCTTGGCTTCAGAGGTGCCGTAGTCGATGTCCGCACGCAGCGTGTGAAGTGGCACGCGGCCTTCACGGTACCACTCGCAGCGAGCGATTTCGATACCGTTCAGACGACCGGACGACATGATCTTGATGCCCTGGGCACCCAGACGCATGGCGTTCTGCATGGCGCGCTTCATGGCGCGACGGAACATGATGCGCTTTTCGAGCTGTTGCGTGATGCTGTCGGCGATCAGTTTGGCATCGATTTCAGGCTTGCGCACTTCTTCGATGTTCACTGCGACGGGCACGCCCAGACGCGACGCGAGTTCCTTCTTCAGGTTCTCGATGTCTTCGCCCTTCTTGCCGATCACCACACCAGGACGTGCCGAGTAAATGGTGATGCGGGCGTTCTTGGCAGGACGCTCGATCAGGATGCGCGACACAGCCGCGTTCTTGAGCTTGGCCTTCAGGTACTCACGCACCTTGATGTCTTCGGCCAGCATGCCCGCGAAGTCGCGGTTGCTGGCGTACCAACGGCTGGACCAGTTGCGGCTGACCGCAAGGCGGAAGCCGGTAGGATGGATTTTCTGTCCCATAGTCTTCCCGAGCCTTTAGTTGCCAACCGTCACGTACACATGGCACGTGGGCTTGCTGATGCGGTTGCCGCGGCCTTTGGCGCGCGCGGTGAAGCGCTTGAGCGTGGTGCCTTGTTCGACGTAGATGGTCTTGACCTTCAGTTCGTCGATGTCAGCGCCATCGTTGTGTTCGGCGTTGGCGATGGCCGACTCCAGAACCTTCTTGACGATTCCCGCAGCTTTTTTCTGCGTGAAGTTCAGGATGTTCAGAGCCTGGTCCACTTTCTTGCCGCGGATCAGATCGGCGACCAGACGGCCCTTGTCGACCGACAGACGGACGCCCCGGAGGACTGCACGTGTTTCAGACATGGTCGTTCCTTACTTCTTCGCTTTTTTGTCAGCGGGGTGACCCTTGAAGGTGCGCGTCAGGGCGAATTCGCCCAGCTTGTGGCCCACCATCTGGTCGGTGACATAGACCGGCACGTGTTGCTTGCCGTTGTGCACGGCGATGGTCAGACCGATGAACTCGGGCAGAACCATGGAGCGACGCGACCAGGTCTTGACTGGTTTCTTGTCCTTGGTGGCAACGGCCTTTTCGACCTTGGCCAGCAAGTGATGGTCAACAAATGGACCCTTTTTGAGAGAGCGAGTCATCTGTTACCCCTTACTTCTTGCGACGCGACACGATCATGATCTGTGTGCGCTTGTTGTTACGGGTGCGATAACCCTTGGTCAGATTGCCCCAAGGATCGACTGCATGGCGGCCTTCGCCGGTGCGGCCTTCGCCACCACCGTGAGGGTGATCCACCGGGTTCATGGCCACGCCGCGAACCGTAGGACGAATACCCATCCAGCGCTTCACACCGGCCTTGCCCAGTTGGCGCAGGCTGTGCTCTTCGTTGGCCACTTCACCAATGGTGGCGCGGCATTCGATATGGATCTTGCGCACTTCGCCGGAGCGCATACGCACCTGGGCGTACACGCCTTCACGGGCGAGCAGCGTTGCCGAAGCACCAGCCGAGCGGGCGATCTGAGCACCGGCACCGGGCTTGAGCTCGATGCAGTGGATGGTCGAACCCACGGGGATGTTGCGGATAGGCAGCGTGTTGCCAGCGCGGATCGGGGCTTCCGAACCCGACAGCAGGGTTGCGCCCACTTCCAGGTTGCGGGGAGCGATGATGTAACGACGCTCGCCGTCGGCATAGCACACCAGAGCGATGTGGGCCGTACGGTTGGGGTCGTACTCGATACGCTCAACCTTGGCCGGAATGCCGTCCTTGTTGCGCTTGAAGTCCACCACACGATAGTGGTGCTTGTGGCCACCGCCCTTGTGACGGGTGGTGATGTGACCGTTGTTGTTACGGCCGGCCTTCTGGAATTGTGGCTCCAGCAGGGGGGCGTAAGCTTCACCCTTGTACAGGTGGTCACGCGTGACCTTCACCACGGCACGTTGGCCGGGCGAGGTAGGTTTCATCTTAACGACAGCCATGATTACGCGGCCTCCCCGGAGAGGTTCAGCTCTTGACCTGGCTGCAGCGTGACGTATGCCTTGCGAACATTGTCGCGGCGGCCGACAGTCTTGCCGAAACGCTTGGTCTTGCCTTTGGTGTTCACCACAGAGACGCCCTTGACTTCTACCTTGAACATCAATTCCACAGCGGCCTTGATTTCTGGCTTGGTAGCGTTCTGAAGCACCTTGAACGTCACTGCATTGGACTTCTCGGCAACCATGGTGGCCTTTTCGGACACGATGGGAGCGACCAGAACTTGCATCAGACGACCTTCGTCAAACTTGAGTGTGCTCATGCGAACATCTCCTTGAGTTTGTCGATTGCACCCTTGGTGACGAGCACTTTCTTGAAACGCACCAGCGACACGGGATCGGCGTAACGGGGCTCAACGACGAGCACGTTCACCAGATTGCGCGAGGCCAGGTACAGATTTTCGTCCACTTCGTCGGCAATCACCATCACCGATTGCAGGTTCATCGCCTTGAACTTGTCAGCCAGGACCTTGGTCTTGGGGGAGTCAAGCTTCAGCGAGTCGACCACAGCCAGACGACCTTCGCGGGCCAGCTGCGACAAGATGGCAGACATACCGGCGCGGTACATCTTCTTGTTGATCTTCTGCGTGAAATTTTCGTCAGGCATGTTCGGGAAAATCCGACCGCCCCCGCGCCACAGTGGCGAGGAAGTCATACCTGCACGTGCGTTACCCGTACCCTTTTGCTTGAAAGGCTTCTTGGTCGAGTGACGGACTTGCTCGCGGTCCTTCTGGGCGCGAGTGCCTTGGCGTGCGTTGGCCTGATAGGCCACCACGATCTGGTGCACCAGATCTTCGTTGTATTCACGACCGAACACGGTTTCGGGAACCTCCAGCTTGGATGCGCCTTGGCCTTGGTCATTCAGGAGTTCGAGCTGCATTAGTTCGCTCCTTTGGAGGCTTTGGCCTTGATGGCGGGACGCACGGTCACGAACCCACCCTTGGAGCCCGGAATCGCGCCCTTGATCAAGAGCAGTTGACGCGCTTCGTCGATGCGGATGACATCGAGGTTTTGCGTAGTCTTGGTGACGTCGCCAAGGTGACCCGTCATGCGCTTGCCGGGGAACACGCGACCGGGGTCTTGCGCCATACCGATCGAGCCAGGCACGTTGTGCGAACGGCTGTTACCGTGCGACGCGCGTTGCGAGGCCATGTTGTGACGCTTGATGGTACCGGCGTAGCCCTTACCGATGGAGGTGCCCTGCACGTCCACCTTCTGGCCGACAGCAAACACATCAGCCACAGGCACTGCAGCACCTGCGGCGTACTTGCCGGCGGTTTCTGCGGTCACGCGGAATTCCTGGATGATTTCACCGGCTTCCACACCTGCCTTGGCAAGGTGACCGGCTTCTGGCTTGGTCACGCGCGATGCTTTGCGCGAGCCGAACGTGACCTGCAGGGCCACGTAGCCATCGTTCTCTTGGGTTTTGACCTGGGTAACGCGGTTGTTGGACACATCCACCACCGTGACAGGCACTGCGTCCCCATCATCGGTGAACAGACGCATCATGCCCACTTTGCGACCCAGCAACCCGAGGGAGTTGCTCAGACTCATTTGTTTCTCCAAAACTTCCACCGCCGCAACTTCAATTGGCCACGGCGTTGCACTCGCGTGCATGAAAGAGGGTTATTAAAACTCCACCCACCTACGCGCGAAAACGCACGCAAATTAGGCGAAGCCCTAAAGTATAACGCGAACCGCTTTTTCAAGCAAGTTCGCGTTATGTCAGTCACCACAAGGCGGAGGAGTCCGCCTTGCAGCAGCTACGGCTACATCACTGCAGCTTGATTTCGACGTCCACGCCAGCGGGCAGGTCGAGCTTCATCAGGGCGTCCACGGTCTTGTCCGTAGGGTCCACGATGTCCATCAGACGCTGGTGCGTGCGGATTTCGAGCTGGTCGCGGCTGGTCTTGTTGACGTGGGGCGAACGCAGGATGTCGAAACGCTTCATGCGCGTCGGCAGGGGCACGGGGCCCTTGACGATGGCGCCGGTGCGCTTGGCGGTGTCAACGATCTCGGCAGCGGACTGGTCGATCAGCTTGTAGTCAAACGCCTTCAGGCGGATGCGGATTTTTTGCTTGGACATGGCAAGTTCCTTTTCTGCTTATGAATTAAGCAATGATCTTGGCCACGACGCCAGCGCCCACCGTACGGCCGCCTTCGCG
>JADHED010002291.1_pt1 | contig 13582 bp, 10 predicted proteins | sample 8952041 | NCBI WGS metagenome assembly JADHED01 (sample SAMN16124423, study PRJNA663239) | bioreactor sludge metagenome | isolation source: sludge (control) | place: India:Bengaluru | collected 2018-09-08
TTTTAGTTACCATTTTTTTTCTGGCATCCAATGATTCCTGTTCGAATTTCAACATTCCCAGCATCGGATTATTGGTAAGCATACTGTCTGACACTGCCAGCAATGGAGTATCAAGGGAATCGGGCATCAATGTATCTGGCAGGGACACCGGAAAAACTGCAGACCTGTTCAGATAGCTATTGAATTTTGCAACAATTGTATTCTGCTGGTTTTTTAGTAAGGCTATATTGTTTTCAAGGTCACCAGCCTCAATTTGTATCCGGTAAAGATCAGCCAGAGAAGAAACACCTGCAGATGAGCCCATTGAACTGGATTGCGACATTTGATTTGAGGCAACTGTGGTGTTGCTTCCTGTGTTACCTCCCATACCACCGCCCATCCACTGGGAACCTGAATTTGCATTCGAAGGAGCGCTGGTAGGACCGGAGCTGCCTGTGGATGATGTACCACTATTTCCATATGGTGCAGTTCGGAATTTAACCAGGGCGATTCTTTCAATTGTCTTCAAAATTTCAATATTCTTTTCAGAAATGAGGATGTTTTGTTGAACTTTAAACAAATCAAACCATACACTTTGAATCTCGTAAAAAACTTGCAATTTAGTATCCCTGAATGATTCATATTTGGCATTGGCCATCAGGCTCATTTCATCCTTGGCAGCCCTGAGTGTCCCAAACCATGGAAACATTTGCATCAGGCGCAGATCAGCTACCTGGTTTCCGCTTACAAGTTCCATGGGACTAAGAAATACTCCCATATTAAATTCGGGATCAGGTAAACTGCCCACCTGGGGCACTTTTTGCAAAGCGGCCTGATACTCGCTAAACTTTTGCAATACCGTAGGATTGTTTTTAGCTGCCAGTGTCAGATAATAGCTGAGACTATCCTGTGCACCAGCAGATATTCCTATCAACAGTCCGATAATAAGTAACCTAAATTTCATTTTCACTTTCATTTTTAACTTTTCGTATTTCATTTTTCACTGCTCTTTCTCTCCACATGGCTTGGAAAAGCGGTACTACAAAAATTGTCATAACCTGGATGATCATACCTCCGAAGGTAGGAATAGCCATAGGAACCATGATATCCGCACCTTTACCGGTTGAAGTGAGTACAGGCAACAGCGCAATAACGGCAACTGCCGTAGTCATCATGGCAGGTCGAACACGCTTTTTTCCTGCAGCAACGACTGCCTCTCTTACATCATGAACAGTACCCGGATGACGTTGCTCAAAAACCTGGTGAATGTAAGTACCCATTATAACTCCATCATTTGTGGCAATACCAAACAAAGCAATGAATCCTACCCAGACCGCCACACTTAGATTGATAGGATGCATCTGGAACATATCCCTCAAGTTTATCCCTGCTACTGAGAAATTCATAAACCATCCTTGTCCATATAGCCAAAGCATGAGAAAACCCCCGGAGAACGCTACAAACACTCCGGAAAAATGAATGAATGAAGCAGTAACCGTTTCAAACTGGAAATACAGCAGGAGCAGGATCAGCATAAGACTTATCGGGACAACAATGGCCAGCCTTTTGGTAGCTCTCAGCTGGTGTTCATAATTTCCTGCAAATTTATAGGATACCCCTGCAGGTAAGGTTATAGCTCCTGAAGCTATTTTCTGTTTCAGTATTTTTGCAGCTTCTTCTACCACATCCACTTCAGCCTTTCCTTCCTGTTTGTCGAAAATCACATAACCCACCAGGAATGTGTTTTCACTTCTTATCATTTGTGCACCACGGGTATAATTGATGTCAGCAATTTCACCCAGCGGAATTTGAACACCATTCATTGCCGGGATCAGAATTCGCTTTATATCTTCAGGATTATCGCGCAGTTCACGGGCATAGCGAACACGCATTGGAAACCGTTCACGGCCTTCAACCGAGCTGCTGAGTGACATTCCACCAACAGCTACCTGCAGTATTTCCTGAACATCATTTATACTCATTCCATAGCGGGCCATTGCCTCACGGTTGAGTTTTATTTCAATGTACGGTGCACCAACAGCTCTATCGTAAAACACCGAGGATGACTTGACAGAAGGTACTTCTTTCAAAGCCTGTTCAAACTGCATTCCACCTTGTTCAATGCTTTCCAGGTCTGGCCCGTATACTTTAAGACCCATAGGAGCCCGCATGCCGGTTGACAGCATAACCAGCCGGGTTTCGATCGGCTGCAATTTTGGGGCAGAGGTCAATCCGGGAATATTGGTAACTTTCACGATCTCGTTCCAGATGTCCACAGGCCTCTTAATTTGTGATCTCCACTGTCGGAAATATTCTCCATTTTCACGGGGAATAAGGCTATCGGCTGGAATAACCCTGAAACCCTCCTTGGCGGGATTATATTTGCCTCCGTTTCTCAATATATAGCTGCCATCCCGGTCTACTTTGAACTGCATCCGGTGCCCGTTCTCATCTAGAATATATTCGGGGCGATAGTTGATCGTGTTTTCAAACATTTGAACGGGTGCAGGGTCAAGCGCTGAATTCACACGGCCCCATTTTCCAACGGCAATTTCAACTTCAGGTATGGCTGCAAGCCGTTTATCCAGTGTTTCGATATATTCAAGATTCTTTTCAATGCTGGAGTGTGGCATGCTGGTTGGCATAAGGAGAAATGAACCTTCGTTAAGTGAGGGCATAAACTCCTTGCCTGTACCTGGAAATGTATTAACTGCACCCTGCCATGCCTTTGTCTGCCGAAACCGGCTCCATCCGACTTTTTCAAGTCCATTTGATGAGAAACCGAAGACTTTTTCAAAACCCATCCAAATCAGGATTCCAAAGAATAGTGTAAAAGCAGGGATCAATAAAAATTTCCACTTATTAACCAGGCACCAGCGAAGAATAGGCTCATAGAAATGGACCATGATCATGAGTGCAGAAAGAATAACGGTAACAATCGCGGATACAAAAAGAAAATTGACAAATATGCTATTGTGAGCGCCAAGGGGTAACCATTCAATGGAGAGATAGTAGACAGCCACGAGCACTGTAATGGCAATATTGATATAATTTGGAAATTCTTTTCGTTTCTCCGGCCACCGATAATCCAGAAGGTTATTGATTCCTATGGCGACAAGGGCCAGAGCTGGCCATGTATGCCAGAAAATGAGAAAGAAAATACCTGCCGCAATTAAACTTCCATTCCAAATCTTCCGGACTTTCTTTGTGTCCACCCTGAAATTAAAGAAAATATGAACCAACGTGGGCAAAACCACTATTCCCAGGATAAATGCTGACAGAAGGGCAAATGTTTTGGTAAACGCAAGGGGTCGGAAAAGCTTGCCTTCTGCTGCCTGCATGGCAAAGACAGGAAGAAAACTGACAATGGTTGTGGCTATTGAGGTGACTACTGCAGCCCTTACTTCAGTAGTTGCCTGATAAATTACATCAAGTAATTTCTTGCCACGCAATCCCTTGTTCTCAGGCATTTCCAGATGCCGGAGAATGTTCTCCACATCCACAATACCAATATCTACCATTACGCCAATGGCGATTGCGATGCCTGATAAAGCAACTATATTCGCATCCACACCAAAAAGCCGCATCAAAATAAAGGTCATTAAGACACCGATGGGCAACAATCCCGCAACAATCAGCGATGCTCTCAGATTCAGAACCAGCACAATAATCACGATGATGCTGATGAGAATTTCGTGCGAAAGTGCGGATTCCAGCGTACCTATTGTTTCCCTTATCAACCCGGTCCGATCATAAAAAGGTACGATGCTCACTTTTGATACGCTACCATCAGGCAATGTTTTTTGTGGTAACCCAGCATCAATCTCTTTAATCTTGTCCTTAATGTTATTGATTACATCCATCGGATTGGAACCATACCGGGCAACAACCACTGCACCAACTGCTTCAGAACCGCTTTTATCAAGGCCTCCGCGCCGGGTAGCAGGCCCAAATGACACATGGGCTACATCCTTTATCCGAACCGGAACATTATTTCTAACTGCAATTACGGATAGATCCAGATCATCCAGGTTTTTAACATAACCGAGTCCCCGGATGATATATTCTACATTATTCAGTTCAACGGTCTCAGCACCAATATCCAGGTTGCTTTTACGAACGGCATTCATAACATCCATTACAGAAACGTTAAATGCTTTGAGTGCTTCAGGATTCAAATCCACCTGGTATTCCTTGATAAATCCGCCCACCGAGGCGACCTCTGAAACTCCTTCGGCAGTTGACAATCCGTATTTTACATAGAAATCCTGGATACTCCTTAATTCTTGTGGATTCCAACCCCCATTTGGCTTTCCGGTTTTTGGATCCCGCCCTTCGAGTGTATACCAGTAAATCTGTCCCAGGGCAGTTGCATCGGGCCCAAGTGAAGGCTGTACTCCCGCCGGCAATGTACCTGAGGGCAGGGAATTAAGTTTTTCCAGAATCCGGGAGCGACTCCAATAAAACTCAACATTATCTTTGAAAATGACATATATAAAGGACATTCCGAACATAGAAGTGCTGCGGATCGACTGAACGCCAGGAATACCCAATAAGGCAGTGGTGAGTGGATAAGTCACCTGATCCTGTATGTCTTTTGGTGAACGACCCATCCATTCCGTAGCAACAATCTGTTGGTTTTCTCCGATATCAGGTATTGCATCCACGGGAACCGGGTCGCGCGGAAACAACCCGGTTTTCCAGTTAAATGGGGCGAAAACAATTCCGCAAACCACGAATGTGATCAGGAAAATAAATGTAATTAACCGGTTATCAAGAAAATACCTTACTAGTCTGTTAAAAAACATAATGCAGAATTTTAAATAGTTTTCTATCGAAATACTAAATACTTAATGGCAACTTCCTGAGCCACCACCCATAGAACCTGATCCGGAATGACCACTGTGTGACGAACCTGAAGCATGAGAACTATGATCATTTTTAGCTTGTCTTTTTGCCAATTTATCCATGTCCCACCTGTCCAGTGTCATTCCACACATTGGGCATTTCCCGGGCTTATAGGCGATATAATCTTTGTGCATAGGACAATCATAGTAATACTGTTTAACTTCCTTTTGGGCGACGATTTGCCGGTTGCATGATGTGAAAATCAAAGCTGTAAGTAAGGCAAGTGCGAATATTTTAATAAAATTAGCCATTTTTATTTGTTTAATTATTTGAAATACAATGAAAGGCGACTTCCATATCCAACCCCTGCAATTCCTATCAAAATGGAAGTCGCCGGTGTTTATTTTATTCCCTGACTTTCAAGAAAGTGATTGATTTTGAAATGCTTGTGATATTGATCAAATTCATTCAATGAGGCATTCGTTTTAAACTGTGTGTCGATGGCATCATGGAGCATGTGATTTTCAGGAAATGCAGCTTTCACATTAAGCAGTGTTAATTCCTTAATCTCACCATTGCCACCTTTACTGAAATAATAGGTTGTGATTGTTTCAGTTTTGCCACGTTGGATGGTAGTTACAGCTTGTTTGGTATATATCCAAAGTATGCCCTTATCCTCTAGGGGGAAATGGTTATTACCCTGGAAGCGGACTAATTTCTCATCACAAAGTTGATATCCCCAGATCTCAGCTTTCTTAAGGTCATAGGGCTTTCCATCGTGTACCACGGTTATAAAATCTTTGCCCAGAAAGTCATTTAGCTTGATTTTGTGCTTTTCAGTTGCACAATCAATTCCATATTCCATTTTACCTGAAGTAAAATCAGTATATGTTTTAAAAACGCCGCTCTTTTGAGCAAACAAGGAACCTGCGCTGATTAATATTAACCCAGCACCAACTGATATTTTTTTTATTATTTTTTTCATAGTGTTAAGAATTAAATTATTATACTCACTTTTTTTATTTATATCTGATTACCAGGCCATCAGGCTTGTTTCCAACCCTGATTTTCATAAGCTCCTGATGATTTTTTACATCTACCACCGAAACAGTACCCTCGTTTTGGTTTGTAACATAACAAGTTGCGCCATCCGAGGTAAAAATCAGGGAATGTGCGCCATTTCCTACTTCTATGGTTCCGCCGTGAACATATCCTGTATCTTGAATCGACCAATAATGCATCTTACTGCTATCCGGATCTGTTACCCACATTTCGTTCATCATGTCATTTTGGCCAACCATTCCAGGTACAAAATCCAAATGGATTGAATCCATCATCGACATATTCATGCCATTGAAAATGTGGATACTTTGGCCGTCTTCGTTATCAACGTACATCATTCCATTCATGCCAGGCCATGCCCCCGAAGGATCGTTACCAACTTGTATATTGTCTATTATTTGTTTGCTAACGGCATCAATCACTGTCACTGTATTTGACATGGCATTGGCAATGAAAACTTTGCTGCCATCATTTGAAAAAGTAACTTCGGCGGGCATGTCTCCAACAGGGATAGTCTTGATTAACTCGTAAGTATTGGCATCGAAAACCTTTACCACTCCTCTGGTCATCATTAGCGCAGTCCACAACTCTTTACCATCAGGCGAAAATATTGCATTATGGGAAACACCATCAAGAATGATCTCTTTCAACAATTTTCCGGTTACAGCATCCAGGATCAGGATCTTGCCCTGCGAGTTCATTGTATTCGGAGTGGCAGTGGTATGGTGCTGACTATGCTGATCTGGTGAATTGCTCAAGGACAAAGTATCCTGCATCATATTCATACCATCACTAAAATCCATACCGGGTGCAGCAATTGCCAGTTTACTGCCGTCAGGAGACAAATTAATATGATGAGGCCACATGTTTTCCATGTTTGAGTTCATCATTCCGCCATCCATACCACTCTTAGAGTCTGCTAAGTCAATGGTTTTCTCAACCTTTTTTGTATCCAGGTTAATTACAGAAATGGAATTACTTTCGCTATTTACTACATAAGCTGCATCGTAATTTACCACGCTGTTGTTCCTGTTATCATCCTTTTGACAGGATACAAACATTGAGACAATAACTATCGAAAATGTCGCTAACAAAATACTTTTTCTCATAATTGCTAATTTTTAAGTTAAGGTTTAGTTTCTTCTTTCATACTTGCAGCAGCCAGGCAGACTGTTGTATGCCTTGATGTCAGCTTTGTATTTTTCCGTATCATGACCAACAGAAGCTATTTTTTTCTGTATATCATCAAGGGTAATAACAGAAGGGTTATAGGCAAGGGAAAGTATCTTGGTGTCCTTATTCCAATCAACATTGCTTACCCCTTTAATTTTAGCGGCTTTCTCAATACGTGCTTTGCACATATCACAATTACCCCAAACCTTAAAGTTTTCAGTTTTAACTGAGGTCATTTGTGAATGATCATGTGATTGCGCAAAAGTGAAAACACTTGAAGTAATCGCTATTATAGCAGATACAATGAATCTTGTAGATTTCATAAGTAAAATATTATTTATTAAGAATAGAAAAGTATAGAGGCGGTTAAGTATCCCTCTATCTGGAATCACGGAGGTATCTTAATCCGTTAATCCACAATGCAGTAATTGGACATACTTTGCCCATGACTGAATGTGGAGTGAAGAATAAAATCAGATGCGGAAAACACAAATGTTGGCCATGCTTACAGCATTAGCCCGGAAATTGTCCGGTGGACTAACATTTGTGAAATTTGTGAGTAAGGGATAATCGGAATGAAATGAAAAACCTTCGGGAATATAGAATACGTGAAGGATACTTTGGGTAATCTCCTTAACATGAAATTCAGAGGGAGAATAATTATTATCTGTCGAATAAATTGAAAATTCATTTTCGCAGCACTCTGAAGCAATCCTTGTTTCTGAGGAAGTTTTTGAATTTGCATCACGTACCATACCGCAGGATGCCTCCTTGCCTGAAATTGATATCTTAGTGCCTGCAACTTCACCGCCACAGAAGTGTGTGGCTATAGTAAAATGCATCCCTGAAAGAAGGATCAATAAAGCTAATGGTATGGTAAAAAATTTCTTCATTACATCTATAAACGAAAAAACCAAAGAAATGTTCGTCAAATATAATTGGTTAATAATTATTAGGGTGTATTTATATGTTAAAATTTCATAAGACAAAATTTTTTGCTACACTTGGCTATTTGGCTTCAACAAAGTATAATCTTTTACCTCCCGGAAGTCTGAATGAATAATCTGGCGCCTTTGTTGCTTTCCCGACTTTTACCCTGTCCTCATGAATTACTTCTCTGTATGCTTCTGCATATCCCTGCGAATTGTCAACGTCCCAACCCAATGCTTTGAAAAAAGGATCAATAAAATCCCGTCTTGTCAGGGTCTCATTATAATCAGCCTGTTTGTAGGAATCAAATTGCTCTTCAAATCGGGTAACTAATTCCTGGATTCTCTTAAATGCATCTTCTTTTGTAATCATACCAATTCATTAAGCCTCTCAATTTATAACTTTCTTATCAACGTAGCCGGTGCATCGGCAATAAAGCCTGTGTTTTGTAGTCAATTTAAAGCCAAATTAATGTGTTTTAAATATTTCTAACGCTGGAATCAATCAAATTTTAATCATTTTTTAAACAAAGCAATTATGCTTGCACCAATTTCTGTTAAAATCCCAACATTATGGGATTGATCTTTCACCAATATGGCAATTACTTTGACAGCAGATTTAAAAACCAGCTATATGATGAAATATTTATTTTGGATTGCGATCTTATTCAATGTGGGGCAATTGTATGGGCAGGACCGCTTGTTTAACTATACCTATCAAAGTACGGTACTGAACAAGGGACAAAAAGAGATTGAAGTATGGACAACCTTAAAAACCAGGAGAAAAGATTTTTTCAGAGGGTTGGATCACAGACTGGAATTTGAAATTGGTTTGGATAAAAAGCTTCAAACGGCATTCTATCTTAATTATGGATATTCCAAAGGTATTTTAGTGTCTGATAGCATTCAAACGGCTGATAACAGTGTTGCATATGGATTTTCCAATGAATGGAAATTAAAGCTGTCCGACCCGGTGGCGAATGCCATCGGATCGGGACTGTATTTTGAATTTGGGATAAGTCCGACCGAAACCGAATTTGAAGGAAAAATCATATTGGATAAGCAGATTGGACGGACCCTTCATGCGCTTAATATTGTAGGTGAATATGAATTTGAAAAGGAGTTTGAGCCTGAATCAGATCATCTTGAAGTTGAAACCGAAAAAGAAGCCAGTTTTGAATTGGTGTATGCTTTTTCATATGAAATCAAAAAAGGAATTTCCATTGGTTTGGAAGCCAGGAACCAGAATCAGTTTTCGACTTCAAGCAAGCTGGAAAGTTCTGTATTGTCCCTTGGTCCATGTTTTTCATATTATACAGAAGGATTTTGGTTAAACTTCACACTAATGCCGCAATTATCAAATTTTAAGGGTGGCGGTTTAGAATTAACGGAACATGAAAAATTACAAGCCAGACTGCTGTTTTCCTTCCCACTTTAGGTTAGCAATTATTGTTGTGATTTCCATGCTTGTTTACACATGTAGTTCAGCACTTTATATGCCTAATGAGCCGGATGGGAAAAGAGCGGGGATTTCAGTTGATTCCCTGATCGATGGTCGAACATTGTATATAAAACATTGCGGCAGCTGTCACAATCTGTATTTACCTGAAAAATTCACGGCAACCGAATGGGAAAAGAATGTCAGTGAGATGCAACTGAAATCTAAAATAAATGATTTTCAGAAAGATAACATATTGCACTATTTACAGACCCGAAGTAAAGATGATCTTCCATAAAAAAACTCATTTCATAGTTTATTTGCCTACCACCTTACCCTTTTCAATCCAGGCTTGAGGGGTAAAGAGATGGGTAGGGAAAATTCGGCCTTACCACTTACCACTTTCAAGATATGCATTTTTGGGGTAAGGTGGTAACTACAGTGGTAAGAAGAAAAATATCCTTACCACGATGATAAGGCAACATGGGTAAGGGTTTTGTGAAATGGTGGTAAGGTGGTAAGCTGTTCCTATACTTCAATTCTCACATAATACCCATATACCTTTTGCGAACTGTGTTTGACACGCTCAATCCCGCTGAATTTCATGGCTTTCCCGATATTCGCGGCACTGAGCTTGATTTTGCCTTCTGTCCGGTTTGCAAGGTTCATCAGGATATCAGTGGCCGTCATAAAGAAATCATTATCCTCTTTGGAACCGGGTTTAATGAATTTTGAAACGAGTTCCCTTTCAGATGAAATGACCTGGAATTGTTTGTTGTATTCCTCATTCTCCCGGATTTCTTCCTGCGTGAGGTTGTACTCAAATTTATTTTTGTACAGAAAGTAGGCTTGTGCATATACAAGGTCCATATCCACCCTGCTTTTATAGTTCCAGTCGATTTCATCGATGACAAAGCATAGCCACCGTACTGACCCCGATTCGTCATTCAGGAATTCAGTCTGGTTGGTGGATCCGATAAAGCTGCAGCGACGTGGAATTATGGAATTGCGCCGATCATACGGCAACCGGTCATTGATCTTGTCCTTTGAGAACAGGCTTTTCAGGGAATTGATCTCGACTTTTGAAAGGGTGGAAAGTTCATCCAGGTTTATCAGCAGGTTCCGGGTGAGCAGGATCCTACTATCCTTGTCGATCGACAAGTTTTCTGCAATGTAGTTTTCCAGGGCCGGGGGGCAGAGAAAGCGGCAGAAGGTGGATTTGCCACTATTCTGCCTGTCATGAACCAGAATAAAAGCCTGCTTGTTGAAATAACTGTCATCCAGGGCACAGGCAACCACCCTTACAAGCCATTTTTTAAAGTGCAGGTCAAACCGGGTTCTTTCCTTTGTTTTAACAAATTGTGCCAGTGCTGTGATATGATCGGTCTGGTCCCAGGCAGGAAGGCTTTCAAAGTATTCTCTGAATGGATCGAACCGTTCTATAAAGTCGGATTTCAGAAGGGCAACAAGGTTATTCAGGCTAATATTCAGGCCGGAGAACTGCATCTTAATGAAGATGTTGTTTTCATTCAGCATTTCAAATGTGCTGTCTCCGATTTCACGGCACTCATATTCGTTTGTAACGATGTTGTTACGTATTTGATAATGCTTAATAATGAACTCGGAAGCCAGGATGAATTTGTTGGAGGTCAGTTTTTTGTTGGGATCATCCGGGAGATCAATTTCGTCATCAGATTCGGGAACATTTTCCCCGCGACTCCTGTTCATTTGGGACGATTCTTTGGCACCATTTTTCAGCTGGGGCCGGATGTCAATTCCATATTCCTTTGCATATCGGAAAAAGGTTTTAATGGTAATACCCGAGTTCCCTGATTTCATGATCCGGTCAAATTGCTTGTCGCAGGCTGCTTTCTCGTATTTGCCGCTGAAGCGACTGACCCGATGAAAGGATTCCCTGCCTGAGGATCCCAGGGAATTGTGCAGTGCAAAGCCGATATTGAGCCAATTTATATAACCATTGGTAACATCCACATGCCGTTGCTCAATCTGTTCTATTACGTTTGCAATGTCCTGTTCAACTGAATTCCGGATCGGCTCACTTTTTTGTCTGGCATTGAGCTGTGGGCTCACCACCGGCGCAAATATCTTTGCGTTCAGATTTGAATACAAATCCGGATCAGACGACAGGATACAAAGCCTGGCTAGGTCAGAACAGCTCAGATCAATTCCGGTTTTTGATTCTTCAGATTGGGTGGACCGGTCATCCCGGGTTGGGATACGGTACTTGTCGCTGAAATAGTCTACCAGGGAGAAATATTTGTTTTTGTATTCCTCCGGACTTTTTCCGAATTTCAATTTCACTGCCACTTTTAGTCCATCGCCACCCGGACTGACAAAAACCGCCAGGGTAAACGGATCGGATTTGAGTCTTTCTTTCAAATCAGCCAGATTTGAACAGTGGTCAATATCAATGATTGCGATATTGCTTGGCGTGACTAATTTACTGTTTGAGCGGGCAGAAAAAATCCCCGCATACGTGATTGCGGGGATTTTGGTGCGTTTGTAGAGCTTAACTGCCGGATCATCGGGGCCTTTTTTTTCTTTAAGGTCGAGATACTGTCTTATCAGTTTTCTATGGGTTCCTGATTTTATCTGATCCAGGATCTCTGTTAAGGTAATTTCACTTTCCGGCACTGGTGTTACGCAATTCCGGAAAAAGGAAACTGAAGGCAGTTTCTGATCATCCCTGTTTAATGGATTTGTCATAGCGAAATAAATTAGGGGATAAATTCAAACGGTTTACCGGTTACATGCTTAAACGGTTTATTGTAATACCGTTTAAGGAATTCCTGGACATCTTCCCAACGGTAGTATATCTTACCATTCACCTGGGAAAAACCGATGATTCCTTTGTCCCTCCATTCCTGGGCGGTTCTTTTGGAGATCCCCATCATCTGGATAAAATCCACATTGTTAAAAAGGGCTGGCTGCTTCTTTTCGACGATGAGCTTTTCAATATTCTCGATCCGGGATACGATCGCATTGAAGGCATCACATTCAATTGTTAATACTTCCATTATACATCATTGTTAAAGTGAAACATAGGGCTGATGTTCTTTCGGCAACAAAGAACTGATGCAAATGAAAGAGATTGGAAAAAGTCTTTTTGGTCTTAAAAAGTCTGGGGGACTATTTCGGTGAAAATGGTACTTTTCAGGTCTCCGGTGAGGTGAGAAAACCGGATAAATCAATCCGTTTCGGACTTTCCGGATGTAGCTTTTTGTCGTCCCTATTGGGTTTTAGGTAGGTATCCAGGGTAAAATGACTGATCTCACGGCCTTCCTTGTCCAGGAAATTCTCCCGGATAAAAAGACTCAGCTCATCCGGGGTGGCTTCCAGAACAGGCCTGCCATTGACCTTGTGAGCAGATGCGAGTTGCAGCATGATATCAACCAGCACATTCAGCTGGCCGTTCCATTTCAGCCGGGTTCCTTCATGGTTGGTTCTGTTGTTGTGGGAAGGCTTTTTATGAGGGCTAATACCCGAATAGTATTCCGGTTTGGATTCTGACAGGTCTCTCAGTTTGTCAACCTGGCGAGAGAACTGGTGATCGAAAATACTGCCGTCCAATTCGAGATTATATGCACCAGGTCGTGAAGGAATCTCAGCATACAAATAAGGGTGTTTGAGATAAAGCGGGGTTACAGGGATCACCCCGATGGGCTGTTCATCCTTATTTAATCCAATAAATGGCTTGAAAAGCTGGACATAAAAAGAGATGATCCTTGACAAAAACAATTCGAGTACCAAAATCACATACACATCAGGATTTTCATTAATGGACGACCAGGGCTTATGGATTTTTGAAAGCATAAAGTGAACGTCATACCGGATTTTCTTAGCTCGCTGTATGTTTTTATTGGCAAACAGAGATAGGTGTTTCGTTTTTTCAGTGGAGTTCAAAACCTTATTGGCCCTGATTTTAATCCTTTCGAACTCATCCTTTATCAGAGCCAGAAAATAGACGCTCTTTTCATCAGGAGGTTCCGGGAAATCAAAATGATCCTCCAACTGATAGACTCGCTTGGGTTTGACGATCAATTCATACATCCTCTTTCCCGGATTATCCCTGACTTCGAATTCTGCATCATCATGGGAAAGGTAGCCTAACTCAGTTATGTCGCACGCGTGG
>JADHED010002270.1_pt1 | contig 13578 bp, 9 predicted proteins | sample 8952041 | NCBI WGS metagenome assembly JADHED01 (sample SAMN16124423, study PRJNA663239) | bioreactor sludge metagenome | isolation source: sludge (control) | place: India:Bengaluru | collected 2018-09-08
GCCACCTCGCCGACGGGCACCTCGGCCACGCGCACGACGGTGGCGGGGGTGCCGTGGCGCCTGCGCCGCGCCTGGTCGGCCAGCGGCCGATGCGCACGAGATCGTGCTGGTCGAGCAGGGCGCGGAGATGGTCGGGAGACGGCTGGCGGCCAGCGGCCAGCGAGGCCTCGACCGCGTCGAGCACGGATGTCATGGGCAGGGTGTCCTCAGGCGCGCGCCGGCCCGGCCGGCTGCTGCGCCGCGATCTCCTCGGTGATGCGGTGCGCGAGCGCGAGCGCGCGGCGCCCCTGCGCGCCGCTGACGCGCGGGGCCCGCCGCGCGCGCGCCGCCGCGACGAAGTCCTGCAGTTCCAGGCGCAACGGCTCCTCGCGCGTGACGTCCAGCTTGCCGCCGGCGATGCCCGGCCGCCCGCCGGGCCCCGCCCCGGGCTCGATGGCCCACCGCTCCACCTCCTGCGACGCGTAGTCGATCGACAGGTAGGTGTGCGGCTGGAAGAACCGCACCTTGCGGACGCGGTCGCGGCTGATCCGGCTGGCCGTCAGGTTGGCGATGCAGCCGGACGCGAAGCGCAGGCGGGCGTTCGCGATGTCGACGCGCGGCGTCAGCACCGGCACGCCCACGGCCTCGACGCTGATCACGTCGCTGTCGACCACCGCGAGCAGCACGTCGAGGTCGTGAATCATCAGGTCGAACACGACGTCGATGTCGAGGCTGCGTTCGGGGAACGTGCCCAGGCGGTGCACCTCGACGAAGCGCGGGGACGTCACCAGCGCGAGCGCCGCCGTCACCGCGGGGTTGAACCGCTCGGTGTGCCCGACGCCGAGCGGCGTGCCCGTGGCCTCGGCCAGGGCGACGAGCGCATCGGCCTCGGCGAGCGTCCGGGCCAGCGGCTTCTCCACCAGCGTCGGCACCCCGCGCTCGAGAAACAGCCGGGCGAGGTCGTGGTGCGCCTCGGTGGGCGCCGCGATCGTCACCGCGTCGACGCGGCCGAGCAGCGAGGCGGCGTCGGCGAGCGCCTCCCCGCCGAACTCCGACGCGATGGCCCGGGCCCGCTCGAGGTCCCGGTCGGCCACGCCCACCAGCTCCACGTCGTCGAGCCCGCCCAGGATGCGTGCGTGGTGCTTGCCGAGATGCCCCACGCCCACCACGCCGACCCGCAGCTTCGAATCCGCCATGCTACTCGCGCCTCCCCGCCCGGCCGACGACGCAGAGGCCGGCCTCGTCGGCCGCCCGCCGGAACGCATCGCCGTCGACGATCAGCGTCCGGCCCGCGTCGATCGACAGCACCGCGGCGCCGGCCCGCTTCATGGTCGCCACCGTGGCCACGCCGACCACGGGCACGTCGAAGCGCATGTCCTGGTTGGGCTTGGCCACCTTCACCACCACCGTGCCCGGCCCGGCCAGGTCGCCGGCGCGGGCGATGGCGGCGTCGGTGCCCTCCATCGCCTCGACCGCCACCACCGCCTTGTCCTTGACGACGACGGTCTGGCCGATGTCGAGGCCGGCGATGGCGTCGGCCATGCGGTAGCCGAAGGCGAGATCCTCGGCCTCCTGCTGTGACGGCACCCGCCGCGTGAGGGATCCCTCGCCGGCGAGCAGTGGCTGCAGGAACAGCGTCGAGTCCACCAGTTCGATGCCCTTGTCTGCCATCACGTCGGCGACCGCCGCGATCAGCGCGTCGGTGTTCTTCGCCTTCAGCCGCGTCAGCACCGAGAGCAGGGTGAGGTCGGGGACGATGCCCGAGAAGATCTTGACGTGCTTCACCTGCCCCGCCATCACCGCGCGGCTCACGCCGGCCTTGCGGAGGACCGCGATGGCCTTGCCGAGGTGGCCGAGCGACACGCGCTCGATCGGCGCGCCGAGGCGCGCGGCGGCATCCTCGAGGTCGGCGTCGGCCTCTTCCTTCACGGCGACGACGACCACGTCGTGGCCCATCGCCCGGGCGGCCTCGAGCACGAGGAAGGGGAACCGGCCGTTGCCGGCGATGAGTCCGACGGGGGGCATGGCGGGCTTCGCGTCAGTCCTCGCCGCCGTCCTCGGCGGCGCGCGCCCCGCGACGGAGCGTGACCCCGCGCTTGGCGTGGCGGATGAACTCGACGAGGTAGCGCACCTCGTCGCAGGCGAGTTCCGGCGCCTGCTCGATGTGCGCGAGCGCCTGCGTGGTGTTCAGCTTCGACTGCAGCAGCACCCGGAAGGCCTGCCGCAGCCGCGTCACCACCGCGGGCGGGAAGCCGCGGCGCACCAGGCCGATGGTGTTGAGCCCGAAGATGCGCGCGCGGTTGCCGACCGTCTTGGCGTACGGCAGCGCGTCCTTGGTCACCACCGAGTAGCCGCCGATGAAGGCGTGGCTGCCCACGCGGCAGAACTGGTGCACGCCGGAGAAGGCGCTGATCGTGGCGAAGTCGCCCACCTCGACGTGGCCGCCCAGCGTGGCGCCGTTGCCGAAGATGGTGTCGTGGCCGACGTGGCAGTCGTGCGCCACGTGGGCGTAGGCCATGAAGAGGTTGCGGTCGCCGATCGTCGTCACGCCGCCGCCGCCCTCGGTGCCGCGGTGGATGGTGACGAACTCGCGGAAGTGGTTGCCCGAGCCGATCACCAGGCGGGTCGGCGCCCCGCGGTACTTGAGGTCCTGCGGCGGCAGCCCGATCGACGCCATCGGCGACACCTGGTTGTCGTCGCCGAGCGTCGTCCAGCCGTCGATGACGGCCGAGGCGCCGATGCGGCAGTTGCGGCCGATGCGGACGTGGGGCCCGATCACGGCGCCGGGGCCGACGACGGTGCCCTCCCCCAGTTGGGCCTCGGGCGAGACGTGGGCCGCGGGGTGGACCTCGCACGGCGACGGCGTCAGCGCCATGAGCAGGTTGGCCTCGGCGACGATGGCCTCGTCCACCCAGGCCACGCCGCGCACCCAGGCCAGCCGCGCCCGTCGCCGGACCACGTGCACCTCGAGGCGGATGCGATCGCCGGGGACGATCTGACGGCGGAACTTCGCGGCGTTCACGCCCCTGAGGGACGCGCGCCCGCCGGCCTCGCCGAGCAGGAGGGCGGTGGCGGCCTGCGCCAGGGTCTCCACCATCAGCACGCCGGGCATGACGGGAGCGCCCGGGAAGTGGCCCTGGAAGAAGTCCTCGTTGACGCTGACGTTCTTGTAGGCGACCAGTCGGCGCCCGGGGTCGTGGTCGGCGACGGCATCGACCAGCAGGGCGGGATAGCGGTAGCACAGGCGGTCGACCGCCTCGGGGATGGTCTGGGTCACGGTTCGACTCGCTGGCGCTCGCTCACCGCAGGCGCTTCGACTCGCTGGCGCTCGCTCACCGCGCTTCGACTCGCTGGCGCTCGCTCACCGCAGGCGCTTCGACTCGCTGGCGCTCGCGGCTCCGACGCGCGGGCGCTGCCGGGGGCGCGCGGCGTGCGCCGCCCGGCGGACGTGTGGCCGCGAGGGCGCCAGCCGGGCCGGCTCCCTCGCGCGCTGCCTCGGAGGCTACTTCGCGCCGCCCGCGAGCTGGTCGAAGCGCTTGACGATGTCGGCGGTGACGTCGAGACCAGGGTTCGCCCAGACGACGCCCGCGTCGGCCACGGAGAAGATCATGTGGAGGTTCTTCTCCTGGGCCACGGCGTTGATGACGGGCAGCAGCTTCTTCTGGAAGTCGTTCTGCAGCTCGACCTGCAGCTCCTGCACCTCGGCCTGGGCGTCCTGCGTGAAGCGCTGGATCTCGACCTGCTGCCGCTCGATCTCCTTCTCGAGCTGGCCGCGCGCCGCGTCGCTCAGCACCGAGCCGCTCTTCTGGAGCTTCTCCTGGTTGGCCGCGAGCGCCTTCTGCTTCTCGCCGAGCTCGGCCACCTTCTTGTCGTTGAGGGCCTTCACCCTGGCCGTGGCCGCCTGGCCCTCCTTCGACTGGTTCGCGATGAGCTGGATGTTGACGAACGCCACCTTCGCACCCTCGGGGAAGGGCATCGGCGCCGGGGCGGCGGCCTGTGGCTGGGCGGGCGCCGGCTGGGCGGGCGCCTGCGCCTGCTGGGCGTGGGCCGGGCCCGCGGCGAGCGCCGCGGTGAGGGCGAGGGCGGAAACCAACGACTTCATGCGAACGTGTCCTTTCGTGTGGCGCGTGGGCTAGAAGGTGGAGCCCACCGCGAAGCGGAACGTGAAGTTCTTCTGCGGCTGCAGGTTGTTGTCGAGCACGCCGTCGCGGTTCGGGTTGGCCGCGAAGATCAGCCGGAACGGGACGTTGAGCACCGGCATGAAGAAGCGGATCTCCGCGCCCGTGGAGGTCTTGAACCCGTTCCACGAGAACTTGCGGTACCCCTCCGGCAGCGGCGTGATCGGGTTCAGGCTGGGCGTGTTGGGGACGTCGAGGTTCGGCGGCGGCTGCGGCAGGAAGTCGGGCACCTGCCCCGCGTCGAAGAAGAACACCAGGCGCACCGGACCGGCGATGGCGATCAGGTACTCGAGGTTGAACAGCAGGCTCTTGTTGCCGCCGATGACCAGGGCGGTGGCCGGGTCGCGGGGCCCGATCGAGCGCAGGTCGAAACCGCGCACGCTGTACTCGCCGCCGAGCACCACGCGCTCGGAGATGGGCACGGCCAGCGTGTTGCCGTAGGGCCGCAGGTACTCGAACTGCGCGCGCATGCCGATGGAGATGCGCCGGTTCTGGGGGATGTACCAGATGCCCTCGACGCGCGGCTTGAGGAAGTTCACGTTGCCGCCGAGGCCCGCCACGTCGGTGGAGACCGTGAGGCGCCGCCCCGCGGTCGGGAACATCGGGTTGTCCACCGTGTTGTGGACGAAGCTGGGCGTCACCTTGCTGATGCGGCGCTGCCCGCCCTGCCCCTGCAGCAGCGCGTCGGCCAGGAACGGGTTGCCCTGGACGAACGCGGGATCGTTGTAGAGCGGGTTCAGGTCGCTGATCGAGACGCTCTCGTAGCTGTAGCTGACGAAGCCGCGCGTGAAGTCGGCCAGCGGGTAGCCGAACACGACGTTGCCGCCGGTGGACTTCTGCGTGAACTGGTTGATGTAGCGCAGCTCGCGCTTGTAGATGTCGAAGCCGGCGGTGATGGGCCGGTCGAAGAGGAACGGCTCGGTGAAGGCGATCTGGTAGTTCTTGGCGCGGCTGCCAGCCTGGATGGCGAAGGTGAGCGTCTCGCCGCGTCCCATGAAGTTGGCCGTCTGGAACGACAGCTGCCCGAAGAACCCGTCGTACTGCGACACGCCGGCGCCGAAGGTGAGCTGGTTGCGGTTCTGCTCCTCGAACTTCAGCGTGACGTCCACCTTGTTGTCGGCCCCGGGCGTCTTGTCCACCTTGATGGCGTCGCCCTCGAGGTTCTTGAAGTAGCCGAGCTGGTTCAGCCGCTTCACGCTGTACTTGAGGGCCTCGGTGTTGAAGACGCCGCTCTCGAACAGCCGCACCTCGCGCCGGATCACGTTGTCGCGCGTCGTGTTGTTGCCGAGGAACGTGATGCGGTTCACGAAGTACTGCTTGCCCTCCTGCATCCGCATCACGACGTCGACGATCGGCGGCCCGGTCGGCGCGGGGGCCGTGGCGGCGTTCGGGTCGTTGGGGTCGGGCTGGTCGCGCGGCCGCAGGTCGGGATAGCCGGTGAACTCGAAGTAGCCGCCGGCGCCGTACACCTCGCGGGCCTTCTCCAGCCCCTTCCGGATGTGCTTCTCGGCGTAGTAGTCGCCCGGCTTCACCTTGAACAGCGGCCGCAGGCCCTCGCTCTTGACGACCGTGTTGCCCTCGAAGTCGAACTCGCCGACGCGGTAGCGGTTGCCCTCCCGCACCGGGATGCGCAGCTGCACGTAGCGGGTCTTGCCGTCGGTGGCGTCCTCGAGCGTCTTCACCTCGGGCTGGTCCACGCGCGCCGCGATGTAGCCCCGGTCCCGGTAGTACTCCACCAGCTTCTCGGCGTCCTCCTCGAACTTGTCCTGCAGGTAGGTGCCGCGGCCGGTGATGAACGACAGGAACCACGTCTTCTTGTTCGTCTTCATCTTCCGGGCGAGGCGGCCGTCGCCAATCGCCTGGTTGCCGACGAACTCGATGTCGGAAATCTTGTACTGCGGCCCTTCCGAGATGGTGAAGGTGAGGTGGACCACCTTGGGCCCGCCGCCGACCTCCTTCACCTGGTGGCTCACGCGCCCGTCGAGGTAGCCCTTCTCGGCGAGCATGCCGCGGATGACGCCCTCGATGCGCCGCACGAGGCTGGGGTCGATGAAGGAGTCGAGCCGCACCTGCAGCCCCTCCTCCTTCAACTTCTCGTCGATCTTGCTCTGCTCCAGCTTGGCGGTGCCGACGTAGTCGACGATCTTGATCCGCTGCCGCTCCTCCATCTGGTAGGTCACCAGCTTGCCGACCACGCCGTTCTCGAACGTGTAGTCGTCGACGACGATGGAGAGGTCGTCGAGGAAGTTGGTGGCCCAGAGCCGCCGGAAGTCGTCGAGGACGCTCTTCTCGGTGGCCTCGTCCCAGGGGACCCAGACGCCGGCCGACGGCCGGCTCGGGCGGGTCTGGATGTAGTAGAGGTAGGTCTGGGGCTCCACCACCGACGTGCCGCCCTGCTTCTGGAAGCACGGCGCGATGGTGTAGAGCACGGGCCCCGAACCGGCCGGCGGCAGGGCCCGCGGCGGGGGCACCGGCTGGCCGCACTGCAGCACCTGGGCGGGCGCGGCCGGCTGGGCCGCCGCGGGGGCGGCCGGTGACGGGGTCTGGGCACGGGCGGCGCCGGCCGGGGCGGCGAGCGCCCCGGCGCAGACGAGCAGTGGAAGCCAGCGAGTCATCAAGGGCGTAGTGTCCTGCAGGTGCCGCGAGGCCCGGGCACAGGTCGGCCGCGGGGTCACCCTGCGGCCCCCCGGCGGGCAGGCCAAGCGACGAGTCTACAGGGAAAAGACGCTCTAGGCCAGCCGGCGGCCGGCCACCTCCTGCCCGGCGTGCCGGTAGGCGAGGCCGCCGGCCTCCAGGTAGACCTCCAGGTCGCCGCCACGGAGGTGGCCGCGAATCAGCTCCTCCGACAACGGGTCCTCGATGTAGCGCTGGATCGCGCGGCGCAGCGGCCTGGCCCCGTAGGAGCGGTCCTTGCACGTGAGCTCGATGATCCAGTCCACGACCTCGGGCGTCACCTCCAGGTGCAGCCGCCGCTCCTTGAGGTTCGCGTTCACCTGCTCGATCAGCAGCCGCGTGATGCGCCGCAGGTCGTCGTCGGACAGGGCCTCGAAGACGATGATCTCGTCGATGCGGTTGATGAACTCTGGGTTGAAGGTGCGCTTCACCTCGCCGAGCACCATGTCGCTGACGCTCTTGTTGATCTCGCGGGCGTCGGTCGACCCGAACCCCAGCGACGCCTTCCCCTTCTGGATGAAGCGCGCCCCGATGTTCGAGGTCATGATGATGATGGCGTTCTTGAAGTTCACCCGGTTGCCGAGGCCGTCGGTGAGGTGGCCGTCCTCGAACACCTGCAGCAGGATGTTGAACAGGTCGGGGTGCGCCTTCTCGATCTCGTCGAGCAGCACCACCGAGTAGGGGTTGCGCTTCACCTTCTCGGTGAGCTGGCCGCCCTCCTCGTGCCCGACGTACCCGGGCGGGCTGCCGATGAGCTTCGACACCGAGTGCTTCTCCATGTACTCGGACATGTCGAAGCGGATCAGGGCGGCGTCGGAGCCGAACAGGTAGTTGGCGAGCGCGCGGGCCAGCTCGGTCTTGCCCACGCCGGTCGGCCCGAGGAAGATGAAGCTGCCCACCGGCCGCGTCGGCGCCTTCAGGCCCGCCCGCGACCGCCGGATCGCCCGCGAGAGCGCCGAGATCGCCCGCTCCTGGCTGATCACGCGGCGGTGCAGCTCGTCCTCCATCCGCAGCAGCTTGTCGCTCTCGTCCTGGCTGAGCGAGGTGAGCGGGACGCCCGTCCACTTGCTCACCACCTCGTCGATCTCCTGCTTGCCGACGATGACGCGCCGCGTGCTGGTGCGCACGTCGAACTTCTCGCGCACGTACTGGAGGTTCTCGCGCGCCATCACCTCCTGCTCCTTGAAGTAGTTGGCGCGCTCGAAGTCCTTGGCCGTCACCGCGCTCTCCATCTGCTCGACGGCGACGCGGATGTTGCGGTTGATCTCGCCGAACTCCTCGCTGTAGCCGGCCTCGCGCAGCTTGGCGCGCGCCCCGGCCTCGTCCACCAGGTCGATGGCCTTGTCGGGCAGGAACCGGTCCGTGATGTAGCGGCTGCTCTGGTAGACGGCCGCCTCGATGGCCTCCTGCGTGTACTCGACGTGGTGGAACTGCTCGTAGCGGTCCTTCACCCCGAGCAGCACGTCGATCGTCTGGCGCTCGCTCGGCGGATCCACCTTGATGGCCTGGAAGCGGCGCTCGAGGCTCCGGTCCTTCTCGATGTACTTGCGGTACTCGGCCGGCGTGGTGGCGCCGATGCAGCGGATCTCGCCGCGGCTCAGCGCGGGCTTCAGGATGTTGGCCGCGTCCAGGCTCCCCTCGGCCGAGCCGGCCCCCACCAGCGTGTGCAGCTCGTCGATGAACACGATGATGTTCGGGTTCTCGGTGAGCTCCTTCATGATCGCCTTGAGGCGCTCCTCGAACTGCCCGCGGTACTTCGTGCCGGCGACGATCAGCGAGATGTCGAGCGCGAGCAGCCGCTTGTCGGCGAGGAAGTGCGGCACGTCGCCGCAGACGATCTTCTGGGCGAGGCCCTCGACGATGGCGGTCTTGCCGACGCCGGGCTCGCCGATGAGCACGGCGTTGTTCTTCGTGCGGCGGCACAGCACCTGCTGGACGCGCTCGAGCTCCTCGTCGCGGCCCACCAGCGGGTCGAGCTGGTTCTTGAGGGCCGCCTCCGTCAGGTCGCGGCTGAACTCGGCGAGCAGCGGCGTCTCCTTCACCCGCGTCAGCGTGGTCTTCTCGTTGAGCAGCGCGACGATGTCCTCGCGCACGCTCGCCAGCCGCATCCCCTTCTCCATGAGGATGGTGGCGGCCACCGAGCGCTCCTCGCGGAGGATGCCCAGCAGCAGGTGCTCGGTCCCGATGTAGTTGTGCAGGAGGCGGTCGGCTTCCTCGGCCGCGAACTGCAGCACCCGCTTGGTCTCGGCGCTGAAGGGGATCTCCACCGACGTGGAGACCTTCTCGCGGAAGACCGTGCGGCCCTCCACTTCCTTCCGGATGCCCTCCAGCGAGAGGTGCGACCGCGCGAAGATCCGGCTCGTCAGCCCCTTGCTCTCGCGGATGAGGCCCAGCAGCAGGTGCTCGGTCTCAATCGAGATGCTCCCCAGCTGGCTCGCCTCGTAGCGCGCGAAGAACAGCACGCGCCGGGCCCGCTCCGTGTACCGCTCGAACATCACCGCAACCCCGTCTTGGTCCGCGTCTCGTCTGTCGGGGACGACCGTTTCATTATAGGGCAAGGGCCGGGGCGGGCCCGGCCCGCGGCCGTCATGCCACGCGCCCGCTCACGCCGGCCGCAGGCGGCCGGCCTCGAGCCGCAGCACCCGGTCGCAGGCGCCCGCCAGCCGCAGGTTGTGGGTGGCGATGACCGACGTCAGCCCCCGCTCCCGGTGGATGTCGCGCAGCAGCGCGTGCAGCGCGTCGGCCGTCTGCTCGTCGAGGTCGCCCGTCGGCTCGTCGGCCAGCAGCAGCGCCGGCGACATCACGAGCGCGCGCGCCACGGCGACCCGCTGCTGCTCGCCCCCCGACAACGTCCCCGGACGATGGGTGAGACGCTCGCCGAGGCCGACCCGCCGCAACAGCGCCTCCGCCGCCGCGCGCCCCTCCGCCACGGGCCGCCGCGCGATCCGCATGGGCATCTCGGCGTTCTCGAGCGCCGAGAACTCCGGGAGCAGGTGGTGGAACTGGAACACGAAGCCGACGCGCGCGTTCCGGAACGCCACGCGCCCCGCATCGTCGAGCGCCGTCAGGTCCGCGTCGCCGATCCGGATCTCGCCCGCGTCGGCGCCGTCGAGGCCGCCGAGCACGTGCAGCAGGGTGCTCTTGCCCACGCCGGACGCGCCGACGATGGCGACCATCTCGCCGGCCTCGGCCTGCAGGTCGAGGCCCTTCAGGACGTGGATCGCCTCGCGCCCGGCACGATAGGTCTTCGAGAGGTTGGTGACGGAAAGGAAGGGCATGGAGGGACAGGGGACACGCCGAGGTGCCCCCTATCCTAATCCGTGTGGCCGGCGCGCCCTCAGAAGCGGCGGCTGAACGCGAACCCGAGCGAGTTCTGGTGCATCCGGATGGCGTCCTGCCCGCCGCCGGGGAACAGGGGCGAGGTCGCCCCGACCACCTCGTTCTCGAAGGCGTGCATGTAGGCGAGGTGCAGCGTGCCGGCCGCGCCGAGGCCGAGGCTCGCCCCGGCCGTCAGGTGATTCTCGATGACGCCGGGCGCCAGGATGTTCAGCGTCACGTCGGCCTCGCTGATGGGGTTCTGGCCGTGGTTGAACCCGCCCCGCAGCGTGAGGCGGTCGCTGAGGGCGTACTGGGCGCCCATGCGGACGACGGTGACGTCCCGCCACCCGAAGCCGGGCCCGCCCTCGGAGCCGAGCGGCGAGAACGACAGGCTGGCGTTGCCCACCGCCTTGACGCCGCTGTAGAGGATGCGCTGGACGTCGGCGGCCACGGTGAGGTCGGGCGTCGGCGTCAGCGCCACGCCGACGTTGAAGTTGGTCGGGATGTCGAAGGCGCCTTCCTCGGCGAACAGGCCCCGGTACTTGTCGAACTCGCCCATGGCCATCCGCGGCGACACCGCGGCGCCGACGGCCACCCGGTCGCCGAGCTGGCCGAAGTAGCCCACGCGGACGCCGAAGCCGAACGAGGAGTCGTAGTCGTTGTTGGTCACGCTCGCGCCGTCGATCGACAGGCCCGTGAAGGCCTGCAGCCCCTCCACCTTGAAGCGCTGGTAGCCGACGAGTGCCGACACCCCGACGGCGTGCCCGGGCGCCAGCTCGACGGCCACCGTCGGCGCCACGATCAGCTGCGACAGGTCCACGCCGAGCGAACCCGCCCCGCACAGCAGGTTGCCCGACGGCGCCCCCGGACCGCAGAAGCCGGCCGGGATCTGCCCGCCCGGGAAGTTCGTGTTCATGCCGCCGTTGCCGTACATGGTGACCCCGATCGAGAGGCGGGGCGACAGCTCGCGGGCGTAGCCGAACTCGGGGACCGCGAACCAGAGGCTGCCGCTCGTGGCCGACCCGTTGAGGCCGAACACGTTGCCGGTGCGGTCCACGCTGCGGCGCGGCGCGAACAGCTCGGCGCCCACGTCGAGCCGGGTGCCGGCCATGGCCAGCTTCGCCGGGTTGGTGGCGCCGGCCATCGCGTCGGTGAAGTACGGGCCCGAGCAGATGGTGCCGGTGCCGACGCCGCCCATGCCCTTGGCCACCATGCCGTAGCCGTGGGGGAAGTAGCCGTCGGTGGCGTGCGCGCCGGGCGCCGCCAGGGCCAGGAGGAGGAAAACGAAGAAGACGACCGACCTGAGACACCGCTCCCGCATCGAGACCTCCGCATCAAGGGTGCGGCAGTCGGGCGGTGTCGAACCCCGAGGCGCAGGAAAGGGACAGACCCGGCGGCCGCGGGGGGGCAGAACCAGCTGTCGAGATGCGGGCCCGGGAGATTGGTTACAGGCGTGAACCGTTATTCCGTGGCGTGCCGGCCGTCCGGCCTCCGGGGCGCCCCTCCGGGGGGGCAGCCTGGGCATGGTACGGCCCACGCGCCGGGCAGCCCGCCCGCCTACTGGTAGCGCAGGGCCTGGGCGGGGTCGAGGCCCGCCGCCTGGCGCGCCGGGTAGATCGTGGCGACGAAGCAGACCACCACCGCGCCGGCGACGACGACCGCGAAGTCCAGCGGCTCGATGGTGAACGGGACGTAGGCGATCTGGTAGACGTCCATCGGCACGCGGATGAGGCGATACCGGTCGAGCACCCAGCACGCGAGGTAGCCCAGCGTGGCGCCCACGCCGGTGCCGACGAGCCCGATCACCAGGCCCTGCAGCATGAACACCCGCATGATCGCCGGCGCGGCCGCCCCCATCGTCTTCAGGATGGCGATGTCGCGGCTCTTCTCCATCACCAGCAGCACGAGCGACGCGATGATGTTCAGCGCGGCGACGGCCACGATCAGCCCGATGGTGATGCCGATGGCCACCTTCTCGATCCACAGCGCCGAGAACAGCGACTGGTTCATGTCGGCCCAGTCCTGCGTCAGGTAGCCCGGGCCCAACGCGGACGCGAGCCGTTCGGCGACGGCCGGGGCGGCGTAGATGTCCGCCACCCGCAGCTGGACGAAGTCCACGTTGGGCCGGTCCAGCAGGCGCCGGGCCACCGGCAGCGACACGAAGCCGTAGGCCGCGTCGAACTGGAAGAGCCCGAGGCTGAAGACGCCGACCACCTCGAGCCGCCGCGACCGCGGCAGCATGCCCATGGGCGAGAGCGACCCGTGCGGGGTGAGCAGCGTGAGCGTGTCGCCCACCGACACGCCGAGCTGCGTGGCGAGGTCGCGGCCGACCACGATGCCGTCGAGCGCCTCGTCCGGCCGGCCGGCCAGCGCGTCGAGCGACCCCTGCAGCATGGCCCGGCCGACGTCGGTCACCTGCGGCTCGAGCTGCGGGTCGATGCCCTTGAGATCGACGAAGGCCTCGCCCTGCTCCGTGGAGACGAGCGCCTTGCCGAGCATGGCCGGCGCCGCGCCGACCACCTCGGGCTGGCGGGCGAGCCGCGCCACCTCGGCCTGGTGGTCGGCCATGCCGCCCTCGCCGATCTTCCACACGTAGACGTGGGCGGCCGACCCGACGATCCGGTCGCGGATCTCGCCCTGCAGTCCCGTCATCAGCGCGAGCGCGATCACGAGCGCCATCACGCCGACGCCCACGCCGAGGGTCGAGATCAGCGAGATCAGCGAGATGAACGCCTGCTTGCGGCGCGCGAGCAGGTATCGCAGGGCGACGTAGAGCTCGAAGGGCAGGGACATCAGGGCGTGGGGCTTGGGGCGTGGGGCTTGAGGCTTGAGGCCTGGCGACGGTCTTCGCAGGGGACTGGGCGCTCCGCGAGGCTTGCGGCTTGGGGCCAGCCTCGAGGCCGAGCGGCTATTCCTGCCCCCGCGGCTCGGGCGGGGGGGCGATGACGCCGCTCGCGCGCGGGCGCATGAGCGGGAAGAGGATCACGTCGCGGATCGACGGGCTGTTGGTGAGCAGCATCACGAGGCGGTCGATGCCGATGCCCACGCCGCCGGTGGGCGGCAGGCCGTGCTCGAGCGCGCGCACGTAGTCCTCGTCCATGGCGTGCGCCTCCGCGTCGCCCGCCGCGCGCTGGCGGAGCTGGTCCTCGAAGCGCCGTCGCTGCTCCACCGGGTCGTTGAGCTCGCTGAAGCCGTTGGCCACCTCGAAGCCGCCGACGTAGAGCTCGAAGCGCTCCACCGTGTCGGGGTCGTCGTCCCGCTGCTTGGCGAGCGGCGAGACCTCGGTCGGGAAGTCGTGGACGAAGGTGGGCTGGACGAGCGACTCCTCCCAGAGGCGCTCGAAGAGGTCGGTGGCGATCTTGCCCGCGCCGGCGCCGGGGGCCACGTCCACGCCGAGGCGCTCGGCGATGGCGGTGGCGCGCTCGCGGTC
>JADHED010002292.1_pt1 | contig 13576 bp, 10 predicted proteins | sample 8952041 | NCBI WGS metagenome assembly JADHED01 (sample SAMN16124423, study PRJNA663239) | bioreactor sludge metagenome | isolation source: sludge (control) | place: India:Bengaluru | collected 2018-09-08
ACGATGAGCGCAATGGAGGGAAACAGCCTTTTCGCACATACCAGGGAATGAAATACATCGGGGGATATAGCGATCATCTACCTGTATGGGCAGATTTTACGCTCGTCTATTAATCATGGTCCATTCGAAAGATATCGTTAGTTGTCAATAATTTACGCTTAGTAAAAGCCCTTTGTTCCAATCTATATACTATATATCTTTCAATATATAGCCTTTTTTCATTAGCGTTTCAATCTTGATTATCGAATCATGCCGAAGGGCCTTACGTAAATAGGTGATTTGTACATTAAGCGCCAAAGAATTTGCATAGGAGGTATTCCCCCATATTGCTTCAAGCAAAATATTCCGATCTACTGTTTTATTGAGGTTCTTTGCAAGCAAACGAAGCAGGTCCGCTTGACGTGAAGTTATGACGACTTTATTATTCCCTACCCTAATTTCATTAGTACTATAATTAAAAAAAGAGTGCCCGAAATTATAACTCTCATCTTCTATGTTATCGCAGAATGAAAAGGAGAAACGCTCACGAATACGAGCAATAAGCTCTTCCGGATAGAAAGGCTTAGCCAAATAATCATTTGCCTTCAATTGAAAACCTCGTAAGCGATCCTTTTTTTCACTTCTATCTGACAAAAAGAAAATAAGCACATGTTTGTCTTGTAAACGGATACGTTCAGCGACTTCAAAGCCATTATAGCCAGGCATACTAATATCAAGCAATACAAGATCCGGCTTTATCACAAGATATTGTTCTAATGCCATATTGCCGTTACCGGCATACGTTACTTCGTATCCCTCCTTTTCTAAAAAGCGTTTCAGTAGCATGGAATACTTTAAATCATCATCGGCAAAAAGGATCTTTAAAGGTTGCATATCTGTCTGAAAAAAGATATAAGAAAAATAATATATATCAGGATCAAACGGATCCTATTATTTAAAATCGACTAATTATACAAATATACATGAATATATGGTTCTTCAGGCACTGATAAATAACAGAGAGCTCTCACTTTAGTTTATTGTGGGATACAAATACTCACCTCAGTGCCTCTTCCCTGTTGACTGACTAAAGATATGGTTCCATGATGAGCTTCAACCAAAAGCTTCACGTAACTTAATCCGAGACCAATTCCAGGTAAAGAGCGTCCACCCACATTGCTCGCTCTATAAAACTTATCAAATACCCGTCCTTGCTCAGCAACAGGAACGCCAATTCCATCGTCAGTAACCCTTAGTGTCAATAAATGATCGCACAAGTCACAATTAATTGTAATATGCACGGACTCTTTGGAATATTTTATTGAATTCTCTATTAAATTACTGATCATGTTAGCAATGTGTATCGGATCGGCAGTGACCAAAAGATTTTCACTATAATGAGTTTCAACCGAGATTTCCTTGCCATCAACAATATGACAAAGACGAAGTAGCTTTTCCACCACTTCTTTTAAGTCAAAAGTACGAATAACAAGTTGCGTATGCTCATCATCAGCACGGGTCATATCACGCAGTTTAGACAGATATGCGGAAAGGTTATCCAACTCGGACATCGAGTCGCGTATTACTTCATCCATAGCTTTTTCATCAGTACGTAAAATTTTATCATTCAAAAACGCCACACACATTTTAAGAGCTTGTACCGGACGTTTCAATTCATGAATCATTGTATTCACAAAACTTTTTCGTAACTCGTCTATCCGTTTTTGCTTCAAGATGGTCTTTATCTGAAGCCAAAGACAAAGGCCAAGTAACATTATTAAGCAAACACTTCCCAATAGTTGCCATCCCATACGCACCAGTAAAACATGAGGCATAACATCAACGTCAACAACTAGAAACTGATGTTTCAAAGGGTTATAAGGATATCGGACCTCTAGTCTGGAGTATAGTAGTTTAAAGGCTTGTTTCATTTCAGGCTCCCATTGAAAAGCTGTATCCTTTGATTTCTCTAACCGTGTGGTAAACGGGATATCCTTTACCTTCAATGCAAGCAAGGAGTCGAAATGCTGCAAGCTAAAGGGGGAATTCACTTCCAATCGATAGAGTTCAACAAGTTGATTTAAGTTCACAGCAGCAAAAGTTGGCGCCGCTATTTGAAATGAATCTTTATACAATACCTTATGGGTTGCAATATATCGATTCCACGAGTCATTGGACGAACTACGCCTTATACTATCTACCATTTTACCCAAATCAATATGCTTCTCTATTCTTGAGCGTGAAGATCCCATGGAGCTGTCTTTCAGAGATACAGCGCCCAAAACCAACGTATTTACTATCTTATTTGGCCCCTGCTGGCTCATATTAATATTATAGAAAGCATGTCCTTTGTCCAGCACTCCCTCCGGTTTCAAACTACGGATGGAATCATTAAGCTTTGCTGTTTTTAAAATATCATTATAAAGTTCATGTGCCCTTTCATCATTGACATATTGATATTGGTTGAACAGCCAATAACCTTGTCCGATAGTTATTAGTAACATTGCTAAAATAGACAATCCCCATACAATTCTTATCCTACGCTCCATACCACAAATTATTTAAGATATATATACAAAAGAGTAGAAACATCCATCGCAACCTATCGATAAGAATGCCTATTTCTCTTTATTGAAACATTTCACAAATACTTCTTTTGATAAATCGATATTTCCTTGTGCAAGCAAAGGTAAACCATTCATTATAAAATAAAGTACGCGCACAAGAGTTATTATTGCCCGCGTAATATTTCAGTAATAACTTTTATTCCATATACATCGAAAAGGCGGATACATTTGCATAAACAATAAACAAGATGGTTGTTTATCTATTGACTATAATACCTACTGAGAAGAACATCTCCCGTACATAGATTCAATAAGCATTCATCCCCATTGATTCTATCATTACTCGGTAGATGGGTTGAAATATTATTTGATTCATTCCAAATATCATGGCACAATATATAAATAACCATTAAAATCACAAAACTCACAAGTATATGAAAACAAAGATTACGATTCTATTCGCTTGTATGAGCATTGTATTTACAATGAAAGCACATGCGCAATTTATCATCAGTGATGGTAGCAAAATAAAGCAAGACACCATTGGAACAGTACGTCTTACAGTACAATACCAGACCCTGATCATACCCGATACATTGAATAAAGATAAAACAAGTGAAGAAAGTATGATGCTGGAAATAGGAAAAGGTATGTCTAAATTTTACAGTTATACCAAGTATGTTCGTGATTCGGTGCTTAATGCCGACTTTGCAAATAAAGTTTCTCAGGAAACCATTAATGATCATCTGAAACAATATGGCAAAAGTAAACTGAACGAAGCTACTTTCAAGGGATATCCTTCGGGAAAAGTCACCACTCTGGATGAAATAGCCGGAATGACTCGTTTGAGTTGCGAAGAACAGGATGAGGTGCCTCAATGGATATTGCAGAATGACACAGCCACTATACTCTCTTTTTCATGTCGTAAAGCGGAATGCAGATTCAAAGGGCGCAATTGGACAGCTTGGTTTACGACCGAAATTCCCATCAGTGAAGGTCCATGGAAGCTATATGGTCTACCTGGGTTAATCATTAAAGCGGAAGACAAAGAAAAACAGTATGTATTTCTCTGCACGGGAATAGAGCAATGCCACGCCAACAAGCCCATCCTGTTTTACGGAAAAAGTTATGAACCGATCAATCGCAAAGCATATAACAAGATACATGAACGTTACAATGCCGACCCGATAGGATTCATCACCAGTTCCAATCCCAATGTAAAAATCAGCATAAGTGATGGACAGGGTAATCCTGCAAAAGGGCCTAAGAACATGCCATATAATCCACTGGAAAGAGAATGAAGCACAGATCAACAACGATCGGGTATATTATCCTATACATATTCATGGCATTGCCAATGCATGCCCAAAGGATAAGCGGCATAGTGACAGATGCTGAAAACCATCAGCCTTTAGAATCTGTAATGATCGGTTTAATACGAAATAAAGTCATGATCGACTATGCACTGACTGATGCAAAAGGACATTATACACTATCTTGGAAGTACAATGAGACATTGCAACTTACTGCCTCATTATTAGGATATCGGAAAGTTATTCAAGATATACATGATACAAGTACTTTAAACATCAATCTCCAGCCCGAAGCTATCGCGTTGAAAGAAGTTGTTATACATCCCGGAAGGGTCTACAGCCAAAGAGATACCATACGCTATGATTTGTCGGAATTCGCTTCTTCAAAAGATGTATATATAAAAGATGTATTGAAAAAGTTACCCGGGATAGATGTTGATGAAAATGGACAGGTAAAATATAAAGGAAAAGCTATCGATCATTATTTTGTAGAAGGAATGGATTTAACAGGAGGACGGTACAATCAAATAAATAATAACCTCAGTGCTAAAGCGGTCAAAACCGCCGAAATCATGGAAAATTACCAATCAATAAAAGCACTGAAAGGTAAGATTAATTCAGATGAGGTGGCATTGAATCTTAAATTAGACCCCAAAATACGTGATCAGTGGATCGTAAACGGGACATTTGGCACAGGAGTGAGTCTAATCAATTCTTCTTTATCAAATGATGAAGATCCTCCACAAGAGAACATAAATAAGCAATGGCTATGGAAAGGCACTCTTAGTGGGCTCCAATTGGGTAAAGGAAATCAGAGCCTCTACGCCTACAAAACAAATAATAACGGAACGGATCTTAGCAATGAACAACGCCTAATGATAAATTATAACCCCGACGAACCTGCGGCTTTAAGCAGCTTTCTGAATGTATCCGATATAAATGCACCTCTTGATAAATCACGTCTATTGTTTAATGAATCCCACACTTTAAACGGTAACCGGATGTATCGTTGGAATGATGAACGATCGTTACGCATTCAAACCGGATATACCCACGATTACATCCGACAGCAGAAGCAGAATACACTGCTTTATTACTTGCCAGATGATACCACTCGCATAGATGAAAGCTATCATTATCGCTTAATACGAGATGCTGCAAATATAAATATGGAGTATGAAGACAACAATGCGATGCATTATCTAAAAAATCATTTTAAGGCGGAAGGCGAAATGGAAAGAGGTAGCTCACCGGAGCTAGAACAAACAATCCGCTCATCACGAATGACTGTGAATAATGTTTTTAGCCTTATCAGAAACCGGAGGTCGGAGACTTGGGGGGTATATTCAAATGCTTATTATACATATCTACCGGCATCGCTCCTTCTGAATACCGGAAAAGAAAACGTTCGTCAACACTGCCTGTCTGCAGACAATTATGTGTCCTATCTAAAAAGACATAATGGTTTTACACAGCAGTATAAAGTTGGAATACAAGGGGAATGGAATACAACACAAATCAATACAGATAATACACTTAAGAACTCTCCATTCGGCGCATCTTACTTGAGTGTATATTTCAACCCTCTATTCCAAATTGAGTATAATAAAACGTTCATTATCTTCACATTACCAACACAATACAGGCGATACTTTTCATTAAATTACTCATTACCGAATATAAATCCTACATTTTATGGACGTTATCAAATAAACTATCATTGGAAACTTTCTGCCTATGGAAATATAAATCGTAGCGCGGGAGATATTACCGGAATTTATCCTTATTCTTATCGTACTGATTATCGCACTTGGCGAGGTGGGGACGGAACCTTCCCCATAAACACCCGGCAAAGCTATAATATCTATGGTGAATATAAAAACACAGTGCAAGAGTTTTTTGTGACAGCCCAATTAGAATATAATCGCCTGCAACGTAATACCATCAATGAACAAAACATATCCGATCAGGTAAGCAATTATACCCTAAGGAATTTCTCCAATCATACAGATAACTGGCTTTTCAGCAGTACCATTTCTAAAGGAATATACGATTGGCACTTAAAAACATCATTGACCTTACAAGCCAGTCATAACAAAGGAAAAGAACTTAGTAACAATAACTCATTTGTACCTAACTGTTCAAGCAATAATGAGAATTATACTTCAGGGACTTTACAAACTTACCGATATAATAGCATAAGTACAGAGCCCAAATTAATGTGGTCACCCAATAACAGTTTTGAAGCGGAATATAATGCTAAGTTGGGATATAGCCATAGTAGTGTAGAAGCTCACAAACTACAAACATTAATAAATATGGAGCAACACTTACACCTGACATTTAGTATAGGCAAGATAGACGTCCGACTTTCCGGTGAACACTACCGGAATGAATTAGGGAATGGAACTCTTATTAATACATTGTTTGCCGATGCATCCATAAAATACAGAAAAAGGAAATGGAATATAAATGCCACACTCAACAACCTTTTTAATAAAAAGAAATATGCATACAGTATCTATTCTACAACACAGAGCACTACCTCACAGTTGGATATACGACCACGTGAATTTATGTTTGAAGTAGGTTATCAATTCTAGCCCCACACACTACGAATAATAGAATAACATAGAATGCCGAAAATGGTTACCCCACCAATCAATACAGGCGCATTGATATGCTTCACATGCTCCATGCGGGTATGACCACTCACCCGTCGGAATAAGCGAAACATCAAATAAGCAGCGATCAAACCTAGAATAGTACCGGCTATAATATCGCCGGGATAATGCACGCCCAAGTAGATCCGCGAATAACATGTAAGCAAGGCCCATGCCATCATAAAAAGCGTAAGCCATTGTTTCCTGAATAAAAAGCAAATAAAAAAGGCCAACCCAAATGTATTGGCAGCATGGCATGAAGGAAAACCATAGCGTCCTCCTCGATATCCATCTACAATATGTACCATGCAGGATATAGGATTTTCCAAATGAGCCGGACGGAGACGCTCTACTAAGGGGCGAATCAATGTGGCACCAATCTGATCGGCAATAGTAATGGTTAGTCCCAGCCCAATCATGCAGAGCAATGTCACTTTCCAATGGAAATTACGAATCATGACGTACCAAATGGACAGGTACATTGGAATCCAGATGACTTTACCGCTATATGCACTCATAAACGTGTCCAAAAAAGAACAATGCATCTTGTTGATCAGAAAAAAAGCGTCGGTATCCGCTTCATTTACTTCATGCAGAACATCTAACAGTATCATTGTATTATCTTTTAGCTATATCATCATATATTTTTTGCAAGTATGCTTTAGCCGATTCCAAATTTTTACCTTTAGCAGCTCCTTCATCCACAGCAACACTCTTTGACTCACAATTATACATCACTCTGTTGTCAAGAGTTGCCATACCAAAGGCATCAGGAACGGTAAAGAAAGCAAAATGGGGAGAAAGTGGGTTCAGCATATCTTTACTAAACGTGAACATCGAATGCGGTAAAGCCAGTTGTGCCAGCAATGTTGCTGCAATATCATGTTGGGACCCATAAACAGGAATATGTTTAGGTTCACGAACAGCACCTCCTATCAAAATCAAAGGTATCTGATAGCGTTCGATAGATAAGTTATCTATATGTTCCGGGTATGCTCCCAAGTGATCGGGAACCAATATTATGACAGTATTTTTCCACTGGGGAAGACGACGGAAATGCCTTACGAAATCACCAACACAACTGTCAGTATAAGCAAAAGCATTCAATCGTTTATTCGTCAAACGACGATAGGGTACTTCAAAAGGCTCATGGCTGCTGGATGTCTGAACCACTTTAAAGAAAGGACGTTTGGCAGCTCCAGCTAATTTACTTGAAGCTGTGGATTCAGCATTCAGATCCTGCAATAAACGTTTAAATACAAGATGATCATGTACTCCCCATTTGCTTAAACGTTCCGATACCGGAAAATCAACATCGGAGATCAACTCATCAAATCCGGAAGTTATGACATAAGAACGCATATTGGTAAAATCGGCATCACCTCCATAATAATATTTAGTCCGGTAACCGGCTTTCTTTAAACTACCGGCAATGGAAGGAACCGATTGTATTTTATGAGGATATTTCATGAGACTGGTGGTTGGTTGGGCGGGATATCCACTTAAAACGGCAACCATGCCTCTGTCTGTACGGAAACTGTTTGCATAGAAATTGGTAAACAGCACTCCCTCTTGTGCCAAAGTATCCAAATTGACTGCCACATTTGGCTCACCTCCCAATGATTTCATCAGCTTGGAGGAGAAGCTCTCCATTATGACAAATATTACATTAGGGCGTTTGGTATTAAACAAGACTGTATGTAGAGTGTCGGGCACAACAGCCGTACTATCCAATACTGCAGGATCAAGCATTTTTTTAATCAGCTTATCCGCTTGAGCAGATTCCATAAAACGGTATTGTTTACTAAAGTCCGTCTGCTTGGCCAACGATTCCATCAGGCTGAATACAGGGTTAATCGCAGCATGATTCAGCCGTTGATTTGAACTGAAATAGACCTTTCCTACATTCATTGTAGATACAGTGAAGCCACCACGTATAGGAATAAACAATAAGCCGGTCACCAATAAAAGGATACCTGCCACTTTCAAATAATGGAAAGGGAGTTTCAAGCCGCGCCAGATACTTCGCTGGACAAAATAGAATATGAGATAAAGAACCCCTGCATAGACCAGCATCACTCCTATCCCCACGAACACAACCGACAAACTCACACTCGCTATGGCATCTTTAGGTGAAGAGAAGAAATAAAACAGCGGGGTTGCATCTAAACGGAAACCCCAATATTCATACAATGCCAAATCGATTGTGAAAATCATAGAGAGCAATATAGAAAGTATCAGATAATAAATGTTCCAGATTTTACGAAGTACATCGGAAAGTGCACAAGAAGAAGCGAGAAAAAGAAAACCGGGTATCACACTAAAATAGCCGGCTAAAGAAAGATCTAAAGGAAGTCCATGCCACATCACCTGGAGAATATCCATCGCAGATAATCCGGTGTACATTGAGCTATAATAAAAGATAAATAACGGCTTTTGGATTACAAAAATTACAACAAAAAGTAGATACGTTTTTAACAAACCTAAGAGTCTTTCTCGCATTGGCCTTCAATTTAGATTAAATACGAAAGACAAAAATAGTTCTTTTATGCAATCCTCAACCGTTATTGAGGTTTAATACTGTAAAATAACAGTAGTTAACACAACGACATAACTTTTTTATTCATCATAAGCGTACAACTCCTGTTTTAGACAGCTACAAATACTATCAATTCCGCTTCAACAGAATTTTATCGGTAATAACCGCAGGCAATTCATTTTCATAATGAGTCACCATCACGAGGGTTTTATCCCTACGGGAACAAAAAGCTTCAATAATTTTTTTAACACGAAATCGATTAAAAGTATCCAATCCGTGAAGAGGTTCATCCAATATAAGTAATTCGGGATCTTTCACAAATGCCCTCGCCAATAAAGTCAGTCTTTGCTCTCCACTTGATAGTTGAAGAAAAGGCTTGTATTTCAAACCGACAACTCCAAATATATCCATCCACCATTCACATATTGCCACTTGGTCGGAATGTGTACGCTTATACAGCCCGATACTATCATGAAGACCTGACGCAACAATATCAACAGCCGGTATATTTTTCAGATAAGCCCTATGCATTTCAGGACTGACATAGCCGATATGCTTTTTTATTTCCCAAATACTTTCACCTGTTCCCCGTTTACGTCCGAACAAACTGATGTCGCAAGCATAAGACTGTGGATTATCAGCACAAACCAGGCTGAGTAATGTGGATTTACCCGAACCATTCTCTCCGCTCAATGCCCATTTTTCACCACGCTTCACTGTCCAATCAAGCTCTTTCAATATAGTACGCTCTCCATATCGGATACTGACTTTATTCAGTTTCACCACTTCCTTGGAAGTATAATTAGAATCACTATAAGGCAAGTTTACAATACGCGCATGCAGAAGCTCTGCATCAGAATGATTTTCATTAAAATGAAATTCATTCATATATGTTTCCCGGCTTATCTTCTCCCCAACTGTCATTCCTTGTACAGGTACTACATGAGTAACAAAAGGTGGTATATCATCAAACATGGAAAGTACAAGTACTAACTGCAACGCATGTTTGCGTGACAGATGTTCGAGTAAATCGAGTAAAAGAGTTCTCGTTACAGCATCAAGTCCGATAAAAGGATTATCCATAATCAAGACTCTAGGAGTAGATAATAAAGTCTTGGTCAGTTGAAACTTGCGCAATTCCCCACTGGAAAGAAGAACGATCTTCTTATCCAGCATAGGGTCAATATGAAATAGACTGAAAAGTTCATCCTGTAATTCCTTATCTTTTATATCCCCCAACATTTCACGCACATCCGGAACATCATCCAGATCATGACTGTTCCAACGCTGCTGATAATAATAGTTCGCATCTGCCGTTCCATAAGTATCCCGGAAAGTAATGTATTTTATATTTTCATAAGCCGTACTTGCCGTTGAAGGATAGAAATTATATGTAAGCTTTCCTTCACGTAACGGATATTTGCCAATAAGAAGATCGACCAACAAACTTTTACCTGCACCATTGGGCCCTACGATTGCAATATGTTCTCCCGCAGAAAAATCTAAATTGACAGGATGTGCCAAACGAACAAGCGGGTTGCGCGCTACGCCACCCGCCATGTGTATTATATCTTGTTGCATACTTATTTATAAATGATCAATGCTGACTGAGCAGGAACCGCCACTTCAGGACCATACATCATTCCAAGTCCCTGCAAATTAATCTGTCCATTCCTGCAAACAGCCACATACTTTCCGTCGGGGACTGATTGCTTAATTGATTCTTTGCGAGCATTAAGTACTACAATAATATCTCCCCAACTATCACCGTTAGCATAGTTCTTTAATCGGAAAGCTACGATATTACGAGCTGAAACAGGAAGAAATTCAAGGTTTTTACGAACCATATCACCACTTCCCATACGAAAAGCAGGATGTAGCTTACGCAATAGAATCAACCCTTTATAATATGCAAACACATCAGCATGTTCAGCCTTCCGGTGCCAATCAATCGCATTGATTGAGTCAGGGCTTTGGAAACTATTGTGCACACCTTTCTTATCACGCATGACCTCCTCACCGGCATAAATAAAAGGAATGCCCTGCGAAGTAAACACTGCCGTCTGAGCCAACTTATCCAGATCGATCAATTCTTCCTGTTTGATTCCCGGTATGCTTGCTCTCAGTCGATCGACGAGGCACATATCGTCATGACAGGAAACATAGCTGATCATTTGCGAGGGCTCCATAGCCCATGGCGCTTTGCTATAATTTACCGAATCATTCTTAACTTGAGGATGTCGGATGGCACCGGCAATTCCAAATTTAAGACTCATCTCTTTACCAGGATAACCTGCAAGAAAAGCACCTTTATGATTATCATTGAAAGGTCCGCGAAGAGCATCTCTCAACTCATCAGAGAATGCTGCAATCCCGGGCATTTTATGTATATTGGCTTTCATTGCCAGCGAATCGGCGGAATATCGGGGAGTTTGCGCCGCCCAGCCTTCTCCATAAATAAGAATGGTAGGATCTACCGCCGAGACTGCACTACGGATTTCATTCATCGTTTCAATATCATGGATGCCCATCAAGTCAAAACGGAAACCGTCTACATGGTATTCTTTTATCCAATACAATACAGACTCAACCATGAACTTACGCATCATCGGACGATTGCTTGCCGTCTCATTTCCACATCCTGACCCATCAGCTAAACTGCCATCCTGTTTCAGACGATAGAAATATCCGGGAACAGTACGTTCGAAATTACTTTCCTTAGCATTGAATGTATGATTGTAGACCACATCCATCACCACCCGGATACCGGCTTTGTGGAGAGCCTGTACCATTTGTTTAAATTCCCTGATACGAATCACAGGATTATAGGGGTCTGTCGAATAAGATCCTTCGGGTACATTATAATTTTGCGGATCATACCCCCAATTATATTTATTTTCTCGAAGCTTGGTTTCATCAATGGAAGCAAAGTCGAATGAAGGAAGCAAATGTACATGTGTTACCCCAAGCTCTTTCAAGTGATCAATACCCGTAGAAAGATTTTCCGGACTAACTGTACCCTTTTCCGTCAATGCCAAAAACTTACCTCTATGCTTAATTCCCGAAGAATTGGATATGGAAAAATCACGGAAATGCATTTCATAAATAATGGCATCAGCAGGAGAAGCCAGTTCCGGTCGTCTATCTTCAGCCCAACCCATAGGATCGGTCTTGGTCATATCAATAATGGCGGCACGCTTTCCGTTCACTCCGACTGCTCGGGCATTAATGCCCGGTGTATCCCCCATCCATTTATCTTTGATCTTCACATTAAATGTGTAGAACTTTCCTAACAAATTTCGCTCCACCTTTGCCTTCCACGTGCCATCTTCCGAACATTCCATGTGTACCGTTTCATACGCATGTCCTTTATCACCGGCATCATACAACATTACACGCACTTCATCGGCCGTCGGTGACCATAAATAGAAAGTAGTTGCTTGAGGCGTATATTCCATTTCTAACAAATCTCCCGAACGAACAGGATATGAATCGTACGATCTATATTCTTTTTTCACCGAACTGCACCCGGCTATCGCCACAAGAACAGTCCCAAGCAAAATCCAATTACTCAATTTCATATTACTTTATTTTATCGGGATTCTTAGCCACATAATCTTTCCAGCTATGATACCCTTTTTCTGTTTTGGGACGTCCCATCTGTAAAAAATGACAATATGCTGCCGCCAAGCCATCAGTCGCATCCATAAATGTCGGCATTTCTTCCTTGGGAAAATGAAGCATCCTTTGCAACATGTCTGCGACTTGTTCTTTCGATGCCTGACCGTTACCGGTAATCGCCATTTTTATTTTCAAAGGAGCGTATTCGGTTATGGGAATATCCCGACTCAGAGCCACAGCCATTGCCACTCCTTGCGCCCTGCCCAACTTCAACATGGACTGTACATTCTTTCCAAAGAAAGGAGCTTCAATAGCCATTTCATCGGGTAAATAACTTTCAATAAGACCAAGTACCCGCTCATGGATATGCCGCAACTTAAGATAATGGTCACGATATTTTCTAAGATCAATAATACCCATAGCAACCATTTCCGGCTTAATGCCTTGAATCCTAAGCACTCCATAGCCCATAATGGTAGTACCTGGATCAATGCCCATTATGATTTTTTCCTTAACAGGTTGTATCACTCTATCACCTCCATCAAAGTAGGAAATCCCACAACCTTATCTTTAAAAACCTCCAGCAACTCTTCATTTAGTCTAGCTCCCTGCTCAAGATGCCAGCGGTGTAACAGGCCAGAACTTTCCACTTCAAATTGTAGAGAATAGCAAGCACTCCCTTCTTCCCTATGGCTTAATACTCTTGCAATACGGGGCGAAAACAAAATACCTCCTTTTGCAGCCTCTGTTAAATAGCATTCTTTCAACCAAATCAAAAAATTCTGTTCTAACTCTTCTTCCACCTGATAAGTCGTATTGTATATCAACATATTTTTATATTTAACTTTATAGTGCAAACTTAGCAATTATTTCAGAATTATCCATTATATTTGC
>JADHED010002272.1_pt1 | contig 13575 bp, 11 predicted proteins | sample 8952041 | NCBI WGS metagenome assembly JADHED01 (sample SAMN16124423, study PRJNA663239) | bioreactor sludge metagenome | isolation source: sludge (control) | place: India:Bengaluru | collected 2018-09-08
GGTGAGTTGATTACAAGTTTTCCATTCACTGGGTTAGGGTAAACTGTCAGATTTGAATCAAATCCAATTTCCTGAATGCTTACCCCAGTAACAAATGAAAACACACGAGTCTGCCCGGTAAAATTACCACCTCCAGAGGATGGCGCTCCGATTGCTACTGTTTGTGAGTTGGGCATGCTAACAAAGAAACCCGACCCATCATTTGGAGCTTCTCCATCAATGTCAATTCCTTTTTGAACCCATACACTTCCGTTCCAGTGATAAACGCGAACATGTCCTGCTTCGTTTCCATTTCCATCATTTGCGCGCGCTCCAATAGCGATTGTATTACTGTCGGGCATACTTACCGAGCAGCCTGAAACGTCAATCGAAGCTTCACCGTCAATGTCAATACCTTTTTGCAGCCATGTCCCGCCACTGGCTGGATTCCAACGATATATTCGCACATGACCTGATAAGTTTCCGTTTCCATCATTACCCATGGCCCCAATACCAACAGTATTACTGTCGGGCATACTTATTGAAATACCTGACTCGTCACCAGCCGCTTCTCCATCAATGTCAATTCCCTTTTGCACCCAAGTCCCATTATTTACAGGATTCCACCTATAGATCCGTACATGTCCGGCTTTACTTCCATTTCCATCATTGTTTGATGCTCCAATTGCAACTGTATTGCTGTCGGGCATACTTACAGACAAGCCTGAATTATCATAGGCTGCTTCACCATCAATGTCAATTCCTTTTTGCATCCAAATCCCGCCATTGGCAGGATTCCATTGGTATATGCGCACATGGCCTGCATCCCATCCATTTCCATCATTGAACGGTGCCCCAATAGCAACTGTATTACTGTCGGGCATACAAATCGAATAACCTGATTGGTCACTAGGCCCTTCCCCATCAATGTCAGATCCTTTTTGCAACCATGTGGTTCCGTTCCATCGATAAATACGGACATGACCTGAAAAGTTTCCGTTTCCATCATTGCCTCGTGCTCCAATGGCTACGATATTATTGTCTGGCATGCTTACAGAATAACCTGCAAGGTTCTCACTTGCTTCTCCATCAATATCTAGACCTTTTTGCACCCATGCGATTCCATTCCATTGAAAAATGCGTACATGGCCGGAATTGAGTCCGTTGCCGTCATTTTGAATTGCTCCAATAGCAACTGTATTGCTATCAGGCATGCTTACTGACCAACCAGAATTATCAGAAGGAAATTCTCCATCTATGTCCAATCCTTTTTGCAAAAAATTTTGAGCATTAATGATGTTGAATCCTGAGAGTAGAGCAAACAAAAGAATGGCTGTTTTTTTCATTATTTGGAGTTTAGGTGGTGTAAAATGTACAAAAGTACAAGCATCATTGATCAAGGATTATATCATCTGGTAACAATAAATTTTCTGGTTATAAATTCATTTTGAGATCTGAGTATTTTCAAAAAATATATGCCCGAAATATAATTTGTTATATCTATTTCGTATGACAATAAACCACTTTCAACTTCTCTTTCAAAAATGTTTTCTCCGAAAGTATTATGCACAATTATTCTGTCATCAGCTTCAAATAATCCATTCACCGTAATAGTTTCAGATCCCAGGCTAGGAAATATTTTAAAGGTACTTAAATTCTGATTCTCATAAATTCCGGTAGGATTGGCATAAGTCCAAACACCAGTATTGGGCTCTACAACCCAAACGTTATTTGATTGGTCCAAAACCAAATCATACAAACATGTAGGGACACCTGTAATATTCTGCCAGGAAAAGTTATCAAATTTATAAACACCCTCGCATCTGGTAGAAACCCAGACCTGATTTGAGTCATCAATTTCTACATCCATTACGTTAGTATATGGATTTGTAAAAGGCCAAATCTGAGTAAAGCTAGATCCATCAAAGGTTGCCAATGAGCCATTAGATCCGCCAGTGCCGGGGCCGCCCTGACTTATTCCAAGGCCAACCCAAATTAATCCTGATGTATCCTTGGCAAGTGCTGAAACATTATAATTGGGGAAGTTGGAATTGCTTGGATCATAGTGAATCCAGATGTTATTTAGAGGATTGAAATGGGTAAGACCATATCCTCCAATCCAAACATTACTTGAGTCTACCACCAACAATGTACCAGAATGTGGTATGATATAATTTGTAAATGTTGTTCCATCAAACTTGGAAATCCCAAACTGGCACGATAGCCAAATATTATCTGATTCATCAATTTCAATATCCGAAATTATATTAGAAAGGATATTTGAATTAAAAGTATTAAATGTTGTCCAGGTATTTCCATCAAATTTTGAAAGACCCCCGACAGAGGACCCTGATCCTCCAAAATATGTTATCCATAAATTTCCTTGTGAATCTGCTTTCACATTATTAACAGTATTGCTAATCAATCCACTGTTCGCAGTATTATATAAAACCCAATTATTTCCATCAAATTTCTGCAACCCAATTCCATTACTTGAACCACCTCCTACACTAACCCAAATATTATTAAATTTATCACTCGCAATACGTAATGCCATATTGCTTGCCATGCCAGAGGTGATATTATAATTAATCCAGCTTACTTGACCTTGCGCAACCGTGAAAGGAACCGTCCAACATATCAAAATGAGAATCACATAAAATCGACTTTTCATAGTTGAGACAATTTAATAATCAGATTAACATAAAAATTACCGATAATAGGCACAAGTCTGCAATTTGCAGGTTATCAAAGATAATTAAATTCATATAAATAGCAAATCTTTTAGCTCAGGCGGTGGCTTGTTTAATCTGGTTGCTTTAATTTCTGCGATGTGCTCCGAGATTAAAGCAACTAATTCCAAAATTTTACTTGAGATTGTATATGGAGGCTTCATGCAAATTAATGATAGTATCATTAATACATACTTTCTCTCATTAACCTATGAAAAGCGATAATTTAAATGAACCTGATGATTTCATTCTTGAATTTCATATTGCAAAACAATTATGTATATAACTGTTTTTCAATTAATTAGATCGCAATAAGATGGTTATAAATACCTTCTCACCTGCCCCCAAAAATAAAACTACAAACCAGGAGAATTATTCAATTCATTACTATTCAATCACCGAAAAAAGGGTAGCTGACCAGAGAATATTTCCTAATCGTTCACTTTAGCATAAGTTAAAATTACGCCTCCTGAAGTAAGTTGTTGCGTGGAAACTAATGCTAATTTTTTAAAGTCAATTCCTTGCGGGAAAAGTGGACGACCTTTTCCTAAAATGACGGGAGCAATCCCTATTCGAAATTCATCAAACAAATTGTCGCTTATAAATGACTCCGAAAGGACAGAACTACCAAATACATAAATATCCTTCCCGTCTTCCTCTTTTAGTTTACGGATTACATCTGAAGCATGCTCACGTATAATTGTGGTGTTAGACCAATCTGCAGACTTCAAAGTTTTCGAAACAACCAGTTTTGGAATGCTATTCATCAGCTTAGCGACTTCTGCCTCCCCTGTTGCAGCTCCAGGACTGGTCCAGTATGCTGCCATACCTTCATAAGTAACTCGGCCAAACACGAGGAAATCTGCAGCACGCAACTGTTCCAGACTGATTTGTTCAAGCTCTGGTCCCCAGATATCGTTGTGAAAAGATAAGTCCCAATTTTGATCACCTTCAAAATAACCATCCAGGGTGATTACATTCCACATTATTAGTTTTCTCATAATGAATGACGTTTCAGCAAGTTGCATTAAAGGTGTTTTCCACTGAATCCGAAAATTACAAAAAATGAAGAAAAGATAGTGAAAATAAGTGCTAATACTTTTGTCATTGGTCAGTTATTTAAATTAAATAGTTAATCTTTTACACTATAAAGTATTTTTTGGAAGTCGGCTTTAAATTTGTCTTTATTTTCTGCTGCCGCCCATATGTCATGAGTCGTTTTGTTCTTGTATGTTGTCATATCAACTCCTGTTATGGCTGTTACCGGGTCGATCCTTGCTGTGATCGAACTGTTAAATAGTAATTGAAATCGCTATCGGATGCAATTTTCCCAACAATTCGATTTTCAAAACAAAGAAAGCTGTGGCCGAGATGATCCAAAGGATAAGATTAATATATATAATTTTTTTCATCAACGACATATTCATAAGTATTGGATATTACGTTCTGCCGGTTGCCTTTGGGTGAGTTCGGAGACGAAAGATAAAGATTTTCATTTTAATTTCCAAATAGGAACTGAACTCACAAACCATTCTTCAAATGCCAGGCTGGTGGCTAAATACCCTTCACCTGCAAGACGTTTAATCATAAGGATGACGATCCAACATCAGTTGAACCTTATATTTTGATAAGGCATCTACAAATTGAGATTTGCTCAATGGTCCAAGAACCAATTTTGAATGATGAACAATCAACCAATAATAAATCGAGTCCCTGCCATAAAAATATTGAGTATTTGTGTACATTATATTATCTGACTTTAGTGGCTGCTGGCAAGCGATAATAAAATCTTCGTCATAGTTATAACTTATGACATTTGCTGGAATTTCTCTTCCTGTGGATGAATAAGAAAGAATATCTACCATTTCAGCTCCTTCTTCGCGTAAAAAATAACCTCCACTTAGATCTCTCGTTCGGTCAGAACATGTCGAAAAAGAAAATGCCAAAAGAAGAAATAATAATATACGCATACTTTTTGGTTCTTGTTATTGTAAACATTCTTACGGTAGGCACAGCTCTGAATTGGAGTCTGAGATCATTCAGCTTTCTGAGATGTACCAAAGTATGAAAGTGTCTGATTGCTGATTCTTTTGTCAACGACATTAACTTTGGTAAAGTTAGGCATATCGTTTCGGGCATTGACGCAATACGGGTTTTGAGACGAAAGATACAGATTTCCTCTTTACGTTCCAAATGGAGGGAGAAATACATTCCTATTGCCCAAAGCAATTGCTCAGAGTCGCCTATAGCCAATTTTGTCACCGGCTTCCCGCGTTACCATTGAGCAACTACTAATCTCTGCATGCCCAGTCCATCAACTTCAACAAAGTATATTCCCGGATCTAAATTTAACGAAATATGCAGAAAATTACTGTAATCACAAGTTGTTTCATAAAGAAGTCTACCCGGCATATCAAAAATCCGAATTTTATGTTTGCTATTTGACTCATCAAATGATAATGTGAAATTATCCGTTGTTGGATTGGGGTAGATTGAAAAACCAGGCTTTTCCAATCCAATATCATTTTCACTTGTGAAGCAAGGTACTTCGGTAGAATATTTTACTAATTGAAGGAACGTGCCAGATGCAGTTATTGAATCAGTTTGTCCTAAGACATATAGATTGTTGCACAAATCACGATCTAAGACACTGAACGTTTCTCCTAAATCATTATTGGCACTAAAATTAGACTGCCACAAATAATTTCCAGCCGAATCAGTCTTTGCAACTAATGCATCATAATAACTTCCGGAATTAACTACAGTTCCAGTTACAAAAATGTTGTTTTCATCAAAATATTTCAAATTGGGTATACGGAATATGAAAGTTGCACTGTCATTTCCTTCCCACGATCTAAACCATATTTGTTGCCCGTTAAAATCATATTTCCGTAGGTTTATACTTCGTTTGGCTAAAATATTTGATTGACTGTAGGTCTGATAAGACAACAAATACGCATTACCCCAAATATCTCCATAAAGACCAGCAGGGTCCTCTCCTTTTGTCGATGAAGACCAAATAGTATCTGACCACATTATAACTCCATTTGTATCGAACCAGGCAATAATTATAGATGGTGGTGTACTTGTCCATGTAGCAGTGTCATATCTTAGTGTTAAAAGAGCTCGGCCTGAATCGTCAATTGTAGAAGACCAATGAGTGCTCATGAGTTTATTCTTCCATAGGTTATGATAGATAAGGGTGTCACCATTAGCATCAAATGAAAGTCTGAAACCACGCAAGGTGTCTCCTCCCAGTTCCAGAGTATCAATCATTGCATGGATGGTTCCATTAATGTCAACTGAGATAAAATACAGGGAATTATAATATGCTGAAGATAATTTCCTTGTCCATATTGTATTAAATTGGAGATCATATTTTGTGATAAAATAAACATCGGGATTGCTGTTGTTAAATTTCTTATACACGTATAAATAATTAGCATCGGAACCAACCAAACCAGAAAGAGGATAACTCCATGCTGGGAAAGAAAAAAGATAATCATTAATTGTATCCGGAAGATTGAGTAATACATTTCCAGCACTATCTAATTTTACCAACCGCGTCGATCCTTGCTGCGATCGAACTGTTAAATAGTAATTGAAATCGCTATCGGATACAATTTTTCCACTAACTCGATTTTCAAAGGAGCCAAAATTATACTTTTTTCTCCATTGAAAAGCTCCTGAGGAATCAACCTTATACAGTTCAATACTGTCAGTCATTGTACTCAAGGCTACAAGTGACTCTGCCAGACCATTAAGGTGAAGATGCTGCGTACTTAAATAATCGTTTGTACTGTCTGTGTGAATTGTCCAGTTCTGAGAATATTGATTCTGGCAGAAAGCCTTAATAGGAATACAACTCCCAATTATTGCGAAAGTTAATGCTATGGAAATCCTAATATATAATTTCATCAATTTCTGGACGAATAAAACAAATCACTGGTTGCTACTTGCTAGTATCTCCATATAAAATACAAAGATCATCTCGAAATCCAATTTTGTATTCCTTGTTTAGGACTACATTATTTTGGTATAACGTAACAGACACGGTACTATCAGTAGTCCATTTATACAGTGCAGTTTCAAATTCTTCATTTCCCACATGGCCAATTGAATATTTAACAGGTCTATTGTTATAATTATTTATGAAACTAATATGATAAATTTTGCACGTGTCGGATCCTAAATTTGCATGTTTATTTACCTTAACTGTTAATCCCTTCTCAATATAAACTTCTTTTAATGGATGTCCTGTGGTTACAGTATCATAATAGTCTAATCCTTTATGCTTTATATCTTGGATAACTATTTTATGAAACTCACTACTACTTTGTCCGATTGCATTTAAAGCAATGCATAATATTGCTAAAACTTGCACGTATGTTTTCATGAATTAAAATTTAAATTTTGAACGTTTTCTTGGCCGTGTTATTGTTTGGTGGGGGACGTACAACGTTTGGCAGCTACCCGAAGGGCGGGACTTTCACCACAAAACTTGATATGGAAAACTAATGTTTGATCAACCACAAATCTGTCTTTGGAACACGGAACCCCGCCTTTTGGGTAGGTGCTGTTAGTGGCTGGTGTTCTTCTGTTCATCGTCAAAATCTTTCTTTTGAGTCTCCTAAGTTCCAAATATTACCTTCAAGTTCATACTCCCTAAAAATTCGTTTTGCATCTTCAACAGTCCATTTTGTCCATTCTGGATTTAGATGGTTGCCATACCACTTTTTTGAAAAATTCCAAATTTTCTCAATGGGTTGAATGTCGCCTTTTGGAATGTTGTGTCGTTGTGTCCAACTATCTATTTGTACTTCATTTTCAAACACCAACATATTGCTACAAGTGTAAATTACATTGTCCCAAGCACTTTTCATTGGTATTGGACAGTGAATAAAATAATTCTTTTCTTGAATTTGTCCGTTTACAATATTGATTTCAACTTGTTTTGTTTCTGCTCCGATTGTTGTTGTTATTTTTACGTCTTCGTTAAGAAGTGCAGCAACTCCCAATGAACACCATGCACAATTTCCCCACCATTGTCCTTTTTTAGTTTGTACATAAAAATTTGTTGGGGCTAATGAAAATGGATGAATAACCCAAACTTTTGGTTCATTTGGGTGTAATACTACTCCGTGATAGTCTTGCAGTTCGTACAGTCCATTTACTACTTGTGTTTTGTCTGTTTGTAAAATGTTAGCAAGGTCTTCAACATTTGGTGCGAAACCATTGTCAATAATTCCTTTGATTATTTGATAATGAAGATTTGAATTTGTTACCATTTTTTTCTTGTTGTTTGTCTGGTTACACTTGCCACTAACTCCCTTTTACACGCCACAAACACAAAACTATTACCGTGTTTGAAACGCCTATGTGCGCTAGTTCTCGTGGCGGGATATAAAAGTAACAGAAATATCATAAACTATCAAATGGTGACTTAATATTTTGGATATTCCGGGTGCTTACCCATGTGTAGATTGCAGTGGTTCGACTGCCATTATGACCCTAATGTTCCTGAATGAAAAGTATATCTGTACCGCTTTCGTGTAAATGGGTGGTATAGCTGTGGGATAACCTGTGAAGCGATGTAAGCTTTTGAATATTGGCTTGGGGGACCACCATTTTCATGAACATCTGCAATATGCTTTCCGAATACTGCTCACCCGGCTCTTGTCCTTCAAATAACCACTTTGCCAGTCTATAAACCACAAAGTAAGCTCTCAACATTTCAAAAAGCTTCAAACTCAAAGGTACTATTCTATCTGTTTCGCCTTTCGATTGCCTGGGTTTCGGTTTAAAAATTAACTCTTAACATAAAATTGATAAGAACCAAATTACTTCATTTGACGATTGCTGTTGTCATCAATTATGAAGTTTCAAAATCATCTATTGCTTGATTAATATTTTGAAATAATCAAAAATATCCTTTTTACAAATTTATTCGAGTACTAGTTTTTGTCTAATCAACTTACCTTCATTATTTTTAAATTCTACTATGTATAACCCTTTAGAAAAATGAGACACAGATATTGTTTCATTATTTTTCAATGTAACGGATTGTCCGAGTTGATTTATTAATTGAATATCGCTATCCACATTTTTAATAAATATGAAATCAGATGCAGGATTTGGATATATGGACGAGCTTTCATGTTGGTATGCGTCTATACTTGTGGGAATACTTGAATCCTTTTTTGTCAAGTAATACTTTAATGGCCCATATTGCGAATTATGCCACATTTCTAAGTAAAGGTTTTTATCGTCAATAAATTTGATGTAGCGTAATTCATCCTGGTTTGTTGTTCCGGAACCAAAATCGATAGTTACAAAGCCATTTGCATATCCTGATGCCAAAATGTTATAAACTACAATTGTTTTCAATGGTGAAGCAGCAGAAATTCCGTAATAAAAAACGCAAGGGAAAACATCATTGAATGGAAAATTAAAACCTCTTGATGTTGATGTATCAATGTAATTTCCATTGGGCAGTATAGATAATTTGACATTATAATCATATGTCCAAGGAGTAGTTGCATAACCAAACCAATCCCCTTGAATAAAATTATTATACTGTCCAAATGTGAGATTTGTAAGGTAACTTGCATTAGGATTGAAGCTATAATCAATTAAGTAGATTGCCGAACTAATTAAACTTTTCAGTGAATCCTGCGATATAGCAATCGCTTTAAGAGTTTTGAAAGTACTGTCACCCGATATTGAAATATTACTGATATATTTTTGTGAAGATGTATCAGGATCCGTACCATCCAGTGTATAATAAATTTCAGCACTTGGTGTGGGAGTTGCCAATTGAATTTGAATGTCGGAATTATACCTGCCTGAAAAATGAGAAAAAGTTGGCGAAAATATATCTGGGATAGGTGTTTGAGACATTCCCGAGTTCATAGTAATAAGAAATAAAGCCAACAAAATGGTGAATTTTGCTTTTAAGTTTTTCATGTGATTTAGTTTTTCAATCAGAATGTATTTACTCTGGAATTTATTGACTTTTAGGTCTACCAAACTTTATTCATCTGGATCATTCAATGCATTTGCTAAAGCCCTTCGATCTCTTTAATCAAAGATAAGTTAATTCTCTCTAAATATCAAATTATATTCAATTTTAGGGGGTTTGCAATAACGAACTCTAATTAAAAATCTAGTTGTGAAGATGAATGAACCGTATATCTGTACCGCTCTCATTCAAATTGGTGGCATAGCTGTGGCGTAACCGTTGAAGCGATGCTAGCTTTTGAATATTGGCTTGAGAGACTACCATTTTCATGAACATCTGCAAACATCTTTGCTGATATTGCTCACCAGATACCTGTCACTCAAATAACCATGTTACAGGCCAGAATGCTACGATGTAGGTTCTTTACATTTCAATTAGTTTCTCATTCAAAGGCACAATTCGATCTCTTTTGCCATTCGACTACTTGATTATTAATTCATTGCGATTGTTATCTACATCCTTTGGCAATAGTCTCAGCAGCTCTTATGCTCTCAAACCTCATCCATAAATTAAAGATAGCATGGCCTTGTGCTTTTGATTTTTCACAACTTCCAATATGACTTTTTACCTCTTCTTTGCTCAATAAATTATTCAACCGATGCTCCGGTCGAGGACGAGGCAGCTTCACGACGTCAATGCCTCCTTTTTCAATTATTCTGAATTCTGGACACTTTGAACAAATCTCAGATTAATACTCAGCTATAGCAATATAAATTATTTTTAGAAATGTAATCTTTCAGAAATTAGAAGTGAGAAACACAAATTTATACCGCGGATTGCGGAGATATTCTGATTTTCTATTTCAATGACGAGATTGAGCATTTTTCCTTGCGGTCCGAACACTCGCTAGAAATATTGCTACGAGTTCAGAGCATTCATTACAGCAGTCAATCACATACTGACTATTGTCCACTATTGTTCTCCCCTTTATTATAAGTAATGTTACTTGAGACTCTTTCAGCTCCTTCAAAGCGATACTCATTTTGTGAATAAAATCTGCAGATGATTCAGCAACTTGAGCTTCGGCGTAATTTAAAGCTGGAGAAGTGCCGGACCTAAGCAGTTGAGATCCTAGTAATCTTGCAGAACGGTCTGCTGGCAAAATTTCAACTAGCTTGATTATCATCAAGCTGAATGCAATCAATCTGGCCTCCAGATCAAAAACACGTTTATTAGTGTTAGTTTTGTTATTTTCTTTCATGATTTTATAAAATCTATATTTTAAATATCGTTTCTCATTTTTATCTCATTTTGTATATTTTGAATCTTGATCCTATGTTTTATTTTTCAGAATATTATTTCTGCAGAGCATGCCGAATTATTTTCAATTCTGCACTAAACATTGTTTTTTCTTAAATCTTGATGTTTGACTATTCTCAGAATTTTATTTCTGGACAGCAATCTGAATTGTCTTCAGAAATGGTATTTTCTCGGAAATTAAAAGTGAAAAACGCAAAATTGAAAATTAATATCTTATTACTTATTCTAAAATTAATATTTAATATTCATCACTTTTAATTCTGCACTAAACATTGTTTTTTTCTTAAATTTTGATGTTTGATTAATCTCAGAATTATATTTCTACACAGCAATCTGAATTATTCTCAGAAAGGTAATCTTTCAGAAATTAAAAGTGAAAAACACAAAATTGAAAATTAACCATCTTATTACTTTTTATAAATTTAATGTTTAATGTTCATCACTTTTAATTCTGCACTAAACATTGATTTTTCTCAAATCTTGATGTTTAATTATTCTCAGAATTATATTTCTGCACAGCATTCTGAATTATCATCTAAAAGGTAATCTTTCAGAAATTAAAAGTGAAAAACACAAAATTGAAAATTAACCATTCTAAAAGGTAATCTTTCAGAAATTAAAAGTGAAAAACACAAAATTGAAAATTAATATCTAATTCCTTTTTGTAAAATTAATGTTTAATGTTCATCACTTTTAATTCTGCACTAAACATCATTTATCTCAATATTTTCGTTGCTCTAAAAAATCTAATATTCATATCACAACACCAATCTAAAAAAACCCTTCGAATTTCCTGCCGTATTTGATCCACTAATTCTTCACCCGATCCAATCCTTGTTCCGCCGGCGGATACACCGGTCTTATCATCAAAGCTTGTTTGTAATCGGAAGCGGCGGCGGCAAGGTTGCCCACAGCCTCAAAGCATAGACCTCTGTTGTAATAAGCCTCGGCATAGCGCGGATCGGCATTGATGGCTGCCGTGTAGTGCTTGGTTGCTTCGGGGTAGATCTTTAAATAGATCTGATGGATATAACCGAGATTAAAATGAGCATTTTTATTCATTGGATTAGCCTGCACTATGGTGGTGTAATCCTGAATTGCTTTGTCTAATTGCCCGTGATCCTGGTACCATAAGCCGCGGCCATAAAGCGCCTCTTCACTTCCCGGCTTTTTTTGAATGGCGTTTGTAAAGTATCCCTCAGCTATGGGATCATTCTTAGCCTGAAAAATAATTCCCAGTTGCATATAAGCATTGTAAAAATTCGGGTCGGCTTCAATTGCTGATCTGAAATCGTTTACCGCTCGTGTGGTATCGCCGTTTTCTTTAAAGTTTATGCCTCTCATAAACCAGGCTGTAGTGTTGGTTTTGTCTTTGTTGATGATAGTGGTGAGAAGCTTAACAGATTCGCTGTATTGCTTGACTATGAGATTTAATTCTGCCAGTCGCATCATGGCATCGGTATTTTCCGGATCGAGTTCAATGGCTTTGGTAAGGAATTCTTTGGCATTGAAGGTTCGTTTTGCTGCAAAAGAAAGATCCGCCATGGTCAGAAAATAGGCCGATTGCGTGCTGTCAATTGTCATCACCAGCTCCATGTCTTTCAATGCTTCCTCATACCTTTTGGCATCTATCAGTAAACGTGCCCGTTCATGCAAGGCAACCGCATTTTTGGGGTCTTTGGCAATCTGAGCATCCAATGCAGCAAGCTGCTTCCCAACTGCCGTCGTATCTGTTGTCTGGACCGTTTCGGGATCCTTCTTATTTTCTGTCTTACAGGAATAAAGAGTGGTGCAAAAAAGTGCTGCCAGTAATAGATACTTTTTCATGTGGATGATTTTTAAAGGAAATGCGAAAATACTGTAAAAAACGAAAGCCGGGAAGAGTTTCCTCTCCCGGCTTAACGTCGTCATGATGAATATTATTCAGCCGCTGCTGCTAAACGCTGCTCACGGATTTTGTTTTCAATCTCTTCAGCCAGTTCAGGGTTATCGGTAAATAACTGACGAACCGATTCACGTCCCTGACCTAATTTGGTATCGCCATAGCTGAACCAGGAACCACTTTTCTTAATGATGCCTAATTCTACACCGATATCAACAATCTCACCTGTATGCGAAACGCCTTCACCGTAAAGAATATCGAATTCAGCTGTACGGAATGGAGGCGCAACTTTATTCTTAACCACCTTCACACGGGTTCTGTTTCCTATTACGGCTTCGCCTTCTTTAATCTGCCCTATTCTTCTGATATCCAGACGGATTGATGCATAAAATTTAAGTGCATTACCTCCTGTTGTTGTCTCGGGATTTCCGAACATAACACCGATTTTCTCACGTAATTGATTGATGAAAATACAGCAACATCCTGTTCTGCTGATAGTTGCGGTAAGTTTACGTAATGCCTGGGACATCAAACGAGCCTGAAGACCCATTTTAGAGTCACCCATTTCGCCTTCGATCTCACTCTTTGGCGTAAGTGCCGCAACCGAGTCAATTACAATAATATCAATAGCTCCGGAACGAATCAGGTTATCGGCAATTTCAAGCGCCTGCTCCCCATTGTCAGGTTGTGAAATCAATAAA
>JADHED010002293.1_pt1 | contig 13571 bp, 11 predicted proteins | sample 8952041 | NCBI WGS metagenome assembly JADHED01 (sample SAMN16124423, study PRJNA663239) | bioreactor sludge metagenome | isolation source: sludge (control) | place: India:Bengaluru | collected 2018-09-08
GGCTGGATCACCGACCTGTACCGCGACAAGGACGACCTGGTCGCCCACGACCAGACCATCGTCTACGCCACCCACGACAGCATCGGCCATCTGGGGATCTTCGTCTCGGCCAGCGTCGGTCGCAAGGAACACCGCGAGTTCGCCGCCAACATCGACATCATCGACCTGCTGCCGTCCGGGATTTACCGCGCCGAGGTCGAGGACCGTCCCGACGGCGTGCCGGCGGGCGAGCTCGACGACGCCGAGTACCTCATGCGCATCCGCGGCAGCAGCCTGGAGGAGATCGGCCAGATCGTGCGGCCCGATCCCGCGTCCGACCGCCGCTTCGCGGCCGCCGCGCGCCTGTCGGAGATCCACCTGGCGCTGTACCGCAACACGCTGCAACCCTGGATCCGGGCGATCTCCACGCCCTGGTCTGCCCGCTGGCTGCAAGCGCTGCAGCCGCTGCGGGTCGGCTTCGAGTGGTGGTCGGATCAGCATCCACTGGCCGTGCCGGTCGCCGCCGCCGCCGAACAGATCCGCAAGGAGCGTGCGCCGGCCGCCGCGGGCAACCCCTTCCTGCTGGCGCAGGAGCGCCTGTCCGAGACGATCGTGCAGGCGCTGGATCAGTTCCGGGACCAGCGCGACGCCTTGCAGGGACGCCTGTTCGAACTGATCTTCGGCTCGCCCCTGCTGCAGGCGCTGGCAGGGCAGACCCTGTACCAACCGCAGCCGCCCAGGACGCATCCGGGCGATTCGCCCGAGCACCGCGCCTTCCTGGCCGGCGAGCTGGCGCGGCTGGAGGCCGACCTGGACCGGGGCGGGCTGGCCGAGGCGGTGATCCGCGGCCTGTTCTTCGTGCTCAAGACCCGCGGCGAGGCCGACGGCCGCCATTTCCGCCATGCCTGGGAGCTGCTGCAGCCGCGCCTGGACCGCCCGGATCTGGGCGTGCCGGACCTGGCGCGGTTCCGCGAACTGGTGCGCCGACAGGGCCTGCTGGTCTGGCGCGACGGCGAGGCCGCACTGGCGGCGATCCCGCGGCTGCTGGCCGACACGCCACCCGACATCATCCACCGCGCCAGCGACATCATCGCCGGACTGGTCGAACTGGCCGGCAGTCTGTCTGCCCAGGAGCAGGCCAGCCTGCGACGCGTACTCGACCTGTTCGCACGCGCCGCGCAAGTGGCGACCGCTGCGGCCGCGCCGGCGGCCTCCGTGCCATTGACGCCTGCCCATGCGCCCAGCGTGCCTGCGAAGGTCGGCAAGGCCGCCACCGCCAAAGCGGCTTCCGCGGCAAAGCACACGCCGCGTCCCGGGACTGCGCAGACGCGAAAGCGCGGCACCACGGCAGGCGCTGCAGTCCCATCCGGGACCGCTGGCGCGCCCGCCACCCGTCCCGGCCCCTCCGGTTCGCCTGGGCGTCCCGGCAAGAAGGCCGCCGGCAAGAAAGGAACCCGCCCATGACCGCGACAACCGGCCAGGCCGCCGGCAACGAAGGCCTGCTGCACCTGCTTGCCCACGTGGCGGGCAAGGCGGCGATCCGGGTCGCAGTGGTGCATCCCTGCGATGCGTTGAGCCTGTCGGCGGCCCTGGAGGCGCGGGTGGAGGGATTGATCGAGCCCATCCTGGTCGCCCCGCGCCCGAAACTGGAAGCGGTCGCCGGCCAGGCCGGCCAGCTCCAGGCCGGCCTGGCCATCGAGGACGTGCCGCACAGCCACGCCGCCGCCGCGCGCGCGGTCGAACTGGCCCGCGAGGGAAAGGTCGAGGCCCTGATGAAAGGCAGCCTGCATACCGACGAACTGATGTCGGCAGTGGTGTCCTCCACCACCGGGCTGCGTACCAAGCGCCGGGTCAGCCATTGTTTCGTATTGCAGACGCCGCAGTATCCGCGCCCCTTCATCGTCACCGATGCAGCCATCAACCTGGCCCCGGACCTGCTGCAGAAAGCCGACATCGTCCGCAATGCCATCGAGCTGGCGCAGGTCATCGGCGTGGCCGAGCCCAAGGTGGCCATCCTGGCGGCGGTCGAGACCGTCAACCCGGCGATGCCGGCCACGCTGGATGCCGCCGCGCTGTGCAAGATGGCCGACCGGGGCCAGATCACCGGCGGCGTGCTCGACGGGCCGCTGGCCTTCGACAACGCGGTGTCGATCACCGCCGCGCGTACCAAAGGTATCGCCTCGCCGGTGGCCGGGCAGGCCGACGTGCTGGTGGTGCCCGACCTGGAGAGCGGCAACATGCTCGCCAAGCAACTGATCTACCTGGGCAATGCGGAGAGCGCCGGCGTCGTGCTCGGTGCCAAAGTGCCGGTCATCCTGACCAGCCGTGCCGACAGCCGCGAGACGCGCCTGGCCTCCTGCGCGATCGCCCTGCTGCTGGCGCACCGCTACCGGCAGGTCCCGCCCTGAACAACGGCCCCTGATGCCGACGACGATTCCATCAAACGAAGGAGACGACATGAAATACACATTCCAGGGTGACGTGGTACTGGTCAGCGGCGCCGGCTCGGGCATCGGCGAGGCCACCGCCAGGCTGCTGGCCGCCAACGGCCTGCGCGTGGTGGTCTCGGACATCGACGCCGGCACCGCCGGGCGCGTGGCCGGGGCCATCGCCGCCGACGGCGGCACCGCCGTGGCCCACGCCGGCGACGTCTCGCGCCCGGAGGACGCCGAATCGGCGGTGGCGCTGGCCGTGCGCGAATTCGGCGCGCTGCATCTGGCGTTCAACAATGCCGGCATCGGCGCCCCGTTCAAGCCGGCCGGTGAACTCACCACCGAGGAATGGCGCCGGGTCATCGACATCAACCTCAGCGGCGTGCAGTACGGCCTGCGCTACCAGATCCCGGCGATCCTGGCCGCCGGCGGCGGCGCCATCGTCAACATGTCCTCGATCCTCGGCCTGGTCGGCGACGCCGGCATCCCGGCCTACGTGGCCGCCAAGCACGGCGTGACCGGCCTGACCCGCTCGGCCGCGCTGGCCTATGCCAGCCAGGGCGTGCGCATCAACTCGATCCACCCCGGCTACGTGGAGACGGCGATCCTGGCCAACCTGGACGGCGCCACGCGCCAGGCGCTGGTGGCCAAGCACGCGATCGGCCGGCTCGGCCGCGCCGAGGAGATCGCCCATGCCGTCGCCTTCCTGCTGTCCGACGGCGCCAGCTTCCTGGCCGGCAGCGCGCTGGTCGCCGACGGCGGCTACACCGCCGCTTGAACGCAGGCCGCATGTCCATGTCCGAACCCACCCGAGACGTCCTGCTGGTGCTCAACTGCGGCTCTTCGAGCATCAAATTCGCCGTCTTCGATGCCGCGGCCGATCCCCTGCCGCGCAATCCACTCTGGAACGGCAAGGTGCAGGGCATCGGAGGCTCGACGCCCGATTTTGGGGAAACCGGTGTGCCGCCGTTTGGCATCGTGCTCACCGCGGAGCACCCATACCGCGATGCGCTGGCCTTGATCCGCGAGCGCGTTCTTGCCCGTCTCGACGGCCGTCGCATTGCCGTTGTCGCCCACCGTGTCGTGCATGGAGGCAACCGGTATTTCCAGCCGGTGCGGGTCGACGCGCAGGTGCTCGCCGACCTGAAGGGCTACATCCCACTGGCACCGCTGCACCAGCCCTTCGCGCTGGAGGCCATCGACATCCTGCTGCGCGAGTTTCCGGATTTGCCTCAGGTCGCGTGCTTCGACACGGGCTTTCATCACACGATTCCCGATGTTGAGAAGATCCTGCCGCTGCCCTACGACGCCTGGCAGCGGGGACTCAGGCGCTATGGCTTTCACGGCTTGTCCTACGCCTACATGGCGCTCGCGCTGGCGGAGCGGCACGGCGAGGCGGCGCAGGGCCGCACCATCGTGGCGCACCTGGGCAGCGGCGCCAGCCTGTGTGCGATGCAAGGGCTCAAGAGCGTGGCCACCACCATGGGCTTCTCCGCACTCGACGGCCTGATGATGGGAACCCGCACAGGCGCCATCGATCCCGGTGCAGTGCTGTACCTGATGGAGATCGAAAAGCTGTCGCTGGAGGAAGTCGGGCAGGTGCTCTACCACCGCTCCGGATTGCTGGGTGTCTCGGGCATCTCACCGGAACCAAGGGTCATCGTTCGGCACGAAAGCGACGAAGGAGAAAGCGGCGAGCGAGCACGCCTCGCCCTGGCCCTGTACGTGCGACGGATCGTGCGCGAGATCGGCTCGCTCACCGCCGCATTGGGCGGGCTCGATGCGCTGATTTTCACCGCCGGCGTCGGCGAACACAACGCTTTCATCCGTGAACGGGTGTGCCGCGACCTGGCGTTCCTCGGGGTGCAGCTCGATGCAGCAGCCAACACCGACGATGCGTTCGTCATCTCCGATTCGCAAAGCCGGGTCCTGATCGGCGTCGAGCCCACCAACGAAGAATGGATCGCCGCGCGCGATGCGCTGCGCCTGTTGGACACGGTCCCTTCACCGATTCCCTGACTTGAGGAGGCAAACCCATGTATTCCCGACTTCTGGTTCCACTCGACGGCAGCGCCACGGCGCGGCTCGCATTGGACCACGCGGCTCATCTGGCCAGCATCAGTGGCGCGACCATTGTGTTGCTCAACATCATCGAGGAGATGAAGCACAGCAATGGCTTCGAGCGCCCGATGGTCTACATCCAGAAGGTCCGCCCCAGTTCCTGACCGCAGGACAGGCACTGCTGGACAAGGCTGCGGCAGAGCTGCGCGACAAGGGTGTGCAGGTCGAGACGGTCCTTCTGGAGAGCAAGGGCGACCGCGTCTCGGAACTCATTGCGCAACAGGCTCAGGTCACCGCCAGCGATCTGGTGGTGCTGGGCACCCACGGCCGCCGGGGCGTCGACCGGATACTCCTGGGCAGCGACGCCGAACAGGTTGCCCGCATCGCGCCGGTACCCGTCATGCTGGTGCGCCAGAAGCTCTCTGGCCCGGCGTCATCGAGCGCCGCGTAGATGATGGCGGTGCCAGCATCGAACACCTCCCGCTCCCGCACGCCTCGCTGGCGCCTTCGCCGCGTGGCATCCGCCTGCGCATGCTGGACGCTCCTGGCCGTGCCTGCCCTCGACGTGGCTGCGCAGGATGCCACCATCTGCACAGGGCGCGATCCCCTGCGCGCGGCGGGCACGCTCAACCTGCGCATCGACAACGACATGTTCGGTGGAAATGGACAGGACCAGGGCTACTCCAACGGGTTCCTGCTCAGTTGGGTCTCCCCGAACCTGGTCGACTACGAAAATGACCCTTGCCTGCCCCGCCTGGCGCGCAATCTGAACGGCTACCTGGCCTGGTTACGTCCCGAGGGCTTCGACGAGCAGAACATGACGATGGGCCTGGGTCAGGTGATGTACACGCCCACCGACAAATTCCGCACCGACCTCATCACCGACGACAGGCCTTATGCCGGTGCGCTGCTGTTCAGCATCGGCTACAACGCCCGCAAGGACGATCAACTGCGCACATCGCAGGTGCGTTTCGGCATCGTCGGCCCATCGGCCTACGCGAAGCAGACGCAGAGCTGGTGGCACGACGTCATCGGGGTCGATCGCTTCCATGGCTGGCACCACCAGTTGCGCAATGAACCCGTGCTGCAACTGATCCATGAGCGGCGCACTCGCATCGCCCGGCACGAGAATACCAATGGCTGGGGATGGGATCTCACGCGCCATTGGGGTGCCAGCCTGGGAAACTTCGCGACCTACGCCAACGTCGGCGGCGAGTTTCGCTTCGGCCTGCGCTTGCCCGATGACTTCGGCACGGCGCCACTGAGGCCCGCCGGCGAGAACACCTCACCGGTCCGACTGAGGCCGGACGGCGCCTGGCACGGTCACCTGTTCGTCGCGCTCGATGCCCGCGGGGTGCTGCACGACATCACCCTGGACGGCAACACCTTCAAATCCAGCCACAGCGTCGACAAGCGTCCCTTCGTGGCCGACATCGGCTACGGCATTGCCATGTACGTCGGTCAATGGCGGCTCGCGTTTGCGCGCTACCACCGTACACGCGAGTTCCGGGGCCAGCGCGACATCCCGGTCTATGGCACGGTCACCCTCGGGAGGCACTTCTGATGCAGGTGGATGCCTTCCTCGGGGTGACGCTGGCGATCCTGTTGCTGTTCGGCGGCAAGGGCCTGATCGCTCGTGTGGGCTGGCTGCGTCGCTACAGCATCCCCGAAGCGCTGGTTGGCGGAGTCCTCGGCGCCCTGGTCGTGTGTGCACTCCACTACGGCGCTGGCATCACCGTTGCCTTCGATCACAGCACCCGCGATGTCCTGCTGCTGTACTTTTTTGCCGCCATCGGTTTGAACAGCGACCTGCGCACGTTGGCAGCGGGAGGACGGCCCTTCCTTATCCTGACGGCGCTGGCGCTCGTCTTCATCCTCCTGCAGAACGCCACCGGCATGGGGCTGGCCAGCGTCTTCGGTATGGATCCTCGCGCCGGGCTGATGGTCGGTTCCATCTCGCTCACCGGCGGGGTGGGCACCACCATCGCCTGGTCGGAGCACTTCTCCCGGCAGCTGGGCATCAGCAACGCCCAGGAACTGGGCCTGGCCGCGAACACGATCGGGCTCATCGCCGCGTGCATGATCGGCGGCCCGCTTGCCACCTTCCTAATGCGCCGCCATCACGTCGGGCCTTCCGGCGAGGCCGAGCTGGAAGTGGGTGTGCTGCACCGCGATGAAGCGCGCGCGCATCTGGACTACCACGGCGCCTTGCTGGCGGTTTTCTGGCTCAACTGCGCCCTGATGCTGGGACACGGCATCACGCAGTTGACGGCCCTGTCGCCCTTGAAGCTGCCGAGCTTCGTGGGATGCCTGCTGGCCGGCATCGTGCTGCGGGCCGCGGCGGATCTGTTGACCACCAATGGCAGGGGACGGCTGTGGAACTTCCCGAGCATGCAGCCAGGCCTGGCGCTGATTTCGGACATCTGCCTGGGCCTGTTCCTGACCCTGGCCCTGATGGGCCTGAGACTGTGGGAGCTGGAGCCGGTGTTGGCGTTCATCACCGTCGCCATGCTCGTGCAGATCGCGCTGACCGTGGCCTATGTGCTGCTGGTGGTGTTCCGTGCCATGGGGCGCAACTACGAGGCCACGGTCGTGTGCGCGGGGTTCGGCGGCATTGCGCTGGGCTCGACCGCGACGGCCGTCGCCAACATGACCGCCGTGACCAGGGAGTTCGGCGCAGCGCGCCAGGCGTTCATCGTCGTGCCGCTGGTGTGCGGCTTCTCGATCGACCTGGTCAACGCCATCGTGATCGGCTGGCTGGCGCGCTGATCGGTGAAGTAGAAAAAGAGACAGAAGGAACCACAGGCATGACCCCGACCCCTCAAAGACTGACCTTCGCATTGCCCGGCAACGAGGCGTTCGCAGCCCAACTCTCGACAGCGCTGGGCAGCGGACTCGGGCGGCTCGAAACCCGCCACTTCCCCGATGGTGAGAGCTATGTGCGCCTGCATGGCGATCCGGCCGGGCGCGCCGTGGACCTGGTCTGCACACTGGCCCGACCCGACGCGCAGTTCCTGCCCCTGGTGTTCGCTGCCGACGCGGCCCGTGACCTGGGGGCGATCGAGGTCAATCTGGTCTGCCCCTACCTGGCCTACATGCGGCAAGACAAGCGCTTCCACGAGGGAGAGAGTGTCACCTCGCTGTCTTTCGCGCGCTTGATCTCCTCCACGTTCGACAAGCTGATTACGGTGGATCCCCACCTGCACCGCCACCCGACCCTGGCCTCGATATACACCCTGCCGACCGCGACCTTGCAGGCGGCCCCCTTGTTGGCCGACTGGATCGCGGCCAACACCGAGCGGCCATTGATCGTGGGGCCAGACGAAGAAAGCGAGCAATGGGCGGGCGATATCGCCACGCGCATCAATGCGCCTTGCGTCGTGCTCACCAAGACCCGGCACGGCGACCGCCGCGTCGACATCGCCGTGCCCGATCTGTCGGCCTGGCGGGATCGCACGCCCGTCCTGGTCGATGACATCGCCTCGTCCGGCCGGACCTTGATGCAAGCCGCTCGCGGCATTGCCGCACAGGGACTGCCACAGCCCGAGTGCGTGGTTGTGCACGCGCTGTTCGCCGATGACGCCTGGGCCGAACTGGCGCCACTGTTCTCGCGCATCACCTCGACCGACGCCGTTCCCCATCCGAGCAACCGCATCGCACTGGCGCCGTTGATTGCCAGCGCCTTGAAGAACGATCAAAGAGACCGCGAGGGCCGCGGCTCCGATGAAAAAACCACAGGAGCACGATCATGACCCAACCCACCGACGCACGGCTGCACTGGCTCGCCGGCCTAGGGCCCGTTCAGCATCGTCCCCAGACCATCGAGCGCATCGACACGATGGTGGAGGCGCTGATCCGGCAGGGTCTCGTCGAACGCGAGCATACCTACCGACTGCTAGCGGCGGCAGACCGCCTGACCTGCGCCGGGATGAACGTGGTCGCGCACATGACCTATGCCCAGCGCATCGACCTGTCCGGCGCCCCCTTGGCCGCAGGCGATTTCAAGGCCACGCCCGAGGGCCATACCGGCGGCTCGCTGAACATGGTGCCGGCTTTCGTGGGCTACCTGCTGGCGAACGCCCTGACGGGTCGCACACGTGGTTGGCTGATGGGACAAGGGCATTGCGTCGCCGCCATCGAAGCCGTCAACGCGCTCACAGGCGATGTCTCACCGGCGCAGCACGGCCGCTACGACCGCAGCGAGGCCGGCCTGTCGCGGCTGTGCGCGGATTTCTATTCCTACGCCATCGATGCCCAGGGCCATCCCGCCGTGCCGCTAGGCAGCCACGCCGGACCGAACACCGCAGGCGCGGTCTCGGAAGGCGGCTACCTCGGCTTCGCCGGCCTGCAGTACGTGCACATGCCCCTGCCCGGAGAAAGTCTGGTGGCCTTCCTGAGTGACGGTGCCTTCGAGGAGCAACGCGGTTCCGACTGGGCTCCCCGCTGGTGGCGCGCCGAGGATAGCGGCTTCGCCATTCCAGTGATGATTCTCAACGGCCGGCGGATCGAGCAGCGTACCCAGATCGTCCAGGAAGGCGGCGCACCCTGGCTGGCCGAGGACCTGCGTCACAACGGATTCGATCCCATGATCGTCGATGGCCGCGATCCGGCTGCCATCGCCTGGGCGATCGTGTCGGCGGAGCAGGCCCTGCAACGCTTCGCGGCCGATCCTGATCGCCGCTATCCGATGCGCCTGCCCTACGTGATCGCGGAGACCGAAAAAGGCTACGGCTTTGCCGGCGCAGGCACCAATGCCGCGCACAACCTGCCCCTTCAGGGAAATCCGCACAACGATGCCGTCGCGCACGAGGCATTCAATGCCAGCGCTGCCGCCTTGCATGTACCGCCATCCGAACTCGACGCGGCGCTGGCCACCCTGGCCACGCACGGCGTCCAGCAACGCCCGCTGGAGAGTGGTCACCCGATGGCGCATCGCTATCCCAATGCCCCCGTGCGGCCCACGCCGCACTGGCAGGCCGAGGCCGAGAGTGGCAGCGCGATGGCGGCGCTCGACCGCTGGTTCGTCAATCTGGTTCAAGCCAACCCCGGCCTGCGCGTGCGGGTGGGCAACCCGGATGAACTGGCGAGCAACAAGATGGGCAGCACCCTGGCACTGCTCAAGCATCGCGTCAACGCGCCCGAACCCGGGGTTGCGGAAGACCTGCACGGTGCGGTGATCACGGCACTCAACGAGGAAGCCGTGGCCGGTGCCGCGCTGGGCAACAAGGGAGGACTGAACCTGATCGTCAGCTACGAGGCCTTCGCCGTGAAGATGCTGGGGCTGCTGCGCCAGGAGATCATTTTCGCGCGCCGGCAAAAAGAGCTTGGACACGCGCCGGGCTGGCTGCCAGTGCCCCTGATCGTCACCTCGCACACCTGGGAGAACAGCAAGAACGAGCAGTCGCACCAGGATCCCACCATCGGCGAGGCGCTGCTGGGCGAGATGTCGGACACCTCGCGCGTGCTGTTCCCCGTGGATGGCAATACCGCAGTGGCCGCCCTGAGCGATGTCTACGCGGGACGCGGACAACTGGCCTGCATCGTGGTCTCCAAGCGCGACATGCCCATCCGCTTCGACGCAGGCCGTGCCCAGGCACTGGTGCGCGATGGTGCGGCCCATGTCGCTGGCGAGGTGGCGAGCGCCGGCATGCAGTTCGTCGCCATCGGCGCGTATCAGTTGGAAGAGGCGCTCAAGGCCCATGCGTTTCTTGAGAAACATGGGTTCGCGACCTGCGTGACCGCCGTGATCGAGCCAGGCCGTCTGCGTGCTCCGCGCGACGACCTTGAAGCTGCCTTCGTGCTCGATGACAAGGCACTGAGGATGCTCTTCCCGCCGGACATGCCCCGTGTGCTGCTCTGCCACACCCGACCCGAGCCCATGCTCGGCGTCCTGAGGCGCATCGATGCAGGCCCCGCCAGGACGCGGGCGCTGGGCTACATCAACCGTGGCGGCACGCTCGACGTGAACGGCATGCTGCGCGCCAACCGCTGCCTGTGGCAGGACGCGATCCATGCCGCCGCCGACGTCACCGGCTGGAGCGATACGCGTCGGCCGCTGTCCGAGTTGGCACAGCGCCAGGGTACGTAGCGTCACGCTGTGCCCCAAACGATCCAGAACACCAACAACTCAAGGACAGCGATCCAATGGCCTCATTGACCAGCCTCGGCGGTGCCGGCACCGTCACCGGCTCCAAACACCTGCTCACCCATGGCAACACCCGGATTCTCGTCGACTGCGGCCTGTTCCAAGGACTGAAGAATCTGCGCGAACTCAACTGGCAGCGGCTGGAGGTCGACCCTGCGCAGATCGACGCCGTGGTGCTCACCCACGCCCACCTGGACCATTGCGGCTATCTGCCGCGCCTGATGCTCGATGGCTTCAGGGGCAAGGTGTTCTGCACCCATGCAACGCGCGACGTGGCCGAGCTGATCCTGCTGGACAGCGCCTGGCTGCAGGAAAAGGATGCGGAGTTCGCCAACCGCAAGGGGTTCTCCAAGCACAAGCCCGCCATGCCGCTGTACAAGGTGCGCGATGCGGAGCGTGTCATGCGGCAGTTCCACCCCGTTCCCTTGCACCGCGATGTCGAACTGCCAGGCGGCGCACGGCTGCTGCTGCGCCGAGCCGGACACATCCTCGGTGCGGCCACCGCGCAGATCGACATCGGCGGCGTGCGCATCGTTTTCTCCGGCGACCTCGGGCGCTACGACGATCCCGTGATGCACGACCCGGAGCCGGTACCGCAGGCGGACTACGTGGTGACTGAATCGACCTACGGGAACCGGCGCCACGAACGTGGAGATGTGGTCGAGGCGCTCGGCCAGGTCATCGACCGGACCGTCCAGCGGGGTGGCACCGTGGTGATTCCGGCTTTCGCGGTGGGACGCGCACAGGCCCTGATCCACGATCTGTGGCGGCTGCGCCACCGTGGCGGCCTGCGCAACGTGCCGGTCTACCTCGACAGCCCGATGGCGACCAATGCGACCGCACTCCTGCACAAGCACCACCAGGACCACCGGCTCGACTCACACGACTTCGAGGCAGCATTCGCTGATGTCACCTATGTGCGCGAGGTCGAGGAGTCCAAGGCACTGTCGGCCAACCGCTACCCCAAGGTGATCATTTCGGCCAGCGGCATGGCCACGGGCGGCCGGGTGCTGCACCACATTGCCGCTTTCGCGCCCGATCATCGCAATACGCTGCTCTTCTCGGGGTTCCAGGCCGCGGGCACGCGCGGTCGCAAGCTGCTGGAAGGAGCGCGCGAGGTCAAGGCTTACGGACAATGGATACCGGTCAACGCCGAAGTCGCCGAGCTGCCCATGCTGTCCGCCCACGCGGACAGCGATGAGTTGCTGCGCTGGCTCTCGGGCTTTCAGCAGGCACCCAAACGGGTGTTCATCGTGCATGGCGAACCTCAGGCATCCGAGGCCCTGCGCGAACGGGTGCAGCGTGAACTTGACTGGCAGGCCTCGGTGCCGCTGCAGGGGCAGGTGTTCGAGCTATGACCGGTGCATTCGCTCCCACGAAATCGCCGGCTCTGCGTGCGATGCGCATGCGGCTTCATACGCAGCACCAGGCCATCGTGCTCATGCACGTCGATTGCCACGTTTGCCATTCGGAGGGTCTGGCGTCGCGATCACAGGTGCTGGTGAGCGCAGGCCACCGCGAGGTTCAGGCTCTTCTCTACCAGACCGACAGCCCGATCTTCGCGCTGGACCGGGTGGTGCTCTCCGAAGCCGCCTGGCAGGCGCTGGACATCGAGGACGGGGATACCGTACAGGTGCGCCACCCGCCCGTGCTGGATTCCCTGGCGGGCATACGCCGACGCATTCACGGCCAGCGGCTGGATGGGCCAGGCCTGGCCGCGATCGTTCGGGACGTGGTCCATGGCCGTTTCACCGATGTGCAGTTGTCGGCCTTCCTCACCGCCACCGCCACGCTGCCACTGGACGAGCAGGAGACGGTACACCTCACCCGCGCCATGGTCGAGGTGGGCGAGCGGCTGTCCTGGCCGTCCCCAGTGGTGGTGGACAAGCACTGCGTCGGCGGCCTGCCCGGCAACCGCACGACGCCCATCGTGGTGGCCATCGCCGCAGCCAACGGCCTGGTGATGCCGAAAACCTCTTCGCGTGCCATCACGTCCCCGGCCGGCACCGCCGACACGATGGAAACGCTGGCTCCCGTGGATCTGGATCTCGATGCGCTGCGCCGGGTCGTCGAGAAGGAAGGCGGCTGCCTGGCCTGGGGCGGAGCGATGCACCTCTCACCAGCAGACGATGTTTTCGTGCGCATCGAGCGCGAACTCGACATCGATACCGAGGGGCAACTGATCGCCTCGGTGTTGTCCAAGAAAATCGCTGCTGGCGCCACCCACGCCGTCATCGACATCCCCGTGGGCCCCACGGCCAAGGTGCGCAGTCTGGAGACCGCAAGGCACCTGGCGCAACGCCTCACGACCACCGCCGCGCACTTCGGCCTGACACTGCGCTGCCTGTTCACCGATGGCCGCCAACCGGTGGGCCGTGGCATCGGCCCTGCGCTGGAGGCGCGCGACGTCCTGGCCGTGTTGCGCAATGCGCCCGATGCGCCAGCCGATCTGCGCGAGCGCGCGGCGATGGTGGCAGGTGCGGTGCTGGAACTGGGCGGAGTGGCCGCCGATGGAGACGGCATGCGGCTGGCGCTTGAAACGCTCCGGGACGGCCGTGCCTGGGCGCGTTTCGAGCGCATCTGCACGGCGCAGGGGGGGCTGCGAGAGCCACCGCGCGCAGCCCATGTCCGCCCGCTCGTGGCCGAGCGCGCCGGGCGGGTGGCGCACATCGACAACCGCAAGCTGTCCAGGCTGGCCAAGCTCGCGGGAGCCCCCGAACGCGCAGCTGCAGGCATCTGCCTGCGCACGCGCCTCGACGACGTTGTTTCCCAAGGGCAACCTTTGCTGGATCTGCATGCCCAGACACCGGGCGAAATGGCGTATGCCTTGCAGTACGCGCAAGACGCCGGCCCCCTTGTTCACATCGAAAGCTGAGGACTTCATGCAAGTCTTACACACTGGTCTGCGCCCCAGGAAGTGATCCATCCCTTATGTTGGTCCGAGGACCATTTGG
>JADHED010002294.1_pt1 | contig 13571 bp, 11 predicted proteins | sample 8952041 | NCBI WGS metagenome assembly JADHED01 (sample SAMN16124423, study PRJNA663239) | bioreactor sludge metagenome | isolation source: sludge (control) | place: India:Bengaluru | collected 2018-09-08
GGTACTGCGTCAGCAAGCGAGGCAGGTGCCAGCCCAGACCGCTGCCGATCACGATGAGCAGCGGAATGACGTTGTCGCCAAACTCGGGGTATTTGCTCAGCGCTTCATTGGTAGGGTAATGGCTCAGAAAGTGCTTTTTGACACGATTGGGGTAATCCGGGTCCAGGTTGGTGTAGTGGTAGGCCTGCATGGCCCCATAGCCGGGGTTCTGCTCCACTTCCCGCAGGTTATGGAAGGCCAGAATCTGGGGGCGGTCGGCGAGATCGGCGAAACGCTCAAGACGGACTTCCATCGCCATCATGTGATCCACAACCGACAACGTTTCCCCATCCTCGTGCCGGATATACAGATCGCCCTGATCTGAAATATCGACGGAAGCGACCGGGCTGTCGTTCAGCAATGCCCGATGAATCGGCATGTTCTGCTCGAAAAAAACCCGATTGGCATCTGCCGTTGCGCGCAGTTTATTGAGGTAGGCCTGTTGCAGTGGTGTCATCTTCAATCCTGGAGACAGTTAACTTGCGTGACCCGTGCTGCGTCAGCGGTCACGCTGCGGGTTAAAGAATACCCGACTCGGCGCCCGGAATCCATGTCGTTTCCCCGTTTCGCAGCTTGCGAGCACTTTAAAGTACGGTAGAATCCAAGCGACGCATACCAGCCCCTTGTCTGCCAACTGGATCGATAGCGAAATGTCCAACCCTGAAACGTTGCAATGGCATGATCATGAGGGCTTGATCGCCCAATCCGCCGCAGGATTCGATGTCATCGACTGCCGGAAATGCGGTTTCAAACATGCCATTCCCATTCCGACCCAGGAAGCGCTGCAGGACACCTACCAGCACGACTATTACAGCCGCGAGAAACCGTTGTACATCGAACGCTACCAGCAGGATCTGGCGTGGTGGAACATGGTGTACACGCATCGATTCAAGCGGCTGGAGAATCTGCTCCCCGCCACCCGCAGGCGCCTGCTGGAAATCGGTTCCGGACCAGGCTACTTTCTGCTCAACGGGCAGCAACGGGGCTGGCAGGTCACAGGCTGCGAGCCCTCCCGGCAGGCCGCGGAATTCAGCCAGAGCCTGGGACTGGAGATTCGCAACCAGTTCTTCGAAGAGAAGACCAGTGCAGATTTCGGACAGTACGATGCCATCAACCTGGCACTGGTGCTGGAACACATCCCCGACCCGGCAGGGCTGCTGAAACTGGTCCACCGCCACCTCGACCAAGACGGCGTGGCCTGCATCATTGTGCCCAACGACTTCAACCCCTTCCAGCAGGTGTTGCACCAGCGCCTGGACTACCCGGCATGGTGGGTCGCCCCCCCGCACCACATCAATTATTTCGATTTCGACTCGCTCTCGGGGTTGGTTCGCCGGTGCGGGTTCGAGGTCGTCCATCGCGAGGCCACGTTCCCCATCGATATGTTCCTGCTGATGGGCAAAAACTATATCGGTCAGGACGAGGTCGGCAGGGACTGTCACCGCATGCGGATGAATTTCGAAATGGCGCTCGCCGATGGCGGCCAGGAACACCTGATGGCAGAACTGTACGCAGCCTTTGCCCAGATGGGGATAGGTCGCGAAGTCGTGCTCTATGCGCGAAAATCCGGGGTGTCTGGAGCGAGGACATGACGGGCGTTTTTTCCGATGAATTTCTGCTCCCCAGTCCCTTGTCCAGGGAACTGTATGCGCAGGTGGGGGGGCTGCCCATCATCGATTATCACAGCCACCTGCCTGTAGATGTGCTGGCAGCCAACCAACCGTTTGAAAACCTGACGCAACTCTGGATACGCGGTGACCACTACAAATGGCGTGCGATGCGTCTGAACGGGGTACCGGAACGTCTGTGCAGCGGCGAAGGAAATGACCGTGACAAGTTTCAGGCATGGGCGGCGACAATGCCACGCACGCTTCGCAATCCGCTGCACCACTGGGGCTGCCTGGAGTTGCATCGCCACTTCGGTATTGCACAGGAACTCACCCCGGACACGGCCGAGGAAATCTGGCACACGGCCAACGCCCTGTTGGCAACGGATGCGTTTCGTCCGCTCAGCCTGCTGGAAAAATGGGGGGTCGAGATCCTCTGTACCACGGACGACCCCGCGGACGACCTGCGGCATCACCGGCAGCTGCGTGAACATGGCGCGCACACCACACGTATTTATCCGACATTCAGACCTGACGCGGCCTGTTGCCTGCACGGGTCGGCTACGTTCCGGCGCTGGGTCGCACGGCTCGAAGCCGCCGCAGAGCATGACATCCATGACCTTGCCGGCTTGATAGACGCGCTGCGCCTGCGACATGACGCTTTCCAAGCACTCGGCTGCCGTCTCTCCGACCATGGGCTCGAAACGATCGACAGCCATGACTGCACCGCAGCCGAGGCACAGGAGATTTTCTCCCGCCTGATGCGCGACCAGGAAGTCAGCTCGCTGGAACTGCAGAAATGGCGCGCTTTCCTGATGCGGACATTCGCCGAATGGAACCATGAGCGCGGCTGGGTCATGATGCTGCATCTGGGGGCACTGCGTAACAACAATAGTCGCATGTTCGCGCATCTGGGACTCGACACCGGATGCGACTCGATTGGTGACTTCAGCCACGCGTCAGGACTCAACCGCTTTCTGGATCATCTGGATAGTGCAGGCACGCTGCCCAGGACCATCCTGTTCAACTCCAACCCCTGCGACAACCTGGTGTTCGCCACCATCGCCGGCAACTTTTTCGAGGACGGGGTACCAGGCAAGGTCCAGTATGGCCCCGCCTGGTGGTTTCTGGATCAGGGCGAGGGTATCCGCGCGCAGTTCGACGCGCTTTGCCAGGTCGGGCTGGCTCATAATTTCGTCGGCATGGTCACGGATTCCCGCAGTTTCCTGTCTTTCTCACGGCATGAATATTTCAGGCGTATCGTCTGCGGGCTGTATGCCGAGGAGGCGCTGGCTGGGCTGTTGCCACAGGATGCCGGCCGACTCGCCGACACCCTGACAGGGATTTGCCACCGTAACGCGCGCCACTATTTCGATTGGGAACCCCTATGCTGAAGGGCCAGAAACTCGTGCTGATCGGCGCCAGCGGCGCCATCGGCGGACATTTCCTCGAACAGGCGATCGCCCACGGCGCGCAATGCCTGAACATCGGGCGACGCACTCCGCAGCAGCAGAACGTCCCGCACATCGAAGCGGACATCACCTCGCTCGCCTCGCTTCAAAAGGCAGCGCAACAAGCGCAGGAGCACCTGGGGCGCATCGATACCGTCCTCAACTTTGCCGGCACCCATCACAAGCCCATGGACTTCACCCGGGACGACCCCGAGCTTCTGGAGACCGAGTTCGATCGCGTGGTGCGCGTCAATCTGCACGGGGCATTTATGGTGACCATGGTGTTCGCCAAACGGCTGATCGCGCAGCGGCATGGTCACCTCATTCATCTCGGCTCCAACGCCTCTCGTCTGTCGCTGTACGGCTCCTATGCCTACACCGCGTCCAAGCATGGACTGGAAGGCCTGATCAAAACCGCCGCGGCGCAGCTCGCACCCTACGGCGTCCGGGTCAACGGCGTCGCGCCGGGCACGGTGGAAACCCCGTTGAACAGCCATCTGTTGCGCCAGGGGCCGGACCATACCCCAACCCCGCGTGCCGCCTCGATTCTGGCGCACACCCCAACCAAGCGCTTCGCCTCGCTGGAAGGCATCAGCGAGACCCTGCTGGCCGCGTGCATCCCACAACGTCATCTGACCGGCAATCTGCTGTTCTGCGACGATGGCTACAACATCGAGGGACATTCGTGGCCGGAAGGCAATCTGGCGGTGTACCAGGGAGATGTGGATGCGCTTTACCGAACCCTTGAGCAGGAACTCTCCGATGACCCAACCTGAAACCCGATGCCTGATCTGCGGGGCGGATGATTTCCGCAGCGCCTGCGAAAAAGCGGGCGCCCGATATGTGCAGTGCGCCGGATGCGGCGTAGTGCGGCAGTATCCTTATCCCACCGCGGACGAGATCGCCCGCTACTACGCAAACTACCAGTCGCATAAATCCTCGACCTCGGTCTATCTCACCGACGCCGGATTCGACGTGTTCCGGCGCGACAAACTGCTGACGTTTGGCGATCTGGGCATTCCAGCCGACGGGTTTACCGGCAAGCGGATTTGCGATGTCGGCTGCGCCTCGGGGCAGTTTCTGCAATTGATGACCGAACTCGGGGCGACGGCGCCCTTCGGCATCGACGTCAGCAAGGAGTGCGTGGACATCGCCCGGTCGCGGGGCCTCGCATGCGAGGAAGGCAACTTTCTCGAGGTGCAAGGTACCTTCGACGTCATCACCTTGTGGCATGTGGTCGAGCATCTCCCCACGCCCCAGGCGTTCATCCGGCACGCGCACGAGTGCCTGGCACCGGGAGGCTGGCTGTTGATCGAAACGCCCGTGGTCGGGGCGATCTCGGAAGCGTTCGGCGCGGACTGGCGCTACTACATGCCGACCGAGCATATCAATCTGTTCCCCATGGAAGCACTGGTCAAACTGTGCAACGACGCGGGGTTCTCGTTGCGCAGCTTCACGCGATTCGGCAGCGGCAACGATAGCGATAAAATCCCGCGCCCCAACAAACGGGCGATGGACAGCATCGCCAAGAAATTCGGTTTCGGCGACACCCTCGCCCTCTGGCTCGTCAAGAACACGTCATCAACCACGGGAACTCACTGATGCAGCACCCCCAGAAGGAAGGCATCCTCATCGTCAGCGCCGGCATCATGCAGATTCCGGCAATTCTGGAGGCCAAGGCGCTCGGCCTGTACGTCATCGCCAGCGACATGAACCCCGAGGCGCCGGGCTTTGCCTATTGCGATGAACGGGTGGTGCTGGATTCCAAGGACGTTGCAGGGCATGTGAAATTCGCCCTGGAGCAGCGTGAGCGCCTCAACATCCGCGCAGCGTTCGCCGGATCGGATATTGCGGTGACGGTCGCGGCCATCACCAACGCCCTGGGCTTGCCCGGCATTCCGCTCGAAGTCGCGCAACGCAGCAACAACAAGAGCCTGATGAAAGCCCGCTGGCTGGAAGACGGCATTCCCACCCCTTACGGCGAAGAAGTGCACACGCTGGAAGAAGGCCGGCGTGTCCTAAAGCGTACGGGCTTCCCGGCCATCGTCAAGGCGGTCGACAATGCCGCGTCACGCGGCAGCATGAAAATCGAGAGCGAAACACAACTCGCCGAAGCACTGGAAAACGCCAAAGCCGCCTCCCGCACCGGCACTGCCATCATCGAGGAGTACGTCGTCGGCCCGGAGCAAAGCGTGGAGACCATCGTCTGGAATGGGCGGCACTATCATGTGGGCATGGCTGACCGGGAGTTCGGCTACCATCCCTACCACATCGAAACGGCCCATGTGGACCCCTCGGCACTACCACAAGCGACACAACAACGCATCTATGAGGTCGTCGATGCGGCCGCCGATTCGCTGGGCATCGATTTCGGGCCGGCCAAGGCCGACATGATCCTGACCGACAAGGGACCCATGATTCTGGAAATGCCGGCGCGCCTCAGCGGCGGCTTCCACTCGCAATACACCACCCCGCTGAGCACGGGGAAGAACCCGATCCGTGCCGTCATGGAAATCTCCCTGGGCCGTCCGCTGGACGAAGCGCTCATCAAGGGCAACATGGCGCGCACCGCCATCTGCGGCGGCATCTTTCCTCCGCTCGGCACGATCCAGGCCATCCACGGCGTCAAAGAGGCACGCGCACTGGCGGGCGTCGCGCAGGTCATACTGACCAAAAAACCGGGGGACCGCGTACTGGAATACATCGACAACGGACGCCGGTGCTGCTGGGTAATCGCCGTCGGCGACAACAAGCAGGAGGCACAGCGCCATCTGGAACGGGCGAGGGAAACAATCCGCTTCGACATGGCGCCTGCCTGATCCGCTCACGAGACTTGACCTAACCTACTGAACTGACACGAGATCATGATCAAATTCATCGCGGAAGTTTCAAGCAACCATGCGCGCGATCTGGAGCGGTGCTTCCGGTTCATCGATGCGAGTGCGGATGCGGGCTGCACCGCAGTCAAATTCCAGCTGTTCAAGATTCGGGATCTGTTTTCGCCCGAAGCGCTGAGAGGCAAACCCGAGCTGCTGAAACGCGAGGCGTGGGAACTCCCGCTGGAATTTCTTCCTCCATTGGCACAGCGGTGCCGTGAGCGTGGGATCGAGTTTTCCTGCACCCCCTTCTACCTCGATGCCGTAGCCGAGTTGGCGCCGTATGTCGACTTCTACAAAATCGCTTCCTACGAATTGCTGTGGGACGATCTGCTCGCAGCCTGTGCCAGGACCGGAAAACCGGTCATCCTGTCGACCGGTATGGCGACCATGGAAGAAATCGTGCATGCGGTGGATATCCTCAGACAACATGGCTGCGCATCGCCTACCCTGCTGCATTGCACCTCAGCCTACCCCACGCCCTACCAGGAGGCCAACCTGGCCGCCATCGATACCTTGAGGCAGGCGACCGGCTGCGAAATCGGCTGGTCGGATCACACCGTTGAACCGGCCGTGATGCACCGCGCGATACACCGCTGGGATGCGAAAGTCATCGAGTTTCATCTCGATCTCGATGGCCAGGGGGACGAATACGCTGCGGGGCACTGCTGGTTGCCGGAACAGATTCAGGCTGTGATCGAGGCGGTCAACAAGGGATTGTCGTCCGACGGCGATGGGGTCAAAGCCCCTGTCCCCTCGGAACTGCCTGACCGCATGTGGCGCGCCGACCCCTCCGATGGCCTGCGGCCCTTGAAGGAAATTCGCAGCCAGTGGGAATGACCGCCGCCATTCGACCAAGCCCTTTGCGCGTGTTAATCGCTTGCCATGCCGGGGCGACGATAGGGCTCGGGCATCTGGCGCGCGCGCTGGTACTGGCCCGCGCGTTGCGGGACCAGTTGGGCGCTGCTGTCGAACTGCTGATCCAGGGCGACGTGGTCGAGCGCCCCGACCTGCAGGCATTCTCGCATCGCTTCATTCGGATGGAAGCAGACCTGGCTGCCGCGATTACCCAGGCATGCCAGGAGGCGGGAACACAGCTGATGGCGATGGACCTGCATCCGCAATACCACCCTTCCGATCTCGCCGCGACCCTCGCGGCCCTGCGCCGGCGTGGCTGCCGATGTATCGGTGTTGATACGCACCAGCAAACCGAGTTGCTGGACTTGCTGTTCATCCCTTCCTTCCGCACGCCCCCTGGGGCATCCCCGGACGGCACGCCGCCGGTATTATCGGGCTGGGATTGCTTTCTGCTCGGCGTGCCGCCGCCCACCCGGACCTCGTGGCGACCGGACAGCGACGTATTGGTCCTGACCGGTGGCAGCGACCCGACCGGATTGGGCAAGACCCTGCCCGCGCAGCTGAACGACCGACTGGCTGCAAAAACCCGCATCGATTGGGTATCCGGACCGTATGCTGGGCTGCCAGCATTCCCGTCTGTGCCTCGCGTGTCGTTCGTGCAACATCGCGCCCCGCCCTGCCTGGACAACCTGATGGACCGGGCGAGCTACGCGTTGGCCGTCTACGGCGTGAGCTTTTACGAGCTGCTGTATTACGGCGTGCCGACAGTCGTGTTCTCCCCGTACGGAGACAAGGACGATGCAGAACTGGCGATCGTCGAGGCCGAGGGGGTCGCGCTGACCGCCCACGATGCAGAGGAAGCCGTGGAAAGATTGCACATGTTGATGCAGGATGAGGCGCTGGCCCAGCGACTCAGTCAACGGGCGCGTGCCCGCATGGCGGCGCGTGGCGAGGAGAAGTTCATACACGCAGTCGCCACGCTGATGGGAGAGGCATGACACCCGCTTATCTGATTTTTCACCTCAACCTGGCCTTCTCGTCGATCCCCGCGGAGGCGCGGCCCGACGTGATCCGCCGCTGCTATTGGCCCTTGCTGGAGCTGATCGAACAGTCGGGCATTCCGGTGGGCATCGAGCTGACTGGCTGGACGCTGCAGCAGATCGATCAACTGGACCCGGAATGGACTGCGCGTTTTCGCACCCTGCTCGACCAGCAGCGCTGTGAATTGATCGGCAGCGGCTGGTCGCAAGCCATCGGCCCGCTGATGCCGTTTGAGGTCAACCGATGGAACCAGCAGCTCGGGCTGGAGAAATACCAGCGCCTGACTGGCCATACGCCGCGACTGGTACTGGTCAACGAGATGGCCTACTCGACGGGCATGGTGGAGGTCTACGCGGAAGTCGGCTACCAAGGCATCATCATGGATCGCGACAACGTACGCCTCGCGCTCGGGCTGGAGCATGCCGCCATCGATGCGACGCCGACCCATGCCCTCGGCAGTGGAAAGGCCACGATGCCTGTGCTGTGGTCTGACTCCATTCTGTTCCAGCGCCTGCAGCGGGTGGTGCATGGGGACATTCCCGAGGCGGAATACCTGGCCTACGTGGAAAAGCGCGCCCGGCAAGATGGCATGGCGCTGCCCATCTATTGCAACGATGCGGAAATTTTCGACTACCGTCCCGGACGGTTCACGACCGAATCCACCCTGCATGCCGAAGGTGAATGGCGGCGCCTGCAGCGCATCTGCCTGCAACTGCAGGAAAAACCCGGCCTCACCTGGCTCAGTCCGTCACAGGCGCTCGACCGACAAGTCGCCGCATTACCACCGGATGGCCGCAAGCTTTCCTCCGTCAGCCATCCCATCCCGGTCAAGAAACAGGCCAAATACAACATCAACCGCTGGGCAGTCGCAGGGCGCGACAACCTGTGGCTGAACACCCGCTGTCATGCCCTGTATCAGGCCATGCAGCGCCGGCGCGATACCGATCCGGACGACTGGCGTGCGCTGTGCGAATTCTGGGCAAGCGATCTGCGCACGCATCTCACCGAAGCACGCTGGGTCGAAACGCGGGAACGCATCCAGGCTGCGAGCGCACGGCTGTGCCCGGAAACCGCTGGACAGCAACCCCTGCCCGCCGAACAAACCGGTTCTCAGCCCCTCCCCGAAGACCTCCGGCTGACACCGGATGCAGAGGGGATCTTGTGGGAAATCCACACTCCCCACATGCATCTGGTCCTCAACGCCCGGCGCGGCATGGTGATCCATTCACTCGGCTTTCGGCAGCATGGTTTCCAGCCGCTGCTCGGCACCCTGCCGCAGGGCTATTTCAGTTCGATCGAACTGGGCGCAGACTTCTATTCCGGCGGCGTACTGATCGAGATTCCCGGCGACCACAAGCGCTACACCGATCTGGAATGGGTGTCGCCTGACATCCACTACGCCGATGGACGCCTGACACTCTCGGTCAGCACGCCGATCGGCCATGGACGCCTGCGCAAGACCATCACAGTCGCCCACCATGCGCAACAAGTCGAGCTGACGTATGTGTTCGAGGAATTTCCGCGGCCACTGGGAACGGTACGCGTCGCGGTCATGACACTCTTTCCCGAGGCGCGGGCATCACCACTCAGCCTAGCCTGCCTGAACGGCGGGAAGCAGGAAGAAGTGTTTGTGCTGGATCAGGAGGTACAGCACGGCCGCCCCGCGTCCAACCTGGTATCGAGCAGCGCGGCTTTCGGGGCGACGGATGGCACGTTGAGAGTCACCGACGCCAGCCAGCGTGGACTGCTACTTGAATGGAATCCGGCCGCCTGTGCCGCCGTGCCGATGTTGAAACACCAACGCTCCCAGCCGCACCCGCTGACGCGTCTTTCGTTCTCGCTCTGCGAGCTGGACGACACCGCACGGGCCGGCGGTCAGCTACTGCCTTTCTCGGTTCGACTGTCGCCCTTGTAAGGGAAGCCCTGCAGAAGCACAGGCAACCTGAAAGCCACACTCACTGAATCACGAGTTCGACCCCGTCCGCGTCGAAACAGACGAGGTAGGTTTGCTCGCCACAAGGCAACTCGATGACACTGCCGAGGTCGAAATCCGTGGTGTCTGCTGCAGGCACGCCACGCGCGCCGTAGTGCTCATATGACATCTCGAACAGGCTGCGCAGGGAAGCCCCCATGCCATGTTCCAGCGTCTTGAATATCCGTCCGTCGATCCCGGAGGGGTCGACGATGACCTGATGGTAGGGCACCTTATCCCGGTCGAGGGCGTTCAGTGCCAGCTTCTTGCCGATATCGATGTACTGATCCTGGACCGAATGATAGGCGATCAGCATCGACTCGCTGGCACGGACGTGGCCCGGCTGCAGCAAATCCCGAATCTGTTTGCGCGCCGGTGAAAAATAGCGCGGCGAGGCGGGATCATCGGACCAGTGCAGGGTGCATTCGAATTCGAACGCGATTTGCTCGACGCCCCCCAACGATCGCCCGTCAAAGTGATAGACGATCAGATCGTCGGCATTCACGAATCCTGAGTTATCCACCAGCATCCGGAATGTATTGGGTGCGAACTTCAGCAGCATGCTGGCCACGTAGCCGCCATAGGAAGAGCCCAGACAGTAGAGCCTGCGCTTGTCGATAGGGTAGGTCGCCAGGATATCGTGCAATGCGTGCAGCGCGTTCATGGCAGGGATGACGCCGAATGAAAAATATTCCTGATTGTCGTAATACAGCCCACACGCTGGGTTCAGTTTACGCACACCACGATCGTTCAGGGTTTTGAGCACCATCCAGAGTTGCTCGGAATCACTACTGAGGCCATTCCTGCTGACCACCTGCATCTGGTGATGCCGTTCGAGATTTTCCCAGAAATCCGGTGCCAAGCGGAAACGCGGCTCGGTGTAATTTTCCTTGGAAGCAATCGAGGCGACCAGGCAGTTGTAGCGATTGGCGATATAAGTACGAAATTTCTGCGCGTACGCCCCGTTAACTTCCATGCCGTAAGCTGGAATGAACATCACCACACCGGTTTGAGCATCGACACCTTGCTCAGGCACCGTGAGCCAGTAGCGGATATTGCCCCGGAACTCGTCCCACTCGGCATCCCAGTGCGGACCGGGAAGATCCTTGACCAGTTCAGTCACGCGAACGCTTGGAGCCGGTTTGTTGTGCCCGGGCCTCGAGCAGGTGGAACAGCACCTCTGCCGTTTCCCAATCTTCCAGGGTATCGATGTCCTGGACCAGATAGCGCGGCAGGATCACGGGCACCGCCGCGGGGGAAAATGCCGGCACGTCGTTCAGCACGGCCTCTCTGGTACACCAGTAGAACTGGCCGGCATCGTGGTACGCCGCTTCCAGATCCTGCGAACGCGTCATGGTGTATTCGGGATAGAGGGCATCGACGCATCCGTCCGGCCGGATACGCACCGCACGCTGGATCGGGAACGGGAAGGTGGTCACGGAAAACGCGATGGATTTGCCGCTGTCGACCAGTTTGCGGTACCCCTCCTGCAGCGCATCGACCTGAATGAACGGTGCCGTCGCGTAGATGCAGCACACCACCTCGACCGGGTAGCCTTGTTCCAGCATCCAGCGCAACGCATGCTTGACCACGGCACCGGTGCCAGTGAAATCATCCGCCAGTGCCTGGGGGCGCATGAACGGCGTTTCCGCACCCCATTCCCGCGCGACGGCGGCGATTTCCTCATCGTCGGTCGACACCAGAATGTGATCGAACAGGCCTGAGGCTTGAGCAGCGAGGATGGAATAGGCGATCATCGGCTTGCCGCAAAACGGCCGGATGTTCTTTCGGGGAATGCGTTTGCTGCCGCCACGCGCAGGAATCACTGCGATTCTCATGCCAGCGCCTCGCGGAGGGTTTGCACCACGTAGTCCTGCTCCCCCTCGCTCAAGCCGGGATACATCGGCAGACTGATCGCCCCTGCGTAATAAGCCTCCGCCTGGGGGAAATCTCCCGCTCTGAACCCGAGTGCGCGATAGTAAGGCTGGGTATGCACCGGAATATAGTGCACATTGACGCCGACCCCCACCGCACGCAACCGTTCGAATACGTCGCGACGCCGCACCGCCTCATGCAGCACGATGGGATAGAGATGCATGGCAGAACGTCCGTCCGGGGACTGGAATGGCGTCGTGACGGGCAAATCTTTCAACAGCAGGTCGTAGCGCGCGGCGAGCGCCAGGCGCCTCTCGACAAATACGTCCAGCCGGGCCATCTGGCTGGCCCCCAGCGCCGCCTGCATGTCGGTCATGCGGTCGTTGTAGCCGAGGCCGATCTGCTGGTAATACCAGGGGCCATCCGCCTCTTCGTGCATTTCACTCGTCTCACGCGTAATGCCATGGCTGCGCAGCAATCGCATGGTCTTCGCCAGCGCATCGTCACGCGTGAGGGCCATGCCGCCCTCGCCGGTGGTGATGATCTTGACCGGGTGGAAGCTGAAAATCGTGATCTCTGCGTACTCGCAACACCCCACCGGTTGACCCTGGTACTGTGCACCGATTGCGTGGGACGCATCTTCAATAACAGCAAAATCGTAGCGATCTGCCAATGCGCGAATCGCGCGCATGTCGCAGGACTGCCCGGCGAAGGCCACGGGCACAACGATCTTGGGCAGGCGATCGGCTTCCGCGGCACGTGCCAGTTTTTCAGCCAGCGCATCGACACTCATTTTGTAGGTGCGCGGATCGATATCGACGAAATCGACCTCTGCACCACAGTATCGCGCACAGTTAGCCGAAGCCACGAAGGTATTGGGAGAAGTCCACAAAGCATCCCCGGGACCCAGCCCGAGCGCGAGGCAAGCCAGGTGCAACGCCGAAGTTGCGCTATTCACCGCGACCGCATGCGGCACGCCGCAATACTGGGCAACGGCAGACTCGAATCGCGGGACCGCCGGCCCCTGCGTCAGCCAGTCCGACTGAAGTACCGCAACGACGGCATCGATGTCCTGCTGGTTGATGTCCTGCCGGCCGTAGGGGATCATGCGCCGGCCGCAGCGTTGAACGCCCTGATTTCCTCTACGTTGAGAAAATGCGGGTTGGTCCCGGAGTTGTACTCGAAACCGATCGGGGAAGGCGTGCCCGACTCGCCCAGTTTGTTCACCGCATAGTCCATGTCGACCGAGAAAAAGCGGATGCTGGGTTGCAATACGTAATGGTCGTGAAACGCCAGCGTCAGATGCGAGTCATCCTCGGGGCACATGATCTCGTGCAGCTTTTCCCCCGGCCGGATGCCGATCAGCTTGTGCGGCAACCCGGGCGCCATGGCCTCGGCCAGATCGACGATGCGTACGGAGGGAATCCTGGGCACGAACACCTCCCCGCCCTGCATGCGCTGGAAGCTCTTGAACACGAAATCCACCGCTTGTCCGAGGCTGATCCAGAAGCGCGTCATGCGCACATCGGTAATGGGCAGTTCCGTCGCCCCTTCTGCGATCAGCTTCTTGAAAAACGGCACCACGGAGCCGCGCGAACCGACCACGTTGCCGTAGCGCACCACGGAAAACTCGGTGTGCGACGAGCCCACGATATTGTTGGCAGCGACGAACAGCTTGTCTGATGCCAGCTTGGTCGCGCCATACAGGTTGATGGGGTTGGCAGCCTTGTCGGTGGACAAGGCAATCACTTTCGCCACGTTGTTGGCGAGGGCTGCATGAATGACGTTTTCGGCCCCGTGGATGTTGGTCTTTATGCACTCCATGGGGTTGTATTCAGCTGCGGGCACCTGC